>ERZ1292629.1400-Hain-H43-01um-R1-1400-length-23589-cov-5_pt2 | contig 10223 bp, 11 predicted proteins | sample MGYA00564399_ERZ1292629 | MGnify/ENA primary metagenome ERZ1292629 (study PRJEB36523, sample SAMEA6512636) | groundwater metagenome | collected 2019-01-08 | study: AquaDiva: Metagenomics assemblies of 32 groundwater samples
TCCTGCGGCTCGCTTCACTTGTCCTCACTACGGCCAGTCGCTCCACGGGGCATATGTAGGTATTATTAGTGATACTTTGTGGCAGTAGAGCCTGTTTGCTGTATTGCACGCCCTTCCTCCGCGTTGCGACACCGAGCTGGCCTGTTGCGGGACTGTCGGGGAGAAATAGTTACCAACTACCCACCAGATATATCGCCTCACACCTTCTTGTTCATTTGAACGACAGTGCGCATATACACCGCGAATGAGGAAATTTTGCCTGGCAACAAATTAATTTGGTCGATGGGTTGAGGTATGCCCCGAAACCCTAATCGGGCTCCAAATTTTTGTCAGGAAAATGACGAATGAGCGGTAGTATATACCGATGAAGAGAATATGATAAAAGAAAGTGTGAGGTGATATACTATATGTAAATGCAGACACGACTTGTGTGGACAATCGGGATTCTTTTGGTGCTGGGACTCGTGATGCTCTCATCGGCGGGCATTATGGATGGGCAGAAGAAATTCGGCTCGCCGTACTACTATCTCAAGCACCAGTTCTTATTCGGCGTTCTGCCGGGCTTGGTATTGGCGTGGTTCTTGAGCCGTATCAACTATCGTTTCTGGCGCGGCACGTCATGGCTGGTGCTGTTTGGGGCTCTTACGTTGATGATCTTGGTGTTTACGCCAAAGTTCGGTGTGACGCTCAATGGCGCGCGAAGCTGGCTCTCCATCGGCGGATATGTCTTTCAGCCAGCAGAATTTTTAAAGCTCGGACTGATCATCTATCTTGCCGCATGGTGTGGAGAACGGGATGAACGTGTAAAAAACTGGACCTATGGCATCCTGCCGTTTGTGTTGGTGATGGGCTTTGTTGCGCTTTTACTTCTTTTGCAACCCGACCTAGGCACGTTTATTCTTGTGGCGGCCATCGCATTGGGCGTTTATTTCATTGCAGGCGTGCATTTGAAGGATTTAATCGTCATCATCAGCATAGCGTTCATACTGGTCGGAGGTATGATACTAGTCCAGCCCTATCGGCTTGATCGCATCAAAGCATTTCTCAACCCGTCGGTTGATCCGCGCGGCATTTCCTACCAACTGAATCAATCGTTTATCGCCATAGGTTCCGGCGGGGTCTTTGGTGTGGGGTACGGCAATAGCACGCAAAAGTCGGGTTTTCTGCCCGAACCGGTAGGCGATTCCATTTTTGCCATTATCGTGGAGGAGTTGGGGCTTGTGGGGGCAGGGTTTACTATAGGGCTCTTTCTCTTTCTTGCGTTTACGCTTGCAAGCATTGCCAAAGCGACATCTGACGCATTTGGACGTCTTTTTGTGATGGGAATGAATATCTGGATTGTGGGTCAGGCATTAGTCAACATCGCCGCAATCACGGGACTGGCTCCGTTAACGGGTGTTCCTCTCCCATTTATCAGCTACGGCGGCACGGCGCTCGTATCGTTGCTGGCAGGACTCGGGATTGTGTTTAATATCGCAAAACGAGTATAAACTAAAATCCCGCTAGGGGCGGGATTTTAGTTTATTTTGTGCCAAGGAGATGGCTCATTCTTGATTTCAGTCGGCTCGTTTTATTTCTTTTGATCACGCCTGCTTTAGCCGCTTTGTCCAGTTTTTTGTAGACCTTCGGCAAGAGCTTTTTTGCTTCTTCGATGTTGCCTGCGGCAATGTACTTTTTAAACTGCTTTACCGCGTTTTTATACGCGTTGGTTTTCGCAAGATTTTTGACGCGCCGCTTTTGGGATTGGCGGAGTGCTTTTTCTGCGGATTTCGTATTTGGCATGGGATATAAGATACCTTACTTTTAGCTCATTTGCAAGTTATATAGTATTGCTGTGCTTGAGTTTTTGTATCTGTTCCCGGATCACCATCGCCTGCTCATAATCCATTTTACGGACTGCCTTTTCCATGAGTTTGGTGAGCATAGCAATCTTATTAGATCCAGTGCCATTTCCGTTCAGTACAACACCGTAGCGAGAGCCATTCGATTTATTTCGCGATGACTGGGTCGTTGGCAAATCAAAGCTCGACATATTTTTGCGGATGGTCACCGGCGTAATGCCGTGCTTGGTGTTATGAGATTCTTGTTTTACTCGACGGCGCTGTGTTTCCTTCACAGCGGCATCAATAGATTTGGTTATTTTGTCTGCATACATAATAACGTGACCGTTCACATTACGCGCAGCCCGGCCCATGGTCTGAATGAGTGTCGTGGTATTGCGCAAAAACCCCTCTTTATCGGCGTCGAGAATGGCGATGAGCGATACCTCGGGCAAGTCCAATCCTTCGCGAAGAAGGTTTACGCCCACTACCACGTCATATTTTCCCATTCTGAAATCTTTGAGAATCTGAAGACGGTCCAGTGTTTTAATTTCCGAATGGAGATAGTTCACTTTGATGCCTTGTTCGGCTAAATGCTCACACAAATCTTCCGCCATGCGTTTGGTGAGCGTGGTGACAATAACACGTTCCTTGGACGCAGTGCGCTCGCGGATTTGTCCTACGAGATGGGGAATTTGATTTTCTGTTGGCTGAATTTCAATCGTGGGGTCCAAAAGGCCCGTAGGTCGCACAAGCTGTTCGGCGACTCCATTACGGCCAGCTTTTTCGAGTTCATACTTTGATGGTGTAGCCGAAACGTACATCGTTTTCTGAATGCGTTTTTGGAATTCGGGGAACTTGAGCGGACGATTGTCTATTGCAGAGGGGAGACGGAAACCGTAATCCACCAGCGTCTTTTTACGCGAGTGATCCCCATGGTACATACTTCGCAACTGCGGAACGGAGATATGCGACTCATCAATTATCGTGAGAAATTCGCCCTTACTGCGGAAAAAGTCCAAGAGTGTGTAGGGCGGATCTCCTGGCTTTCGGAAATCCAAATGCATCGAGTAGTTTTCCACGCCGTGGCACCAGCCAGTCTGGCGAAGCATTTCGATATCTGACATCGTCTTTTCCTGCAGACGAGCTGCTTCCTGGTTCAGTTTCGCCCGCTTGAGCTGCTGCACGCGTTTTTGCAATTCGCTTTTAATATTTTCAATAGCCAAGCCAATATGGCTGTCGGTTGCTAGCCAATATTTAGCCGGGAAAATTGTTGTCTCGGTGACATTCTCAAATACGAGCGTTGTGGTCTCCAGTTCGTCCGGATCTGCTACCGTTGCTCGCGACACACCGATGATGGTGTCGTGTTTCAATCGAATTCGTGTAATGTCTTGGCCGTTAGGATTCACTATTTCGAATTCATCGCGCGATTTACGAAACGTGCCACGCTTGAGCTCGATCTCCGGCACATACTGCAGGCGCATTAAATGGCGAGCAAGTTCACTGGCGGTTATCTTTTTATTCTCAAACAGTTCCAAGCCCATTTTCTTGTACTCTTCCGGAGAGCCAAGGTTATAGATACACGAAACGGAGGCCACAATAATCACGTCATCGCGCGACATCAATGCTTGCGTGGCAGCATGCCGTAGACGGTCAATTTCTTCGTTGATTTTGGAATCCTTCTCAATATAGGTATCGCTGTGTTGGAGGTATGCCTCCGGCTGATAATAGTCGTAGTACGAGACGAAGTAGTGAACCGCGTTATTCGGAAAGAATTCCCTGAACTCTTTATAGAGTTGTGCGGCGAGTGTTTTATTGTGAGAAATGACCAATGTCGGATGGCCGTATTGGGCGATGACGTGGGCTATAGTGAGCGTTTTTCCAGAGCCGGTCACACCCAAGAGCACCTGATGCTGTTTGCTCTGTTTTAGCCCCTTCAGAAGCTTCTCTATGGCCTCCGGCTGGTCACCGGCGGGCTTGTGAACGGGATTGAGTTTAAACATGTCTATGGTATCGTGAGGGTATGATTTCCTTCATCGAAGGAGCAATTGAATATCGCGGAGAAAGGTTTGTTATCGTCAACGCGGGAGGCATTGGATACCGCGTGACTATCTTGCCAAAATTGCATACCAGTTTAGCAAAAACCGATACGAAAATCAAGCTCTTCACGCATTCGCAAATGAACACGCGCGAGGGAACCTTTGACATGTATGGATTCGATAAAAAGGGGGATTTAGATTTATTCCACCTCTTAACATCCGTGCCCGGTATCGGTCCAAAAAACGCCATGGGGATCATGGCAACCGTCGAGCCCCAGCACCTGAAAGCGGCGGTGATGAACGAAGACGCAAATTATTTAAAGAAGGTATCCGGCCTCGGGCCGAAGACCGCCCAGCGGCTTATCGTTGAGTTGGGCAATAAAATCGAATACCTCGATGTCGGCGGCAAAGATATCATCGATCTCGGCCAGGATAGTAATGCGATGGAGGCGCTTATGTCGCTGGGCTACTCGGCACAGCAATCAAAAGAAGCACTCAAAGAGGCAAAGGGCGTAACGCTCCAAGAACGGGTTCGTGAAGCGCTTAAAATTTTAGGAAAATAGTAACAGGGTTCTAGTATTCTTCCAGCCCGTTCCGCTCGCTCCTGCGGCTCGCTCCACTTGTCCTCGCGACGGCCAGTCGCTCCACGATTCGACGAACGGAATGTTTTGCATTGGATATTGCTAGTAGAGCCCTTTTGCTACTATGGATGCTTTCTGCCCGCGTTGCGACACCTAGCTGGCCTGCTGCGGGTCTGTCTGAATACCAGAACTCTGTCACTTGCTATTATTAATACGATATTGTATAGTATGTGCGCAACCGTCATGCCTTACGGTTCAAGATGAAGTGTTCGCCTCGGCCGGAAGCTGGGGAGTGAACGGGGCCGGAAACCCCCATCTCGCACAAAAGGCGCTTTGAAAAGAGGTCGTCATGACCCGTTACGACTGCCCGCCGTACAAGGGCTTTGCTTGGGACCATCCGCTCATGATTCACTGGCGCAAGTCACATCCGGTGGGTCCGGGAGTCGCGAAACGGTTCTCTCGCTGGATGAACTTCTGGTTTCTCATCGGAACCATCATGCTCGTAGGGGGCTTAGTAATCCTCGCTCTCGATGCGACGTATGATGGATGGGAGAGGCCAGCGAGCCTTGTCAACAGGAATCTCCTCTTGGCTGGCACTTTGGCCATGCTTGTCTTCCTGGTTTTCTTTAGGGTGGAGAGCGAACTGAAGGAGATGAGCGGCGCCGCGGAGTTCGACAAGCTGTTCGGGGAGATCAAGAAGCATCTCGGGCCAGGAGGATCCGCTGGTCTCGAAGGCCCTCGTAACTGGAGCGAGTGCCAGAAGCATGCCAGATATCTCCTTGTGCAAGCGGCTTTAAAGAAAATCAAGCTCGAGAAAACCGACGACGACCCTCTCGGTACCTCAACCTCGAAGGCAGCGGCAGACTTTCGAGAGATGTACAGAACCTTTGAAGATGGCGGACTCGTGGAGGGAGGATACGAGCCATTCTTTAAGGAGGCCGAAACACCTCGTCGTGGTGGCTCGGGTTCCGGCATTTCCTAACGTAAGGCACACCCCGCTCCCAACGTATCGTGGAGCGGGGTTTCAACTTTTTATATTGATGCTACGATATGAATGCAATGAAGTCCTTCTTGCAAACAAAGGAATGGCTCGAATTTCAGCGATCAGTCGGCAATAAATGCTGGCGGTATGACGAAAATGGAATCTCTGCGAATATCGTGCAGAGTTCTTTGCCGTTTGGGAAAAACTATTTGTATGTTTCCTATGGCCCGGAAATTGATCTCCGTGCGATGCAGGGCGGACTGAAAAATACGCTCGGCCAATTTATCTCCTATCTCAAAAAAATTGCCCGCGCCGAAGGGTCAATTTTTGTAAAAATAGAGCCGATGGTCGACGCAGTAGCGGAGCTTCTTTATCCCTACGGCTTGCGAAAATCAAAGCGAAATCTCCAACCGCAAAGAACGCTTGTCGTTAATCTTAATCAGGATGAGTACGGATTGCTGGGGCAGATGCACCACAAAACCCGCTACAATATTAAAGTTGCCCAGAATCATAATATTGTTACCAAGCAAATTTCGGATATCGATGTATTTTTAAAGCTGATGAGTAAAACGACTCAGCGAGATAAATTTTCTTCGCATCCTCGCGAGTATTACGAAAAGCTCTTGCAGCTCACCAGACCGCTTTCCACCGAGCTAACAATTGCCTACCACGAGGACGTTCCAGTGGCGGGCGCAATCATCCTTTTCTACGAAAAGACCGGCTACTATCTGCACGGTGCTTCCGACTACGAGTATCGCAATCTCATGGCGCCATATGCGTTGCACTGGGATAGTATGAGGCGGTTAAAAACGAACGGCTTTGAGCACTACGACTTATGGGGGATTGATGCCAAACAATGGCCAGGCGTTTCACGGTTCAAACACGGCTTTGGCGGACGCACCGTAGAATATCCAGGCGCGTTCGACCTGCCTATTTCAAAATTCTGGTATTTCCTATATAACCAGGCAAGGAAAATATTCTAATGCTTCAGGAAAGTTTACTCGACAAAATCCTCTATCAGATTAAAAAGCTGATTCCCACATCAGTTTTTAACTTCTTTGCGCCCGCATACCATACGTTCCTGGCGTATGCCGGCGCTTTTTGGTACGGATTCCCATCGCGTTCAATGAAAGTCATCGGCGTGACAGGAACAAAAGGGAAATCCTCGACAGTCTATTTGATTACGAAGATATTGGAAGAAACTGGACACGCGGTAGCGGCCATCGGCTCGCTCGGCTATAAGATCAAAGAGAAGGAATGGCCCAACACGCTCAAAATGACCATGCCGGGGCGATTTCGGCTACAGAAATTCTTGTATAAGGCGAAAAGAGCAGGCTGTGAGTTTGTAGTATTGGAGGTGACGTCCGAGGGAATTGCGCAAGGACGCATTAGAGGCATTACATTTGATTGCGCAGTATTCACCAATCTCCATCGTGAACACATCGAATCACACGGGACATTTGAAAACTACCGCGCCGCGAAATTGGAGCTCTTTAGGCGGGCGCAGGGGGTACATGTCATCAATGCCGACGATGAGCACACGGAATATTTTGGTAACCTACCCGCACAGAAAAAAATATTTTTTGGTATTGAGAAAGGCGATATCCGAGCGTCAAATGTTATACTCCGTCCCGAGGGCTCTTCGTTTACGGTGTACGGCACGCTCTTCCAGCTTCATCTTGTTGGCCGGTTTAACATCCTCAATGCGTTAGGCGCAATGTCAGTAGCGGCAATGTACGGTATTGATTTGCCGACCATCCAGCCGATTCTCGCGAGCGTGAAAGAGTTGCCAGGGCGCATGCAGTTTATCCCCGCCTTCGTTCCTCCTTTGCCCGAGGCTTCGGAAGGACGCAGTAAAACTTTGGCGGGCAAGCAACGCTTTAATGTAGTGATTGACTATGCTCATACACCGGATTCACTGAAGGCGGTATACGAAACCCTTAAAAAGGACAGTAGCCAACTCGTCTGTGTGCTTGGTGCTGCGGGGGGCGGGCGAGACACATGGAAAAGAAAAGAGTTTGGCACCATTGCGGAGCGCTACTGTGATGCCATCATCCTCACCGATGAGGACCCCTACGAAGAAAACCCAACTCGCATTATTAAGCAGATCCAATCAGGAATGCATAACACGAAAAAGACAACCGTGATTATGGATCGTCGCAAGGCCATTCAACATGCCGTACGGCAGGCACAACAGGGAGACACGGTGGTAATCACTGGCAAGGGGTCAGAAACATCTATGGCAATTGCCGGAGGGAAGAAGATTCCTTGGTCTGATGCGGGGGTGGTGCAGGAAGCGCTGAAAATTTTGGAGAAATAGAAAACTAGAACTTCTTCCCTATGCAGGCAACTCGCAGGTGCGATGGCATGGCTTCAGCAGAACATCGCACCGAGAATTAGTGCAGTCCGCCGCTGGGCGGACTGACACGGCCTGTCTGGGAAGAAGTTCTAGTTTTCGTAATAATTCTCACTCTTTTGTTTGCGCAGCTATTGCCGCTGTATTACTATAAAGGTACATGCTCGATCAATTTCAGGCACAACTGGCACGCCGAGAAGAAAAACGCCTCGACACATTGAGCGGGACGGGTACGTTTTGGCTTCTTATTGTTGCCACGATGATACTCCTAGCCGTTTCGGTGAATGTGTTTGGTGATCGCCAGAGTGATCTCGGGGGGATAGGAGGAACTCCTTCCACTTCTCCCGTCGAAACACTCCCCCCACGTCTCTACACGGTTTCCTATCGCAACGGCGTATTTAGTCCGACCAATTTGCGTATCCACATCGGAGATACCGTGCGCTTTCGCAATGACGCACTCCTTCCTATCCGTATTGTTGTCGACGCCGATACTAAACTGGCTGGATTCGATAGTGTCGGCGACATCCCACAGAATAGTTACTTTGCGTTTACGTTTTCGGTCAAGGGGGTATTTGGCTACCACAATGTGAGAGACCTCAAACAGGCCGGCACCATCATTGTTCGTTAACCATGGAAAATCCACTGACTTTCAAGGTTGAATCGTATCTCGGTATAGGGTTTCTCGCGCTTTTTTCGGGTTTTCTCATCGCATTCTTTTTTATTGCAGTAAAAAATCTCCATAGCGAGCTTGATATCCTTGAAGCGACGCAGGTAGAGGTGCGCACGCCACTTACCGTGCAACGAGAATTGATACAGCGATGGATGGAAACCAACCACATTGAACTGCCCAAGGGCCAATCCTATCGCCACCTCCTCCAAATGTATCCCGACAGACCCTGGCTTAATTAGATGAAAATTCACAAAGGACTTCTTTTGAATCAGAGTTTTTTATTTCTCGCCACACTCGCGATAGCTATGGCTGTTGCCGGCAATTCGAGCGCCTTGCTGGGGCAGAGTGCATGGGTCGAACCGCTGGAGGTTTCTTGGACGAGCGGCGTCTCGCTCATAGTATTTTTTTTGCTGTTCTCTTTTTTGCTGGCACGGTTTCGTTTCCTGTCGGGTTGGATATTAAGGTTTTTTCTCTCGGTGCTTATCTTTTCCGGCACTCAATTCGCGCTCTTGCCATGGCTACCACCGGCAACGACTCTCCTGATCGCCCTTGTGGTAACGGTGGCATTCTGGCTGTGGCGGATTGTTGCGATACACAACCTCTCCTTGGTACTGGCGATTGGAGGTGTGGCCGGGTTGGTAGGCATGAGCATATCGCCCACGATCGCTATCTTTATCCTCTCGGTATTTGCGATCTATGATATTATTGCCGTTTACCGGACGCATCATATGGTGGCGCTAGCGCAAAACATGATTGCCTCTGGTGTTATTGTCGGCTTTCTCATTCCTCCACAGCCGATGGACTTTACCACTCCCACAGAGACAGCTTTAAGAACCCGGTCCCACATGCTGTTGGGGTCGGGAGATTCGGGGTTGCCGGCATTGTTGGTGGCCTCCACACTTTTTTATGGATCGTTGGCACAGGCAATAATTGTGGCTGTCAGCGTGTTGGCCGGTGCAGCGCTCATGCACGTCATCTTCTTAAATCAACGCGAACGGGCGCCCATGGCCGCATTGCCGCCCATAGCCACCGCGGCAATTGTTGGTTATCTCATCTCGCTGTTTATTGTATAATGCCGTTAGCTCGATCTCTTCAAGAAGGCGCGTGAAGCCGAAACTCCTACGCAGGCATTCACGGAGTTCGCCCACGGCGAATGAGTTATAGTGCGTCCCGTAGCAACGGGACGACACGGCCTGTCTGGAGGTTCGGCGAACAAGCGATGCAACTTCACTTTTACGGAGGAGCAAAGACGGTAACCGGCGCCAACTATCTGCTGGAGGCGGGGGGTCTCCAGCTATTGATTGACTGCGGCTTATTTCAGGGCAGTCGGTTCAACGATGAACTGAATTATGAGCCCTTTGCCTACGATCCTTCAAAAATTGATTACGCTATCATGACGCACAGTCACACCGATCATGTGGGGCGCTTGCCAAAGCTCTATCGGGACGGATTTCGGGGTACCGTATTCATGACAGAACCGACAGAGGCTATCGTACGCGTGACACTGTATGACACGATGGAAAAAATTGATGACGAATCGCGGGCTATAGGCCAGGAACCTCTCTATACGAAACGCGAAATCGGCCAGGTGCTCAAACTCATTAAGAGTATTCGTTATAATGAGTCTGTGGCGCTCAACGATACGGTAACGCTGACATTCCATGAGGTGAGCCACATTCTTGGTTCGGCATGGGTGGAAGTGGTGGTGCGGCCTGCCCGCGCAGGCGGGGATCAGGGCAAAGAACAACGCATCGTATTTTCCGGAGATGTAGGTA
>ERZ1292629.4460-Hain-H43-01um-R1-4460-length-10221-cov-5_pt1 | contig 10221 bp, 12 predicted proteins | sample MGYA00564399_ERZ1292629 | MGnify/ENA primary metagenome ERZ1292629 (study PRJEB36523, sample SAMEA6512636) | groundwater metagenome | collected 2019-01-08 | study: AquaDiva: Metagenomics assemblies of 32 groundwater samples
TCATAACCCGAAATCCCTTTGGCAATTCGCCAATAACATCTAATATGTCTTTTTCCGGCGAATACTTAAGAAATGTGCCGCTACTCTCCCAGGAGCCGCGATAACGAGGGTTGAAAACCCAGTATCCCTTTTTAGCCCAGAATTCTACGATTTGGGGCTTACTGGGCGTTCCAGGATGACCTCCACATAAAATAATCACCCTGTTCTTTTTGGGTTTGCGTCCAAGCGGCGGCAGGAACTCCGCCACGATCTCCTTCTTGAATCTGGTGCGATAAGTATGCACGTTTATTAATCTAACCCAAATGTCCTTAAAAAAGAAGCGGGAACCGGTCATCAGTCCGACGTTGTGTCAGACCTCGCGGTTCCCCCTGAATCCAGCAACACAGTAGCGGTGACTACCAGAGACCCATATATCTGTCGTAGCTTTCGGCGCTTCTCGACCGCCTTACCCTCTTTTTGGCCTCGCGTTTCGCTTTCGCGACGGGATCAACCCTGTCGCCGTACGGCTCCGGCAGAACTCTCCCCTTGCGGTTTTGCCAGCCGGAACCGTGAACCACGAAAGTGGCCACAATTTGAGTGGCGAAACTCTTGAGTCGGTTATCGCACATCTCACTTCCGACTCGAAGAACGAGAACGCCATTGCTGTTGCTCACGGGCTTGAGCGAAAGCCGGCAACCCGGAACCTCTTGAATGACAAGGGTCCGCAGTTCCTCTCTCACTCCGAGTCCCCGCTCGAGTAAGAGCGGGACGCGAGTGGCACTGTTCACAACCACGACGCCCCTACGGGTTTCATAACCGAGCACCATCCATGGGTGGATCCACATTCCGAAATGCCGTTGGTGACGCATCGGCTGCGAGGTAGGATGAGCGATTTCTTCCAGAATTCGCTCCCCCACCGTCCCTCTGAGCGCACAGATTCGCTCAATCGCCTGCTTCCCCGGAGTCACCGTACCTTGTTGCATAACTCCCCCTTGTCAACGAGCCCAGACCACACTATGTGATCTGAAAACTGATAATTTCCGAACGACCAGTTTTCAAACCGCATAAACTGCAAAAGCCCCCGGGTTAGGAGGCCTTTGGACAAACTTGATTTCTTAACGCTTTACAACTTAGTCCGACACATAAGGCCTCCCAACCCGAAATTGGTCTTAATAAAGTAGATGCCGAAAAGCAGCCAACTCATATTTTGTGATGTAACTACTGACATGGTGATAATTGCTAAGTGTACAGAAGCCCTCGGTTAAGTCAAGACATTCTGGGGATATCGGTTCCGGGCTTCAGGCGGTTGAGCATTTTGCGCTTATCCGGAGCATCTATATGACTTTTAGCCACGGCCGCGCTCAAAATCCTTATGGCCTCATCGTAAGTCGGTCTATCCACCGGATAGGGCGTTTCATCCTTGCCGCCGAAAGCGAAACCGTAGCGCGCCGGGTCTTCATAGGACGGTTTGGCACCGTAGATTACCTCGCCAACCAGGGACAGGGCGCGAATGGTCTTGGGACCTACGCCTTGGCTGGCCAATAAGGTTTCATAGTTTTGCGGCTGTTCATTGGTAAGCTTGGCTAAAATTTTCTCTAGATACTTGCTCTCTGTGAAACTCTCGCGCACTACCGGATGAGTATGAAATTCCCGCGGCGCGAACTCCGCAAGGGTGAAAAGCTGGCCTTGTTTGTTCTGAAGAGTCAGGGATTTAACCAGATGTGAGCTGTGTCTGCGCAAAACGGTTATATCTTTCATCAAGCTGCGGTAGCCGCCGGATAAAAGCTCCACGCTCATATCACGACTGGCCACGCTTTTTCTGGCGGTCATATTAAGCACGGATGGCAGTATGTTTTCCGATACAATGCCCCGGTGCGGTTCCTGAACAAAATCAAAAGAGTTATCCGCGTGAATCTGCGGCTTGAAGTCGTCCGCGTTAATCCGCGTAGTATCCGAGTACCAGTGGTAGCGCCGCGCGGTTGCCGTTTCCGTATTCATCCCCTGCTGGACAACGGCCCAACTTCCGGAGCGGGAAAAGAAAAAGGAATGATGATAGATCTGGTAGCCATCCTGGATCAGAGCCGAATCCACTTTGGCGGCCATCTTGGAATTGTAAGTCAAATTGGAAACTACGCCGCCGGGCAAAGCCAAGCGTTCACCCCAGGTTTTTATCTCCTCCGGCGTTTTGCGCGAGGTCTTGCCCTTGCCGCCGCAGATGAAAATACCCAAATCCCGCTCTTCGTGGCGGATGGCTTCTTTAAGCGCGGCAGTCAAAATGGTAGTCAAACCGCTCGCATTCCAATCGAATGCCAGCACCGTGCCCAAGGACTGAAACCAAACCGGGTCGCTGATGCGCCTTATAAACTCATCCGGCCCCATTTCCGCGATTAGCGCGCGCACCATCTGCCGGCCGAGCTTGACCATGCGCTCAAAAAGCCAGCGCGGACACCTACCCTCATCTAACGTGAATGTAGCTACACCCCGCCTTTGCACAAATCCTTTCATAGATATATTAAATCAAAGGCGAGGCTCGCCCAATACCTTAATCTTGTTTTTAGGATATTCTGAATTTGGGCGGCTCGTCTCATGTTTATATTATACACCAGTATACACCGCACACCCTATGTGCATAACCTGCCCGGTGCGACATGAGAGCAGCACAAAAGCAGAAAGAGAAGGAGTAATCGCGAATAGATTTACTGTCCGGTTGCGCGATCGCGCAACCGGACAGTAAATACAGACAGCGTATAAAACGCGTATAAAAACGGTGCATTAAAGCTGCAAAACCGTTCTTAACAATTTCCGCGGCCGCGGAATTTGTTAAGGACACATAGGCAATATTGACAACATTCTAATGTTCTTGAGAACATTAGAATGTTCCGAAAGTAGTAATCATAAAGCAAACGGCGAGGTGCATCCACCTCGCCGTTTTCGACATAGTTATCAACCCCCTTCCGGTTAGAGTGAACAATGGCCTGCGCCGATGAGGATTTTCGCCGCTCGGCTTGGGTAAGAGACATCGAGAGCGTGGCTACTTGTCCCCACCGCGGGCAGGCAGGATTATCCCAGACACTCTTTGCTGTAGGTACTACCTGAGCTCAACATAGACAACAGACTCATACCTGTACCCAAAGGGTACGTGGATTTCAATGCCACATTGCCATCCAAACCCACGGTAGTACTCTCGGAGAAGCTCCTCGACTCTGGGTGAGAAAGTCCCTGTAGGAACACAAACTGAGGCACGTGGTGCACCCGGGCTTTTGCGGCTCTGAAGCTGTAGTTGAAGCTTGGAATCTAGGACTTTCTTCAGTTTTCTAAAGGTGTTTCTCTCTCTGCGCTCCGCGACATCGGCCCGTTCTTTCGCGGCCCTGACCGCTTCCTCTTTGGTAAACATACCGCACCTCCTTTGGTGCTCCTCCGGGCGGCGAGATTGCTCTCGCCGCCCAACCACGCAACAGAACCAAAAACATCCACGCGGGGCGGATGTTCTTGGCAAGTTGAAACTACGAGTTGCGACTACGTACGAATGTATGTGAGCGACAACAGGCCATTATCTTCCCCCGGAGGGCTGGATTTAGCACCTTACCTTGTGGCAGGTTGCTGGAGCGTCATCGGGCCAGTGCCCTCGGCTCACTCTTGATAATATTCTGTTGTCGAAGAACGATGGTTTACATATAGCATAAGACCTCCAAACCCGTCAAGTCCCATCAACAAAGGCGCAGTTATTAACAATCTGACGATCGTCAAAGTGTTAATAAAACAGCCATACATGGTTGACTAACTTTTCATTGATAGCTAAACCTCCGAACGGCTTAAAACAAACAGCGCCAGCGCCGTCAAGGCCAGACCGACATCACGGAAAACGACATCCAGAACCGCAAGGTTAAACAATATCATCCCGGCGAGAAGTAAAAATGAAATAATCGCTGCGTATTTTACGTATCTCCCCCATAGAAGCCATAGCGCCAAAATGATTTCTCCCACGGAGAAAAGCTTGAGGAACAAAAATTGATAAGTACCTAAAATATTTTTCACAAAAATTGGTATATAGCCGATCCAGTTTTCCGGCGCGGTCAAAGAAGCAACGGCCGCATAAATAAAAACAAAAGCCAGACCTACACGCAAAAGTAAACTAACCAAGTTTGGATACGAATTAAACATTTTTTGCGCGATTGACATGATTTAAACCTACACAGCAAATTGCTTCCTCAATTTTTACCTTTTCCTTTTTACTTTTTACCTTCCATACGTGCCCATCAATTCCGCTTGGGCAACAATGTGTCCGGCCATCGCCTGCTCCAGTTCACTGCGACTTGCGCCGGTTTTTAAATCCAGCATCACGTCCAGCGCATACAGCCGAAAATAGTAGCGATGAGGATTCCCCGGCGGCTCGCCTCGCTGGAGCTTGGGCGAAGCGGGCGGACAGGGACCGCCATAGCCAATATCCTTAGAACTGGTTATGCCCTCCACGCTACCCGGCGGCACACTTTCTTCTTTGATCACCGCCGTCTTGAGGTTGATATTCCACACCGTCCAATGCAGCCACGTGCCCGCCGGCGCGTCCGGGTCGTCCATTATTAAAGCCAAGCTTTTGGCATTATCCGGCACGCCCTGAATGTGCAATTCCGGATTAATGTCACCGCCTTCGCAGGTGAATTTAGCCGGAATCCTATCCCCTTCTTTAAACGCCGGACTTAAAATTATCATTTTAGTTTCCTGGGTGGCGCTGTTTTCGCCGGGCAGATTATTATACGGCTGGTCTTTGGCGCCTAGCCAAATAATAGCCAAACCGCCGACAAGTATCAAAACCCCAATGATTAAGAAATATCTCACTATATTATCTTACCAAAATGCATGTGATATGCTGTGTTAATATTTTAACTCTTATTAACAAATTTTCGCGATCGCGAGAATTTGTTAATAAACGCCGTACTACTTCATTTACGATACCGCTTCTTCCAAAGATCAAATAATATCAAATCAAATAACATCTGCCTCTTTCGCCTCAAAAAACTTGATATAAGGTAAAAGCCCCAGTCTACCAAGTGAATTTACGAACTTATCTGGCAGTGGAGCGGGACCAAACCACACGCTCTTTTGCAACATTTCAAAATTCAAAAAAATCAACTCCGCCCGCAGCCAATCCGTTTCTTTTTGTAAATCTCCGGGATGTCAAAGGCGACAATCATATTTTTAGGAACACGCCGATTAAGCGTCGAAGAATTGCGTGGCGCAGATATGTGTATTTTCGACGATACATAATCCAAGCCGCGCTTAGTTATTCTCCACAATCTTCCATTGTTCTCTATAAGCCCCTTCTTCTTTAATCTGGAGAGGGTTACGCGGATTGTGTTGTCGGACGCTTTCTGCAGCGATGGCCCATCACCATCCCGCGACGGATAACCGGAAATCCGCGACCGCATTAGACGGTACCCGCCGGAATAATCGGTCAGGATAACCAATAGGTCGTCAGTTAAACTCATTAGTTAAACTCATTGACATAATATTAACACTTTTCCGCGATCGCGGAAAAGTGTTAATAAAAAGTCGGTATCTAAAATCCACCCCGAACTCGCATCTCACTAATTAGTGTTATGTCCTAAAAAAACGGAGGGCTCCAACACACGTGCTGGAGCCCCAACGAAAAATGGGGATGTGGTGCGCTTGGGCGCACGGGCTTTGTCCTCGAGCCGGTACGAACCCGGGGGAGGCGAGCAAGCCCTTGGTCTGCGAGTACTGCCTTGGCAGACCAGCGATATCCCGCGCGGCGAAGCCAGCGAGCGCGCGGGGCGCGGAGGTGCCGAGAGTCCTGTCCAGTCGCAGGGGGTTGGCTAACCCGCTGCTATCCCGGACGGCTCTGTCTGCCTTGGTCGCAGGTGCGACGCAATGCCACACCACATCCTTCTTGGAGGGGGCATTGGACGAGAAAGTGGCCACGGTGGATGTGGCTCGTGAGGCTGCTCACGTGGCCACTGCCCGTCTACTCGCCCCCATATGGGTAAGGGTGATGCCGGCTTTTGACCGACATTATCGGTTCAGGCCCCGGAGGGAAGCTCTTACCGATAGCCCCAGCAAACAAGAACCCCGCCTATTTTCTGGAGCACACCCACAAAAGCGTCAAGGTACAACGGTAATGACAAATCTACACCCGGAACGGGGCGGGCGTCAAATATCCAGCCCAGCTATAAAAGGCCTGATTTATATTGATTTATAAGGAAAACGGCATCAAATAACTCACAAGATGCGCACAATTAGGGTTTCCGAAACCATTTGGATTTGGTCATTTTCGTCCGAAACTTTTTGCGTTCTTCCTTCTTTCTATCCTCGGATATTACATAATTGGCATATTCCTGTTCCAGGAAATTCTTGGTGGTCTCGCTCCGCGGCTTGCTCACTCCCGGATAACGCCAGGCACTTATGATTTTGCGCTTACTGCCTATGTCTTGATACATAACCCATATCTCCTGACTCCAGGCGGGCTTGCCCGCCGTAGTTTTAACGAAAGGGGGCTGCATCACCGCCCAGGTCTTGGGCGCCACGCCTTCTTCCGTGCGCTTCGGAAAATGCAGAACGCGCTTGACCCGGGCTTCGGATAAACGATAAAAAGCCATCTTGGCTCGGCTGTGATACGTCCAGTGGAATGTCTTGGGCTTGCTTATAGTAAACACAACTCAATTATAAACCTTCAAACAATCGCCGCGCGCGCAGAATCACGATAATGACAATATTCACAATCTATTCCGGGCGCCGGTGCGGATTTCTCATTTAAAACTCCCTTGGCCTGGGCCAGAACGCCAGGCAGCCAGCCATAATCGCCGCTATACGGCTCCACGAATATATCGAAAGACAAAACGGGCTCTCCGCCAGCCGGCGGACTGAACCCGTTGGCTTTATTCACCCGGGCGAATACGAAATATCCCGTGGGCGAAACCTTAAATTTATTCTGCGCCAAAAGCCACTGATAAATTTCCATCTGCCGCTTGTAGTCGTCGTAAACCTGGTGTTGGCGGGCGCCAGTGGCTTTGTAATCCACAACCATTAGCTCCCCTTGCGGATTCACCCAAACATCATCCACCGCGCCAAAGACCAGGAAATCCATGGGTTCATAATGGTGCTGGACACCGGTGAAATTATGCCGCCAAGTATTTAAATGCTCGGATTTGTACGGCACGGCGTCTATGCCGGCTTTAACCATTATCGGGTGCGGTTTGCCCTTCTCCCGATAAATATCGAATTCTTGCTTTAAGAGATAATCAATCGCCGAGTTAATGGTATATGGCGCCGGCGGCGGGCGTTTTACCCCGTGTTTCACATCCAGCCAAAAACAGCGCGGGCACTTCAAAAACAAGTCAATTTTGGAACGAGAGAGTTTGGTCATGGGGCAATCCGAGCGCTATCGCGGCATACGGTTCTAGTGCTTGGCTACCAGATGCGGATAGATATCCAGAAGCGCAAAGAGCAAGCTCAAGCTAAGCGGTCCGGCCAAAAATCCTATCGGTCCCAGGAAAGTTATTCCGCCGAGGACGCTTAGGAGTATGAGAAACGGGTGGATTTTGATGCCGCGGCGCATAAACTGCGGGGAAAGGAAATTATCTATGAGTCCGACCGCGACCATGCCCCAAATTAAAAGTCCGAAGCCGGCGCCTGCCTGATTAACAAGAAACAGATAAATTATCGCTGGCCCAACAACCAATGATGTGCCGACGGCAGGCACCAGCGCCGCCAAAACGGTAAACGAGCCCCAAAACGCCGGATTAGGCACGCCGAAAATCCAGAAACCCATGCCGGCCACTATGCCCTGAATAACCGCGGTCATAAGCGAGCCCTTGATGACGGCATTCACTGTCGTCTCCAGGCGATTGGCAATCATTTGCGCATAACGTTCTTCCAGCGGAATTAGCGACACGATTTTATCCCAAAATCTCGGCCCGTCTTTCAGGAGATAATACATCCCGACCATGCCCAAAAACACCGTAAGAAACACCTGGGCCAAACTGGAGAAAACAACCCCGAGGTTCTCCAGGAGCCAGGTCAAGGCATACTTCAGGTATTCGCCGAAATTCAGGGAAATCCCGGGCATATATTTTGAAAAATACTGCTCCAATACGCGCAAGCTCTGGGTGGTGCCTGTGTCCGTCAATCGAAAATATAGATTCGAGGCCTCCTGAAAAATCTGGATGCTGAAAAACATAAGCGGCGCCAAAACTATGAAGAGCACCGTAAGTATTGTAAGCAGGGCGGCCACGCCTTCGCCGCCGAAAGTTATTTTCAAAAACTGCTCATAAAGCGGCCGGAAAATTATGGCAAAAACCGCGGCGATGAGTATGGCGCTCAGATACGGCAGAAACACAAAGAAATTCAAAAGCAGGATAAGTGCCAGAACCCCCAAGAAAAAATGAACCTCGCCCTTGTCCTCGGTCATCGCTTAAATTATAGCACTACCTTTTCCTGCCCACCACCATGGCCATCCGCCCCTCCGTCTCGCCGGTTTGGCGCGCGCGGTAATGGGAAAAGAAATTCTTGTCGGCGGCGGTATCAACCGGACTTACCCAGACGTTATCCCGGCGCACGCCACATCGCTCCAGTTGAGTAATGTTCACGCCCACAAGGTCAACGGCTATCTGGCCGTCCGCTTGCGGCAGGAGAAAATCCCGCCAAGTCAAACCGCGATTCTGAATGACCTCCTTGGGAAATATATAAGATTCCTTATGGATGCCCGGGCCTATAAATACTTGCAGTTTACCCGGGACAATATCGAGGTTTTCAAAATATTTCACTATCTTTCCGGCAAAATCCAGATTAGTGTTCATCCAGCTTATGTGCGCCAAAGCCAATGCCCCGGTTCCTTTTTCCCAAAATATAACCGGCAGGCAATCACCGACCAAGAGAAAAAGAAACAAGTTGGCATCTTTAGTGAAAAAAGCGTCGGCTTTGATGCTTTCTTCGGAATTGAAAACTCCCCTGCCGCCATGACTCGCCCCGACTTCCACAATATCCAAGTCGTGCTCTATTTGCATTACCACTACCCTCTCCGGCGGCACCCCCAGTTTATTCAAAAACCGCTTGCGATTTTCAATTACCTCCCCGGCCTTTCCCCAAGTAAAAGCCATGTTGCCGTCGGCAATATCCGAGAAGCCATGAATTAATCCGGGAACGTTTTTCAAGTCAGGCAGTTGATACACGGATGTTCTATAAACTATTTGGTGGCATCATAAGTTACCTTAATCTCCGCGGCGCTGAGAGCATAAGTCTATCCTAACGACATCGCAAGTCGTAACTTCGCCAGCAAGGCCGTGGCGTGGACTAATTTGGATTGCTATCACGCGTGATAGCACGTCCATAAATGGCTTTTATCTCTGCGGCGCTAAGGGCGCGGTTATACAACCTGATATCGTCAACCCGTCCTGCGAAGAAGTTGGCGACATTCAGTTGAGCGCCAAATTCAAGATTCGTATTATTACTCAAGATTCGCATTATTGGCGATTACTCACTAAATCCTAAGTTCTAGATTCTAACTTTGACTGCTCCCTCTCTTAAAACCTTCATCTTCCCGCCTCTTACCGCGATCAGTGTTGACGGTGGCGAATCCTGCCGGCCAATATCCACATAAAAATCAACTTCATTGCCGAAATATCTTTTGGCTTCGGCTATGGTTTTAGCCGACGGCTTATCGGCTGGATTGGCGCTTGTGGAAATCAAGGGACCGGTTTGCGCGAGAAGTTTCCGCAAGGCCGGATAAGCCGGCAGGCGGAAAGCCAAGGAGTTCGTACCTCGGTGGAGATAGAAGAATTTTTTGGCGGCACAGGGCAAAACAATGCTCACTTTGCCCGGCCAGAATCTGGTGAGTAAGTGGTAGGTAGTAGGTAGTAGGTGCACATCGAACTTTTTCAAATCAGCCACTGAGCCGATAAGAACTATCATCGGTTTTTTCAAGTCGCGCTGGCGCAGGCGATATACGCGCATTACCGCTTTAGAATTAAATGCCGAAGCAGAAATGCCATAAATCGTGTCCGTGGGCACGACCCCGATGCCGCCGCGCCGTAAAATTTCCGCCGCTTTCTTTGTGAACCCGCGAAAAACCATATCTTTAATTATACCGCATGCCCGAAGCGTAGGCCTGCTCTCCGCAGGAACCATAAGCGGAGGCGAGGTAGAAATTAGCGAGCGAAAAGAAAAAACACCGAGTGCACGCGAACTGCGAGCTGGGCGGTGTTTTTTCGTGTTGAGCGAACTAAATTTCTC
>ERZ1292629.4464-Hain-H43-01um-R1-4464-length-10211-cov-5_pt1 | contig 10211 bp, 9 predicted proteins | sample MGYA00564399_ERZ1292629 | MGnify/ENA primary metagenome ERZ1292629 (study PRJEB36523, sample SAMEA6512636) | groundwater metagenome | collected 2019-01-08 | study: AquaDiva: Metagenomics assemblies of 32 groundwater samples
TCTATTCTTTCACTTCCAACTCTAGCAAGCCAAAGCTTAAATGGCTCTGCCTTCTTTGAAGGAACTGATTGAATTAATCTAAGAATTTGTTCTGTATCTCCGACATCTGTCTCTCTCATTTTACCGTCTTGAGCAATCATCTTCAAAGCGTGACAATTTGTCACGGTTTCATTTCCCTCTTCTAAAAGTCTTTGTTTCAATTTTCTCCAATAAGCAAAAGGATCTACACTTTCTGTTAGAATAGCAATAACATCAACTATTGAGAAAAACCACTTCTCTTTATCTTCATCCCAATGAGTTCTAACTTTCTTTCCTTGAAAAATCCTTATTTTCTTATTATCCTCTTTTTCTTCTTCTGCCATAATTATTTACTTACTTCAAAGTTTTTATTTCTTTGCCTTCCTATACTTTTTAGAACAATAATCCTTATAAAATAAAGAGTTCTAGAAATATTATAAAACGAGGAATGAAAAGACAACAAGGCAAGTCTAGGGTGTTCCAGATATCCGCTCACGACCAAGGTGTCCCAAAAGCGATACTATTGGTTGCCTGAGTGCCATTGTTTTTTCTCCTTAACATACTATATAGGAAAGAAAACGGATGGTTAAAAGGGTTTTGGTTGAGTGAAAGTTGGCCTTATGTTTTTGTATTAATTAATAATTCAATGTTTGGTACTTTTAGAATGATATTTTTCTTTTATCATTTGTTCAAGTTTTACTTCTCCTAGAGGTTCATCATCTTTTGGAATTTTGAAGCTGTTCTTTAACTCTGACCAGAATGATTTATTTAAAAATAAATTTATCATAAATATAATGAACATTGAAACTATTGATCCTAATGTCGCCATTGCCATATCTTTTTGAGCATCCCAAACATCTCCTTGAGAACCTAGAAAAGCAAGTCCTGCTTCAGGATTGACTGCCAAGGCTGTTAACCACTCTATTAGTTCATATATCATTGAAAATGCCATAGTTAACTCAATAGGAAGATAATATCCCCACAATCCTTTTGCCCTTGTTATTCTTATGAATACTTCTCTAACTGGATAGGCTATTAGAAGACCAAAGCAAAAGTGTACTAGACGATCATACATGTTTCTATCTGCGTTAAACCATTGTTTTATAACATCTCCAAATGGAACTTCTGCATAGGTGTAATGAGAACCTATAACATGTAAAATCAAAAATAGAGTAATGAGTGTGTATGACAATTTTGAAAGTCTAAAATATATTCCTGAAAGAATTATTATTGGAATAAATATAAAGACAAGATAATTTTCAAGAAGCCAATCATGAGGATATATTGGATTTATCGCAGCCCATGTCCAAACTGCTAAAAATGCTACAATTAAAAATATATGATATTTAGTTATCCTGCCCTTTTTCATAGTATAATGTGGAAAATAGTTATTTTAAAGTTTTCTAAAAAATTACATAATCATTTCATCATGTCAAGAACTCCGAGCTAAAGCAAGAAGCGTGTCGTGAGTTCTTGAGCACCTCGAAACTTAAAAAGTTTCTCAGTCTGAGACAGGTTTCTTTGTCTTTTGGGAAAATGACTTTTGAGGCTTTGAAGTTGAGGGAGCGTCTTGTCCTGGAACTAATGCGTTCTCTTCTGACTGAAGATCCTTTGGATTGATTGAATTTATTGCCTCTTTGAAAACCTCGAACTTATCTGCAGGAATTCTCGTTCCTGCTTTTGTAAATCCTGTGTATCTTTCAGACTTTACAAATTCTCTTATTGTAAGTCCTCTTTTGCCTCCAAAGTCATCAATTCTTATTACTATGTCAGTTTCAGCGTTCTTTGCTATTCTGTCAATATCTTTTTCCATTTTTAATAGAAGTAGATTTTATATATAAAGGTTATTGTATCAGATTATGGTGTATGTTCATAATATCCGAAAGAAAGGGATATTCCTCATACATACTTTTTTATCTTTGATATTTGTATTAGCATTTATATTATTTTCATGGTACTTAATTATAATAGGAATAATTATTTACTATCTTCAGATATTTCTCATAGGAAATTGCATACTTACAAATATAGAATTTAATTCAAGTTCAAAAAGAAATAGCTGGTATCATTTTTATCTAACAAAATTAGGATTTAAACTAGATAGAGATAAAGTAAATTTCTTCGTAATTTACATAAAACCTTGGATTATACTCTGCATATCCTTAGTTTTACAAATAGTTTTTAAAATAAATCCCTTACTCTTCTAAATGAAAACATTAAAAATAGGAAATATAAAACTAAAGAATCCTCTTCTTCTTGCTCCAATGGTTGAAGTTACAGATTTGCCTTATAGATTAATATGTCGAAAGGCAGGATGCTCTATGGCATATACTGAAATGATTTATGTTTCTGCAATAACTCATGAAAATAATAAGACAAAAAAAATGATGGAAACTTGCAAAGAAGATAAACCAGTTGGAATACAGATAACTGGAAATAATTCTGAAGAATTTAAGGAAGTGGTTACCTCTTTAAAAGGATATGATGTTGTTGATATAAACTGTGGATGTCCTAGTATCAGAATTGCTGGAAATAAGGCAGGAAGTTATCTGCTAGAAGATCCTGAAAAGATTGCAAGAATGATTAGAATTCTTAAAAATGAGGGCTATACTACTACTGCTAAAATTAGATTGGGATTCGGAAGTAATAATGTTTTGAAGATTGCTAAAACTATTGAAAAAGCTGGAGCGGATGCCTTGACAGTACATGCTAGACTTGCAAATCAGGGTTATAGTGTTTCTGCGGATTGGAAACAGATTGCAATAGTAAAAAATGAACTTGGAATTCCAATTATAGGGAATGGAGATATATTTAATGGAAAAGATGCTGAACAAATCTTAGATGTTGCAGATGGTGCAATGATTGCAAGAGGAGCATTAGGAGATCCATTGATATTTTCTAGAATTCTAAAATATCTTAAAACAGGTAAGGAACCTGAGAAGGATTTAGAAAAAAATTTAGAGTATTTCAAGATGTATCTTAAATTATGCAAAAAATATGATTTTAATGAAGTTGCGAGAACAAAGTATGTGGGGGTTTCTTTTCTAAAGGGTATTCAAGGAGTTGGTAAATTAAGAAATGAATTAATGCAATGCAAGAGATTTGATGAAATTCAAGAGATGATTAAGAGAATTAAGATTTGACGTAACTACTAAGTAATAACTTAAACAAAACATTTATAAACCCTTGCTTGAATAAAATAATTATGGCTAAAAATTATGATGATGCTTATAGATTTGAAGATAGAATAGAAGCTGATGCTTCTTTTATGGAACAATTGGTTAAAACTGAACCAGAAAAGGCATTTAGATTTTTTCATCTATTCAAATATAAGCCCTTAGGAGTTTTGCTTGTTGAAACATATAAAGACAGTTCAGATTATAATCATTCTGCATTTTTTGTATCTGTAGCTATTAGTGCTCCTATAACTAGAATGGAGTCAAAATTTCCGAAAGCGTTTACACCTCGGGGTTGGGGCCAAGATGAGATTTTGAGACATGCTGAAAGGGACTGGAGCAGAAATTATTGTGGCAATCCTCATCCAGATTCTGAATGGAGACAACAGGCTGGAGCGGATAACAATGCAGGTCTTTATGAGCAAGATTAATAATTAAAATATTAAAGTATCATATCTTCTCTAGGAAATTGGATATTTTCTATTTTTCTTCTCTGTCTTTGTGTAATTGCTCCATATGACAATAGGATTTCTCCCAAAAAATAACAAGAGTATGTTTTTCCTAAAGAAACTGAAGAAGAATGATTATCTAATTGGTTATTAAAAGTGTATAGTGAAAGCATTGTTGTTACAATTCCTATTGCAAGGGCACTACTTTCTAAAATTTCTCTTGGATTCATAAGTTAAAAGAAATATTTGAGTTTATAAAATAGATTGAGACTAATTAAATATATTATCTTATACAATGACAGTTTTTAGAGAAGGATATTTGAGAATATTTTTTTATACTTGAAGATTAAATCTTTGTTATTAAATTGTGAATATTAATATCGTCTTGAAGGTCTTCCTCTGGATTCAGAGCCTCGCCCTCTATAACTTCCTCTTGGGCCCCCACCGAATGATCTTCCACCAGAGCTTCTTCCTGAGTCTCTACCTCTTCCTCCAAATGATCTTCCTCGACTTCCTCCTCTGTAATTTCCTCTTCCACCAGAGCTTCTTCTATCAAATCTACCACCAGATTTACCAAAATTATCAAACTTTATGAATACTTTTTCAATTTGAGGTATTGGGAGTTGTTCTATTTGCAATTCTGGATCTTTTAGAATGCTTCTGAAATTATCATAGTCTCTCTGAGAAACAATATTTATTGCTATTCCTTCTTCACCTGCTCTTGCTGTTCTGCCAATTCTATGAATATATTCTTTTCCACTTGCAGGTAAATCATAATTATAGACGTGGGAAACATTCTTTATATCTAATCCTCTTGCAGCAACATCTGTACAAACAAGAACTGAAATTCTTTCTGACTTGAATTTGTCCATTACATAATTTCTCTTGTTTTGACTTAGTCCACCATGAATAGGAGTGGCATCAATTCCGAATTTTTGTAAATTATTTGCTACAAAGTCGGTGTTTCTTTGAGTATTGCAGAATACCATTATTAATCCTGCATGTTCCTGCTTTAACAAATGAACAAGAAGAGAAAATTTCATGTCTGAAGGAGTGTCGTAGTAAACCTGTTTTAGTTTTGAGTGATCTACATATTGTTCTATTGCAATATATGTTGGAGACTTCATGTGTTGTTTTACCAAATGTTCTATATCTGGAGAAATAGTTGCTGAAAAGAGCATTGTCTGTCTTTCCTTTGGACAGCGTTCAATAATTTCAGTTACATCTTCTATGAACCCCATATCAAGCATTCTATCTGCTTCATCAAGAACTAGAGTTTTCACCTTTGAAAGATTAATAGTTCTTCTTTCAAGATGATCTAAAATTCTTCCTGGAGTGCCTACAACGATATCTGCTTCTCTTAATTCATAAATTTGAGGATTTATAGAAGCTCCGCCGTATATTGGAATAATATGAAGTGATTTGTGTTTTGCAAAAATAAACAGAGATTCTGCAACCTGCTCTGCTAATTCTCTGGTTGGTGTCATGATTAGGGCTTGTATTCCTTGTCCTTTTACTGTATGTTCAATAATACTTGCTCCGAATGCCAGAGTTTTTCCTGAACCAGTAGCTGAACCACAGATTAAATCTTTTCCTTGCATGGCTAGAGGAATTGCTTTTTCCTGAATTTCTCGTGGACCTTCGAAACCTTGATTTTTCAAAGTTAAGGAAAGCGCATCGCTTATTCCCAATTTCTTGAATACCATTGTATTAATTTAATCAACGAAGAAATAGATCGACATTGTCGTCATTTCTTCTCACAGATATTGTTAATGTATCTACTGATTAATACCTTGAGAAAAAAGAGGCTTTTAAAGGTGTTGGTTTGATTTTGAAAGCGAATTTGTGAAAAATATTAAATGTCACTATTAAGTGATTAAAATAGCTAAATTTATAAATAGACTTATTTGTGATTATTGATGGAATATACTGAAAACTTAGCACAAGTTATCATATTTGACACTTCGTTTATACTTAATGGTACATTGAGTGATAATAGACGAAGATTAGATGGAATTGCACTTCTGAATAGGTGCCGAACAATTAATAGTCTAAGAAATCAAGGAACAATTATTCCTATTGGTGTAAAAAGGGAGTTAGGTTCCTTAATTGGAGATTTTGTTTCTCCTGAGGCTATGGAAGGTAAGAGATTGTTAAGTAGAGTGTATCAAGGAGTTAATAATACGGAGTTAAATGAAGATCCATTCACCGCAGTTTTAATTAGAAACATAATTCGTGTTAGCAAAGAGCTTAGTGAAAAAATGGATGTAGTTCCTCTTTCTGATATTGACACTTATTTTTGCGCTCAGTGCTTTTATCAATTAAAATCTAAGAATGTAGTAGCAGTGACAAGAGACTCACTAATTCGTGATGTCTTATCTTATTCTTTTGGAATTGCTCATTCTTATTTATTAAAAAATGGAGCACCCGATACCTCTCTTTACTTTGCAAGAAACGAAAGAGAACTTTATGAATTGGTAATGAAGGCAAAAAACTTCAGAGCATTTGTTAATGGAGCAGAATTTTCTAATAGAGATTGGAGTAAAGATACAAGAAAAGCCAGTAAAAAATGGGTGGAATTTGAAGATCCAAAAGCAATCAGAGCATAATTTGTAGTATACCAAAAACTTAAAACCTGTATATTACTAGAATTATTATGATCAAGTTATTTAATACTTTGACTAGAAAAAAAGAGAACTTTAAATCTATAAAAAGTGGGGAAGTTGGAATGTATACTTGCGGTCCTACCGTATACTGGTATCAGCATATAGGAAATCTTAAGGCATATATATTTGCTGACTTGGTAAAAAGGGTTTTTTTGTATAATGGATACAAGGTTAAGCAAATAGTAAACATAACTGATGTTGGACATTTAACTTCTGATGCTGATACTGGAGAAGATAAAATGGAAAAGGCTGCAAAGAAAGAAGGAAGAACTGCAAAGGAAATTGCAGATTATTATTTTGAGATATTTGAAAAAGACTTAGTTAAATTAAATGTAATTCCTCCATATAAATGGACAAAAGCTACTGAACACATAAAAGAACAACAGGAATTAATAAAAGTTCTGGAGAGAAAAGGATTCACTTATAGAACTTCAGATGGAATATATTTTGATTCCAGCAAATATAAAAAATATGGAAAGTTGGCAAAATTAAATATAAAAGGATTAAAGGCAGGATCTAGAATTGGAATGGGTGAGAAGAAGCACTCTACTGATTTTGCACTTTGGAAGTTTTCTGGAAAGCCGGGAGAAAGACAACAGGAGTGGGCATCTCCTTGGGGTTTGGGTTTTCCTGGATGGCATATAGAGTGTTCTGCAATGTCTATGAAATATCTTGGAGAGACTTTTGATGTTCATACTGGAGGAGAAGATCATATTCCTGTTCATCACACCAATGAAATTGCTCAATCAGAAAGCGCAACAGGTAAAAAATTCGTAAATTATTGGCTTCATGAAGCATTTCTTTTATTTAAGGGAGAAAAGGTTAGTAAAAGTAAAGGAGGACTGTATACTATAGATGAATTGAATAATTTGGGTTATGATCCTTTGGTTTATAGATACCTTAATCTTCTAGCACATTATAGAAAACCTATGAATTTTTCTTTGGATTTAATGGACTCGGCAAAAAATGCTCTAAAAAAAATAAAAAGAAAGCTGATAGAATTGAAAAAAAATAAACATTCTGGCAAAGATAAAACAAAAGAATACGAATCCGAATTTTTGTATGCGATAAATAATGATCTAAATACTCCTTTGGCTGTGCAAGTTCTTCATAGAGTAATAGATGATGAAAGCTTTGATAGCGAGAAAAGGGTCAACCTAATTGAAAAATTTGATTCTGTATTTGGATTAAATTTGACAAATTTAAAGGAAGAAAAAGTGATTGTTCCAAAAGATGTTGCAGAAATGGTTAAGGAAAGAGAGAATATGAGAAGAGAAAAGAGATGGGCGGAGTCGGATATTCTTCGACAAAGAATAAAAGAAAGGGGCTTTTTGGTTGAAGATAGACCTGAAGGGGCTAGAATTGTGAAGGAATAAGATTTATATACGAAAAATGATATCAAAAGTAATGAAAAAGAGTAATTTGTTGGTGTTTGAGTGTACTATTGCTCTTGTGATGATTATGTTTTCATGCAGTCTTGTTTCTGGAGCGCTTTTTGTAAGTCAATCTGGTAGCGTTTATAGTTTAGGAGATGAAGTTTCTGTGAGTATAATGTTGAGTTCTGATAAAACCACAAGCAACTATCTTTCGCTTGCTTTGAACTGTGATGAACAAAACCAGGAGATTTATCGTGCACCTGTGCTTGTTAAAGTTGGAGACCAAAAAAAGGTAGATTTTACTCTTAGTCTAGATAACTCTGTAATTGGAGGATTAATTGGAAATTGTTACTTAGTTGGAAAGTTTGCGGGACAGGAAGCAAGAGGAGATTTGTTTAAAATTAGTTCTGAAATAATATTAAATAGTAGTGGTTTGCAGGAAAGGTATAATCCTGGAGATTCTTTGATTTTAACAGGTAGTGCTAGTAAGTATAATGGGCAGTCTCTTCAAGGAAGTGTAGAGATTGTTGCTAGCGGGTTGGGTGTCAATTTCGTTAAGTCAGTTGTTGACGGAACTTTTAATTTTGATATTAATATAGCAAAGAATACTAAATCTGGAAATTATAGCATAGAAATAGGTGCTTATGACCAAGACTATTCGGGCAATAAAGCTAACTCCGGCAATTTAAGTTTGTCTTTTAATGTTAATCAAGTGCTTAATGAGTTAGATATTGCCCTTAGCGAATTAAATGTGACTCCTGGAAGCAATATTACCTACTCTATTGTTGCATTGGATCAGGCAGATGAATATATGACTGTTGATTCTTATATTTCTTTGTTTGATTCTGTAGGAAATGTGATTAATGACTCTGTTTATGGAAGCCAAATGAAAACATTAGTATTTGAAACTAATAGCTCTCCTGGAATATGGAAGATAAATGCAGTAAGCGGAGAATTTAATGTTAGTAAAGAATTTAGAGTTCAAGAATATAAGCATATAAAATATGATTTAGCAGGAAATATATTGAATGTAATTAATGATGGAAATATTCCTTACTCTGGACCTGTCGAAATAAAGGTAGGAGAAGAAGTTTTTCTTAGGCATCTTGATTTAGAGGTTGGTGGACATCAGAGATATGAATTAACTGGGAAAGGTCAGGAGTATGATATTCTTATTAATGATGGTAAGGGAGGACAAGTAGTTGGTCGTTCTTTCTTAACTGGAAAGACAATTAGTCTTGGAGACATTAATGAGAATGGTGTTTCTTTAATATCTTGGGTTTGGATAATATTAATTTTGGTTGTGGGACTTGGGACTTGGTGGTATTATAGCAGACTAATAAACAAGAGAAGATATGGCTATTCTTCTCAATCTTTGAAATCTCCTAGAATAAATCCTTTAACTCCTACTCGAACAGATGTAATTGAAAATGGAGATCGTGAAAGGGCTGCAATAGTTGTTTTAAAAGTTAGGAATTATAGTCAATTAGCTGGAAACCAGCAGTTTGCATCAGTTATGAGTAAGATAACAGAAGATGCAAGAGCTCAAAGAGCGTATGTATCAAGGGCAAGTGACGGAATGAGCATAGTATTTTCGCCAACTTTGATGGGTAATGGTGAATTGGTATTTGTTGCAACAGAGTTTGCAGGAAATGCCTCAAAAGAATTAGAGGCTTATAATAAAAAGTTTAATACTCCTGTAGATTATGGAATTGGAGTAAATGAGGGAGAGATAATGGTTGAGTATAGAGGTGGAAATTTCAAGTATATGGGAGTTTCAAATACTGTTGCTTTAGCAAGAAAACTTGCTGAGACTGGGAAGAAGGAAGCATTAATCTCTAACAATGTGCATAGCCTTACAAGAGCAAAGATTAAGGTTGAAAGAGCAGTTAATGGATGGAAAATAACTGCAATGAAAGACAACTCCAAGTATTCTGATTTTATTGATAAGTTTAAGCAAAGACAGACTAGAGGCAACTGACTAATCTGAAAGATACAAATAATTAAAAAGGGTTACTTTTAATTTAGATTATGTTTGATGTACATCATAGTATTTCTTTTGTAGGTTATGCTCCTGAGGTTGAAGATAATTTAAGGAAAATTATTGATAAAGCGCATACTGAAGAATATGTTGGTAATCCTAAATTGGATTGGACTTCATTTCCAAATGAACAGGATGCAGTATCAGATGGCTTTTGTGTTTCTTCAGATGGAGTTATTCTCTTTCCAAGAGTAATAAAGTCAGAGCATGATTCGAGTGATTTTGAATTAATAAGGAGAGCAAAAGGAGATTTATCAATCGTTTGTGGAGATTATGCGAGATTATTTAATGATATTGCAAGGCGTCGTGCTGAGACTAATGCGCCAACGTTAATAATGTTTAATGCAGTTTGTTTTGATGAGATGCATGCTTCTGAATATGAAGATTGGCAGGGAGAAAGAGATCGCCAAGTCCATAATTTTCCATGGTGTAAGACTTTCTGTTATATGTCTACTTCGTTTGAAAATCAATTTAGAGAAAATAGG
>ERZ1292629.4349-Hain-H43-01um-R1-4349-length-10401-cov-22_pt1 | contig 10210 bp, 15 predicted proteins | sample MGYA00564399_ERZ1292629 | MGnify/ENA primary metagenome ERZ1292629 (study PRJEB36523, sample SAMEA6512636) | groundwater metagenome | collected 2019-01-08 | study: AquaDiva: Metagenomics assemblies of 32 groundwater samples
ATAAGATTGATGCCCCCCAGCACAACGAGCAATACCGCCCCGACTTTTGCCATGAAGTGCGGGGTGTTGAAGAGATGAAGCGCTTGAAGAATTCCCAAACCTATCAAAATATAGACCAGAAAAATTCCGAGAATATACGCCCCTCCGAGCTTCAGAATCCCCGACCGCAATTTGCCAAGACTCATAAGGAACGCGATCGTAAGTATCAGGATGGAGAACGCGCAGGGGTTGATGCTGTCCGCCAACGCCGCGATGATAAGGAGCGGCGTAAACCAGGCGCCTTTGTTTGAGATCTTCCAAAGCAGGGGCGCGCTTGAAACCGACCCGAAAAACAGCGCCAAAGCGATTACGACCAGCGCGGCGAAAACCAGCCAGGCAAGTTTGTTTTTGAATAAGTTCATTACGGCGTTACCTCGGCTCGGAACTGCATCGTGAGCGGGCCTCGGCCGGAAGAAAGCGTTACGATGCGCTCAATTTTTCCGATACCTGTCGGGCCGTGAGCCGCGGGATTAAATATTACTTTAACAGTAATGACTTCGCCCGGCTTTATGGCGACGCCCACCGAACGACTGAAACTGGAACCGTGTCCGGACATGCCGTAGGGCCCCATCTCTTTGCCGTCGGGAAGTTTTAAGAACGCTTCGGTGCACATACAAGAAGTTTCGGCCTGATTGATCGTAATATCGGAGTCGGTTGTATTGGTAATCGCAAAATCATGTTCAACGTTTCCCTTAGCCATAGAGACGAGGCCGAAATCATACGCGGGAATCGGCTCGGTGATTGACACCTGCGTTGTGTCGCCATGAAGAGTTGCGAGAGCTCCCGTGGCGGGCGATTTTTTTCCTTTCCAAAGGAAAAGACCGACGAGCAGGACTGCTATTATTAAGATGAATGTGATTAAATTTTTCATTTGGGAAGAATGTTAGAAAGACAAAAATCCCTTTCTGCAGGGATCAAAGCGCCGCAAGCGCGAGGTTTCGACAAACCTCTGCTTAAGGGGCGCTTATGTGAAACTAGGGCTGTTTTCGTGAAGCGAAAGCCAGCGGTTAAGCCGGATGCTGAAAACCGGGCGGGGAGGTTCAAAATAAGATTTGGCGCGCAGATCGCCGCCAAGCGGAAAGGAAACAAAACGACTGCCGAAAAGCGCGAAAAGAAACAATAATAAGAAAATGTTAAGCGCCAAGATCACGGACAGGATGTTTTGTCCGAAAACGGCCGAGGAGAACATATTAAAAGCGTTGAGATGGAGCGCGACCATATCAAAAGCCGAGGGGCAAGCCGTTGCTCCTTGGGCCATCGCGGCGATACAGCCCATGTGATCATTGTCCGGGCCCATCATCGCAAATCCAAACACGGCAATGGCGGCAAAGCTGATAAGCAGGGTTAAAACTAAATAAAACCTCATATTATTTACATTATACCAAATCAACGGAGAATTTCAAACACTTTTTGTTTGGATTTGGCTCCGGCGAGGATTTTGATATGCGACTTCGGAACGCCCAGATGCCGTGCCAGCGCGTTTATCGCGGCGGCATTCGCCTTGCCTTCAACCGGAGGGGTTTTTACCCGGACCTCAAAATGAGCGGGACCCGTTTCTTTAATGCCCTCCGTTTTTGAGTTTGGCTTTACCTTTACGAATATTTTCACGGCCGATTCCAGTATAGCACACATTGACACGAGTTTTTAAAAAGATATGCTGGGAATGTGACCTAAAACCAACTAGAACCAAGGAGAGGCCATGCTCATTAAAAAAATATGGGAAAAGGCAGATTCGCTCCGGGGCTGTCTTTCGGTCTCTAAAATGACAGCGATGGAAAGCCGAAGGCGTTACCCTTCCGACGAGGACCATCTTAACGTTCCAAACCTATTCCCTAGCGATGAGGCAAAACTTTTATCCTGCAAGGCGGTTCGCGTGCTTGGAGATAAAACCCAAGTATTTACTTTCCCGAAAAATGCGTTGATCCGCAATCGCCTAGCGCATGTAATGGAGGTGGTCGCTTGTTCCGTGATCGCCTCGGAGCTTCTTGGCTTAAATACGGACCTCGTGAGAGCCGCCGCCATCGGCCACGACATCGGCCATGTGCCGTTCGGCCATCAGGGAGAAGCCTGGATGGCCAAAACTATGGAACGTCCGGAGTTTTGCCATGAGGTTATGGCGGCGATCATCGCGCAGAAAATTGAGCGGAGAGGCCAGGGGCTGAATCTTACTTGGCATACGCTTGACGCAATGATGCGCCACAGCGGCAATACGGCAAGAGTCGGGATGTCACAGGAAGCGTGGACGCTTCGCTATACGGATAAGTTTACCTATATTTTCCACGACGTCAACGATATCATAGAGCGAATGCGATATCCGGTTTCGCAGGAATTACGCGAGTTGATTGATGCGTTCGGAACTAATCAGCGGGAGAGAGTAACTACCGCCATTGCCGGTCTCGTCATTGAATCAGCAGAGTGCGGACACGTCAGCTTTGAACATTCAGAACTTGGGCAAAAATTCAACCGCCTGCGAACGCAGATGTACGGAGTGTATGTTCACGTAACACAACAGAACGTACGCTATACAATGGAGCCGGTTCTTGAGTTCCTCACAATGCTCAACATCGGCGACCCCTTCCTTCTGCTAGCCCTGATGACGGATAAAGACGTGGCAATGCTTGCGTCGGAACCGATGAAGGATATGCAAGCTTTCAATCGCACCGCGATAAGCGAGATTGCGCCCCATCTTCAGACGATCGGCAAAATTGACCTGTGCGACCCCGATCTGAATTGGTAGACTCGCGTTCTTAAAAATCAAAGACCCCGACACTCTTGCGCATCGGGGCTTTTTTATATTATCTGGAACAAAGTTTACTTCAATCTCCGGCGGCCGCGGAAATAGGCGATCAAAAGCCAGACGATAAGCGAGATCGCGCAGAAAATCCCGAAAACAATAATATAAATGAGAATAACAGCCGGCATAATGATTACTCCGCCCAAGCCCGCTTCACTTGTCGGGGAAGACAGGCGATACAAAACATACGCGGCGATACCGATTGAACCGAAAATGAAAACCGCAAGATGATAAATAAAAATTTTAAGTTTTTTCATGGGAAGCTTTTCCAAAAACATTTTGACCCGCTTGCCCGTCCGAAAGTTCACTGAAGGAGGGTCTCGGTCGAAGTTACTTTGATATAAAAATTACCTGATTTCTCTTTTTTCTAGAATAACCACATTATCTTTTTTAAAAATAGCTGAGAGAATATTTTTATAAACTTTATCTGGTTCTGAGTCGCCTTTATATGATAGGTATAGATGTTGCGATATAAACATCTGGATTTGTTCTTAATTCGGTAACCCTTTCCTTTCTTTTCTGGATATCGTATATTACTTCTTTAGCGCTAAGAATTAGATAAAAAGATTTTCCTGGAGCTAAATCTTGTGCATTTTTAGGAATAGTAACGTAGACAGGAAGGTCTTTTTTAATAGGTTCTTCAAAATTTATTTTTATTTGCATATCGCTTGGTAATGTTAAATCGTGTGCTGTTAAATTACCATAATTGGTTATCTTTATCTGTATTTCAGTATTAATTGTTCCATTATTTTCTTTAATTTTTATAAAACCAGAATCTGTAAATTCTACAGGCTCTATATCGAGAATTGGTCTATTCTGTAAGGTAAAATTATAATCCTCTTTTTCTTGTATATCATTTGAAATGCGATTAGCTTCCTTAGCAATTCTATTCGCTTCCCAAGAATAATAAAAAGCAGGACTTGCTAATAGGAGGGTTAGCAGACCGGAAAGAACGATTGGTCTCCAATTATTATTGGGAACCCAAAAGTTTTTTTCTTTTTTAGCATTTTCCATTTATTTTCTGTCCCTAGTTATGCAGGTAATTTCGATGCTCTTTGAACACCAAACTTGTCTCAATGTGGCTGCGGGGCCAGGGGTCTCACTCGAAGTTAAATAATTGGCTTGTTAATTTTAATAAGATTCAGTTTCTTTTCCCTGCGCCAACTTTTTATCTGTGCTTCTCTTTTCAGGGCTTCATTTCTGGTTGGGTATTGCTCGGTATATAAAACTTTTTTCACTCTCTTTGATCGGGTATATGCTCCGCCTCTTCCCAAACTATGTTCTCTAAATCTTCGCTCAATATCTGTCGTAATGCCCGTATAAATGCTTTTGTCACTACACTCGATTAAATAAACAAAATACATGAGAATGAAGAGCCCTTCGGCTTACTGCCTCAGGACAAAATTACCTTCGTAATTTTGCTGCGGGACAGGGATTCGAACCCCGGTTTCCACGTTCAGAGCGTGGCGTCCTACCACTAGACGATCCCGCAATATTTTTTAATTCTACAACAAAAAACGGCGTTTTTCAAGGGGCGGCTTGCGGGTCGTTCTGTTTTGATTTAGATTTAGATAATGCAGAAAATTGACTTACATCTTCATTCTAATAATTCCGACGGCAGTTTGGCGGTATCAGAAGTCGTCAAAAATCTTGTCAGGAAAAAGATCACTTTTGCGGTGCTTGCCGATCACGACAGCGTTGATGGCAGTAATGAATTCGCCAAGCTGGCACTCCGGGCCGGAATAAAAACGGCTGACGGAGTAGAAATGAGCGTCTACGAGAACGGAGTTGGCGTCCATATTTTAGGTTACGGCATTGACGTGGGCGACAAGCGCGTACTGAAGTTTTTCAAAGCTCAAAAGGACGAAAGAAAAAATGTTTTTGAAAAATATATCACCCTTTTCAAAAAAGCCGGATTTAAAATAGATAAAAAATTGTATAACGAGTTCGCGAAAGCGAAATCGGTCACTAAGACCCATATTTTCAAACTGATGTGGAAGCTGCCGGAAAACCGGAATATTTGCTTTCAAAAAGGACTTAAAGAAAATAAAGCGGTTCCCCCGCCGTTCAATTTCCAAAGTCCGTTCATAAATATGTTCATGACTTTCCCCGGCCAGCTGGCTTATGTCCGAAAGAAACAAGTTTCCGCCGAAGAGGCCATCAAACTGATACATAGAATCGGCGGGGCCGCTGTCTGGGCCCATCCCGGCCTGGAAATTGAATTTCGGAAAAGCCCGAAGGTTTTTCCGAAAGTTTTTAAAAATTTGCTATCTTACGGCCTGGATGGTCTGGAAGTATATCCCACGGCCTCAAGCCACACCAAAGAATGGATGGCGTATTTGCACAACTTAGCAAAAAAACACAAACTTCTGGCCACTTTGGGAACCGACGACCATGACGGCGACCGTACCGGCAGATTAAAAATTCCGGAAAAATACCAGGACGAGATAATCAGGGATCTAATTTCTCGGCTGGCTAAAATAAAACACCGCTAAGCGGCGTTTAAAACACAAAAACGACTTCGGGGGTCAGCCCTCTTTTTTCTGATACGCGGATATTCGCCTGCCCATCAATAAGGCGGTGGCCCACCCACCGGCGATCTATTCTGTCCAGCAGAAGCGCGCGAGCCATAAATTTTCGCCAATCATCATCGGTCAGTAATTCCAGGCCCCAGCCATGATAAGACAAACCGCTATTAATTATCGCTCCGCTTTTAACGCCGAGATTAGTAAAAACTTCCTGCGCCGAAGCGGCTCCATTCTCGTCAACCGGAATATCCAAGTCCAGAAGCGGGATGTGATAGAGACCGTTTCTGGTTTTAACCCGCGACACAACTTTCATTGCTTCATGAACTCGCGGCCTTTCTTTGCCCTCCAGATAGCTGGCTATCTCAACATTATCAGAATCAATTTCTCGCAGGCCAGCCAGTTTTTTTCTGACTTCGGCAAAATCCTCAAGTTTCTGAACAAACATTGTCGGCTCGGTAAAGTCAGGCGTGTGCTGTAATGCCTTGGCTATGCTACGTTGAGCTTTTGGGTTTTTAGCTTTAGCTTCGGCAAAATGAGGCCTTTCTTCGCATTGGTAAATAATGAACTCCATAAGGAGTATGTCGTAGTGCTCAAAAAGGATTTGGGTTATATCAATGGCTTTCGTGCCAACTTGGACCCGATCGGCAATGCGCATATCTTCTCTCCTCTTTTTTGTAAAAAAACAAAGCTTGCCTATGTAAGCTTACTAGAGCGCGCGAGTTGAGTCAAAATCAGATCCTTAGATGTTTCCTTATCGCGATAAAACTGGAAACTACGCCCAAGAGGATTCCCAAGACGACAACCAGCAAAAATACCTGGGCGATGCCGTGCACAAAATAGCCGAACAGGTTGATCTCCGGCGCGAAAGACGAGATTTTGCCGGAAGCAAAATACGAAATAGGATAGAACACCCCCAGAGCTACCGCCGCCGCGAACAATCCGTAAAATCCGCCCTCTACGAGATACGGACCGCGGATATGCCAATTTGAAGCGCCGACCAAACGCATAATCTCAATCTCCTGTTTCTGGTTGAAAATCGTCAGACGGACGGTATTAAAAGTTACAAGCACTGCGATAATCGCCAGAACAAAAGTCGCCACCAAGCCCCAATTCCTGATGCCGCCGGAGATATTTTGGATACGCTCTATAACCCCTTTGTTCTCGTAAAAGTCTATCTTATCAATGACGCTTCTGAACTTAGTATTCTCCAGAAACTGGGCTATTGAAGCGTATTGGGAAGAATCTTTTGCTTTAATATTGAGCGACGCCGCCAGAGGATTGGCGTCAAGCTGGCTTAAAGAATCCTGGATAAGTTGGTCTTGGGCGTGGCGCGCTTTGAAATCCGCCAGCGCCTGATCGCGGGAAGTATAAGTTATATTAGAGATGTCCGGCAGAGATTCTAGGTCCGATTTCACCTGCAATATCTGGTCTTCAGTGGCATCAACTGTAAAATAGGCGCTGACGTCAATCTTGTCCTGGATTGACGTAACAACTTGGGAGGTCAGAAATTGAAGCGATAAGAGGCCCAAAAATAAAATAAGGGTCAGCGCCATTATGCCCGTTGCCCCGAAACTAAGATAGCCATTTCTTTGGAAATTGGTCCAAGCGCTCCTGATTATTTTTTTGAAATTCGTCATCGCCGTTATTCGCTAAACTCTATATCACGTATCTGCCATGATGCGTTTGGTCCCTGACAATCTTCCCCTTATCCATGCTTATAACCCGCCTGCCTATGGTATTTACTAAATTGGTATCGTGAGAAGCCAGAACCACCGTCGTCCCCAGTTCATTTATTTTCAAAAGTAATTTTAGCACATCGTAACTATTTACCAAATCAAGGTTTCCCGTCGGCTCGTCGGCAAGTAATATCGTGGGGCGGTGTATCATCGCTCGGGCGATCGCCAAACGCTGTTTCTCGCCGCCGGACAGCTGTTCGGGAAAATTGTCTACTTTATCCGCCAATCCCACGACGGCTAGAATTTGGGGGACGTTTTTATCTATTTCTTCCGGGTCGGTGTCCGACACCTCCATTGCAAAAGCAACATTTTCAAAAGCGGTTTTCTTCTCCAAAAGTTTAAAGTCCTGATATACTGTGCCGATCTTTCGCCTCAAATACGGTATGTCTTTGTCTTTAATATCGGCGAGATCAACTCCCTCAACCAACACCTCGCCCGATGTCGGCCGCTCTTCTTTGGTCAGCATTTTGAGCAACGTTGACTTGCCGGCGCCCGACAGGCCGACAAGCGACACAAACTCGCCCGGCTTGATTTCCAAGTTTATATTATTCAAAACGACGTTATGCGGTTCGTATACTTTTTTTACGCTCTGAAATTTAATCATTCGCCTATTTTTTTATTTCCGAGACCTCCGCCTCAATGAATTCCTCCAATTCGCCGTCTAAAACTTTGTCTGGCTGGCTGGATTCAATTCCTGTTCTGTGATCCTTAACTTGCTTATATGGATTTAGAACATAAGAGCGTATCTGGCTTCCCCATTCTATCGCCGTTTCTCCCGTGGTTTTCAGCTCGGAAATCTCTTTGACTTTGGCTTCTTCCACCATTTTCGCGAGACGCGAACGCAATACCTGCATCGCTTTTTCTTTATTTTGCGCCTGCGAGCGTTCGGATTGAACGGCAACGGCGGTATTCGTCGGGATATGCGTAATGCGCACAGCGGTTTCCAGTTTATTCACGTTCTGCCCGCCCGGGCCGGAAGAACGGAAGGTATCAATCCGCAGATCCTTCGGGTCTATCTCCAATTTAATGTTCTCAATTTCGGGCAAAACGTCAACCAGCGCGAACGAGGTATGCCTCAACGCCTTGGCGGAAAAGGGCGAAACTCTGACAAGACGATGAACTCCCGATTCCCCGCGCAAGTTGCCGAAAGCGCGTTGACCGGATATTTCAGCAACCGCGCTCTTCGTGCCGCCCTGTTCACCGAAACTTTGGTCAAGAACCGCAAAACCCAGCTTCTTTTTCTCGCAGTATTTCTGGTACATTTTTAAAAGCATTGAAGCCCAGTCCTGCGCGTCAACTCCGCCGGCTCCCGAATAAACATAGAGCAGGGCATTGCCGCGATCATACTTGCTCTTTCCGGCTAATTTTTCTTTGAGCTCGCCTATCTCTTTAATGATTTTTTGAGCTCTTTCTTTATCATTCCAAAAATCCGGTTTCGCCATTTCTTTCTCCATCTCCTCAAGCATTTCTCGCGGAGTTTGCATTGTTTTTATTATACTCCAAAAAAAGGAAAACAAAAAGCGCCCCGGCGGGGCGTTTGGAAAAAATTGTTTAATCATCGTCTAGGCGTGAAGGGCCACGAACGGCCTCGCGGGAATGATAAAGCAAATTTTTTAAATGTTCTAAGTTGGAACGATCATAGACACCTATAACTCCCCAATAACAACCCCAATCACAATGTCTCATTTCCATTCCGATCTGAAAGACCCCGCCCCCGAATGTCCAAACTCCTTTTTCTAAATCAACCGAACAACCCTTTGGCTCATCTCCTTCTGATAATTGGGTATAGCAAGTATTTGAACTATAAGCCAGAAACACCAGGTTTTCTCTCTTCACAAACCCTCCCGCGAATCAAAGAACGAAAACTTCCTGAATGGTAACAAGGAATAGGTATAAAGTCTAATTCTGGGAGCCGGAGGTCGGACTCGAACCGACGACCCACGCTTTACGAAAGCGTTGCTCTGCCAACTGAGCTACTCCGGCATCTCTAAAAACTAACTATCATACTAGCTCGCAAATGAATAATTGGGAAGAGCCATCATTAAATTAAAAGCCCCGCGGGGGGGCCTAAAGCACAAATCTTAGATTGAAACTGCCGACTAAACTGTGGCCGACGATCTGGGAAATGGGTACAACCCACCAAAGACGCCGAATGCGCGGATTCTTATGCCCCTTTAAGTGGTAAGCAAAATATAAAGAGCCGCTATTTAGGCCGGCTAAATACCCGTAAGCGGCTGGGCGGCTGGAATTAATGAATGGCGCCATTATCGGACTGGCCTCTCGGCATAATTTGGCGTTTACGCACAGCTTTGTCGTCTCAACGTCGTAAACAGACGAAACAACAAGCGCGGCGCCGACGGCCAAAAACTTTTTATCAATGATTTTGACGTCTTGCTGAGCGAAAGAACTGCTCGCGCTAGAACCGACAATCAAGCAAAACAGGGCGATCGGGTACATTACGCGCATGAAACTCCTCCGGTCTTACTTTGTAAAAATACCGGTTAATATAATAACAAAAATAATTGCTTAGGTCAAGAGAGGACTACCTAAATGCCACTAGGGTCAGAAAGACGACAACGGTAATCACAAAAAGGAAGCCAATCGTGTAAAGCAGCAGGACTATCCCCTCTTTTTTTAAATTATTGAAATATAGATAGGCGGGCCGGCCCAAAACCAATAATCCGACTATCGTGGCCGAAAGGACGAATAAGAGCAGCATGGCAAGGGGCGCCCAAAAGTTTTTGTCTGGACCGAAAAGTTTCTGGGCATTGGACATAAGCAAAACAACCACGGAAACATAAACCAAGGTTCCCAGCGAATTTAATAAGGCCAAAAGCAGTAATTTTGAATTTTTCATATGAGTGGTGAGCTTATTGAACCGGAGCGGGTAACGGGAGTCGCCCTCGACTAAACTTTTGCCGTCGCAAAAGTTTGTCTGGGCACCGCCTCGCGGTTTCGCCTACTGGCGAAACATCGCTCCGGCGTTCGACTCCCGTTACCAAATCAATTATTGCTTAAAAACAACATACCTAAAGGCATCTTGTTTTTAAGCATAGCTGAGCGGGTAACGGGAGTCGCCCTCGACTAAACTTTTGCCGTCGCAAAAGTTTGTC
>ERZ1292629.4466-Hain-H43-01um-R1-4466-length-10208-cov-6_pt1 | contig 10208 bp, 19 predicted proteins | sample MGYA00564399_ERZ1292629 | MGnify/ENA primary metagenome ERZ1292629 (study PRJEB36523, sample SAMEA6512636) | groundwater metagenome | collected 2019-01-08 | study: AquaDiva: Metagenomics assemblies of 32 groundwater samples
AATAGTTTATTAGTTTTACCAAATAGAAATTTAACAAAGAATGGCGACAAGCCAAAAAAATAAAGTCAGTGCAAAGAAGACTAAAACACGTGAGCCGGAAGAACTCCAAAAGCTTCGTATTCGCGTTCGGGCTCATGATCACAAGATTTTAGATTCTTCTGTACGACAAATTGTAGATACTGCACTCCGATACGGGGCAGAAGTGATAGGACCGGTACCATTGCCGACGGAAATCCGCAAATATACCGTAAACCGATCTTCTTTTGTACATAAAAATGCCCGTGAACAATTCGAGATGCGAGTCCACAAGCGCTTGATTGATATTGTTAATCCAGCGCCTAAAATAATTGACTCCCTAACGAATTTAAACTTACCTGCAGGTGTCGACATCGAGGTAAAAATGTAGCAATTAAAAGGGGAATTAACAAGAAAGCCCCCGTACGGGGGCTTTCTCATAACCAAGAAAATATGAAATTTATACTAGCAAAAAAAATTGAGATGGCGCAGATATTTGATGACGCGGGAGCGGTACACCCAGTGACATGGTTGCTTGCTGGTCCCGTGGTTGTTACAGATGTTCGTACAAAAAATCGTGACGGCTACGATGCGTTGCAACTTGGTTTTGGTACAAAAAAAGAAAAAACAACCAAAAAACCTCAACGAATCCAATTTAAAGATGTTGGATTGCCAGAGCAAGTCAAAGAGGTTCGTGTCAAAGCGCCTGCTTTTAAGCGCGGAGATACCATTGATGTTTCAATTTTTAAAGAGGGCGATAAAGTGGCGGTTTCCGGCACAACCAAGGGAAAGGGATTTCAAGGGGTTGTAAAAAGACATGGATTTAAGGGTGGTCCGCGTACACACGGACAGAAACATTCAGAGCGCGAACCAGGATCTATTGGCTCGGTTTGGCCACAAAGGGTGGTAAAAGGAACGCGCATGGCAGGTCGTATGGGAGGCACTGCGGTTACAATGAGAAATTTAAAAATTATAAAAATAATTCCAGAGAAAAATTTAATAGCAATAGAGGGTGCTGTCCCGGGACGACGCGGAAGCGCAATGGTTATTCGCGGATAAATTATTATGAAAGTTGAAGCATACAACACAGAGGGTAAAAGCGTAGGCTTGGTTACATTGCCAGAGCGGCTTTTCGGTATGCGCTGGAATGCCGCGGTAGTGAAACAAGTGTACGATGGAGAATTGGCAAATCGTCGCAGGCCCTGGGCTCATGTAAAAGACAGAAGCGAGGTACGCGGAGGCGGACGGAAACCTTGGCGACAAAAAGGACTAGGAAGGGCGCGACACGGATCAATTCGTTCTCCGATTTGGATTGGCGGCGGAGTGTCGCACGGACCACGCAAAGATAGAGATTTTTCCGTAAAAATAAACAAGAAAATGAAAAATGTAGCAATTAAGTGCCTGCTTTCAAGCAAATTAAAAGAAAACTCGCTTATTTTGATGGATAATTTTACCGTTCCAAATAATAAAACAAAGGAAACATTTTTGATTTTGAAACGAATACAAGATGGTGCGAAGACAACAGAACTAACTGCAAAAAGCAAAATATTGCTTGCTATTTCTCATGATGACGGCGTTATACGCGCAACACGCAATATAAAAAGAATTACTTATATTGAGCCAAGAAATATAAATACGACTTCTCTGCTTCATAGCAAATATCTAATTTTGGATAAAAATGCAATCACAGAATTAGAAAAAACTTTTAAATAAATTTATTATGGCTTTTAATTTTTTTCAAAAATTTTCACAAAAAAGGGGGTTGCCCAAAGCATCTATTGGGAAAATAGATAAAAATATTCGCAGAGAAAAAATCGGCGTACACAAAGATATTGTAGAAAAAGAAATGCCCAAACAAATTGTTATTAAACAGCGACCTAATGAAAAAAATATTTTTGCTAGCAAGTATATTGTGTCTCCTCATATTTCAGAAAAGGCCTCGTTTTTGCAGGAAACTCATAATGATACTCGAGGAGCCTCATATGTTTTTCGCGCAACAAAAGGAGCAACAAAACATCTCTTGAAAAAAGCCATAGAAGATCGTTATGATGTGAGGGTTAACTCTGTTCATATTATCAATACGCCGGACAAAGAGGTTCGGCGCGGAAAGACAATAGGCCACAAGCCGGGCTATAAAAAAGCCATTATTACCTTGAGGCCTGGAAATACGATAGAACAAGTATAAAAAATATTTTTATGAAAACATACGCACCACGGACTCCATCGCGCAGACATTTGACCGGTATTAATTATCGAGAATTATTGACGCGCGCTAAACCAGAAAAATCATTGATTTTTGGGCAAAAAAGACATATGGGGAGAAATAGCGATGGGCGTATTACAGTGCGTCACAAGGGCGGAGGCTCAAAGCGGCTTTTACGAATTGTTGATTTTTATTTTGATAAGAAAAATATTCCTGCAATCGTGAGCTCTATAGAATATGATCCAAATAGAAGCGGCTTTATAGGATTGATTATATATCGCGACGGAGAAAAGCGATATATGCTTCTTCCAAAAGATGTTTGTCCAGGAAGAGAAATTATGATTTCAGAATCAGCCCCGCTGCTTTCTGGCAATCGTCTGCCGCTTTCTAAAATACCAGTAGGGACGTATGTATATAATATTTCTTTGGCCTCTGATTCAAAGGCGGTGTTAGTACGTTCGGCAGGATCATTTGCCGAGGTGCTGGCACATGATGGTGGGTATGTTATGCTCAAAATGCCTTCAAGCGAAGTTCGTAAAATAAGAGATCATTCTTGGGCAAGCGTTGGCCAAGTTTCCAATGACGAACATAATTTGGTTGTTATTGGTAAAGCAGGTCGTTCGCGATGGATGGGCATTAGGCCTACGGTGCGAGGCTCGGCAATGAATCCGGTGGATCATCCATATGGCGGCGGAGAAGGGCGCACTATGCGCGGAACTCGTCGCCCAAAGAATCTTTGGGGCAAAGGAACTCGCGGGGTAAAAACAAGGAATAGAAAAAAATGGTCCAATAGATTAATAATTTCTAGAAGAAAGAAATAAATCATGGCCAGATCACTAAAAAAAGGACCATACATGGATCCAAAACTTTTGAAAAAAATCTCAAAAGTTAAGCCTGGCACGGGCACAGTAATAAAAACATGGTCTAGGAGATCAACGATTAGTCCGGAAATGATAGGACATACTTTTGGTGTGCACAATGGTCGAGATTTTATTTCTGTTTCTGTTTCCGAAGACATGGTAGGTCATCGGCTTGGTGAATTTTCACCAACACGTAAATTTAATCGTCATGGCGGAAAGATGCAGAAAGAACTAGAAATGGCCGCCGCGCAAGTAGAAAAAGCTAAAACAGAAAAATCTTAATTAAATATTTATGCAAGAAGTTAAAGCACATTTAAGATATTTGAGAATTTCTCCGCGGAAAGTGAGAACAACGGCGAATATTATGAAAGGCAAATCTGTTAAAGTGGCAGATGCTCAACTTAAATTTATACGACAAAGCGCGGCATTACCATTGCGCAAATTATTGAAGTCTGCGACCGCGAATGCAAAACACAATTTTAATATTGATCCGGATCAATTAATAATAAAAACAGTGCGCGTAGATCAAGGACCAACATTGAAGCGCTCTATGCCAAGGGCGCGCGGCATGGCAAGCCCTATTCACAAAAGGACGAGTCATATAATGTTAATTTTGGCAGAATCAGTAAAAAAAGATAAATAATTTTTAATATGACGCACACAGCACACCCATACTCGGCCAGAATAGGAATTTTAAAAACATGGAAATCCCGATGGTTCAATTCGAAGGATTATAAGAAATTTTTGCGCGAAGACCTAGAATTGAGAAAATTTCTTGAAAAACGTCTTCATGGCCTCGCGATTGATATTGTGGAAATTGAACGATCCCCCGCTGTTATTTCTATTGTTATTAAAACAGCTCGCCCAGGTCTTTTGATAGGACGAGGGGGAGAAGGGGTGGAGAAATTAAAAAACGAAATATTGATATTTTTAAACAAAATTAGAAAAAACGTTGCGTCTATAAGAAGAAGTAAACAAGAAGCAAGCAAATTGCTTTCTAGTATTACAAGACAGCCAGAACTTAAAATTACTATTGAAGAGGTCAAATTTCCAGAAACACACGCCGCTATTATGGTTGAGCAGATTGCCCAAGATCTTGAAAAGCGCATGCCTTTTAGACGCGTATTAAAACAAACACTTGGAAAAATGATGGCATCAAAATCAGTTTCCGGCGCAAAAATTTCTTTATCTGGCAGATTGGATGGATCAGAAATGGCTCGCTTTGAGTGGCTCAAGGGCGGAAAAATTCCATTACAAACATTGCGCGCCGATGTTGATTTCGCAAAAGGGCGAGCGCACTTGCCTTACGGTGATTTAGGCATTAAGGTATGGATTTATAAAGGTGAGGTATTTTCTGAAAAATAATATGTTGTTTCCAAAGCGAGTAAAATTTAGAAAATGGCAGAGAAACACAACGCGCAGAAAACTTCGAGAAACACGTGGAACAACTTTGGCGTTTGGCTCATTTGGACTAAAAGCCAGCGAGGCAAAATGGATTCGTTCAAAACAGATTGAGGCGGCGCGCAAGGCCATGAGTAGATATATTCAAAGGGGAGGCAAAATATGGATTCGAATCTTTCCTGACAAGCCTATTACACAAAAACCTCCAGAGGTTACAATGGGTAGCGGAAAAGGAGAAACGGTAGAATATGTATTTCCAGCAAAGCCCGGACGGATTTTATTTGAAATAGATGGAGTGGCGCCTGAAATTGCAAAAACAGCGCTTAAGCGCGCCGGAGCAAAGTTACCGTTAAAAACAAAAATTGTATACAGAGACCAATAATTTTTTATCTATGACAAAACGTACAACACAAGATTTATGGAATAGCAAGTCTGAAGAGTTATCTGCAATGGCAAGCGAGGAGCGTGTCAGATTATTGGAATTGCGGATGCAAAAAACAGGCTCTTCATTGAAAAATGTAAAAGAGATTCGAGAAACAAAAAAGAAAATCGCAAGAATTTTAACAATATTGCAGACAAAATCTTTACAAAAGTAACATATCTATATGGCACAACAATTAAAAGGGAAAGTAATTTCAAATAAAATGATCAACACAGTGGTTGTGGAAGTTTTGCGTTTAAAAAAACATCCAAGATACGGAAAATATATTAAAATATCGGATAATTATAAAGCCCATACAAATGAGAATATTCCAATTGGAAGTACTGTTGTTATTGAACTTACAAGGCCAATTTCAAAAGATAAACGATGGAAAGTGGTTTTTGTGGAAAAACGAGTTGTCGCAAAAGAACCAGTATTAGAAGATAATATAAGTGTTTAATAATTATGATACAACATCGCACAATGTTGGGAGTTGCTGATAATTCTGGCGCACGGCTTGTGCAGTGTATTAAGGTTTTGGGTGGTACGCGTCGCCGTTATGCAGGCATAGGAGATATAATTGTTGTTACTGTTAAAGTGGCAGAGCCGCGCAAACTTGTTAAGAAAAAAGAAATTCTTAAGGCGCTGGTTGTTCGTCAAAAAAACGCACTGCGACGTTCAGACGGCTCTTATATACGATTTGATGATAATGCAGTGGTTATACTTGATGGCAAAGAACCAAAAGGGGGTCGTATTTTTGGGCCAATTCCGCGCGAAATTAAGGAAAAAGGCTTTAATAAAATTGTTTCATTAGCAGAAGAAATTGTATGAATAAGATAAAAATAAAAAAGAACGATGCAATTGTAGTTATTTCTGGCAAAGATCGCGGGAAGCGAGGCAAAATTTTAAACGTGCATGCGGGTAAAAACAGAGTACTTGTTGAAGATGTTGGTCTTAAGAAAAAAAATCAGCGCCCGCGCAAAAGCGGTCAAAAAGGGGAGATTATTACAGTTCCATCTTCTATTCATATATCCAATGTGATGTTGTATTGTTCTCATTGTGGCAAAGGCGCGCGCGCAGGATTTAAGGCCTTGCAAGAAGATTCGCACAAAGTCCGTATTTGTAAAAAGTGCAAAAATATAATTTAAATTTTTATGATGACCTTACAGGAAAAATATAAAAAAATAGTTGTCTCTAAAATGCAAAAAGAATTTGGCTATAAATCTGTTATGGCTGTGCCTTGCATAGAAAAAGTGGCTATAAACGTAGGTGTTGGTAAATTACGCGATAAAAAAGATGTCATTGAGACGGTAGAAAAACACATGGCATTAATTACTGGTCAAAAATTGTCACCCCGACCTGTCAAAAAGGCGATTGCGTCTTTCAAGACACGAATCGGAATGATTGTAGGATATAAGGCAACCCTACGAGGACAGCGAAAATTTGATTTTTTGGATCGTATGATAAATTTTGCAATCCCGCGCATGAGAGATTTTAGAGGCATTCCGCTTTCATCAGTTGATAATTCTGGAAATTTGACATTTGGGTTCAAAGAACATATTGTATTTCCTGAGATAATTGGAGAGGATGTAAAAAATATATTCAGCTTTGAAGTTACAGTAGTAACTAATGCAAAGAATAGAGGAGAGGCCATCACACTCCTTCGTTTATTAGGTTTTCCGCTACAAAAATAATGGCAAAAACTTCTACATACGTACGATCTTTAAAAGTTCCGAAATTTAAAAGTCGCGTGGTGCGACGATGCTTTTTGTGTGGAAGAAAGCGAGGATATATGCGAGATTTTGATTTATGCAGAATTTGCTTTCGCGAATTAGCAAATAACGGCCTTATACCAGGAATTCGCAAATCTTCGTGGTAATATTTTTTTAAATACTATATGGATCCAATTGCAGACATGTTAATAAGAATTAAAAACGCGCAATTTGCTCATAAAGAGATTGTTGCTTTCGGGCACTCAAAACTTAAATTAGAGATTGCCAAAATACTTGAACGCGTAGGTTATGTCGGCTCTGTAAGTAAAAAAGGAAGAAAAAACAAAAAATTTATCGAAATTGAATTATTGTATGATAATAATGGAAATCCCAAAATTTCTTATGTAAAAAGATTATCTGGACCAAGCAAACGCTTATATCGCGGATTTCGGGAAATCTTTCGTCCAAAAAATGGTTATGGCATTGCTATATATTCTACCCCCAAAGGTCTTTTAACAGACAGTGAGGCGCGTAAAGAAAAAATAGGCGGAGAGGCATTATTCGAACTTTGGTAGTTCAACATTTCTTACTATAAATAAACAATTATGTCACGACTTGCACGAAAACCTATTATGATACCGAGCGGCGTTACTGTTAATCAAGAGAATGATTGGTGGGTTTTTCGCGGACCAAAGGGAGAGCTTAAACAAAATCTTCCAAATATCATATCAATAACAAAAACCGAAACCGAAAATGGATTAATGGTGAAATTAAGCAAATCAGCGTCTCCAAAACAAAAATGGCCACGAGCAATGCTTGGGACTGCTGCCGCTCTTGTTCAGAATGCGCTTAAAGGAGTAGCCGAAGGCTTTGAAAAAAAACTCGAGCTCGAAGGTGTGGGATATAAAGTACAACCAGATGGCAAAGATCTTGTTTTGTTTCTTGGATTTAGTCACCCAGTTCGATTTCTTGCTCCAGAAGGAATTACATTTTCTGTAGAAAAAAACATAATTACTGTTCGCGGCATTGATAAAGCAAAAGTAGGCAAGGCGGCAGCAGAATTGCGCTCTCAAAAACCACCGGAACCATATAAGGGGAAGGGCATTCATTATATAGGAGAAGTTATTAAGCGCAAGGCTGGCAAGAAGGCAACAAGCTCGGCATAATTATATAATTTTATGAAAAACTCACAAAAATCAAAAAGGACAATACGACATCGCAGAGTTCGCTCTACCATTAAAGGCACAAAGGATAGGCCACGCCTTTCTGTTTATCGTTCCAGCAAATATATTTTTGTTCAGCTTGTTGATGATAACGCACAAAAAACAATTATTGGTTTGTCTGACAAAGCAATTAAGATATCAAAAAAAATGACAAAATCTGATCGAGCGCTCGCACTAGGAAAATTATTAGCAGAAAAAGCAATTTTAAAAAAATTTAAAAAAGTTGTTTTTGATCGCGGAGGATATCGATATCAAGGTCGTGTACAAAAAGTTGCAGAAGGCGCTCGTAGCGGAGGGTTAGAATTTTAAAGAAATTATTAATTAACTAATACTCATATAAATTTGATATGGCGAAAGATAAACGACAACCAAAACAGCAAGGTGAATATCAGCAGAAACTGCTTGATTTGCGAAGAGTCGCTCGCGTTGTAGCTGGTGGCAGACGCTTTAGTTTTCGAGCCACAGTGGTAGTAGGCAATTTGAACGGTGAGGTTGGTATCGGAATTGGAAAGGGATCTGATACAGCCCTTGCTATAGAAAAAGCAGCGCGCAAAGCCAGACAATCGTTGATTAAAGTTCCACTTACAAAAGAACGTTCTATTCCTCATGAAGTTGAGGCGAAATATGCGAGCGGTCATGTTATTATAAAACCAGCAAAAAACGGCAAGGGTTTGGTTGCTGGAGGGGCCGCGCGCGTTGTTTTGGCTTTTGCGGGAGTAAGCAACGCAAGTGCCAAAATTCTTTCACATACTAAAAACAAGATCAACAATGGGCGCGCGACTATTGACGCGCTTAAAACATTAAAAACAAAAAAGAATTAAATTTTTATGCAAGCGCATCAATTATTAGCATCAAAAAAAAGAAGTCGTCGAATAGGGCGCGGAGGTAAACGTGGTTCTTTTTCAGGTCGCGGCATAAAGGGTCAAAAATCTCGAGCAGGCAGACGTATTCGTCCACAAGTGCGCGATATACTCAAAAAAATTCATAAACGTCGCGGTTATGGCAGAAATCGCGGAAGAAGCGTTATTACAGAAACAAAATCAATTCAAATTATTAATATTGCAGATATTAATAAGATTTTCAAAGAAGGGGAATGCGTTACTTCGAACAAAATAATTGAATATGGGCTTGCCACAAAGGGAAAAATTATAAAAATTCTTGGAGGGAGTAATATGACAAAAAAACTGACATTTGATAAAGGATTGTCAATGTCGTCGGCGTTGCGTAAAAAATTAGAAATAAATAAAAACAATGTTTAACAGGCTTATATTAATATTAAAAGATCGTGATCTTCGTCGAAAATTATTCTATCTTTTTGGGTTGTTGGCTATTTTTAGATTAGCCGCAAGCGTGCCAATACTTGGCATTGATAAAGCGCTTTTTCAGCGTTTTTATAATGACAGTCAGCTTTTAGGGCTTTTGAATATTTTTTCTGGCGGCGCGTTAGACAATCTTTCAATTGTTATGTTGGGACTTAGTCCATATATAACAGCTTCTATCATTATGCAACTTTTGACCATGATTTTTCCCAACCTCAAGGAATTGTACCAAGAAGAGGGGGAAGCTGGGCGACAAAAATTTAATCAGTATTCGCGACTTCTTACGGTGCCGCTTGCTATTGTTCAAGGATTTGGATTACTAACTCTTTTGTCTCGACAGGGAGTTGTCCATTTTACTTTTTTTGAAATGTTAACAAATTTGATAATTGTAAGTGCCGGAGCTGTATTTTTAATGTGGATTGGGGAATTAATTTCAGAATATGGTGTTGGGAATGGAGCGTCTATTATGATTTTTGCAGGTATTGTGGCTAGACTTCCCATTAGTATTCAACAGGCGCTTGTTTCTTTTGACGCATCACAAATTCCAACATTTATTGCGTTTTCTGTTATTTCAATTATTACCATAGCATCTGTTGTGATTATTTCGGAAGGAGAACGACCAATTCCTATTTATTATGCCAAGCGAGTTCGCGGGATGCGAATGTATGGAGGAACTTCGTCTCATTTGCCTTTGCGCGTAAATCAGGCTGGCGTCATACCAATTATATTTGCAGTTTCCATTCTTTTATTTCCACAAATGATTGCTGGTTTCTTTGGCGCGTCAAAATATATAATTCTAAGCAAGATTGCCGGCGCAGTTACATGGTTTCTCACTAATTCATGGTTTTATGGAGCAACGTACTTTTTCCTTGTATTTTTATTTACCTATTTTTATACAGCCGTTACTTTTGATCCAAAAGCTATTTCGCAAAATTTACAGCGAAGTGGCGCGTTTGTTCCTGGCATTCGTCCAGGGAACCCAACTTCAGATTTTTTAACAAAAATAGTAACGCGCATAACCCTTGTAGGTGCCATTTTTTTGGGACTTATTGCA
>ERZ1292629.4468-Hain-H43-01um-R1-4468-length-10204-cov-19_pt1 | contig 10204 bp, 10 predicted proteins | sample MGYA00564399_ERZ1292629 | MGnify/ENA primary metagenome ERZ1292629 (study PRJEB36523, sample SAMEA6512636) | groundwater metagenome | collected 2019-01-08 | study: AquaDiva: Metagenomics assemblies of 32 groundwater samples
CCAGATTAACCGCAATTGCTGAAACTATGCCCACCAAAACTCCTCCTAAAATATCGGCTGGCCAGTGGACTCCGGCAAAAATCCTCGCGATACCCATTAATACGGAAACTGCAAAAAAGATAGCGCCAAGTTTTTTATTATAGAAATATACTCCCGTTGAAAGAGCGAAATAAAACGCTGCATGGCCCGAAGGGAAAGAATAGCCGCTCTCGGGAATCAGCTGCTTTACGGCCAAAACGTCAAACGGCCGGGGATGATGATAAAAAAACCTGATTACGGTAGTAATAATGCCCCGGGACACAACAGCGGAAATCAAAGCAATTAAAACCATAAATCGGCTTAGCTTGGCGGATTTGAAAATAAAAATCAGAACCAAAATTGCCAGCAATACATATCCGGCATAATCGGAAAAAAATACGGCAAGGCGGTCTAGCCAGACATATTGACTTGCGAGATTGTTGATTTTTTGAAACAAAAAGGTGTTAAGCATTTTTTACTAAGATTACAAAATTTTTCAAAACTGACGCCACGACTATAGGGCCGGTGCCGCCCGGTACGGGCGTGATGAGTGATGCTTTTTTACTGACTTCTCCAAAATCCACATCCCCTAAAACATTCTGCTTTGCAGAATGTTCGGGCGAACCCAAGATTTCATTTTGGGTTTTAGCCCGGCTATAACCGAAGTCAATCACAATCGCGTCCTCTTTGACCATATCCGATTTTATCAAGCCCGGCTTGCCGACTCCTGAAATAATTATATCAGCTTTTTTAGATAATTCTGCCGGGTTTTCCGTAAATTCGTTTATCACCGTTACTGCCGCGCCCTGGCTGGTCAGCCAGTGGCTGATCGGTTTGCCCACAAGCAGACCGTAGCCAAAAACCGTTGCCAGTTTACCCTTCGGGCTAAAGAGTTCTTCTCCACCAGACCTGCCCGCTTCGCGTTGCGAAGCAAGACGGGCGGGGGCGGATCCACCTATGGCGGAAAAAATCTGCTTAACTGCCTCAACCGAGGGGGGCAATATTTTGCTTCGCCCTGCGAAAAAAGCTCCTTGTGCTTTCTGCGACAAAACATCGGGGTCTTTTTCTTCGGGCACGGCATTAAGAATCGCCTGGGTATTTAAATGCGCCGGCAGGGGCAATTCAATAATCATTCCGCCGCAAGTTGTTGCTTTCACTATTTGGTTCAAATTTTTCCTCAATTCTCCGTTTGAAATTTTTTCCGGAAATTCGTAAATTCGACACTCAACGCCGATACTCTCTGCCGCCTTCTTTTTTAATTCCAAAAATCTGCGCGCCCCACTTAGAGGTTCAACCTCTAAGTCACCGGGGGTTACTAAAACCGCCGCCAAATATGGCAGTTTTTTTAATTTGACGACCTCATTTTTTAGCTCACCGAGAATCCCATCCGCAATTTTTATGCCGTCAATAATCATGAGATAAAAATAGCATTTTTTACGCAAAATAAAAAGCGGCATAGGGCCGCGTTGTTTTAAAAAATTACGCCAAAAAATTCATAAAACGCTCTTTAATTCTTTCTAATTTTCCTGTCAATCTCCTGTTTTCTTTATAAAGCTCGCATAACTCAAGAAATATTTGCGACGAAGCTGAAGAATCACGGGCGCAAAATCGTATTTCCGAAATATCTTTAAGAGGATAACAACACTCGCTTAATGGTTCAGACTCGGCTCTAACGAAAAAAATCCATCCTTTTCCTATTAATCTATTCTCCCCCCACCCCCCAAAGCGAACAACGGAAATTCCTGCTTTGTATTTTGATTTTGCTGATCCCGCCCAAAATACCACCAAAATATCGCTTTGTTTTAGGTCGCTAGGCGTCATTTCTTCGCCGTTTACACCAAAAATCTTAGGCATAGGTTGGACCGTGCCGATTGAAAGCTTGTCTCCTCCGGCCATATTATCCTCCTTGTAAAAGTGCGAACGCCCCATAACAGTAGCGCCGTCAGATTATTTTGTCAAAATCTTATAAATTTTCTGTGCAATTTTCCGCATATCTTTTTCTTTCATTCCTTGCGTCGTAACTACTGGCGTGCCGAGGCGGATGCCGGAAGGGTCCCATGGTTTGCGGGTATCATAAGGTATCATATTTTTATTGACGATGATGCCGGCACGTTCAAGCCGCTCGCCCGCAACTTTTCCAGTCAGGCCCAAAGGAGTTACGTCAACGAGCATCAGATGATTGTCCGTGCCGCCGGAAATTATTTTGAAACCGAGCTTCTTTAGTTCTGTCGCCAACGCCTTGGCGTTGGCGACCGTCTGTTTCGCGTATTTTTTAAAACTCGGCTTCAGCGCTTCTTCAAGACAAACACCAATCGCGGCTATTGTGTGCATTTGCGGTCCGCCCTGAAGACCGGGGAAAACCGCTTTATCAATTTTCTCCGACAAATTATCGACTTGCGATGTCGATAATTTCGCTTGTCTCTTTGCAATTATTATCGCTCCTCGCGGGCCGCGCAAAGTCTTTTGAGTCGTTGTCGTAACTATATCGGCATAAGGAAACGGCGAAGGATGAACGCCACCCGCGATTAAGCCGGCAATATGAGCAATGTCGGCCATTAGAAGGGCCCCCCTTCGACTTTGCTCAGGATAAACGACTGAATCGGCAATCTGTCGGAATTTTTTGAAATCTATTTTTCGCGGATAGGCGGACGCGCCACAGACGATAAGCTTTGGCCTAAATCTCTTGGCGATCTTGCTGACTTCGCTATAGTCAATAAATCCGTCGCGGCCGACACCGTAATGTTTGAAATCAAAAAGCTTGCCGCTCCAGCTGACCGGATGGCCATGCGTTAAATGCCCGCCGTGCTCAAGCGACATTGCCAAGATTTTGCCGCCCGGCCCCACTGCCTCAAGATACGTCGCGAGATTCGCAATGCTCCCGGAATACGGCTGGACATTGACATCATATTTTTTAGGCGATATCTTGAACGCCTTATAAACCAACTCTTTCACTCCGTCTTCAATCTGATCAACCACCTCATTGCCGAAATAGTATCTTTGGCGCGACTTGCCCTCGGCATATTTATTAGTCAGAGGCGAACCTAAGGCCGCCAAAACGTCTTTGGAAACATAGTTTTCGGAAGGGACTAGATTGATTACCTTCTTTTGGCGCGCTGTCTCTTTTTTGATAAGGTTTTTAATTTTCATCTCTTAAATTCCCAAAAGTTTCATCAATTGTTCAGGTTTTGTGGGCCCCACGCGAGTAATTCTAGGCCTGATAGTGGTAAGATCCAAAACAGTGGACGGCTCCGACGGAGGCAAAACTCCGGCATCTAAAATTAAATCTGGTCTCCAAATCTCACCCCTAAACGCCGCGATAATTTCCCCGACGCCCGCCGGCGTCCCCTCCCCCGAAATGTTGGCAGAGGTCGCAGCTATAGGATAGCCAAACTTACCCAAAAGTTTATCGGTAAAAACGTGGCTGGGTATTCTTATGCCAACATTCTTTTTATTCGCTGTAACTATCGCGGGGATTATTTTCTTTTTGGGCAGGATTACCGTCGTAGCGCCCGGCCAAATTTCCTCCAAAACTTTCTCAAGCTTCGGAGGCACAAAAGCGATCTCTTTCACCCAATTCATGTTCTTTGCCAGTACGGAAATCGGTTTAGTTAGGGGCCTTCTTTTGATTTTGAAGATCTGCTCAACGGCATACCAGTCGCAGGCATTGGCACCAATCCCGTATACTGTATCCGTTGGAAAAACAACAACTCCGCCCTTTTTAAGAATAACTAGGGTTTCATAGAGCGCTTCAGAAAAGTCTCCATTAAGATTAATCGGAATAATCCTCATTCACAGAAGCCGCATCAGAATTTTTGCCAGCTTCTTCCTGGGATTATGGCGAATAGACCTATTTTAGTCAAGTAGGAGGTTTAGGCGATTTTTACCGACTTGACCTCTCCGCCGACTCCGCCAAGTTCGTTATGACGGGCCCGCAGAACGAAGAAAATGGAAAACGAGATGCCAATAGCTATGAGTAAAACGCTGCCCAAAAAAGAGATTACAAAACGGTAAGTCGGAACGGCTAAATTGCTAAAGGGAAAACTGGAAAGAGAAAAGTAATCGTTCCTTATGAAAAGCCATGAATGTTTTAGAATCAGAGGCGCTAACGCCGCAAGCGTTATTGAACCATGCCGTATAAACGTGCGCCTGTGTTTTTCGATGCGGTATATTTTACCTATGGTCCTTTCCGCAAAATCCGACGATGGTTCAATCGTTAGGTCGCCAAAACGCCGGGAGTTTATTTTCTCCTTTATGAAATTGTCTATATCGATGTCGCTCTGGTCTATCGTCATGTTTTAAAATGACCCCTGAAAAACCTTGCTCGTCCTTATCATTTCCAGCAAGGTCTTTCTTGCCCTGTGAAGGCGGCTCTTTAATGTGTTTTCGTTGATGTTAAGCAATGTAATTATCTCCTTATAGGAAAAGCCCTCGTAATACAGAAGCTTGATTATCGCCCTGTCTTCTTTTACTAATTTTTCGATAAAATGATCTAACTCTTTTGAAATTTCTTTTTCAGCCGCGCGATTTTGGTAATCAACAGCTGTTGCCTGGGCTATATTTTCCAATACGGAGTTGTCCAGATTGATCTCCTTGTTCTTGTTCTTTCTGAAAAAATCTATGGCCGTATTCCGGGCGATGCTATAAAGCCAGCTTTTCGCTTTTTTATAGTCCTTTAATGTATTGATCTTTTTGTAGGCCTTGATGAACGTCTCTTGGGCAAGGTCTTCGGCATCTGCCAAGTTACCGACAAAGCGATAATGAAAATTGATAATTTCTCTCTGATGTTCGTTCACCAAGTCCTCTATTTCTTTTAGTTTTTGAGTCTCCATAATACTCGCGTAAAATCTGAAATTAAACATAACCGTCTCTTGTTTAAATAGCCATGAATAGATTAAGACGTAAATCGCCAAACGCAGGTTCCCGGCTAAATATTTAGGCAAAGGAAACCCGCGGTTCAGGCCCCCCGTCTTAAATGGGGTATGGCACAAATAATTCACAAGAGGGGCCCGCCCAGATAATATCGCGGGCAATAGAACACCTCCTTCCCCGCCCCGTCGGCGTAGTGCCGACGGGGCGGGGTTGGTTTTAAACCACGAAATTTATCAAGCGGTTTTTAACGAAAATCGTTTTCCGAATCTCGCGGCTAGCCAGATGTTTCTGGATTTTTTCATCGGCAAGGGCTGTTTCTTTAACCTTTTCTTCTGCGCTATCGGCCGGCAATAAGATCACGCTTCTCGCCTTGCCCCCTACTTGCACTACGACACTGACAAGTTCTTCCGCGATCAGTTTCTTGTCATATTCGGGCCAGCTCTCTAAATGAATGGATTTTTTATGACCCAGCTCGCTAACCCAAATCTCCTCGGCCAAATGAGGGGCAAACGGAGACAGCAACTTCAAAAATTGTTCAAAGCTCTTTCTGTCCGCTCCCCTCTCTTCAAGTTCGTTCAATAATTTCATTAACTCGCTGACGGCAGTATTAAATTTTAAATCTGAAATATCTCCGCCAATTTTTTTTATTGTTCTGGCCAAAACGGTTTTCAATTCTTTCCCGCCAGTTTCGGTTGGTTGTTTTTTGCCGCCAAGAGCTTGAACCATCATCCACGTCCTATTCAAGAATCTGTAAACGCCGTTTATCCCTCCCGGATTCCACGGTCCGCCCTGATCATACGGTCCCATGAAAGCGAGGTACATCCTAACGGCGTCAGCGCCGTATTTTTTTATCAGGTCATCGGGGTCAACCACATTGCCCCGCGACTTGGACATTTTTTGGCTGTCGGCTCCAAGAATTACGCCATGATTTTTGCGGATGGTGAACGGTTCATCAAAATCAATCAGCCCCAAGTCAAAAAGGGCTTTCGTGAAAAAGCGGGAGTAGAGCAAATGCATCGTGTTATGCTCTGCGCCACCGATGTATAGATCAACTGGCAGCCATAGTTTCATTTTTGCCTTGTCGGCAAATGACTTTTTGTTTTTCGGGTCGGTATAGCGCAGGAAATACCACGAAGAATCAACGAACGTATCCATTGTGTCCGTCTCGCGCTCGGCATCACGGCCGCAATTGGGGCATTTTGTCTTTACCCATTCCTTCGCTTTTGCCAAAGGCGAGCGGCCGTCGGAAGTTGGTTTATAATCATCAAGTTTCGGCAATTTGACCGGCAATTCTTCATCAGAAACGGGCCGGTAGCCGCATTTTTCGCAATGAACCATCGGAATGGGTACCCCCCAATAGCGCTGGCGGGAAATAACCCAATCATGAAGCCGGTAATTGATTTTTATCCTTGCCAGTTTTTTAACCGCTAATTTTTCAGTTATTTTCTCTCTCGCGTCGGCCGATTTATAGCCGGTGAAGTCATCCGAATCAACAAGGACGCCATCATCAATAAAGGCCTTGTTTTCAAAATCCCATTCCCCTTCGGGTCTAATCACAACTCTTATCGGCAAATCATATTTTTTGGCAAATTCCCAATCCCTGTCATCGTGCGCGGGTACCGCCATCACTGCTCCCGAGCCGTACCATCCAATTACATAATCGGCCACCCAGACGGGGATTTTTTCGTTATTTATTGGGTTGACAACATAACTACCGGTAAAAACGCCTGTTTTTTCTTTTTCCAGATGCAGGCGGTCAAGCTCGCTTTTCTTTCTTGCCTCCTCCAGATACTTGTTTACCTTGTCCAGATTTTTATCGGTAGTCAGCTTCATAATCATCGGGTGCTCCGGGGCCAAGACCAGATAAGTGGCGCCAAAAAGCGTGTCTATCCGCGTGGTAAAAACCTTGATAGTCTCTTTGGAATTCGTCCCGATTTCTTCCAAATTTCCAATTTGGCCAGAAATCGAGGATTCTCGATTTTGTTTCTGAATCTTTGATTCAGACAAAATCGGGAGGATTAGAAACTCAATCTCCGTGCCCTCGGAACGGCCAATCCAATTTTCTTGAGCAGTTTTTGTCGTTTCTGGCCAATTCACCTTTTTTAACCCTTCCAATAACCTGTCTGCATAATTCGTGATCTTAAACATCCATTGGGCAACCTCCTTCTGAACCACGGGCGTTTTGCATCTTTCGCATTTACCGTCAATAACTTGCTCATTTGCCAGAACGGTTTTATCTTTGGGACACCAGTTGACCGAGGTTTGCGCGCGATAAGCAAGACCTTTTTTGTAAAATTGCAGAAAGATCCACTGCGTCCATTTGTAATATTCCGAGTCGGTTGTCCTCACCTCCCGCGGCCAATCCAAAGTCGCGCCCATGTTCTTGAGCTGTTTGGTCATGTAAGCAATGTTCTGGTCAGTCCAGTCCTTCGGCTGCAAGTTTCGCTCTATGGCTGCGTTTTCGGCGGGTAACCCGAAAGCGTCAAAACCAATCGGATACATAACGTTCTCGCCTTTCATTCTCAAATACCGCGACAAAATATCCGGCACCGAAAAAGCATACCAATGCCCGATATGCAAATTGCCCGACGGATACGGAAATTCAAAAAGCAGGTAGGAATTTTTCTTCCCTTTAACTTTGTCTTTCGTGGCATGCATTTTTTTCTGCTCCCAGTATTTCTGCCACTTTTTCTCAATTTTTGACGGATTGTACTTGGTCATTCCAGCTTGAATAATTTTTTTGTATTTTCTCCGGTTTTTTCAATTACTTCTTCAAAAGATATTTTTTTAATCTCGGCTATGCGACGAGCCACAAATTCCACATAAAGCGGTTCGTTTCTTTTGCCCCTATGTGGCACGGGCGCAAGATACGGCGCGTCAGTTTCAATCAACATTCTGTCAAGCGGGACATTGGCAATCATATTATCATATTCGTCCGTGAAAGTTATAATCCCATTTAAGCCCAAATAGAGGCCTAAATCAAGGAATTTTCCGGCGAGTTCAAGTGGGCCCGTAAAAGAATGGACAACGCCTAGAACATTTTGCTTTGCAAAATGTTCGGCCGACCGATTTGATTTATCAAATCGGTTTAGGCCAGCCAAAATGTCTAACATATCTTCATAGGCACTACGGCAATGGATAATAACTGGTTTTTTTGCCGCAACAGCTAGTTCCAAGAATTGTTGAAAGATCTCTTTTTGTTTTTCCTGCTTCTCTTTTTCGGGCGTGCGATAGTAATCCAGCCCCACCTCCCCTATTCCGACAACTTTGGGATGTTTTGCCAGTTCTTCATAATCTGTAATCTGTAACTCATTAATTGATTCGTTGGGATGACAACCGACCGTTGCCCAAATACCTTCATATTGTTCCGCCAGTTCAATTGCTCTTTTTGACATTTCTAAATCCGTCCCGACGCAAATCATGCCGCATCCGGCGGTCAATGTTCTTTTAACCACTTCTTCTCTGTCCGCATCGTATTGCGGAAACTGCGGGTGGCAATGGGAATCAAAAAGCTCTATTGACATAAAAAATTTAAATGCTAGTATGGGGTGGCAGTATTTGGTTCGTTACCAAGGAGGAATATATGGTTTATTTGCTTCATTTGCTTTGGATCGCACATCTTATCTGCGCCGCTATTACTTTCGTTTATTTTGCCCTTTCTTATATCCCCAAAGATTTGGCGCTGATTTGGAATAAGGAGCTTGGATATTCTACTTTTTTGAGACTTTTCGGTACGCTGGCGTGCCCGATTGTATGGGTAATAAGGGCGTTTTTCTGGGAAATTCTTTTGCCTTACTTGAAACTCCCTGAATTTCGGGAGGCAGTAGACGACTATTTCTTTTGGTATTGAGAGCGGGAGAAACCCCGCTTTTTTTTAAAAATACTTGACAAAAATTGTAAGTATTGATAGTATGTTATCAGATTTTTTAAAACGGGGGGGCGCAGAGATGCTGGCAATCTTATTATGGACAATGGGTATCGCTTTGGGTATTTATCTGCTTGTTGCTTTCCTTTTTGTAGGTTTATTGATGCTCTGTCTTATCGGGGGTCATTCTTCCTGGCCCAAGATAAAAGAATTGTTGCCATGGATGTTTCTTTGGCCATACTGGGCCCCAAAGACAGTCTGGTATCTGCGCGATAACGATTTAATGCGGGGTCTCTGATTTTTCAAATCCTCGGGAATAACGCTTCCACTTGCATCACTTTGAATTTAAGACCATTAAGGTCTTTTTTGTTTTTATCATGACCAAATGTCTTGAAAATTTTCTCGGCAGTTTCGGGGAGAAACGGTTCTACCATTTTTGCGGCATTGATAATTAGATGGATCAAGCTGGTCATTGTTTTCAAAAAGTGTTCGGGGTGGTCGCCCGCATCGGCCCACGGTTTATTTTCATCAATATAAACGTTTGCATAAGTGAATAATTCCCAGATCTTGGCCAGAGCTTCATGCAATTTAAACTCATTGATTGTCTTTTCACAACTCTTCCCTGCTTCGGACACTCTCCGTCTAACTTCGTTGTCTAAAAATTTCTCTTCAAAATCAAGTTCGCCCTCAAGTTTCGTTTCAATCAACTTTGCCACCCGGCTGATAAGATTGCCGAGATTGTTGGCTAAATCTCCATTGTATCTGGCCTCAAGTTTTTCGGTTGAGAAATCCCCGTCTTCGTCGGATGGTATTTCGCGCAAGAGATAATATCTGATCGGATCAATGCCGTATTTTTTGACTATCTCTACCGGATCTGAAACATTCCCTAGGCTTTTGCTCATTTTCTGGCCGCTTGAAGTGACAAATCCATGAATTACAATCTGTCTTGAGTTGGGCAGGCCGGCTGACATTAACATTGCCTGCCACATAGCCGATTGCTGGCGCAAATTGTCTTTGCCGGCAATCTGCGTTCCCGGCCAAAAATCTTTGAATGTTTTCTCGTCCTCGGGCCAGCCGAGAGTTGAAATATAATTGATGAGAGCGTCAAACCAAACGTACATCACATGCGCTTCATCGCCCGGCACCGCCACCCCCCAAGGCATTTTTTCTTTAAGCCGCGAGGCGCTGAAATCTTCTAACCCGCTTTTTACAAAGTTTTTTATCTCGTTGAACCTGAAATCCGGCACGACAAAATTAGGATTTTTTTCATAAAATTCCAAGAGCGGTTTTTGATATTTTGACCAGCGGAAAAAATAATTTTCCTCCTCCCTTGTCTCAAGCTTCAGATTCGGGTGCATGGGGCACCTTCCCTCCTCGTCCAATTCCGAATCGGTTTTTTCAAGTTCGCAGCCGACGCAATATTTAATTTTGTAGTCCTTTTTATAAATATCG
>ERZ1292629.2680-Hain-H43-01um-R1-2680-length-14586-cov-5_pt3 | contig 10203 bp, 7 predicted proteins | sample MGYA00564399_ERZ1292629 | MGnify/ENA primary metagenome ERZ1292629 (study PRJEB36523, sample SAMEA6512636) | groundwater metagenome | collected 2019-01-08 | study: AquaDiva: Metagenomics assemblies of 32 groundwater samples
TAGGTCACTCCTCGCTTCTTAATCTTTGAAGAATTTCCTTTTCTACTTCTTCTCGAGAACGGCCGTATTTTTGACGCGAAAGATTTCTTATTCTTTCCTTAACTTCGGGTTTAAAATCTTTAGACATTAAAGTCTTGATATTAAACGGCTTGGCAGTCTCGCCGTTAATCAGCAGCTTAATATAGGCGTGGAAGTTATCAATATTAACTAAGTCATTAACCGTCAAATCAGGTTCGAATTCTTTGATTAATTCCTGCGCGTCCGGCGCGCCTACCCGAAAAACTATTTTGGAGCCCACATTGCCGAAAACCGCATTTTTAACTTCATCGGTAAGCTGAGTAATAAACTGATGAGCCATAATTAAATTCAGGCGATATTTTCTGGCTTCGGAAAGAGCAACGGCTATTGAAGGAGTAGTAAAATTCTGAAACTCGTCAATATAAAGATTAAAATCCCGGCGGCTTTCCTGAGGAAGATCGGTTCGGGAAAGAGCGGCCATTAGAATTTTTCCTACAATAATCATCCCTAAAAGACTGGCGTTAATTTCTCCAATTTTTCCTTTAGAAAGATTAACCAGTAAAATTTGTCCCTTATCCATTAGCTGGCGAAAATTAAAAGCAGATTTCACTTGGGCAATAATTGGCCGGACATAATCATTGGCCAAAAAATTAGCGAATTTAGAAGTAATATAAGGAGTCATATTAGTCAAAGAGGCCTCGCCGCCGACTCTAACAACTTCCTTTTCCCAGAAATCTATAACCGTTGGGTTGTTAATTCTTGATAATTTAAGCCGGCGCCAATTGTCATCAGTAAAAACTCTCGGCACTTCCATTAAGGTGCTGGGGTGCTCAAAATCCTCCATTAAAAGTAGTAAGGCATTCCTCATATATTGTTCAAACATCGGACCCATATGTTCGGCTAAGAACAGTTTATTAAAAATCCCCTGGATTTCGTTAATAATAAAAGTTTTCTCTTCTGGTCGCTGGGGATTATATTCAATCATATTGAGACCAACCGGCTGTTCAATATCCGAGGGGTCAAATAAAATCACATCTTCAAAACGGTTTTCCGGAAGAGAACCTAAAAGTGTCTCAATTAAATCGCCATGAGGATCAATTATTGCCAAGCCAGCGCCGTTTTTAATATCCTGCTTTGCCAATTCGGTAATAAAAGTTGATTTACCGGTCCCGGTTTGCCCGACAATGTAGAGATGGCGCCGGCGGTCGTCTTCTTTAAACCGGACAATCCGCTCTTCGCCTCGATACAAACTAACTCCTAAAACCAATCCTTCCTCGGGAAGCAAAGGAGGTGGAGGCAGCTCCCGCGATTTCAGCCATTTGATTCTCGGCACTTCGGTGGTCAAAAGAGGAAAATGCCAGAAAGAGCTTATCTCCTGGCTGTTTAAAATCATTGTTTGGCTGGAATCAAAATTGCGGAAGGAAAAATTAAAAAATAATTTCCTTTGATTTTTTGGTATAACAGTCAAAAAGTTATTCCTTAGGGGAGCGGCGAACTGTTCAAAAGAGCCGCTTAAACTTTCCAAAATAGAATTCGCCCGCTCTTGAGTCGAAGCGGAAGACAAAAGACGGAGATTAACCAAAAATAAAGGCTTTTCAATTTTGCTTTCAATAAGTTTAACATTAGGTTCGTCAATAAAAGTCTGTCCCTTTTCTTCCTTTTTTTGAGGAGGGTTCAGGGCTTCTAAAATTTCTTTAGCGCTAAAACTCAAACCGCCCAAGGCCTCCTTTAAAGAGCCGCCTTGGCGAAGATGATTTAAAATTTTTAAGGGTTTATCTTTAAACTTTTTAGGAGCTTTTTTAACAATCAATTGAATAGCCGCTCCTTCGTTTTCTTTATCTAATTTAGCTAAATTGCCTAAAATAGGTTCAAAAGGGTCTTTGGTGAAATTGTCGTAAGTTTTTGTCGGCAAACTGTAATTCTCAAAAAGTCTTAGGTAGGCGCCCGCCGCTTCTCCTTGGGGATTAAAAATATTATAATCCTCCACGGCGTCAACTTGAGCGTTTGACCAAAACCCCTGAACTTGTTTTCTGATAAAATCAGCTAAATTTTGGGGAGCGGCGATATAGAAATGAATTTCCTCGCCGATATGGTGGACTGCCGATTCTAAAATAATCGGCTGTTTCTCTTGGGCAATGTTAGCTAAAAACTGCTCAAAAAAACCAATCTCATTTTTAAAATCTCCGGCTGGGGATTTTTCTTTGGCGGCGGTCGGCTGGGGCAGTTTTACCAGGAATAAAAGGTAATCAAGGTTGAACCGGGATTTTTTTATCATTCTTTTTATTAAAAAAATCACTATAAAAATCCCGATTATTGTTAATAAAGAAATAAAAATATTAGATAGCATTTCTTTTTCTAAGTTCTTGAAGGAGTTTAAAAGTTAGAGCGTCGTGGAAGGCGTCAATTAAAAAAGGTTGGTTTGTTTTATTAAGCTGATTCAGAGCTGTTTTTAATCCTTTCTGTTCGCTTAAGGCAATTAAATCTTCGACTATTTTTTTTATTTGTTCGTCTTGGGCCATTAAATAAGAGGGCAGCGGCGATGCCGGTGTTGTCGGGATTTTCTCCGCCGGAGGTCGAGACACGCCAATCTTGATTCCCGGTTCTAAAGTCTCAATCCGCTCTTTGGTATAACTTCTAATAAATTCCTCTTTCTTTTCAGGGGGCACTGATTTAAGAGCTTCTTTTTTTTCCTCTAATAATCGTTCAAGCGCCTGAATCTCCCGTTCTAAATTATTAAACTTCTCTTTCTCCATATTAATAATTTTATCATTCTATAATCATTTAGACAAAATTTTCTTATAAACTTCTGGAGGGATGAGAACTCGGCCCTTTTCTTTTAAGCGTTTCTTTCCTCTTTTTTGTTTAGCCCAGAGCTTCATTTTGCGAGTCCGATCCCCGCCATAAAGATAACCCGTAACATCCTTTTTTAGGGCCGGCAGGGTTTCCCGGGCAATAATGCGGTTGTTCACCTGCGCTTGAATAGCTACGCTAAAAAGTTGTCTCGGTAAAATTTCTTTTAATTTTTTAACCAAAATTCGGGCGACCCGATTAATCTTTTCTTTTGGCAAAATTCTACTCAGCGCCGGCATTATTTCTCCGGCAATTAAAATCTCTAATTTTTCTATTTCGGTTTTCTGATAGCCGGAAATTTCATAACTCATTGAAGCGTAGCCCTGGGAGACACTTTTAAGTTCATCGTTAAAATCCAAAAGAAGTTCTTGTAAGGGCATTTCAAAATGAACCACGGTATTTTTAGCCAAATTTTCAACCCTTCGGCTACTCTCAACCTTTAAGAGCTTCATCTGAAATCTTTTTTGAAGCTGGAAAAGTTGATTAAAATAAATCTCCGGCAGGCTAATAGTTAAGCATATAATCGGTTCTTCAACTTCTTTGATTTCACTATCTGATGGTAAATCATCGGCACTAAAAACTTCTCTAACCTGATTGTTTCTAAGTTTTACTCGATAAACAACTGATGGGGCAGTTGTTAGAACTTCTAAATCATATTCTTTCTTTAAACGTTCGAGGGTGATATCCAAATGAAGCAAACCTAAAAATCCGGCCCGAAATCCTCTGCCTAAGGCTTCATTCTTTTCTATTTCAAAATTAAAAGCGGAATCATTGAGCCGTAATTTAGCTAAAGCCGAACGTAGATTTTCAAAATTATCAGGATCTTCCGGCCAGATCGAAGCAAAAATAACCCGCTGAGGTTCCTGGTAGCCAACCAGAGACTTAACTTGTTCCCTTTCTTTAAAAGAACAAACTGTATCCCCTATTTGAATCATTCCGGCATCCTTAATACCGGTAGCGACATAACCAATTTCTCCGCTCTTTAATTCTTTCTCAGGTTTAAGCTCAGGAACAAAAATTCCTACTTCTTGGCAGTCAAATTTATTTTTTAAAGCGACTAGCCACAATTTTTCATCTTTTCTAAAAATACCGTCCGTCATCCGAACAGAGGCAACTACTCCCCGGTGATTGTCATAAAAAGAATCGAAAATTAATGCCCGGCTTGGCGCTTGGTAATTAATTTTAGGGGAAGGAATATTTTTAACTATCAGCTCTAAAAGACGTTCAACATTATAACCAGTTTTAGCGGAAATTTTTAAAATCTCTTCGGGTTTTGTTTCAACTAATTTAGCTACTTTATCAACAAGCTCTTCAATATCGGGCGGCTGAAGATCAATTTTATTAATAGCCGCAATAATTTTTAAATTTAAGGATTTAGCAATATTTAAATGAGCCACGGTTTGGGCTTGAATGCCCTGAGTAGCGTCCACTAAAAGAATCGCGCCTTCAACCGCCGCCAAGGCCCGGGAAACTTCGTAAGAAAAATCAGCATGACCAGGAGTATCAATCAGGTTGAGTATATACTCAACCTTCGCGGATTCACGCGGATTGCTACGCGGATTATCGCGGATGAAATCATAAACAATGCGTTTTATTTGTAATTCTTTTGACCCAAAATTAACTAATAAAGCTAACCTATAAGGAGAACCCTTAAGATAATGCCAAGTTTGTTTAATTTCTAATTTACCTATGAATGGCTGGGCTTTAATTTCTAAAATAATCTTACTGTCTATAATGAAATCGGGCTTATATATACCGACTTTCTTATTATTATAAATCACATCAATTATTTTTTCGCGTTCATATGGAACATGATTTTTTTTCAGCTCTTCTTCTAAAGCATTTCCATAAACATTCTCTTTGTAAGAGGGGCCTAATTTATTGTAAACACCAAAGAGCAAGCCGCGTATTTTATACGTTAAGTCTTCATATAATAATCCGCGTTTATCCGCGTTTTGATCTGCGTTTATCAGCGCAGGATGCTTGTAGAGCATCCTGACCGGTGCCATCTTAATAGTAATTCCCCGCTCTCTTTCCAGCTCCATCTGGTCTAAAAACTGCTCCCGCATTTTTCTTTTATCTATGGTAGCGGTTAATTCTAAAAAACGGTCGGCGAGAGTGCTTTTGCCATGGTCAACATGGCTGATAATGACGAAATTCCGTACATTACTTAGTAGCGTCATAGATGGCTTTAATTTCGGTAGCGCTTAAAGCCCGGTTATAAATACGAACCTCATCAATAAGGCCATTCCAACGAACACCATTTGCCGACGGGCCAGTGGTTCCTATTAATAAATTTGTAGCCGTTGCCGGCGCATAATAACCAGTTACCTCTTTTTTTAAAACGCCGTTAACATAAAATTTTAGCCTGTTATTCGTCGGATCAACTACTCCTGCTAAATAAAACCATTCAGTAGTGGGTGTTGTGTCGTAGGTATAATAATCAGTTCCTCCATTCTTCACTAAAATCTGAAAATCGCCCCATCTTCTCAGAAAAAAACCATTACTTCCATCGAATTTATCCATAATTCCTTGAGTAGTATTGGCAATGTCATTTGTTTTTACCCAGGCAGCAATTGTAAGCGAGTTAGTGAAATTTAAACTGCTGTTATTCCCGGCATTTACATAATCATCGCTGCCGTCAAAGCTTCCGGCCTGGTCCTGCTTGCCAGAAGCAAAAGAAACTCCGCCGGATTGGGTCCCGTTATTGTTATTACCTGAGGCATCATTGAAATTACCGTCAAATTTCCAATAACCGGCTAAACCTTTAGCAAAATTCGCCAACTCAAGATCACTACCAGTTTCGTAAAGACCATTATCTGGTCCGCCGTCAGAGGCCATAAATTTAACTTGTTTTTCTGACTCAAATAGACCAGTCAACTTCCAACTTCCTCCAGTCACATAGATATAATACAGACCACTACTGGCGTTGTTTATGGGATCAATAGGCAATATCGCTAAAGGAGAACCGAAAGTTGAAGAAGTGAAATTAATAGGTATCCAGCCCTGACCATCAACTTTTCGGAGATTAGCTTGAATAACACAACGATAAGACCAGCCAGTAGGAAGAGAAGGCAAGGATAAATTAGAACAATTAGAGGAAGTATCAGCTAAAGAAACATAGACAACGCTGGAAGAGCCTAAACTGAGATTGGTGTTAGAAATATGGACTAATTCGACCGCTTTATTGAGAGTGCTTAAATCCTGGACCCTTTTGGAGTCTCGAGTTTGTTTGAGAAGCTCAGCGGGATTAAGAACGACAAAAGTGACGGTAGCTAAGATGGCTAAAATTCCTATGACAATGAGGAGTTCCAGGAGAGTGAAGGCTTTTCTCATAAATTTTTTATAACCAAAATTTAAGGCAGATATTATCTGCCTTAAATTATACCAAAAATATTCTAAAAAGTTGATTTTAAAAGCCCTGCCTCCAGATTACCCGGTTCTTAATCCAGGTGGGTGGCCTCAATTCCGACCCTCGGGCCGGAACGCTGTTGGCCTCCCTTGAAAACTATTTGATCCGTAATTCTGAGGCAAGGCTCAATTTTATTATAGCACAATTTTTAAAAGTCAAATGTCTGTACTGGATGGGCACATTGGTAACACTTTCTCGCCTCATATGGCCTATTCTCTTTCTTCTTCGCTGTAAATATAATTAAAATCAATCTTTTGATAGTCAAAAATCTCGTCACTATTGAAGAATCGCCAGATTTCTTTTTCGGCGGTTTCCGGTGAATCCGAGGCGTGAACCATATTAGCCTGCGTTGACATTGAAAAATCTCCTCTGATAGTAATGCTCCTCCAATAATACATCGTCCAGCTACATCATTTTTAGCCCAATGATTTTTAAGCCCTTTTGTTCAAAGCGTTCAATTATTTTCCCTAAAAGATTTCTCTGAAGAGCATCGGGCTTAATTAAAATTAAAGTTCTTTCGTTTTTAATAGGCATAGATAAAAAAACGATCTCTTATTTTATTTTCTAGATTTTTTAATTGCTAACCCTAACTCTTTTAATTGATTTTTATCAACTTCGGTTGGAGCTCCCATCATCAAATCGCGACTATCGCCAGTTTTTGGAAAAGCGATTACCTCTCTAATATTGGGCTCGTTCATTAAGAGCATCACTAATCGATCAAGACCCAGGGCGATCCCGCCGTGAGGAGGAACGCCATATTCAAAAGCTTTCAAAAGATGTCCAAATTTCTCGCGGATATCTTTTTTAGTATGTCCCATTACTTTAAAAACTGCTTCCAAAACTTCCGGGTTGTGGCTTCGAATAGAACCACCGCCAATCTCGTATCCATTAAGGACAAAGTCATATTGTCGAGCGATGATCTTGTCTGGTTCCTTCTCCATTATTTTAATAAGCTCTTGGTCGTTTTTCTCGGAATGACTGCCGCCTAACTTTGGCTGAGTAAAGGGGTGATGGACAGCGTCCCATCGGCCTTTGCCCTCCGAAGCTTTAGCAGAAGGGGGTGGTTCTTTTCTCCATTCAAACATCGGGAAATTAACAACAAAAGCGAAAGCTAATTCATTGGGATCATTTTTATTTTTTCTTAAATCCGGCTTATCAGAATCATACTGCTTTAAGACCTCCTGATAATCTAATCGCGGAAAAGGAATTTTGGTAATCTGTTTTTCCGGAAATATTTTTTTCGCTAAATCTATAAAAATGGCCTCGATTAAGTTTAAAATGTCTTCTTCGTCAACAAAACTCATTTCTAAATCTAACTGGGTAAATTCCGGCTGTCGGTCGCCGCGAGTATCTTCATCGCGGAAACACCGAGCAATCTGAAAGTAACGTTCAATACCGGCTACCATCAAAAGCTGTTTGTACTGCTGAGGAGACTGGGGCAAAGCGTAAAAACTGCCTTTATGTAGCCGAGAAGGCACTAAGTAATCACGAGCCCCTTCAGGAGTAGATTTTCCTAAAATTGGCGTTTCTATCTCTAAAAATTCTTTATTAGTCAGCCAGTCGCGGATGAATTTAAAAATCAAATGCCGGTTTTTTAGATTTTTTAAAAGCCGCTTTCTTCTCAAGTCCAGATAGCGGTAGCGGAGCCGAGCTTCTTCATTTATTTCATAGCCGTCTTTATTAATAGCTATCGCTAGGGTTTTAGCTTCGCTTAGTATCTCAAGATTTTTAGCGGCTATTTCAAAATTACCAGTGGGAATATTGAGGTTCTCCATCCCTTTGGGTCTTTTTATCACTTTTCCTTCAATTTCTACTACCCACTCATTTCTTAATTTATCGGCTTTTTGGTAAAGCTCTTTATTTTCAGTTCCAAAAACAACCTGAACAGTACCAGTTTTGTCTCTTAAATCAATAAAAATAATCTTGCCGTGATCCCGGCGGCTGTCCACCCATCCGCAAATCTCCACTTCCTCGTTTTCTTTTTTAACAATATCTTGAATCCAAGTGCGCATCTTGAAATTTAATCATAACATAAAAATCTCAGAGATTAAAAGCGCCTGATAAATGATATATAATCTCTCATTTCGTATGGGAAACAAATATCCCTCCTTGTTTAATTTCTAATTTTATATCTCCCAATTGATCGGTTCTAAGAATTTTTGCTCCAATGATGGCTAAACGATTCAATACTTCTTTAGTGGGATGGCCGTAAGAGTTTTTGCCCACTTCAATAACCGCGATCTCCGGCCGGGTCTTTTGAAGAAAATCCCAAGAAGTTGAAAATTTTGACCCATGATGAGCAACTTTTAAAATATCTAAATCAAGATCAAAATCTTTTATTAAAGACTCTTCTTGTTTCGTGCTGATGTCGCTGGTAAATAAAACTTTTACTCCCGCGGATTCTAATAAGCTTACCAAGACTAAATCATTAGGTTTTCGAGAAATAAATCCTTTTGGCGGCCAGAGAATTTTTAAACTGCTGGAACCGTATTTAATTTTATCTGAGGCCTTAAGAGTAATCCTTGACAGTTGAGAATTTTTTAATAAGTTTTCTAATTCCTGATAAGCCGCGATAGAAGACTTCTCGCCGTTAGAAATAAAAAGGCCGACTTTCCGGCGGCGCAGGACTTCAACTAAACCGCTTAAGTGATCTTTTTGAGGATGAGTTGAAATTACAAGATCAAGGTAACGCTGATAAAAAGGAAAAATTTTGTCTAAGTGTTCAATAACCGAATTATCCGGACCGCCGTCAATTAAAATTTTTACTTTACCCGGCAGAATCACTAATTGGCTATCGCCCTGACCGACATTTAAAAAATAAATTTTAAGATTATCAGCAGAGGGAAATAAAATAATCTGCCAGAAAAAAATATTCAAAACCAAAAGCCCGAAAATAACCCTGGAAATTTTTTTATTTTTGTCTTCTAACAAACCGGAAGGCATAAATTTTAATAAAGATTATTAATAGAACGTAATAAACCAAAGCTATTGGCCAGCTAAAATTTTTAACTGCTAACGGAAATCCTATTTGAGCAAAAAAATCAATTATTCCTAATTGAAAACTTACTAAGGGATAGACAAACCAACCGCTAACAATTCCAACTAGATAAGAAACAAATCCAAAGACACTGATTAAAAATCCTAAAAGCATTGCCCAGGGGATGGTGCTTAAAATTAAGACATTGGTGAAAAGAGCGACAGAGGAAAAATTTCCGAAATTGGCCAGCAGCAAAGGCGCCACTGCCAATTGAGCGCCTAAGGTGTTAAAAATATTCTCCCGCCAATTAAACAAAGAGGTTTTTTCTTCATTAATTTTTAAAAATTTCATTAAAGCCGGCTTGAGATAAACAATCCCCAAAAGAGACAAAAAAGAAAGCTGAAACCCCACATCGTAGCGCAGAGTCAAAGGATTAAATAAAATCATCAAAAACGCCGCGAAGACAATAGCGTTTCTAAAGCTGTAAATTCTTCCGGTATAGCCTGCCAAAACCAAAAGCAAACCCATTACCGCTGCCCTGACTACCGATGCCTGAGCGCCGGTCATTAAAACAAAAGCTAAAATACAAAAAACAGTCAGCCAAAAAATGAACCGTCTTCTTATTCCTAAATACCCCAAGGCACTGCTAATCGCTAAAATGATAATGGAAATATTATAGCCGGAAAGAGCTACCAAGTGGGTCGTCCCGGTCAAGCTTAGTTTTTTTTCGAATGCCTTGGAAAATTCCGAACGGTCGCCGAAGATAAGACCGTTAAGAAACGCCGCCTGGTCAAATTTTAAGGATTTTTTAAGGCTGCCTTCTAAAGCCCTTTTTATTTTAAAAAGAGAAGATTTTAAAAAAGAGCCCTGATTTCTTTTTAAAATCTCTATTTTAGAAAAAGTAACGATACCGAAGATTCGATCTTTAGAGAGATATTCAGCATAA
>ERZ1292629.4470-Hain-H43-01um-R1-4470-length-10203-cov-5_pt1 | contig 10203 bp, 10 predicted proteins | sample MGYA00564399_ERZ1292629 | MGnify/ENA primary metagenome ERZ1292629 (study PRJEB36523, sample SAMEA6512636) | groundwater metagenome | collected 2019-01-08 | study: AquaDiva: Metagenomics assemblies of 32 groundwater samples
TCCTGAATTTCTCCAGCATTTTTTTCAATTCATCACCGGAAAAGATAAAAAGCTCTATTTCATCATCTTTTTTCAGTCCAAGCTCTTTTCTGAAGGACTGAACTTGCCTTGACATTTCTCTTGCATATCCCTCTGCTTCGAGTTCAGGAGTAATTTCTGTGTCTAATTCAACTTTATTTTCATTACCTTTCTTAAGCTCAACCCTTTTTACATTAAGCTGTCTCACAATAATTGCTTGTGATGCTGTTAAATCTCCTACAGAATGCACGATAGATTTCGCGAGTGGCCATTTTAATCCAATTTTTTCTTTATCTCTTTCTGCGAGTCCAAGTTCAATTACTTTTAAGGTTATATCAAATTCTTGTTCAAGCTTTTTATTTATCTTGTTCTTTTCTGCTTTTGGCCAATCAGTCAAATGAACCGATTCTTCTTTCACAATTTTCTTTTCTTTTAAATTCTGCCATATTTTTTCTGTGAGAAAAGGAATCATTGGTGCAGTTAATTTTAAGAGAGAAAGATAAACTTCCTCCAAAACATATTTTGCAGTTTCATCATTCTCAGCAAGCCTGTCTCTTATCATTTGGATGTAACCTCTTGAGAAATCCACCAACCAAAAGTTTTGCAGAGCTCTCATAGCAATATAGAGATGCAGATTTTCTATTTCCTCTGTGACCTTAACTATCAATGAATTTAGTCTGCTCAATACCCACTTGTCTTCAATATTAAATTTGTTTTGCTTCTTTGATTTTTCTATTAATTTACTTATGTTATAAAAAATAGTTAAATTGTTTGTCGGTTCTTTGACAACATTGTACCCAAATCTTAACTCTTGACTTGGGTCTTGTAAACAATAAAGCAATCTCATCGGGTCTGCGCCTATTTTTTCAACAGCATCATCAAACCAAATCGCGTTTCCTTTGCTCTTGTGCATTTCTTCTCCTTTCTCGTCTTTTAATGTTTCATATCCGAAGAGAGATTTGTAAGGCGCCTTTCCTGTTATAGCAACACTCGCCCACATCAATGCATTAAACCATCCACGAGATTGTCCAGGCATGCTCTCTGAAATCAAATCAGCAGGATACCATTTATTCCAATATTTTTTGTCTGTTAAATAATTCAATGTTGAAAAAGGAACAATTCCTGCGTCGAGCCACGCGTCTCCCACATCTTTAATTCTCTCAACTTCTTTTCCACATTTAGAACATTTGATTTTGATTTCATCTATCCATGGACGATGAATCTCTTTTAGATTATCGACTTTCTTCTTGTCTGTTGCCCTTTCTCTCAGCTTTTTTAAACTGCCTGCAACAAAAACCTCTCCACATTTGCATTCCCAAATTGGAAGAGGCAATCCCCAATATCTCTCTCTTGATATGAGCCAGTCTCCCATATTTTTAAACCAGTCTTCCTGCCTGATTTTTCCATATTCAGGAAACCATTTGACTTTTCTGTTTTCTTCAATTAATTTTTTTCTTATTTCATTGCATTTGACATACCATTCTTCAACAAGCCTGAAAACCAGCTCTTCTCCACAACGCCAGCAATGAGGATATCTGTGCTTGTAAGGAACTATTTTGTACAAAAAACCCTTTTTATCCAAATCAGTCAGAATTTCCTTGTTAACTTCAGAATACTTCTTCCCTGAGAAAGTTCCAAAATCTTTTTTATAAACTCCTGCTTCATCCAATGGAGAAATTGCAGGAAGATGCAACCTCTTTCCTAGCTCATAATCTTCTGCACCGCAACCAGGGGCAATATGCACGATTCCTGTTCCCTCTTCTTCAGAAGCCAATTCCCAGAGAACAACTTCGTGAGGCGAATTTTTTTGTTCTGAAAAAATTCTGTAAGGCATTTCATATTCCATTCCTTCAAGGAGTTTTCCCTTTCTCCTTTCAATAACCTTATGACTTCCTTTTAGTTCATTTAGTCTTTTTTCTGCAAGCCAATAAGATTTTCCTTCTTGTTCTGCTTTTACATAAATTACATTCTCATTTACTGCAATTGCAACATTAGCAGGAACTGTCCATGGCGTTGTTGTGAAAATCAAAAAATATTCATTGTTTTTTCCACTGACAGGAAATCTTATGAATAATGCAGGATGAGTCACTTCTCTGTAACCTTCTGTGACAATATCGTGCTTTGAACTGGCAGTGCCACAACGCCAACACCAAGGTACTGAATCTTTTCCTTTGTAAAGCCATCCTTTGTCAAAATAAGTTTTAATCAAAAACCAATTATGCAGATTGTTATTGTCTGTCATAGTGTAGTAGGAATTTTCCCAGTCCATCCATTGTCCTAATCTTATAGACTGCTCTGTCTGTATTTTAGAAAACTTTTCAATTCTTTTTCTGCATGCTTCGACAAAATTCAAAATTCCAAACTTTTCAATGTCTGCCTTGTTCTTTAGTCCAAGGTCTTTTTCTTCTTCTCTTTCAACCCATAAACCTTGGCAGTCAAATCCATTTTGATATCGCTGTTCATAGCCCTGCATTGCTTTGAATCTATGAAAAACATCCTTGTATGTTCTTCCCCATGCATGATGAACTCCCATAGGATTGTTCGCTGTGATTGGACCATCAATAAAGCTAAATCTTTTTTTCCCTTTGATTCGGCTTTTAGACGAAGCAGACTGAACTTGTGAATGTCTGTTCCTTTTCCTTAATTTTTCAAATATCTTCTTCTCTTTCCAGAATTTCAGGATTTCCTTTTCTCCTTGAACGTCGTACATCCCAATTCAATGCTTTTGACATTTTTAAATAATTCTTAAGGCATGGTTAGATTTTTAAAGGTTATAAAAGATAGATTGTTATGTTATATATAGATAACGACATTAATAGATTACCTTCAGAAGAAAGAAAACGTTTTGAAGAATCTTTAGAAGCAGTTAGATCTTCTGATACTTGGTTACAAACTCGTGGGTTTAGTGGAACAAACTTTAATTTATCTTTAGTTAAAATTACTCTTTACAGAGAAATGTTTGAAGAGGGTTTCTATCATCTTATTGCAGAACAAAATTAAGCAAAACCCTCTAAAACCTCTTCTTCCATGAAATGGAGTTTTGCGGGAATTATGAAACAGAAAGGAGGTTTAACTTTTTTAATCCTTAAATTATCTATCTCTGAATAATATATCTTAGAATCTTTCGTACCAAGTTTCTCACACACTACAATCTTATCAACATTAATCTTTTCTTTTCTAATAACTTTCTCTAACGTATTAACCGCTTCATAAAATCCCAATCCAATATCCACTAAAATTAACGAATGAGCATTTATTTTTTGATTTTCCTTAACAGCATCAATAAAACTGTCTGCTTCAAAATTTGGAAGAGAGATGATTTTTCCAAATTTGTACAACTGCAATCCGCATTCAGCCACGCTATCCAAAACAGAGGCATTGTAAATTATTTCATATTTTACTTTTTGCTTTTTTGCTTCCTGGATTAATGTTATATGTGTTGTTGCTGTTAATGGCGAGCCATAAACTAACAAAGCAATGTTTTCTTTTTTGGCTTCTTTAATCAATTTATCACTCTCAACAAATTCCCTGTCTGCAGAAATGATTTTTTTCCCAATAGCTTTCTCCAGCTCTTGGACAGAATAAGGAAAATTCACAGTATAATTTTCAAGATAAATTTTTCTGCATTTCTTTAGTGCCTCAATTCCTTCAAGAGAAATGCTTTTTTCGTTTAATCCAAGTCCAATGAGGTATAACATAGAATTAAGAAATAAAAAACAATTTATTAAGTTATCTTACAGATATCTTTAAAGAATCTAAAATCTCAATCAATTTTTTAATATTTCTTTCCTTTCCCTCATCTCTTAATGCTCTTTGTGAAGCTGTATGATAAACATGGTTTTTTATAAGATTATGGGTATTTGTAAACCATTGCTCATCAGACATTTTTATTCCGTAATTCTCAAGTTCCTTTCTTACTAATTCTCCTTTCTCAAAGAAATCTTCCCTTCCTAAATTGTCCAAGTCTGCATCACAGATTATTCCTTCTAATTTTGTTTTAGGACTCTGAGGCAGTTTAGTTGAAAGAATCATTCCAGAAATAGTTTCTATCTCTTCTGGAGAATATTCATAAATTGGGAGAAGAGATTTTGCAAATAAACCACCCTTTTCTTCATGATCCTTATATGTAAATAAAAGGCCAATGTCATGTAACAAAGCTGCAGTTTTCAAAAGATTAAATTCATTACTTCTACTTTCTATTCCCTCTGAAGTAGCAATCCTTGAAGCCACATTAATAACATCTTCATAATGGTCAGTATTGTGATACTCGAGTTTCTTTGGAAGTTTTGAAAGTTCCCTTTTTGCAACTCTAAATATTTCTTTTTCTAATATTTCATATCTTAAATCTCGGTTTTCCATAACCTTTTTATAAGAATTCTATTTATAAGGTTTTCTATAAGTAACTACTTTATAATTACACTTTTATACTTCTGCTTGTGACAATTGCTATAAACAATAAAGAAAATAACAATGCGTCATTTCCAAGAATCAAAAAAACAACTGCTCCAATTAAGCTTAATAATATAATTGATTTAAAATATTTTTTCCCTGATTTTAATTCTTCCTTTGTCATCTTAGCCAGAAGATTTCCAATAGGAATTCCTAAAATTAAAAGCGCAATTCCCATGAGGAACTTGTATAACTCTTCCATAATAATATTTAATAAATGAAGTTTTTATATTTAGTCATGTATAAAAATTACCTGATAGTTGCAAGCAAACAGGACAAAGCAGGAATAAACATAACAACTCAATTAAGCCAGTTTGGAAATTTTCATTTTTATTTGGTTGATGGAGAGATAATTTACACTGAAAATGTTGATTTGGAAAAAATTAACAATTATGATTTTGTAATTTTTGCTTCAAGACATCGCTCAGAAAAAAATCAAAAAAGCCTTTCTATTCATGCGCCAGGCAATTTTAGAAAAGCAGAATTTGGTGGGCAGGATAACAGGGTTTGCAAGACTTCTGCTCTTTTTCAAAAGCAATTTTTTGAGAAATTAAAAAAGAACGCAGATAAATTTCATCTCAAGGGATATGAACTTACTTTAGAGCCAACACATCACGGCCCCTTAATAGATAAACCATGCGTTTTTGTTGAAATTGGCTCAAGTGAGAGAGAATGGAAAGACAGAAAAGCTGGTTTTATTGTAGCAAAAACCCTTTTTGAAACAATGACTGATTTCAAAGAAAATCCTTACAATGAAATTGCAATAGGAATTGGCGGCCCTCATTACTGTCCAAATTTCAACAAAATTCAGATGAATTCCAATATTGCAATAAGCCACATAATTCCCCAATACCTATTTCCCCTGACAGAAGAGATGATTCATGAAGCAATAGGAGGAACTGAGGAGGACATTGATTTGATTCTTTTGGACTGGAAAGGGCTGGGAAACAGCGAACAAAGACAGCAGACCCTTGATGTATTGAATAAATTCTACATTCAAAAGAAGAAAACAAGCGAAATAAGCAAGTAATTACATTTAAATAATTCTTTTCATATTTTTCTTTATGGCATTTTTATTTGATGATGATATAAATAAGAAGATTTCTGCTCTGGATCCTAAGTTCAGGGAAAAAATCTCAGAAATGTTTGATGCTATGCAAAAGTCTATTCATATGCTTTATGATGCGGCAATTAAAGACGAAAAAACCGGATTGTACAACAATAAATTTTTTGAAACCCTCTTGGAAATGGAAATAGACAAGGTAAAGAGGAGAGAAGAAAAACTTTCTTTGATGATTGTTGATATAGACTATTTTAAAAAAATAAATGATACTTATGGACACCTGAAAGCAGATGAAATGCTTGCACATCTTGCAAAATTATTAAAAAAAACGATCAGAAAATCCGATGTTCCTGCGAGATTCGGAGGAGAGGAATTTTTTGTTATTCTGCCTGAAACAAGCATCGACAAAGCAAAGAAACTTGCCGCAAGATTGAAAAAAGCCATTCATTCAGATGAACTCTTAAAAAAATATAATATCACTGTAAGTGGCGGAATAACTCAATTTAAACCAAGAGATACAAAAATAAAATTTAAAGAACGTGCAGATAAAGCTCTTTATCAAGCGAAAGAAACAGGTAGAGACAAATTCGTTGCGATGAAGTAAAATGACAAAAAAGAAGAGAAGAAAAATTTTAAGTCTTATAATGTTCATAACCGGAACGATTTTTCTAATTAACGCAGAGTTGAATATTACAGGCGCGTTTTTAGGATTTAAAAACATGACAATTCTTCTTAGTTTTCTTCTTGGAATAATGTTTTTATTCTTGAGCATTGTTATCTTCTCAACAGCGAGTTTAGCTCTTGAAGGAAGAGTAATTTCGAGTTCTATCAAATCACATCCCTCTATTTTAAAGCTTACACAAGAAGCAGTTAAGAGTCCGATTATAGAGAGGGAAATGAATCATCTTATTGAAGAATTGTACAAGGGAAATTTTGAAGCGGGTTTAGGACATCCGGGACATATTGAAGGAACAAAAATTCATTATTTAAGGGGAAGAAATGGGGCAAGATTATATTACAGGAGAAGGGGAGAAGATAATTACGAAGTTGTTGCTAAGTCAGCGAAAGGAAGAAATCAGGAACAAGTCATAGACAAATTAAAGGAGATTTATGATTAATCAATCTTTCTGAAATAATTTTCAATCTCGAGATTCTTTATCAAATCATCAATTGTTTTTCTTACATTCTCATCCTTTATTTCTTCAATATCTATTCTGTCTGGCATGCAGAAATAAGTTCCATTAGCACATTCTCCTGTTCTTTTGTTTTTTTCAAACATATAATCAACGAATGCTCTTGTTACAAAATTAGCAGAATATCTCTCTCCTGTTCTTGTAGTTAATACGACTTCCACTGCTTGGTTTAATGGATTAAAATTTTCCCTGTCAGGAATATCTATCTCAAAATCGTATCCTTCAAATTTTTTTAAGTCTGTCATGTTTTTGACAGATGGAAGACGTTTATAAGATTACCTATGGATTAATTTAACTTAAGATTAAAATATTATTTTTTTAAAAAATCCTATTTAAACTTCTTTCTTGATTTCAAGTTTAGTCATGTCTTCTAGAGGAAAAGGATTTTCATCTGTTTCTGTTCCATAGATATTATTCCTGTTATCCATCCAGTAATATTCTGCGCCGCTGTTTACATATCTCGTGTCTCCTGTTTCAGGATTATAAACTTCTTCTACTCCAAGAATTGTCTTGCTCCATTCATCATTTATCCTGTCCATGCTGTTGCTTCTGTACTCAAATGTTGAAGAGATTGTATCGGATATCGAGTCCTGTGTTGAAGAGATTATTCCTGCCCTCGTGTTGACTTCCTGTGCCTCTTTAGCAGCCCATTGAGGATTTACCTTAAAGCTTTCCTCTGACTTAAGAACGAGATATTCTGTTTCATTAAAGAGATTTTCAGGAGAATAATATCCGAATAATGTTGCTGCCCAGATTCCTGTTCCTGAATATTCTATAAGATAGATATAAGCAATTAATTTATAGTTTAATCCATTAGCAGTATAGCTAATTTCTGCGGCAGATTGTTTTGTAATTAGCGAAATTGGATTTTGGTTTATCAGGTCGGGCCTGTCAACAACCTCCAAAACCCGTGCACCAATATTCAGTTGCTGAATATATTCCTTCAGAAAATCTTTTGCTTGTGTATATTTTTTCACGAGCATAGCGGTGGATATTCCTCCAGAAGGGTCATAATAACTTCCTTCTGTAAATCCTGCAAGTGTAAGCAAGTCATTGGGAAGAGTATAAACCCCGTAAGGGCTTATGTAAAGAAACCCCTGATTTTTTGGAGAAGTTGCCTGAAGCAATACTCCTGCGTCAATATATGGCCGGATTAAACCAGAATTTGAGGATACTTGCCAATCTTTAGGAATATTAATAGTAAAAGCATTTTCGTTTGGGTCTGTAAAATTAACAAAAGAATATTTTTCTTCATATAATACAGCATTAGTTCCCACAAGAACATTATTGGAAGAATTAATCTTGGAATCAGTATATGATACACGAGGAAAATAACGAATTAATAAAATTATGAATAAGACCAAAACAATAATTCCTGCAGCAATCAGTGCAAGCCTTACCTCTTTTTTTAGTTTTATTTTCATTTCTTTTTTAATATCAATCCAACAATTCTAATAATAAATCCGACAAAAACGACGAATAACCAGAGAGTTTGATTAGAACCTATCAACGCAATTGTAATATCTCCAGGTAGTATAGCTCTGAAAGGAATTCTAAAATAATTCCTAAAAGGAATAATACTAATCCTACAACAATAATTCTTTTTCTCATGTCCCCTCCTTTAATTTAAATTAATACCTGCTTATTCTTAAACTTTTTCAAAGCGCCCATGGTAGCTCAGAAATCTATCGATTTCTGGGACATTCAAAATTTGCATTTTGGAATCAAACCTGTATCAGGTTCAATGACGCCCACGGCAGGGTGCTCGCAAGCTCACTCGCAATCAAGAGCGACATTGAAATCTCGTGAACATTGCTCGTCGAACCAAGAAAATTTACCTGAATTTATTCCAATATCAATTGGATTTTCAATCCAATAAACGCCCACGGCAGGAATCGAACCTGCGGGCCCCGAAGGGCGCGGATATTTGCCATCTCCTAAAAGGAGTCAGCGTGTCTCTCAACCCGAAGGGAAAGACGATACCCCGAAGAGTAAACCTTTCACAAGGAAAGGAACAACTTTCAACCCGAAGGGAAAGTCGTGTAAGGCCGAAGCCTAATAGCAATCCGCTGCAATACCATTATGCGACGTGGGCATAGGAAAGCATAATCAATACAAAGATATAGATTTTAATGAGAATTTAAAGTTTATTATTATGTTTTCATAACGTTTAAATATACAATTTCTTAATTATAATTATAAAAAGGGTGTAAATGAAATGAACAGAACCTTAAAACTATTGGTTATATCTGATATTTTTGTACTCAGTGGGTTTGGAATGATTGCTCCAATTCTTGCTATTTTCATAAACGACAATCTTGTTGGAGGAAGCATATTTTCAGCAGGTTTGGCAAGCACAATATTTCTTATAACTCACGCAGGTTTGCAGTTGTTCTTCTCTTACAAATTTAATCCTAAGGACAGATTGTGGATGCTTAAAGTCGGAACAGCATTGATAATGATTGTTCCTTTTGGCTACATTTTTTCAACAAGCATATACCATATTTACATAATGGAATTTATTTATGGAGTAGGAGCTGCTTTTGCTTATCCAACATGGTCAAGTTTATTCACATCTCATTTGGAAAGCGGAAAAAGAGGATTTCAATATTCCGTTTATTCTTCTGGGGTGGGAGTAGGAACAGCATTAACAGCAGCAGGAGGTGCGTGGCTTGCTGAAAAGATAGCATTCCAATTAGTGTTTGTTTTAACAGGAGTTATGGCATTGGTTGGACTATTAATCCTTTTCAAACTAAACAAAAATGTTCTTAGAAAAACATGAGTAAAATTACGATAGGATATATATTTAATGAGCCTTATTTAAGAACAGATGAAAAATTTTTTCTTAAGATAGCCAAAGATAAAAATATAGATTTGGTTATGATTAATACTGCTAAAGATTTGGCAGAAGAAGAACTCGAAGCGAAAATAAAAAAATGTGACATTTTTTTTAATAACAGTGCAGAAGATTTTGCTCTTGAAATTGTTAAGACAATAGAAGAATTAGGAAAAAGAGTAATTGAATCCTCAAAAGAATTTTATTATGACGAAGACAAATGGATGTTTTTCCTGAAATGCAAAGAACATAAAATTCCTACATTAAGAACAATTCTCCTGTCAGAAAATATCTCTATTGCAAAGAGAGAGTTAAAAGAGTTTGATTCTTGGCCTGTTGTTTTAAAAAGAATTCAGGGGACAATGGGACAGTATGTTGATAAAGCTGAAAATTTGAGCCAAGCAGAAAAAATAATTAAAAAATTTTGGAAAATGGGAAGTCAAAGATTGCCTATTATTGCTCAGGAATTTATCAAGTCTCCGAGTTACAGAATTACAATAATAGGAAATAAAATAGTCCAAACAGCAATAAAAATTAGCAGGGGGTGGAAAGCGACAGGAGTGTATATCAAAGATAAAAACGTCAAAAAATTTCAGGTTGATAAAGAATTGAAAAGAGTAATAGATAAAATAAATAAAGCCTTT
>ERZ1292629.4471-Hain-H43-01um-R1-4471-length-10203-cov-4_pt1 | contig 10203 bp, 9 predicted proteins | sample MGYA00564399_ERZ1292629 | MGnify/ENA primary metagenome ERZ1292629 (study PRJEB36523, sample SAMEA6512636) | groundwater metagenome | collected 2019-01-08 | study: AquaDiva: Metagenomics assemblies of 32 groundwater samples
TTGAATTTGACCTAGGCGATATATTCGGTGAATTCTTCGGACAAGGTGGAGGGGGTAGACGTAGACCAAGAAAAGGCGCCAATATTACTGTTGATATGCGCATTTCATTCAAGGATTCGATTCTTGGCGTTGAAAAAGAAATATCTATAGATGGTAGAGGAAAATTATCAGTAACTATTCCAGCTGGAATTGAAAGCGGACAAGGACTTCGCGTTAAAGGTAAGGGCGAGAATGGTGACGGCGGCGCCGGAGATTTGATAGTGCGCGTTTGGGTGGAAGAACATCCGCGTTTCCGCAAAGAAGGTTTAAATCTCATAATGGAACTGCCGATAAAACTCACTACCGCGCTTCTTGGGGGTATGATTGACTTGGAAACTTTGGATGGAAAAATCGAACTTAAAATCCCGCAGGGAACTACCCATGGGGAAATACTTCGAGTAAAGGGAAAGGGTGTTCCTTATGAGAGTAATGGACTTATGGGAAATAGGAACAGGCGCGGGGATTTGCTCATTGTGACTCAAGTAAATATGCCGAAAAAGCTGTCGAGAGACGCGCAGAGAATGATTGAAGACTTGAAAAGAGAGGGATTGTAGTGTGTCATTCCCGTAAAAGCTGGAATCTAGTATCAAATAAATATCAATATCTGTAATATACTGGATTCCCGCTTTCGCGGGAATGACAAAACTGATATAATTGTTATATGAGAAAAATACTATTATCAGGCGTCAAACCCACAGGTCGTCCGCATATCGGTAATTATTTCGGCGCGATGAAACAATTTGTGGATTTGTTGAATTCCGGCGATTACGATTGCTACTTCTTCATTGCCGATTATCATGCGCTCAATTTCATCCAAAACGCCAAGGAGATGAGACGAAATACTTTGGATTTGGCGATTGATTATCTCGCAATCGGACTTGATCCGAATAAGGCGACATTATTCAAACAAAGTGACATTTCAGCGCATACCGAACTTTCGTGTATTTTTGATACGATTGTAACGATGCCTTATTTGATGCGCGCGCATGCTTACAAAGACGCGGCAACGAAGAATAAAGAGATTAATGTTGGCACTTTTAATTATCCGGTTCTTATGGCCGCTGACATATTACTTTACGACACCGATGTGGTGCCGGTGGGGCAAGATCAAAAACAACATGTCGAGTATGCGCGCGATATTGCCGAGAAGTTTAATCATATTTTCGGAGATGATTCAAGCAAGGGTCCGACCTTTTTATTCAAACTCCCCGAACCTTTAATTATTGAAGGCGTTGCCACTGTCCCGGGAACTGATGGCCGTAAAATGTCGAAGAGTTATAATAATACAATTCCATTATTCGCCACGCGTGAAGAGATTGGCAAAGCGGTTATGAGCATTGTCACCGACTCAGGCGGTGTTGAAAACGAAGGCATTCCGAAGAATGTTTACGCAATCCATAGACTTTTCAAGCCGGAAAGCGAATTGAAGAAGCTTTACGAAGCCAATAAAGGAAAGTACCAAATCTTGAAAGAAGTGCTTATTGAAGATATTGACGAATTTATTAAACCATTACGAGAAAAACGCGCGGAATTGGCGAAGGATGAAGGAAGAGTAATTGAAATACTGAAAGAAGGCGCGATGAGAGCGAATGAGAAGGCGAATAAAAAATTGGCGGAAGTGAAGAAAGTAATAGGAGTTCTATAATAACACGTTAATCTAATATTGAAGACCCGGTAAGTTGAGTATCTGTCAGTTTATAAAAAAGGAGCGTGGCCGGCGAACAAAGTCCGCACAACGCACGCCCCCGCATTCGGAAGTAAAACAAACAAGGATCCCGAACCTTGATTGTTCTCAAAAAGAATTGCTTATCCACTGGCCATGTGGCAAGCTTTTGCAGTTTTTTATGCAACACCGTGTTCCCAATGTTGGCGTCCCAGTAGAAGCCGAACATCATGGCGTAGGAAAACCTACGACAGACACCGCGTTCTCGAGTGCACTCTATCTCAGGATTTTTACCGCGAGACACTGTACCGCCGGTTGGCGATTGGCCGCTAATGCCTGAAATCATTCTTTTCTAGGCACGCGCTCCACCTTGATTTCTACTACAAAAACCAAAGTGGAACGCATGCCAGTAAGTAACCGTATCAATGTTCTTATCTGCCAATAGCATAGCATACCTACATATCTTGTCAAGCATTTTTACACTTTGTTGATGGTTATTATCGGAAGATGGCTCTAATTAGCCATATAATAAATAGTCACTTTACATTTCTTAAGTCGGGAAGGAATCAACAGGAAAACAAAATAATTAGTGTTACAATAGAAAGATAATGAGCATTTCTGGCGAAGGAAAAATCAATCGTCTATTTCTAGTATCGGTAATCATATTAACCATTAGCGGTTTTGTAATATTCTTATCTGCTTCTCTGGGATTACTGGCTCAAAATGGCGCGGATTTCGGCACGGTCGCTCTGAAACAAAGCATCAGCTTAATTATCGGACTTATTGTCTTTTTCGGCTTATCGAAGGTCAAATATACTTATTTGCGCAAAACGGCTTTCTTCATTTTCTTATTCGCGATTGGATTAAATCTTTTATTATTCATACCGCAAATTTCGCTTTTCTACGGCGGCGCGACGCGTTGGATCAGTATTGGATTCTTGAGTTTTCAACCGTCAGAATTTCTGAAAGTCGCTTTTATAATCTATGTGGCGGCGTGGATATATCATGTCAAAGATAAAATAAAAAATATAAAGTCTGGTTTTATACCGTATGTGATATTAATGACTATTCTAAGCGTTTTACTTCTATCTCAATCCGATACCGATACTTTAGTTATCATCGCGTTCACCGGACTCGTCATGTTTTTTATAGCGGGAATGCCGGTAAAACACATATTACTTGTCGGATTAGTGTTGTGCGCCGTGGTTGTCGGCGTTGTGTTTATACGACCATATGCCAGGGAGCGCGTTAGAACTTTCATCAATCACGGCAGTGATGCGCAGGGAGCTGGATACCAGATAAATCAATCCTTGATAGCGATCGGGTCTGGACAATTGACGGGTCGTGGTTTCGGGCAAAGCGTGCAGAAATTCGGTTATTTACCACAACCAACGAATGATTCTATTTTCGCGGTATCAGCGGAAGAATTCGGTTTTGTCGGCAGTGTCGCCCTGATTATTCTCTATTTAATTTTCGCGATAAGTTCATTCAGGATTGGCACTCGTTCTTCAGATTCATTCGGAGGTTTCGTGGCAATAGGTATCGCGATTCTTATTATCACGGAATCATTCTTGAATGTGGCGTCGATGCTCGGTTTGGTACCTATTCTTGGCGTACCTCTCTTATTCGTATCTCATGGCGGTACCGCGCTTATTATTACACTCGCGGCCGCCGGAATCGTCGCGAATATTTCAAAATACGCGAAATAAGTGTTATTATAAAACCATGAAAATATTATTTACTGGTGGCGAAACAGGGGGTCATTTCTACCCAATAATCGCCGTCGCGCAAGCTATCCAAGAAAAAGCGAAAGATAGGCGAATATTATCGCCGCTTTATTATTTCATGGCGCCGTCAAAGTACAATCCCCGCGCGCTTTTCGATAATGACATTGAATATATATTCGTTCCGGCGGGAAAGTTGCGCCGATATTTTTCCTTATTGAATATCACCGATTCATTCAAGACTATTTATGGTTGCGTCATCGCGTTGTTCAAAATGTATTCTCTGTACCCCGATGTCATTTTCAGCAAAGGTGGATATGGGAGTTTTCCGCCGTTATTAGCCGCGAAACTTCTGAAAATCCCCGTGCTCATCCATGAATCCGATAGCAAACCGGGCAGGGTTAATTCTTGGGCTGGAAAATTCGCGACTAAAATAGCATTGTCATACCCGGATGCCGCGCAGTATTTCAAAACGGATAAAAATAAAATAGCGTACACGGGGAATCCAGTCAGGAAAGAAATAGCGCAACCGTTGTCGAATGGCGCGCATGAATTCTTGCGATTGGAACAGAATACTCCGGTTATTTTGATTCTCGGAGGTTCACGAGGCGCGACGCGCATTAATGACGCTATTCTGGAAGCGTTGCCGGAACTCTTGAATAAATATCAAGTAATACATCAAACGGGAAAAGCAAATATCGAGGATGTGAATATGACCGTTTCCGTCAGTCTCAAAGACCATCCAAATGCCAGTCGTTACCACCCCTTTGATTATTTGAATGAACTTGCTCTGCGGATGTCCGCGGGAGTCGCCAATGTAATAGTATCTAGGGCCGGTTCAACTATATTTGAAATTGCCGGCTGGGGAGTGCCATCCATCATCATTCCTTTGCCGAATTCCATAAGCCATGACCAGGTCATGAATGCCTACGCGTATTCAAAAACAGGCGCGGCGACTATTGTCGAGGAAGGTAATTTAAGCGCGCATATTCTAATCGAGGAAATAAATCATATTTATGATTCCGCGACAATTACCCAGACCATGAAGGAAAGAGCGAAAGCATTCGCCAGAACAGATAGTGCCGACCTTATCGCCGATGCCGTCTTGGATATCGCGCTTGAACACGAGAAATAGATTTCAATATACATTGTTCAAGCTATGGAACATAATTGACAGGTAAATAGTATGCTATAATAGCGAGGTTAAACAAGTCGAATTATAAACATTAACTAATTATTAATATTATGCAACCAGAACAAAGCGGTGTGAAGACTTGGCAGTGGGTAGTCACTGTCATGGTCGTTATCGCCCTTATTATCATTGGTATTTTCGTTTTTGGCAATAAGAAAGTGGAAGCGCCGGTAACAGGCGAAGAAACGACACTGCCTACGACGCAGACGGCCAATAACATTATTATGTCAAATCAATTCCCGGGCAATGTTGTTTATATCTCATCAATCCAAGCCACGAATGCCGGATGGGTCGCTATTCAAAAAGACAATACTGGCACGCCGGGCGAGGTTATCGGTTATGCCAATGTCGTGGCCGGTACGAATCCGCTCAAAGTTACTTTAAGCCAACCGACGATAGATGGCGGAGTTTATTACGCGGTTATGTATTCCGATGATGGTGACGGTAAATTCGATGTTACGAAGGATTCACCTTTGAAAGACGCGAATGGCAATGTTATTATGCGTCTCTTCCGCGCCAGTGCCACGGCGAATGCCGAGATAAAGGGTTAGTCGTTTCAGTAATTTTGCTTGAATGAGAAAGCCGGTTCAATGCCGGCTTTCTTCGTAAAAACCTCGTGTATTTGGTATAATCAAATTATGAGTAAAGAAGTTATCACAAGATTCGCGCCCTCGCCGACGGGGTATCTTCACGCGGGCAATTACCGCACGGCACTTTTCGCTTATATTTTTGCTCGACAAAATAAAGGGAGTTTTCTTCTACGTATTGAAGACACGGACAAAGAAAGGTCAAAGAAGGAGTATGAAGATAATATCGTTGAAAGTTTGAAATGGCTTGACCTCGAATACGATGAATTTTATCGTCAATCCGAAAGGGCTGATATATATAAGAAATATATCAAGAAACTGATTGATTCCGGAAACGCGTATATATCTAAAGAAACAGCAATGGAAAACAATCGCGCGACGGTAATTCGTTTCAGAAATCCGAATAAAAAGGTTTCCTTTAATGATATTATTCGTGGGCATATTGAATTCGACACGACCGAATTGGGCGATTTTGTAATCGCCAAGAGTGAAAATGAGCCAGTTTTCCATTTAGCAGTGGTGATTGATGACGCTGAAGTCGGCGTGACGCATATTATTCGCGGGGAAGATCACATATCAAATACCCCAAGACACATTTTACTCTATACGGCTTTGGGTCTAACAATTCCACAATTCGCGCATATCCCATTACTTCTTTCCGGAGATCATTCGAAATTATCGAAACGCAAGGGTGCTTTGGCTATTACCGAATATAAAAACAAAGGGTATTTACCCGAAGCCATAATCAATTATTTAGCCCTACTCGGCTGGCACCCAACTGACGATAAGGAATTATTCACTATAGACGAATTAATAAAAGACTTTTCCATTGAAAGAGTACAAAAGGGTGGAGCTATTTTTGATGAAAATAAACTATTGTGGTTCAACCGCCAATATTTGCTGAAATCGAGTGACGCCGACTTTACCGGGAAGGCATCGATATTTCTGCCTGAATGGTTATCGAGTAAAAGCGATATATTCAAGCGCTTATTGCCGATACTTCGAGACAAGACCCATAAGTTCTCCGACCTAACGGATTTATTCAATGAGAACAATGAATTATTCTTTGTCAAAGAATTACCGAAATATAATTCAGAATTATTACTTTGGAAAAAGAATCCAGATCAAAAAGCCACCTTCGAGAACCTAAATAAGACAAAAGAAATAATTGAAAAGATGGATGCGAATAATTTTACCGCTGATACGATCAAAAATTCTTTATGGGGTTTTGCCGAGGAGAAGGGGAGAGGTGATATTCTTTGGCCCCTTCGGGTGGCATTGACGGGGCAAGAGAAATCTCCTGACCCGTTCACTTCGGCATTCATTCTTGGAAAGGCGGAATCCCTAACGCGTATAGAAAAAGCATGCGCCCTATTGAACAAATGCTAAAGCACAAGCCGATTCGATTAGCCATTCTGATTATTGTTTTCACCGCGATATCAATCACCGCTTTTGCTGATACCGCTTCCGATATTCAAGCGAAAATTAACGCGCGTAATGCTGACATTCAAGCATTAGAGAAAGAAATATCGGGATTTCAAACGCAAATAAATGATTTGGGCGATCAGGTTGATTCACTGTCGAGGACCATAAAATCGTTGGACCTTACACAGAAGAAACTGCGGGCGGATATTCAAGTTACGGAAAACAAAATAATGAATAAAAATCTGGAAATCCAAGAACTAGGCAAGCAAATCCAAGGCAAAAAAGAAACAATAGTAGATGACAATAGAATAATCTCTTATTCATTGGCTTTAATACAGCGAACGGGTGAGCAGTCAATTCCGAAAATACTATTATCGAGAGATTCGATTTCCAATGCTTGGAACGCATTGAATCAGCTCGGAGTAGTCCAAAGCAATCTAGTCAACCGAATCAATGATTTGCGACGAATCAAAGCAGATTTGGAAACTAATAAAACCGCCACGGAAAAAGCCAAAAACGACCTTATTAAACTGAATAGCCAGTTGAAAGACCAGAGACAAGTTGTTCTGAATACCCAAACAGAAAAAAATCAACTGCTCAAAGATACGAAGCAAAGCGAAACGAAGTATAAACAGATTTTGGCGAATAAGCAGACCCAAAAAGACGCGTTCGAGAGGGAAGTATTAGATTATGAATCACAACTAAAGCTAACAATTGATCTATCGAAACTGCCCCGTACGGGCTCGGGAGTGCTATCGTGGCCGCTTGATAAAGTATTTATCACCCAATATTTTGGTAATACGCCATTCGCCACCGCTAATGCGCAAATTTATGGCGGTAAAGGACATAATGGCATAGATTTAAGAGCATCTATCGGCACGCCAATAAAAGCGTCTCTTTCCGGAACTGTCGTTGGTATGAGTAACACAGACGCTATTCCTGGATGCTATTCATACGGCAAATGGATAATGGTAAAACATCAAAACGGCTTATCGACTCTATACGCGCATTTATCTCTTCAGTCTGCGTCAATTGGCCAAGATGTATCAACTGGACAAATAATCGGCTATAGCGGTAATACCGGTTATACCACGGGTCCGCATTTACATTACGGAGTTTATGCCACGCAGGGTGTTGAAATAAGGAAATTGACTCCTTCACAGTCATCGCATTGCACTGGCGCAGTTATCCCGGTTGCCGACTTTAAGGCGTATCTTAACCCATTATCGTATTTGTAGAATATTAAGGCGCGAGCTATAATTAAAATTATAATTTAAATATGATATCTAAGAAAAAAGCTTTTGACGGGGGAGGAGTAATCACAACAGTACTTATTATTGTCGCCTTACTCATTATTCTCGGTTATTTCGGTTTCAATCTTCGCGATATCGTCAATTCGCCAATAGTTCAAGACAATTTAACATTCGCAAAAGAATTGTCCTTGAATGTCTGGAATACTTATCTCAAGGTACCGGTAACTTATATCTACGACCTTATCATGAAGTTACTGCCGAGCCGTACATAGGTTGGACACATATGTATCATAATGCAAAAAGATATATTGTGCGACATGGTATGTTTCTAGCTTGGTTCCTGTGCGAACGCTCCCCTATCCGACCCCTGACCCTCGTCAAATCCTCGCCTCCTGCACAGAGCATCTTATAAATTGCAAATTTTATTCATGTGTATGATATAATATTCATCAATATGGATTCAAACATAAAAAATCCAACGAGGTACGCATTCATTGATGTACAAAATACCGAAACTACAGTAAGTCAATTACTGGGCTTTGTTATTGATTGGAAAAAGATGTACGAGTATCTAAAAAAGGAATGGAACTGTGAAAAAATCTTTTTCTATTCCGGTATAGCGGAAGGTGACGACGAGAAAGCAAATGAATATCTCCAACTGAAAACATTAGGGTATGAGATGCAACCAAAAACATACAAAATATATAAAAATCCAGATAAGCTCATAAAAATAATCTGTTCTAAATGTTCTAACCAGATTGATTATACGATCAATGGCGGTGTGCGCTGGAAATCAAATTGTGATGCGGAACTTTCAGTTGATGCGACTAATTTGGCAAAGGAAGGTCTCGAATTCATAATCTTTACTGGAGACGGAGATTTCGAATATGTAATCAGAAATGCCATAGAGAAAGGAGTAAAGGTTTATGTCGTTTCAAGTCCAAAGAAGATCAGGACATCTGCTCGATATTACATCTCGAGATTTTCTACAAAGCTCCGCGACCTCATTGCTGAAAAGAAAGACTCTGTAATCTTTCTCGATATCAATGACTGGAAGATGAAGATCAAAAAGGATATTTAGGCAAAAGGAAAACGCCGTACAGGCCGGCGTTTTCTAATGTCTCTAATAGTATAGACGATGTAGATTAAAAGTCAATAGCAATGTGTTGATAACTCAATATACAGAAAAGACCCATATTTCATGGGTCTTTTCACTAGTCTCTAATGATCAAACCTACTGAATCGTAAGACTCAAACTATTGCTTGTAGCACTCCAAGGCGTAACATAGACCGAATATGTTCCCGGAGTAACGGAAAGGTATGAAGGACATGGTCCACCTTTTCCACCTAATGGAATTGAACACATACTAGATGGAATAGTCACATTGAGAGTCGTGGCACCTACTGGCACATGGCTATCAACTTCTATAACACCTTTTTGACCACTTTGGTTCATAAATGTAACATCAGTGTATCCCTCGAATCCGTTTAGATTCTGTCCAGAAATCGTTACAGTCGATCCTACCGAAGCAGTGGATGGTTGAATGTAATTTATTTGTGGCAAGCTGTACTGACCGACATTTACAGTCACGCTAGATTGTGTTGTTAGACCGGCGTCATTTATAACTTGGAAAGTTGCTGTATATGTTCCAGTAGTTGTGTACGAATGACTGAAATACGGACTTAATTGAGCACTAGCGGTGAAAGCCGTACCTTTTGGTGGTGCAGGACTATCTCCCCAATCAACGGCGTAATGCAACATGCCACTACTTGGGCCGGCTGTGTTGATTACCCATGAGCCGGTTTGTCCAATACTTATAGAATTTGGTCCGGAAATACTTGATATTGGGGGAGGCGGAACAGAATATGTCGTACTGACGGTGAATGTGTTGCTGATGTCGTCTGGGTAATTGAAATACTGAAGTACTTTAGTATTGTCGAATAACCCTATTTGTCTGACCACCCATGTTCCTTGTTTTGCAGTACTAGGAACAACGTAATCGGCATACCAACGGCCAAGTGAATCTTTGTTATAGATGAAATCAGCTGGAATATATGATGATCCGTCGGAACTCTGCAAGCTAAGTATGATCTTTGTCGTTTGACTGTTTACTGGGCTATTCCGAGCATCTACGACTATGTGGACTGACCCTCCTACAGCAACACTTGTCGGCGAAATATCGATAGAAACAGGGTGACCGCCTCCAGTAATGCTAAAAGCATTACTAAAGACACCTACTCCTTTTTGCTCCATTCCATTCACTGTCTGTCCTTGCGTCTGTATGCTTATCAGATAATTACTACCTTCTGGAACAGTCGT
>ERZ1292629.4473-Hain-H43-01um-R1-4473-length-10196-cov-22_pt1 | contig 10196 bp, 12 predicted proteins | sample MGYA00564399_ERZ1292629 | MGnify/ENA primary metagenome ERZ1292629 (study PRJEB36523, sample SAMEA6512636) | groundwater metagenome | collected 2019-01-08 | study: AquaDiva: Metagenomics assemblies of 32 groundwater samples
TCTTTGGTGTGGGTGCAATTCTCTGGTATTTTTCCGCAACAATCATCGTGATTACATTCTCCATCACAACACTTATGCTCCTCTTTCCTCTGTTGATTGGTCATAGATATTTTTGCACTTCCCGTGTCGCATTGCGTAATTTCTCAAGTGCCCATTTCATCTCGCGCGAATCTTCCCGTGGCACTTCTACAATCTGCTTCTCGCCGAGTGATCTCTTAAAAACATCAATCCAGTCCGCGCTATCCATAACAACAAGCCATTTTTCATCTGCCATGCCGTCTTGGTGAATGAACAGAACCGGGCGGTTGTGGTGCATGTCCGCCGACCGCGAAACTTGTCGCCACCATTCCATGAGTGCGATTGTCTTTGCCGCCTTGCTTTCTATCGTGAGGTCCACGTTATTGCCGACATCGCCCTTCTCGCGGTTACCGCCGCCGGATGCTCCGTCTTTCCACGCGCGAATGCCGTGAGAGTGCAACCATGAGGCCAGTTTATTTTCCCAGATATTGCCTTTTTTCTTGCTATTCATAGAATTGTGTGATGTATTCCATAATCAGTATCCGAGCAACCTTTCAATCTGCGCTACGATACCCTCCACCTCCGCGCCAAGTCCCGTAACGCCTTGCATCACAATATCGTTGCCATTCGGGCTCTGTCGCATTAAATCACCCTGTCGCGCAACCTCAACGAGAAGATTGCGGGCATCGGCCAATTTCTTCTTCTCCCAGTCTTTCAGTGCGAATCTTTTGCGTTCTTCAATCATATTTTTTTAGCATCCGGGAATGCCAATAAAAACTGCTCGACCTGATTGCCCTTGACTTCTTTGCACACACGCTGTCCTTCGACCATGATATCGTAATAGTATACCTTGGATGCCTCAATTTCTTTACTCACAACTGTGGGTTGTATTCGGTCGAATCCGAACCGCATACCGGCGAGCGATTTTGCCTGATCCGCGATCCTCGCTTGGAATATATCAAGGTACGCCGTCAAATCCGCGTCCGATGATGGCCAATAGTACCCCTCGCCAGACGCGCAAATTGGATACCCCTTGCACCGCAACGCATGGATTATGGAGCGCATGTCCGCGCCTTGTCTGCCGCTGATACTGGCCTTTAACCCTATTGCCGACTCCACCTCTTTGCCCGTGATAGGGTTGCGCTTGCGCCGATCCATTATCGTGGTGAGCGTGTCCTCTTGAAATCGTGTAAGTTTCTCGGTCATATTATTTTCCGTCCGAACCGCAGGCCTCACATTGAATGCCACCGGCGACCATACGAGCATTGCAACATTTAGACCGCTTCCCCCCTTGCGCGAGTCCGGGGTCTTTTTCCGGCACATACTCACGACCGTTTACATGAACGCGCCGGGGCATTCCATCGTCTGGCAGTTTGACATAAACATCAGTGCCGATAATTGAGGCGCGCTCGATTTCTTCGACCTCAATATGAAAGAATATCCACCTACGCCGTTTGAATACACGGACAGTCTGTTCAATTTCCTGCTCGGCTCCTGCAATTGTCTTCCCTCGTTGATTTGCCATACATCATCCAGTGAGTTTCGTATAATCCGCCTGATCAATCGACCAATTCTCTCCCCAACCATTCGTGGCTCTGTCCCATTCTGTCAGTCCCTTGCAAAGTAAGAATGCGCCAAAGTCATGCTTCATCGCGCGCCGGTCATCGTCCAAAAACACGGCCTCAAATACCCTGTACGGCTTGATTGGATATTCCTTGAAGTCCTTGCCTTGAATCCGGGCAATCGCGCGCTTCATTTCCTGCTTGCGTTCCTCTTTTTTGTGGTACTCCGCCTCGGTCAATTTTGACAGCCGGACAGCCCACCGCCCCGCGTACAATCGTTTCCCGCGCTCCTCCATGTCCGCCTCGGCATATGCCGCCGTCTGCATGCGCACCGAGTTATACAGCCCCGTGGACGATTTAAAGTCGCCGAGGCATACTTCGCCATCAATCTCGGCCTCGAAATCGAGCATGCCCATGAAATCGTGCTTGCGCGAATATACCTTGCGCTCCGTGGTAATGAATTTGACCTTGTGCGCCTCGAGCCACGCCATGAACGCATTCACCCCTGTCACGGCCTCGGGGAAGTCCGGAATTGCTGGCAATTTCTCGAACCCCTTTTGCTTCAATTGATTCCGAATATATGCCTCGCACCATGCGTGAATCTCTTTGCCGATGTCCGCCGCGCCCTCGCGTTGAATGTCATTCTGAACGCATGCTTCCAATGCAAGGTCGATATCAATCTTCACGCCCGCCTCAATTTTTGCGAGTAAGAAATCTGCCGTGACTTGCTGTTGCCATATACCGAGCGGTTTGCTTTTGTCCTTAATCCCGATGTATGTGCTGGCGCCCGTTTTTCTTTTGTATGTCTTCCCGCCATCGAGTGATGCCCAGTATTGATGTGATTTTTCGTAAAATTTCCATAACACTTTGCCCTTATACAAAGTGCCGGTGGTCACATCACCGCGCAATGTTTCTGCGACATTCTTTTCCATTAGCGCATCAATTCCTCTTGTACTCGTTGCATTTGTCATACGGCTTTTTTCGGCGCATCCTTCTGACACGCACGGCATAATGGCTTCCCGAATAATTTAACCGAGAAATCGCGCTCTGACGGCGTAATCTCGTTGCCACCCGGGCACCCGCCCTTGAATGCGCCGTGGCAGTCAACTGCCTCCACAATAGCAATAATCGATTTCCCTGGGACAGGCACTGGAAATGCAACAGGTACGCCGACATTCTCGCGCGGAGTCTCGCCAGTCTCATCCTGATAATCACTGACCCCGTAAATATCCGATGCAATACCGAACATAGATGCGCATTTTTTCATGCAGTCCGTTGTGGCCGCTTTCAAGTCATTTCCGTAATCAACCATACCTTTGCCGTCCCGGAGCATTTTCACTTCCGCGCGCCCGAACTGCGTCTTGCTGATAACCTGCCCCGGCTTGTTGCCCCGGACAGTAAGCCGACCCTGCACCCAGATGTGGCCATGCTCATTTCCGTGGTTGATGACCTCAAAATCCCAATTCCATGCGAAAACGAAATTGAGTACCCGCTGGACATAGGAACCGGTAACATACCGAAACGTCTTCCCACCTTTTCCTTTCCGATTGTAGACATGCTCGCGCGGAGTCCTCTGCACTATCCGCATGATTTGCCGATCCGAAAGCCACGTGGCCGGGATCGTGAGTTTCTGCCCATCCTTCATCGGCTCCGCGAGGTCCGTGACTGTCGGGACCACCGGCTGGCTATCTACACGCACAACCAGTTCGTGTCTTATTGTTCGTGCTCTAACTTTTCGCACTCGCTTTTTCGCTTGCTTTTTTCCCTTCGACTTTTTCATATTTATCCTTCGACTTATTTGCTGGTAATCCAAAAGCATTTACGGGTCCATCAAAAGACTGTGCTGTGCCAACATATCGTATAGCAACACGCCCCGCGAACCCGCCTCGACCGATTGTGACGACTGCGATGATGTCATATTTGGATGCATCGAATCGCTCATCAATTATCTTTTGTACGCTCACTCGGAACTTACTCTCGACAAGCAAGTCAAACCCGAGTGTCGAGTCAGAAACATCTTTGACCGAGTATCCCCGATCCCAGAGATTCCGTCTGACTTTATAAATTAAATCCTTCGACTTGGACATACGATACATATTAACATACGAATTGTTTGTAATCACTGACTGGCTGTGGATAACGAGATTTGCAAAGCGGGGCACCGGTACTTTCGGGCTGGTCGACGCGGGCAATGATTGAGATCGTTTCCGAGATTCCCGCACCCCTGTGTTACCCCCAACTGTTACTTCCCCAATGCATCCCTGATGAAAGGACTTTTGCTCTCTTCCAAAAAAGGAAAAGTGGGAGTGGGATACAATCGATGCATCTTCTCGGGCGTCTCGCTAACCAAGGTGCGAACGCGCGCCGATTCAGTTCAGTCATTTATGGGATAATCGCACTTCCATAAATGAGTCCCTAAGTTCATCACCGATGCCCAGCTCTGCAAATCTCAAAGAACACTGAACCCTCGCTGGCGCAGGATTCCCCACGCCAGCGAGAACCGCACTACTTGACCAACTCACGCGCGATGACGCATCCCGCGTAGGGGAACCACCAAGGACACGTCGCAACGCCCCCGCCACGAAGCACGAGACTCGTTCCTGTAGCGAACGCGATGCGATTCGAGTCGATATTGCGAGCCGCTTGGCGCGCACGATCCGCGGCGACCTGCACCGCCGGGACACAACTTGCAATCTGACTATTATCCCAGTTCCAGACTTTCAAGTCGTCCTGTGTGCATCCGGCAGGCAACTGCACCGCCGCGAATGCTGACACGGGACCCAAGACGGCTACTACCGCGAGAATAGAAAATAATTTTTGCATATTCTGTTTGATCCTTCGACTAATAAATTCGACCGGCATTCTTTGAGGGCGCGCCGTTCCCATCTTTATGCGAACTGACTGGCTGGTAAAACTGTCCCGAACACTAACATAACTGAAGTCAATTGCATGATGCGAACCGCCCCTGTCCTAACATCATGCGCAAATGACTTCTGCTCCGCTTTTTTATACGCCCGCTTTCGTTCTCTCGTTTCACGCCGGAGAACTTTTATTGGAGTTGTGCCGTACATATTAATTCCGCAGTCCGAGACTGCCTTCAATTTCCTTAATAGCTTCATCGACCCGTTCCTGTGCAACTATCGCCGTTGTGATCTCACCTCGCTTCACACCGGGCGATCCCGCACTCCTGATAATAATCTCCTGCCTCATATGATCCGCTCTCAATGCAATCAACGAGGTCAGCAAAGTTTCCTTCGACACATTTTTCATAAATACTCCTTCGACTTAATTTTTATAATCCTTCAACACCATCATCTTACAGTACAAATAAATCGTACACAACGACAAAATACAGTAATGTGTGGATAACCGAAAATCACACATAACGACACTATTCTACAATCTGTCAAAGTCCGTTTTACCACCTTAGGGTACCCTAAGTCCCTAAGACCACCTTAGCACCCTATAAGTAATATAGAAGTATTTATATATAAGGCGATCATGTATGAAAGGAAAACGCGCATCGAGTGCGCGTCCTCCCGTCGAAGGATTGGGCTGTAAACCCAAAACTTTGCTTCCATGATATCCCCCGGAGAGGGGACCGGCGCCCTTTCGGACGTTTCACGTTCCGGCGCTTATGTTACTTACGAAAACCTCCGAGTGTCGTGGGTCCCTTGGCGCGCATGCGACCCCACCATGCGAGCGCCGCGCCAGGCAATGCCGCAAGTAGCGGTGCTGTTATCCCGAGAATCTCGTTACCGCATGATTCAGAAAATCCTACCTGAACGATGTACGGCAACGCGATTGTCCCGATGATGCCGACCATTGTGCTTGAATATCCCATAAAATTAACCATTGATTTTTAATCCTTTCGACCTTTTCATGATATCACTCTTTTTTCTGCTGTCCTGCCGCTATGGGGATTACTCCGGCGCTAAACGCAATCATCGGCGGTTTCTCTTTCGGCAATTCCACTGGCCGGTATTTTCCCTGACCGACTTTCACAGGCTCCCCGACTTTCAATCCCATGCGCAGAGCTTCTTTCGGCATGGCTGTTTCGTTGAGTTTGTATACAAAGTGTGATGTGTCTACTTTGCCAGAGATGTTGAAGGTTTCTGAAAATGGCGCATCTTCTTCACCAATAGGATATTCCCTTCTCATATCCTTTAGTGTTGCATATCCATACGCCTCCATTCTATCTTTCGATACAGCCTTAAACTTCCCATCTCCGAGGATGTCGGTAACAATACTTGAATTACCACCCCTGTCGTAGACTTCCATTCCAACTTTTAATTCCTCTGGTTTTATAGTGGGTCGATTGGTGTTCACACCCCTCCAAATTTGAGTTTCTCCCAACCTCTCAATCTTCATCGCTGTTTCTCCTGTGGGAATGAGGATGCGCTTGTTTCCTTTTTCAATTCCGTAATTTACCATCTCTCGGAATGTGCGGAGGTGAGAGGCGGTGCCTTCGGCTGTGTCGTAGGGTTGGAGTTTGGATATTTCTCGTCTTTTTTTTTCAATCACCCCTGATTTTTCATAGGATTTTTTTATCATCCCCCGCATTGCCCACGCCCTCCTTTGTGCATCCTCGTCCACTGCTCCAGTCCTCTGTGCAAATAAATTCATCGGCTTTACTTCCTCTTCCAACCTCCCCTTCTGAAACAAATCCGACTGCACTTCAATCAATTTCAAATCGCCATTTGGAAGTGATTCAAAGCGGGTGTGGGAGAAGTATTTTGGGAAGTTAGAACTCATTGCCTTCTCATCTGACGCATTGAATTTTCCTGGACTATAATGAACATCTCCCGCACTCGTCTTAATCGGGCTCTCCCATACAATCTCTTTGTATCCCGCGGGATTGTCCACGAAGTCCTCGCCTACTCCGTAACGTGAAAGTGCGGATTGATTCGCCGGGACCGCCGATGCTTTGAGTGGAATGAGTTGCGGGGCGATTTCTTTTTCGAGTTGGGCGATGCTCACTTTCGCACCCTGCCTTTCGGCGGTCGATAAAATCAAATTCGTATCCGCCTTGGAGTACCCGCCCTTATTGGCCACACCCTTGATTTCGGATAATGTGAGAGTTTCTTTTCCCGTGGATTTCAGCGCTTTTATTAATCGGGTCGTGATATTTCCCTTGGCGAAACTCATACCGGCGATTCCGAGTGCGGCGGCCGTGGGGTTAAACTTCACCTTGCCCTCCTCATCGGTCTGAATGCCAGCGGCCGCGCCGTAGAATTGCGCCGGTGGCTTTGTTGGTGCCTTTCCTGCGTCCGCCTTCTTCGGGGTTTCACGCGAAACTTCCGTCGTCTTAGCTGATTGCTCGGCATATCGGGTGATTTTAGCACCCTCGGAAACCCCAGAAATTGCCCCAGGGACGACGTTTGCCTCTTTTACGGCCTTGGACACCTCTTGACCCCCTTTCGCTGTGCCTATCCCCCGCCCTGTCAGCCTGCCACGGGTCAAAAGACGCCTACCCCATGGCGTAGTGAACAGTTTCGTCATTCCCCATTCGATACCGAGTTTCGTTGCCAGCGCCCCGACACCGGGACCAACTCCAATCACGAGATTCAGTCCAGTCTGCAATTTCTCGGCAGTCGGCGAACCCTCCACAAGTTTTGCGGCCTTCCCCATTGCCTTCGCCATTGCTTTGAGATCCATCAGTTTCTGAAAATCCTCTGGCGAGAATACGTTGCGCAATACTTTCTCATCATACGCCTCAATTACCTGCGCGAGCCGTCCCGGCTGAACCCTGCCATCGAGTGTTCCTTTTTCTATTACATCATCGGCAATCGAACTTCGGAGCAGGTCTTTCAGTTGTTTTAATCCGCGCTCGCCCGCGATCTCTCGAATGAAATCATCGCCATATTTTGCGAGCATGCTGGCAAGTTTCGCCGGGTTCATTTTCCCAGTAATCGGAACGATAGAACCGACAACAACGGAGTTCATAAACGCATCCGCGACTGACTGAAAGGTCTCCGGCTCCACGAGCGCTCGAAGCTGTCGTACCGATGCCACATCCCCAGCCTTCACAAGCGAACCGAATATGCGCTCCGGCGATCGGGCATTTTTTATCGTACGTCCCACGATGGAGTTTATTTTCGTTATACCCTCTCTGTATTGCAAATTGGCAGTCTTGAGTGCGTCTGCCACATTTCTTCCTCCGTACTTGATTGCGGTTGCTTCGATGTCTTTTGTCAGTGTTGAGTACAGTCCTTTGAGTCTGCCGACATCCGCCGCCTCTATTGGCATCCCACGTTTTGCGCGTTCCAACATCTTTCCAATCTCCGTTCGCGTTCGTTTCATATTACTGAACGTCCGCCTCTCGGCCGATCCGAGTCCCTGCAAAATCGATGAGAAAAATCCCGCCTCCTTTTGAGATGCCGGAACATACGACTGCTTGAGTTCCGAGATTATGCGGTCAAGATACTTCACGCTCTCATTGCTGACAGCTTGTTGCTTGCCAATCGCTTTCTCCACCGTATCAAATATCTTGCCTTGTCCCCTCATGAAAGTATCGGTGGCCTTCTCCAGACTGGCCTTGAGTTCGTTACCGACATTCTCGAGTGTGGTACCAGGTTTCACGAGCGCCTGCGGATCCGCATATTTTTTGAGCGACTCCGCGATTTTGGAAATTCCAGACTGCGCCTCTTCCACGATCTTCGTTATCTTCCCACCGCCGAGCCACGCACTCTGCAAGATCGCCTCAGTACCTTTAATCGCGCGTGATTCTACTACTGCTGAAACCGGTGGTTCGATTCCGTATCGCTGAAATACAGGCGCAACCTCTGGTACGACGGGTCGTGGTGTCGTAATCGGTCTCGGTATCTCGCGTGGCAATGCCTCTGATATCTTCTCACTAACGCGCTCTGTTGCCCTCGCTACTGGTTTGACCGCCTTGGGACCAATTGCAAGTGTGATCGTATCAACGAAATCTCGAATGTCTCCCGCGAACTGCGGATTGTCCTTCGCAAATTCTCCGAGCTTTACTCCGGCATCGCCAGTGACATCGAGTATCTTGCTGAACTTATCCGACATTGCAATCCTCTGCGCACTCGGCATATTTGAAATGCTTTCTATCGCATCGCCTATCGCTACTGTGATAGGTGAAAATAATATGCGGGCTCCGGCTCCAGTGGCCTGCATTGGTGCTTTGAAAGCCTGTAAGGTCTTCTCCGCGACTGGTGCTTGCGCGAATCTTTCGGCAGTCGCACCAATCGATTCCTTTCCTTTCTGAAATTCTTCGCTCGCCACCACCGCAGTGCGTTGTATAAATCCCTTCTTAGGTTCGGCTCCCGGCGTTATTCCAAGTCGCTGTGCTTTTTGCACGAGTGATTCCGCATTATCATTGACCGGCATTGCAACTCCAGCGGGTTGCACCCCGAGTCTTTGTGCTTTCTGTAAAAGTGTTTCCGGCATTTTATTTTGCCGATTTTATTTCGGCGATTTGCTCATCCGTATATCCAAGTGCCCGTAGTTGAGATTCTTCATCATCGCCCGCTGGTGCTTCTGCCACTTCGGTTCCGGCCGCTATTTTTTCAAGTTTATTCAGAAGTATCTCAATTTGATTCAGTTCGGAACTAAATTGCTCGGGTCCCATGAGTTCTGGGTTAAGCGATGTACCTGCCGAAGTCATGAGTTCGACGTCTCTGTTCGTCATTTGGGGCCCAAAGAACTTCTTTACCCCGGGGTCAGTTGCGAGCGATAGAATGTTGGTGCGAAGCGTGTTGGCATACGCTTCGAGATTGGTGTATTCGGTCGCTCCGATTATCTTCTGTTTTTGCGCTTCAATCCATGTCCTCCCGCGTCCAGCGGCCGATGCTAACTTCCGCGCATTGTCCAGCGCCCGCTTTGCCGTTGCGATCTGACTTGTGGCGGTTACTTTATCCGTACCAGACGCTTTTTCTGCCGCCGTAAGTGGTGATCCCCCTATCCTATCCCATGTGCCATCTTCATAAAGGACCTTTACTCCCTCTGCGGTATTGACGGCCTGTTTCACCTTCTTACCGGCCGCAGTCTTTGGTATATCCAAAGTCTCGGTCGTGAATGTGATTGCGCCAGTGGCAGGGTCTTTTTTTTGCACGACGTATGTTAGTTTTCCAGATGCCTCATCTATAATCGGCTTATCTTTGTTTACAATATCAATCGAATTTGCGATACGCATGCTTTTATACAAAGCATCGAACGTCTCCTGATCATACCCTGTCTGCTCCGCGAGCTTCGCTTTTGCCTCCGGTGAAATATCCGCGCCGAGCGTGGCGAGTTCTTTCATCCGCGTCCGGGCGTTCTCGGAAGTGGTTGAAAGATAGTCCAAGTATGCATTTGCATTTGTAGTGGCGAGCGTCTTTTCCTTGTCTATGATATCGCGCGAAGTGGTCTCCACGCCGGAAAGTATGGTGTTGATTTTATTCGCCCTATCCGCGAGTATCGCGCGTTCCTCGGCCACGTTTACATCCTCCACGCCTTTTGTTGCGGTAGTCTCACTCCCAGAACCGAGTTGTCCCGTAGCCGAAAGCATTGCCCGATTTCTGCCGAGTCTCTGCGTGGCGCGTTCTCGTGCCGATTGCAATTCCAAAGCCGATGCTTCTTGAATAGCATCTATTTGCGCCTGTACGCGCG
>ERZ1292629.4476-Hain-H43-01um-R1-4476-length-10193-cov-5_pt1 | contig 10193 bp, 6 predicted proteins | sample MGYA00564399_ERZ1292629 | MGnify/ENA primary metagenome ERZ1292629 (study PRJEB36523, sample SAMEA6512636) | groundwater metagenome | collected 2019-01-08 | study: AquaDiva: Metagenomics assemblies of 32 groundwater samples
CGTCGTAGGGGCGTTCGAACAGTTCAGGACGATCGAGCTGACGAATGCCGATGTCACCGAGATCATCTCGGTCGTAGATTCTGACGGGAATGACTGGACCGAGGTCGACTATCTCGCCCAGGATGTCGTGTTCGATGGTGCGGCGAACGTCGACGGCGACAATGACGTCGTCCCGTACATCCTCAAGTTGAGGACTGTTCCACGACGTTTCGTGACAGATTACGATTCGGTGACCGCGAAGATGTCTTTGATCTTCGGTTCGGGAGACGGCATCAGTTACGACGATGAGCTCGTGCCGAACATCGCCGACCTCGCATTACCGATCTACGGTCGGAGTTCGTTCACGAATTTCACGATCGATCCGCAGAATTTCTTAAAGACGAGTTCGCTCGGGCTCAGTCCGTTCAACACGACGATCACGGTGAAGTACCGGGTCGGCGGTGGCGCGGAGACCAACGTGATGGAACGATCTGTCAAAAACCCTGTCGATATCGAGATGGAGTTTTCGTCGACCGGTCTCGATGCGGCAAAAGTCGGTACGGTCGAGAGTTCGGTTGAGTGTCGGAATCCGAAGAAGAGTGACGGCGGTGCGCCGCCTGAGACGATCTCCGAGATCAAGCAGAATGCGTCGGCGAATTTCTCTGCACAGTCGAGGGTCGTCACGGTGGAGGATTATGTCGCCCGGATCTCGTCACTTCCGGCGAAATTCGGGAAACCAGAGAAGGTCGCGGTCCGACGGAGTCAACTCTCTCCCTTGTCGATCGATGCATATGTCTTGGCGAAAGATGTAAACCTCCACCTCACCACTGCTTCTGCGAACCTCAAGAGGAACATCTCGACATATCTTTCACGTTTCAGGATGATGACCGATGGAGTGAACATCTTGGACGGGATGGTGACGAACCTGAAGGTCTCGTTCGGGGTCGTCGTCGGGAGCAAGAACAGGAACGAGGTGTTGGTCAGGTGCATCGACACGATCTCTTCTGAGTTGCATGTCGACAAGATGCAGATCGGACAACCGATCTCGATCTCTGCGTTGCAGGCGAAGATCCAGGCGATCACTGGCGTGATCTCTGTCTACGAACTCGTCTTCACGAACATGTTCGGGACAGTCGACGGTCTCGAGTATTCATCGGCACGGTTCGACGTGTGGTCGAACATCGCGAACAACATCCTCTACTGCCCGGACAACACCGTCTTCGAAGTTAAATACCCACGTCGTGACATCGTGGGAGTCGCGCGATGATCTTTCGTCTCTTCTCCGATCGTGACACGTACATCTCGAATGCCAAGTGGAGGAGTGTCCCGCAGACCGCGTCGAACTTCGGTGCGGCCGAGACTCTCGAGCTTTTCAAGCTCGCGGGTGTCTCGGGTGCGCTCGGTGCCGCCGCGACGGCGAGTTGCTCCCGACTGCTCGTCAGGTTCGATCTCACTCCGATCGCCGAGTTGACCGCCTCGGGGAAGGCACCGTCGACCGGGCTGTCGTACTTCCTCAAGCTGGAAGATGTCCCGCATAACCAGACGGTCCCGACGAGTTACGACATCCACGTGTTCCCGTTGTCGACATCGTGGGACGAGGGAGTCGGACTCGACACCGTCGATTACCAGGACAGGGGATTCGCCAACTGGGAGAAGTCGACACGCTCTACCTACTGGACGACGAACGGCGGAGATTACCTCTCTGCTCCCTCGGCCTCGGTCCACTTCGACACCGGGTTCGAAGATGTAGCTGTCGACGTCACCGAGACAGTGAACTCGTGGCTCACCGGTGGCCTCGAGAACAACGGATTCCTGATCAAGTTGAGTGGTACCCTCGAGACCGATTGGACCGACTACTTCGTCAAGAAGTTTTACGGGAGGAGTTCGACTTACGTCGATCGACGACCGTGCATCGAGGTCAGGTGGGACGATTCGCTGAGGGACGATCGGAGCACGTTCAAGTTCGATCAGACCGGTTCGCTCTTCATGTATCGACAATTCGGTGGACAGTTTACCGACGTCTCCGCCGGTACGATCCTGGTGACGATAGCCGATTCGAGCGGGAACCTCCTGACGGTGACCGGGAGTTCTGCAGGTGTGACGGGTGTGTACAGCGCCTCGTTCGCGATCCCGACCGGCTCCTACTCGGGATCGGTGTTCTACGACAAGTGGGGATCGGGGAGCTATGCCTTCCTGACCGGCACGTTCTCCCCGGTGCGAGAAGACTCCGCCCAGGTCATCGCGATCGAACAGTACACTGTGAAGGTCAAGAATCTCAAGAACGAATATACCACCGACGACGAGGTACGTTTCGCGGTGTTCGTCAGGACGAACACGTACTCTCCCGCCGTGGTCTCGACGGCGTCTGTCGACGTGTCTCCACACATCGTCAAGAAGGTCTTTTGGAAGATCGACAACGAGGTGAACGGAGACGAGGTCTTTCCGTTCGGTACCGGTTCTCTCCAAGAGACCAGGATGTCGTATGACTCGAATGGAAACTATTTCAAGTTTCACATGCGGAATCTGGTCGTCGGGAATCTCTACCGCATGTCGTTCCTGGTGGATGAGTCTGGACAACGACAGGTGATAGGACCGTTCAGGTTCAAGGTGGTCTGAGATGGATCCCACAGAGGGAGTCTTCAGGTTCAGGACGAAGAGAGATTACGAAGACGAGATGAGGCGTCTGCTCGCCGTTATCGGGCGTGATCCTGAGAACGAAGAGCTGTACGATGATCTAGTCGAAGAGTACGTCCTCTTCTGTTCGGTCGGAGTCGACTGAAGATGCCCGAGAGCATCTTCGACCTGTTCGATGACGGGTTTTCACGGCGTGGAGTGGCGACCGATCCGGTCACGCTCGATTCGATGTCATCTGTCGAGGACGAACAGGACTTCCTCGTCGAACGTACGAAGAGGATGTCTGAAGTCGAACTGAGGGTCGATTACTCCGATTTCTCGAATTTCGTTTTCTTCAATTCGGCGTACAATTACTTCAACATCGCCGGCGAGAAGGTGCTCAACGAGTACCCGTTCGCAGGTTCACGTGGAGATCTCGAGAAGTACGTCGGATCATTGGACGGATACCAGAAGCACGTGCTCGATGTCTGGCCGAAGCGGGTCGGTCATCTTCGTCTAGATCCGACACAGGCCACGTCGTACGTCGAGGTGATCGACTCTGGATACGACCTGGGCGAGTTCCGGACGTCTCTCCTCAGTCCCGGTAGCTCTTCGTTCTCGATCGAGGGTTGGTTCCAGGCCCCGGTCATCACCGGGCCAGACGACGTCGCGGTACTCGTACACAAGTCGGGATCGGTGTCGGGCAGCTATTCGGTCTACCTGACCGGTTCTCTCATCGAGTTTGCGATCGATTCTGCGGCCACCTTCGCTGGGACGAACACGCCACCGCGGGTCTCGTGTTCGTTCTCTCCCGACACACCACAGTTCTTTTCGTGTGTCTGTGATCGTGGGAACGTGACCGGTTCGTTGGCGATCTACGTCGGCGGAAGTTCGTCGTTCCCGGTGCTCGGAGCATCGTCGTCACTCACCATCTGGGATCGGATCGATGCCGGCAGCTCGTCGTTCCTCATCGGTTCGGGGACGATCTCCTCGAAAGTGACGGTCCCGTTCACCGGTTCGATCGACGACGTCCGCTTCTGGAAGAAGGCGAGGACACTCTCGGAGCTGAGCGCGAGTTTCAACACAAAGACGTACGCGCAGAAACACCTGTACGGGCTCTGGCGTTTCAACGAGTCTGGTTCGTTACCGGCCGGGAGCGCCGACAATTCGACCGTTTTGGACCACTCGGGACACCGGCTCAACGGGACGATCTACGGGTACTTTTCTGGCATCCATGGTTCAGGGACGCTCATGCTGTCAGAGGATCCTGACCCCATCCTCGTGTACGGAGCTCCAGAGGTCAACGTGTACGTCGCCGAACAACAGGCGTCGGCAAGTCTGTTCGATCGTAGCAACGAGAACTGCATCACTAAGATGTTTCCGGAGGATTTCTTCAACCTCGAGGAGGTCCTCGGCACAGAAGTGCTCAGGTCGTTCCTGTTCGTCATCGGACGTTTCTACGACGACGTCAAGTTGAAGATCGACCATCTTCAGAACATCTTCCGGGTGAACTACGGGAAGTACGACCAGGTCCCCGACCAGCTCATGGACGTCATGGCAAAGTTCTTCGGGTGGAAGTTCTCTGGCAACTTCCTCGATGCGGACGCGTTCCAGTATCTTCTCGGGAGGAACGTGCTCAAGAACGTGTCGGCGAACAGGGATCTCGACGTCAAGCTGTTCGAGATCAAGAACAGGTTCTGGCGTCGGCTGCTCAACAACCTCGTGTACCTCTACAAGACCAAGGGGACGCCCGAGAGCGTGCGGGCCCTACTGAGGACACACGGGGTCGACGGGAGGTTCGTCCGTCTCAAGGAGTACGGGTACGCGAGCGACCGTACGTTGTCGACACAGAGGATCTCGGCTGCGAAGACAAACTATGCGTTGGCATTCGGGTCGGGAAGCAGCTCTGGTGCATCGCTCGTCCAGACGCTCGCGTGGTCCGTTCCGTCGTGGACAGTCGAGTGTCATCTGCGGTTTCCGACGACTGCCAGCGTCGGATTGACCGGATCTCTCGAACAGGGAAACGTGTGGATGACGAACCAGAACGGTGCCGGCCGACGACTGTACTGGGCGAGGGCAGCGGCAGGTTCTGTGACCGGCACACTTTGGGTGCAGGGTGACGTCGGTTGCTCGGTCGTGGTACCGTCTATCCCGATCTTCGATGACCGGTGGTACCATGTCGCGGTCATCAGAAATGCCGTGTCGGGGACGTTCGGGTGTGAAGTACGGCGCTGCGAGGACGGCGAGATCGTCACGATGTACAGTGGATCTCAGGCCGACAAGTTCGTCGCAGTGACGAGCACTTCACAGTTCAAGCTTGCGCCGCTTGCACCACTGTACGGTGAGGAGCACTGGGCGAAGGAGGTCAGGGTCTGGAGACGGGCTCTCAACTCCCGCGAGCTCGACGATCACGCTCTCGATTTCCACAGCTATGGGCTCTCCGATCCGAAGGCGGTCTCGGGTGACCTGCTGTTACATTGGAAGCTCAACGAGAACGTGAGTGCATCCGATGCCGGCGCGGCCGCGGTGATCGACAGTTCGAACTACCGACGTACGGGGGTGGTCTCGACCGGGTTCACCGTCTCGGAGAATCCTTACAAGAAGACATCGGACGAGTACAACTACATCGCCTCACCCGATTTTGGGTGGACCGATGACAAGGTCAGAGTGTTCGATTCGAACAGGATCCGAGCAGATCAGGTCGTCCGTGACACTCCCGTGCTCGCGCTCGAGTTCAACATGGTCGATGCCCTCAACGAGGACGTGTCACAGATCATCGACTCGATGGAGGCGCTCAACGACGCGATCGGCTCTCCGGTCGGTAGGTACAGGGAAGAGTACCAGGACCTCGCTGCGATCAGGGCAGCCTACTTCAAGAGGCTCACCGGTCGACTCAACTTCAACGCGTTCGTCGACATGCTGGACTTCTTCGACAGGTCCTTCGTCGATATGATCGCCAAGATGGTCCCCGCGCGGGCACTGTTCGTCGGTGACGAGATCGTCGTAGAGAGCCACATGCTCGAGAGACCGAAGATAGTCTACGGATACTTTCCGGACCAAGAGAAGCCCGTCGACATCACCGGCCGCTTGACACTCTGGAAGAGGTATTCCACAGCCCCCAGGTTCATCTGAACGTTAACCGACCGTAGGACTACGTATCACGAGGAGAATCGATGGCCAACGTCAGGGTAGTCGTGGTGAAAGATCGTGCCGACGGTGGCAGCTTCGTGGTGACCACGGTGATCATGTCACAGGGACGTGAGGCAGATCCGACTTCGATCTCCGGTGTAGCGAAGAGGACGCGGCCGCTCGGTAAGGCGATCGTCTTGGGTTGAACCGTTGGGAGAGTTGCAAGACACCACACTCGTCGGGGTCACCGGTTCCCTAGAGAACGTCTTGGGACCACCGATCGATCCCGATCCGATCACACTCTCGAAGCTTGGTTCTGGATCGGCCTCTTCGATCAGTTCGTCGATCTATTCTTCCCGTGGATTGAACTTCAGGGACAGGTCGACCCGTGATCTGTACTCTCGGTGGATCATCGGTGAGGCTTCGGCTTCAGAACTCGGCCAGTCCGGGAACGGATACGCCGATCCACCGTCGTGGACAAACCGACTGGGTCTCTCGAGGGCCTACGTCATCTCGGAGATGTCGTCTAGTCGACATGAGGAATCCATCCTCGGCGCCTGGTTGAGTGGCACCGAGGGCATCGAGAGCTCTCCCGTCCCCGCTTCTGCCTCCCTCTACTACTCGAAGTTGACGTCTTTGCAACGGGTGACGTACGTCACGCTTGCTTCTTCTGACTTGTCCGGGACGATGCCCGGAGTCGGGATATTCGTCGCGGCCTCCGGAAATTTCGTGGACGTCTCTCACGCGTTTCCGGGTGACGGGTATCCGGGCCCGGCCGCGGTTTACGTCGACGTGACCCAGTCCGGGATCATCGAGAACATCCGGGTGTGGGTTGAACTGGTACATCAATCGGGTGCGCTCGGCGCGGCCGATCTGGGTATGCTCGGGCTAGCGCTAAAGAGTCCGAACGTCAGGTTCCGCAGTGGACACCCGATCTGGAACGATCAGACACTCAGGTCGACATTCGACGGTCGCGATCCGGCGATCATGTACTCCGCCGGAGATGCTAAGTGGACATCTCCGTACCTCGACAGCACGTACATCATGTGGGAGGGTCCGGCTGTCTTGAACCTCGGTTCCGGGATCGACGCCGACATGCCGTGTTGGGGCAGGAACAGGCACATCAGGACGATCTTCTGTGATTCGTCTCCTGTCCTGAATCCCCGTCACATGGACTCGGTCATCGGTACTTACTCCGGCGAGAACCCTGTCGGTGGAGCGATAGGGATTCCGAGGATGACCGCCAGTGTCTCTGCGCGTACTTCGCCCGTCGCCGAGGACGCTGCACACGGGAACGACATTCCGTGGATCTCAGATACCCAGCTCGCTGGCCCGTACACTGTCTCTGGTGTCACTCCGCTCGGTTGGGACACCGGCCACAGTTTCAATGTCACGACCAAGGGGTTCAATTTCGGTCCGCACACCATGCGTCCGCTCTATCCGTTTCTCGAGGACGTGTACGTCAAGAAGCTCTCCACCGTCGCGGTGAACAAGTTCGCGCTCCCGAGTTTCAGTAAGTGGATTGGGTTCCGACCAGGCCTACGTGGTACTGAGATGCTCGGTAGGTGGGAACTGTTGATCGTGAACGAGGGGAGTGACCCGGTCTATTTCAGGCAGGTCAGGATCGAGTTCACGTTTTCGACAGGGAGAGACCTGGATCTTCGTCGAAGCTTCTCGTATCGACGGCCGGGGAAACATCCCTCTCCCGGCCTCGATAGGATCATCTTCATGTCTGGGTCGGACCTGTCGAATCGGGAGACTTTCGCTCCCGATTCGTATCCGAACGATGTCTTCGTCGACCACCATTCCAAGTGTAATCATTACGGGAGGACTGTCGGGATCACCGATTCGACATCGTCCATGGATTACGCGGTGTTCACGAGGATTACTGGCACGTTGTCGGCGTTGTTCACCGGCTCGGCCCACGTGCAGGCGGCTTCGATGTTCTTGGACAACGAGTTCGGGACACCGTACATCCCAATCTCGTCAGGATCGGGTGACGACATCTCGGCACAGGGGTACCTCACCGGGAGTCAGAGCGTGGTGGCAGATGTCCTCAGGCCACAGACTCTCGTGTCGGGTCCGAGGAACATCAGAGAGAGCCTGTCGTCTGTCGGAGCGTTCAGACAGACGAGGGAATTGGTCGAAGATGGTGTCAGAAGAACTGTCGTCGCCACAACTTCTGGGTCTGGCTAATTACGATCTGTGGCGGGTTTTCTAGACAACCGAGAACGCATCATGGATGTCGTCTTGACCAGGGAAGGCAGGCGACAGCTGTCTCGCGGACGGCTCGACGTGACGTACTACGTGTTGTTTGACGACGAGATCGACTACGATCCATACATCTCTGATAGTGGATCGATGTCGTCTGCGATCCTGTCCGCCTCGATAGACGACCACATCCAGATGACTCCCGTGATCGAGGCGGTGTGCGGGACGCAGCACGGAGAAGATTACCGTTTCGATGGAGCACTCGGCGTGAGGGACGTCCTGTTCACCATGAACCAGGGACAGAAACTTGTCCCGAGGATGGTGATGTCTCCAGATCTTATGGCCGTCGATGTGTCGGCGAGCCAGTGGCGGCGTGAGGACGTGATCATCAGGAGAGATCAGAACGGACGTGTCGTCGAACAGCTCGGTTCGTTCGACGGTGGCTTCGAGAGTTTCGATCCCGGCGTCTTGACGTTCGATCTTTCTATCGGTGACGGAGTCCGTGATGGGTCTGGCGACGGATTCGTCGTGAGAGTATTCAAGACTGGGTCGGACGGTCTCGAGGAGGTCGCGTCGAGGCTCGATTCACGGTTCGAGGAATCGTACGGGACCGACCTCTTGCTCAGAGTCGATTCTCACTTTCCGATTTCTTCGGGTTCGGTGGGATTGTGACTGACACGAGGAAATTCGTCGGTGTCCCGATCCCTACCACGGTGTCGTCTGGCGACACGTCGAATTCTCGAGCAATCGTCGAACAGGGCGAATCGTCACGAAGGCTTGCGGTGTCGACCGCCGGCCTGGCGGCGGCGGCGCGGTCTGAATCTGCCGAGACCAAGAGGGAACTCGCGTCTGGGATCTCGGGTGCCCCGCGAGGGACGATCGAAGGTCGAGATCCCGTCGGAATGCATGCCGGATCTGTGTCGGCGCGCGGCCGCGGTGTGGCGCGCAGACACGTCCCGGTACCATCGCTCGATTCTGTCGAGGTCTATTTCGACAGGTTTCGCGGGAACGTCGACGGTTTCTGTGCACGGTTGAGCATCTCGTTGTCTCTCGACGACGTCGAGAATGTCCGAGAGATCGTCGTCTTCAGGTCCCTGCTCCCGGCCGATCCGCTGAGGCCGCTCAGGCCTGCCAGCTTGTCGGCGATCGGAGAGATGTCGGCGATGTCTCGTGGCCGAGCGGCGAAGAGCGACAATGGGCCGAACGACCAAGAGAGGGCCCTCGCCCGGGCAGGCATCGGGTCGTCGTTGACACGGGTGATCCCGGTCGACGGTTGGTCGAACGAGAGGATCGCGGGCGATATTGAACCACTTGTGTACGACAACTCGTCCAAGACAGAGATCGGCGGAGAGATCGCGAACACGCTCTCATCTTCTCCGGTCGATCTTCGTTCGTTGAACGGAGTAGATCGTTCGGTGTACACGGATCTGAAGTTTTTGCAGAACTTGACACGGTCACGGCCGGACATGAAAGTGATCGCGCTCTCGGAGAATCCGGTCACAACACAATCTCTGGACGGACGAAGTGGCGCGAAATTCGAGCAGATATCTACCCTTTATCTCGACGGGAAAGCACCCCGGGCGCGGTACGACGACATCGCCGTCACGTACGGGATGGGATATTCGTACTACGTGGTGGCCCGCGATTCGAACGGAGTCGCCGGTCCGAGGTCGAGGGTCGTCAACATCACCGTCGAAGAGAATCGGATCCCGGCGAAGGCCACCCAACTCGTAATCGGTCAGGACGATCTTTCGATCAGCATCTCGTTGCTCTGCGAAGGGCGATTCGTCGATAAGTTCGAGCTATATCGGAGAGAGATCGGCAAGGTGACCGAGGTTCCGCGAAGTGTGTCTGTCGTCAATGCTCCCGGCGGTTTCAGCGTATCAGACGAGGTTCGTGAAGAGGTCGGTGGCGGGATCGTCCAAGTCGCAGAGATTGTCGTGGGAATGAATGGAGGGACGTACATCGATCGAGACGTGGTCCCGGGAAAGGCATACGAGTACAGGGCATACCCGGTCGACGTGTTCGGGAACAAGGCGACCGATCCGCAGGTGAGACGCGTGATCTTCGGCGACTCGACCGGACTAGACACTCCACTTTCGAGGCCTTCGGTCGACGTGAAGTACGCGAACGAAAACGGGTTTCTCCGAGTGACGATCGATTCAGACGACGATCGGATGGTCGGGTTCGTGCTCTCGAGGCGGGAGATGGGTTGCGGCGCCCTCTCGTATGGGTCACCCACCCAGCCAGATCATACCGTG
>ERZ1292629.4477-Hain-H43-01um-R1-4477-length-10190-cov-7_pt1 | contig 10190 bp, 11 predicted proteins | sample MGYA00564399_ERZ1292629 | MGnify/ENA primary metagenome ERZ1292629 (study PRJEB36523, sample SAMEA6512636) | groundwater metagenome | collected 2019-01-08 | study: AquaDiva: Metagenomics assemblies of 32 groundwater samples
AGTTTTAGAGCACTTACCTTTTGAAAAATTTGAGGAAAGTTTAAAAGAACTAAAACGGGTGAGCAAGAAAAATGTCATTCTGAGTTTACCCCACTTCGGCCACTCTTTGAAGTTTAGTTTTAAAATTCCACTTATCAAAGAAAGAAAGCTTGCTATGAGGATCGCTTTTCCGATAAAACACGAATTTAATGGTGAGCATTATTGGGAGATAGGAAAGAGGGGATATTCTCTAAACAAAATCAGAGATATTATAAAAAAGTATTTTAAGATTAGAAAAGAGTTTATACCGTTCGAAAATCAATATCACCACTTTTTCGTTTTAGAAAAATAACATGAAACTGATTTATATTGCCAATGCCAGAATACCGACAGAAAAAGCTCACGGCATCCAGGTTATGAAGATGTGTGAAGCTTTCGCGCAACAGGGGAACGAGCTGGAATTAATAATACCTCGGAGAGTAAATCCGATTAAAGACGATCCCTTCGATTATTACGGGGTTGCCCGCGTTTTTAAGATAAGGAAAATTCCCTGTTTAGATTTGATTTTTTTAGACAAATATATCGGTCATTTAGGACTTTGGATTGAAAGCGTTTCTTTCAATCTTTTTACCACCCCTTTTCTTTTTTTTAATAAATCCCAAATTGTTTATACCAGAGATAAATTTTTCTTGATTCTCGGTCTGTTTCTTAAGAATCTTGTTTTTGAGAATCACACCTTCCCCAAAAACTATTTTTTATATTCTTTGTTTTTTAAAAAACTGATGGGGATAGTCGTGATTACCCAAAAACTCAAAGACCTTTTAGTCGAACGGGGGATATCTCCCAATAATATTTTAGTCGCTCCTGACGGCGTGGATTTGAAGGAATTTGATATCAAGGAGACTAAAGAAGAGTGTCGTAAGAAGCTGAATCTTCCCGAAGACAGAAAAATAGTCCTTTATACGGGACATCTTTATCAGTGGAAGGGGGCGCAAACTCTAGCCGAAGCGTCGTCGCATTTACCAGCAGACACCGATATTTATTTTGTAGGTGGCACTTCTCGGGATATAAAAGAGTTTGAAATTCGCAATTCTAAATTAAGAATTAAAGTAATCGGTCATCGGCCGCATCAAGAAATCCCTTATTGGTTAAAGGCAGCCGATGCCCTGGTCTTGCCCAATTCTGGCAAGGATGACATCTCAAAGTTCTGGACCTCGCCTATAAAAATGTTCGAATATATGGCTTCCGGCAGGCCGATCGTTTCTTCAGATTTACCTTCGATAAGAGAAATCCTAAACGAGAGCAACGCTATTTTAGTGGAACCGGATAACTCCGAAGCTCTGGCTTCAGCCATAGGAAGGGTTTTGCAGTCCTTAGATTTATCTGAGATGATTTCAAAACGGGCGTTTGATGACGTTCAAAATTATTCTTGGGCAAAAAGAGCTAAAAACATCCTATGGTTTTATCAGAAAAATTAAAAAATAATAAATATTTGATTTTAACTCTGCTTTTCGCTCTTTTGAATGTGGGAGCGATTTTTCTTATTTTCGGCTTCCAACTGCGCGGTGATAGTCAGTCTTGGATTGATACCGTTCATTGGTTTCAGGGTCGGGAGGTTGAGGTTTCTCCAATACGAATAATCAGGCCCCTAGGACCGTTAATTGCCGTTCCTTTTGAGTTTTTAGGTAACGGCGCGGGTTTAGTTGTCCAAAATATAATCTTCTATTTATTAGGTGCTCTTTTGATATTTAAGATAACCGAACTGATTTATCATGATAAGAACCTCGCTTCTAGCGAGAACCTTGATTCCTCCAAAATTAAAAAGCAGGCGTTTTTAACATCTTTATTTTTCATAATTTCTCCTACGATAATCCAATATGGATTGGCATATCTGGTCGATACTGGCGCATGGTTTTTTAATTTGCTTTCCATATTTATAACTCTGGTTTATTTTAAAAACAAAGATGAGCGGTTAATTATTCTGAACGGTTTCCTCTCGGGCATGGGAGTTTTATTAAAAGAGAATGGTGGTTTGGGAATATTGTTTTTTGGGATGATGGTTTTATTATCCAAGGAGTTCGGGATCAGGGACAAAATATCAAGAATCATACGTTTCGGAGTGTTTTTCGTGATTCCTATCGCTATTGTGCAGATTTTAACGTTTAAGTATCTGCATTTTACCTATTTGGATCTCTATGCCGCTGGCGGAGCGGCTACCAGGGGTTCAAGCCTGTTTTTGATTGTTTTGGAGTATCTCGGGCAATTTTTCGGAGTTTTAGGGATTCTCTGGGTTTTCTTTTTTATCGGACTACGGCGTGAATTATTGGAAAAAGATAAGGAAAGAACGAAAATATACTTAGCCCTGATTCTCCCTTCATTTTCTTTTCTACTTTGGTCGATAGAGGCCGGCTCAAGATTACTTTTTATTTTTGCTCCCCTGGGGATGTTACTGGCGACTAAGGGTTTGGTTTTTTCGGCCGAAAAATTAGGCAAAAAGAGGGGATTTTTGATGATAGTAGCACTATTTTTAATAGTTTTGATTTTAAATTATACTTTTTCTTGGCTGAATCCTAGATACCAGTTTGTGGAAATTGTGGCTAGATTTTTAGGTATTTTATAGTTTATGGATATATTATTTTTAAATCCGCCGTGGCATAAAAAGTCCGGCAACATTTGGAAAAGCGTTTCTTCTTGCATGCCTCCATTTGGTTTGGGAATTCTGGCTGCCTTAGCCAGGGAAGGCGGGTTTTCCGCGGCGATTATAGATTTCAACGCCGAGTGTATTGGGTTAGACCGGGTTCAAGAACGTTTGCCAGATTCAGCACCGAAGTTTGTGGGTATTACGGCCACCACAATTCTTATTGATATCGCCCTGGAGTTGGCCAAAATGGCTAAGAAAAGGTATCCGGAAACGAAAATAATCATCGGAGGAGTTCACGCCACCGTGATGCCAGAAGAGGTGCTTAAAAGTCCAGATGTAGACTATATTTTGATGGGTGAGGGGGAAAACAGTCTTTTGGAATTGCTTGCCGGCAAGGACCCGCAGACAACCAGGGGGATAGGTTTTAAAAATAACGGGGTAATTATTCTAAATTCACCTCAACCCATAATTCCAGATATTAACGTTTTTCCCATCATGGCTTACGACCTGTTGCCCATGAGTAAGTATTACTCTGCCCCAGGTTCTTATAAGAGAGAGCCGTCTTTCGGCATGATTACTTCCAGGGGGTGTCCCGGAAGATGCACTTTTTGCAACGGCGACCTATTCGGATCGGTGATCAGATTCAGATCGGCTGAAAAAATAGTGGATGAGATAAAATTTTTGCAGAAAAATTACGGCATAAAAGATATAGTATTTTATGACGATACTTTTACCAGTAACAGGAAAGGGGCAAAAGAGTTTTGCCGTCTTATTATAGAAAATAATCTTGATTTAACGTGGAGTTGTTTTTCAAGAGTAGACACGGTTGATCTGGAAATTCTTAAAGAAATGAAAAAAGCCGGTTGCCACCAAGTTATGTACGGGGTTGAATCCGGCGACCCCCAAATTTTAGAGAATATCAATAAGAAAATTTCTTTAAGGAAAGTCGAAGAGACGGTAGCTGCTACCAAAAAAGCCGGCTTAGAAGTGAGGCTGGCTTTTATGCTGGGCAATCCTGGCGAAACAGAAGAAACCCTCAAAAAAACAGTTCAATATGCCATTGACCTTGATCCGGACTTGGTCTCATTTAACATCACCACCCCCTATCCGGGAACACAAATGTTCGCCTGGGCGGAGGAGCATCATTATCTGATTACCAAGAATTGGCCGGAGTACGATTTATCAAAGCCGGTCATGAAGTTGCCCACCGTTGATTCGGCTAAAATTTTGAGCTACTATAAGAAAGCCCATCGGCAATTTTATTTCAGGCCGTCTTACATCGTTAAAAAAATATTAAAAATAAGGAGTTTCGATGATTTTAAAAATAATTTCAGGCCCTTTTTGAGCTTACTTAAATTTACTATCGAAAAATAATCTATGACTCTATCCGTTCTTCTTCCGGTTTTTAATGAAAAAAATACGATTTCGCCGATTTTAAAAAAAATTGACGAGGTCGATCTTGGGGATTTAGGTTTTGATAAAGAAATAATTATCGTTGATGACGGCTCAACGGACGGCACTGCAGACATTCTTAGGAGGTTGGGAGATAAATATAAAATTATTTATCATTCAAAAAATCAGGGTAAGGGCGCGGCTATCAGAACCGGTCTAAAAGAAGTTTCCGGAGACTATGTGATTATTCAAGATGCTGACTTGGAATATGATCCCCAGGATTACGGGAAACTTTTAGAAGTAGCTTTAAAAAATGACGCTAAGGTGGTTTATGGTTCTCGGTTGATGAACCGTCAGAATAAATTTTCTTACACTTCTTATTATCTAGGCGGAGTTTTTCTTAATTTTGCCACCAATTTTTTGTACGGGACGAAAATTACCGATGAATCTACCTGCTACAAGCTTTTTAAAACTGAGGTTATTAAATCCATCCCCTTGAAATGTCAAAGATTTGAATTTTGTCCCGAGGTGACCGCCAAGATAGCTAAAAAGGGAATTAAGATTTATGAAGCGCCGATTAATTATTATCCACGGCATATTAATGAGGGAAAAAAGATAAAATGGCGAGACGGAGTAGTTGCCCTTTGGACGCTGATAAAATATAAATTCGTTAATTAAAAATGGACAGTTTTCTAGATAAATTTTTAGATAGATTTTTTCGTCAGGAGCGTTTTGAAAGAATTAAGAAAGAGATTTCCGTGAATTCGGTTGTCTGCGATTTGGGCTGCGGGAAGGATGCCCAGCTTTTAAAGAGCATCGCCGGCTTTATCAAGGGGGGGATTGGGTTAGATGGCGCAGTTGAAAATTATAGAGATTCCAAATTAGACTTAAGAAACGTTAAAATCGAAAAGAATCTTCCCTTGGATAATGAAAGTTGCGACATTATAACGATAGCGGCTTTTCTTGAGCATCTTTCTTATCCTCAAGAAGTTTTAAATGAGTGTTTCCGCTGTTTGAAACCGTTAGGGAAGTTGATCATTACTGCGCCTACTCCCCTTGCTAAACCAATTTTGGAATTTTTAGCTTTCAACCTTAATTTAATTGATAGAAAAGAAATCAGCGATCACAAGAATTATTTCTGGCCTAAAAATTTAAAACAGATGCTTTCTCGGGCCGGTTTTAATGGAAAGAATGTCAAAAGCCATTTTTTTGAGTTGTTTTTTAACAGTTTAATCGTCGCCCAAAGATGAGTTTACATATCAACAAAAATCTAGTAAACTCTCAAATAGATATGAAAAAGGCGCTTATTACTGGTCTTACTGGTCAAGACGGCTCGTATTTAGCCGAATTTTTGTTATCAAAAGGGTACGAAGTCCACGGCATTATTCGTCGGGCGAGCTCTTTTAATACCCCTAGAATCAGCCATTTGATAGATAAAGAGTTAAAAACCAGAGAGGGTAAATTCTTTTTTCATTACGGAGACACCACTGATACCACAAGTTTGATTGATTTAGTCCAAAAGATTCAACCAGACGAAATCTACCATTTAGCCGCTCAGTCCCACGTCAGAGTTTCTTTTGATGCGCCGGAATATACCTCTAACGCCGACGGCTTGGGCACCTTGAGATTATTGGAGGCGATCCGGCTTCTTGGATTAATTAATAAGGTTAAATTTTATCAGGCTTCAACTAGCGAATTATTCGGCAAGGTTCAAGAGGTTCCTCAAAAAGAGACAACTCCTTTTTATCCTCGAAGTCCTTATGCGGTGGCAAAACTTTACGCTCACTGGATAGTTAAAAATTATAGAGAAGCCTACGGTCTTTTTGCTTGTAACGGCATTCTGTTTAATCATGAAAGCCCAAGAAGAGGCGAAACCTTTGTCACCAGAAAAATTACTAGGGCTATTGCCAGAATTAAAACTGGTTTGGATAAAACATTGTATTTAGGTAATCTTGAGGCTAAAAGAGATTGGGGATTTGCCCCCGAATACGTAGAGACTATGTGGCACATGCTCCAGCAGGAAAGACCTGATGATTTTGTGGTAGCCACTGGAGAACAACATTCGGTGAAAGAATTTTTAACAGAAGCTTTCCAATATTCTGGTTTGGGCGATTGGCAGTCTTATATAGAGGTTGATCCCACTTATTTCAGGCCGACCGAAGTCGATTTATTAGTAGGTAATCCCCAGAAATCTAAAGAGAAGTTCGACTGGGAACCGAAAATCAAATTTAAGGAATTAGTCAGAATTATGGTGGATGCCGATTTGCGCGCTTTAGGTCTACCGTGTCCTGGCGAAGGAGATAAAATTATTAACGAAAAATTTCCGAATAAATGGTGGAAAGGAGATTAACTCAAAATGTTAAAATATTTGTCCCCGGCAGTACTGGGTTTGTTGGAAAAAGGGTGGTGGCGAAGTTAAAAGAAAGGGGGATAAATTATATTACCGCCTCTCAAAATTCGGAGGTCGATTTTAGGGATTTGGAGCAAACTAAGCGATTTTTTGAACAGGCAAAGCCGGACTATGTCATTAATTGCGCCGCCTTTGTGGGTGGTATTAAATTTGGTCTAGAACGCCAGGGCGAGATATTTTTTAACAATATTTTAATGGCCACCAACCTAATGGAAGCAGCGAGACTTTCGGGAGTGAAACGTTTTGTAAATCCCATATCAAACTGCGCTTATCCCGAACATTTGACCAAATTCAAAGAAAAAGATTTTTGGTCAGGTCCCCTGCACGATTCAGTTTTAGCTTACGGAGCTGTTAGAAAATTAAGCTGGGTACAGGGCTGGGCTTATCAAAAACAATATGGTTTCGATTCCGTCCATTTGATTTTACCTAACATGTACGGCCCGGGCGATTATTTTGAAGAAGTCAGATCACATGCTTTGGGGGCCTTGGTAATGAAATTTTGCGAAGCTAAGGAAAAGGACGCACCCGAAGTTGTTGTTTGGGGCACGGGCAAGCCCATTAGAGAATGGCTTTATGTGGACGATGGCGCCGAAGCGCTGATTAGAGCGTTAGAGATTCCTTCCACGATAGAGCCGATTAATATCGGCAGGGGAGAAGGAATTTCGATTAAGGAATTAGCCGAATTAATTAAAAAGGCAGTCGGTTACCAGGGTAAGATAGTTTTTGATGCCACCAAACCTGACGGCGCTCTCTGTAAGATCATGGTGGTGGATAAAATGAAAAAGATTTTTAATTGGTCGGCCCCAACCACCTTAGAAGACGGCATTAAAAAAACTATCAAAGATTATTATGTACAAAAAAGATAAAAGGGAAATAAAAAAATGAAAGATAATAAGGGCAAAATTTGGCTGCATTTGGGCTGCGGCAAAAGAAATTTCCCGGGTTTTATCAATGTGGATTTGGCAAAATACAGCCATATCCATTACCGCCGGCCGGTTCAGGACCTCTCCTGTTTTAAAAATAATTACGCAGATTTAATTTACGCCAGCCATACCTTTGAATACTTCGACAGATTTGAAGCGGAGAAAGTCCTTAAAGAATGGCGCCGGGTTTTAAAAAAGGGAGGTGTTTTAAGATTGGCTGTGCCGGATTTCGAAGCTCTGATTAAGGTTTATAAAAAATACGGCAAATTGGAAATGATTTTGGGGCCTCTTTACGGCCGGTGGCCGATTCCTGGCACCACAAAAACCGTTTATCATAAAACCGTTTACGATTTCCAATTTCTCAAGAAGATTTTGCTGGAGAACGGTTTCGGAAAGGTTAAGCGTTACGATTGGCGCAAAACTCCACCTCATAAAGATTACGACGATTATTCCCAGGCCTATATTCCCCACATGGATAAAGAAAAAGGCCTTTTAATAAGTCTTAACATTGAAGCAGTTAAAATATAATGGAATTCATCAATCAAATCGAGCCGGTTTACGGAAAAGAAGAGATAGAGGCGATGAACAGCTATCTTAAATCCGGCGGCTGGCTCACCGAATTTAAAAAAACAAGGGAGTTTGAGCAGATGATCGCTGACTTTACTGGAGCTAAATATTGCTCCATTGTTGCTAATGGAACGGTCAGTTTATTCGTTGCCTTAAGGGCATTAGGAGTGGGCCCGGGCGACGAAGTGATTGTGCCTGATATCACCATGGCGGCTAGCCCGAATGCTGTAATTTTAGCTGGAGCAAAGGTGGTTTTTGTTGATATTGAGGAAGATTCTTTATGCCTAGACGTTGCTAAAACGAAGAAAGCTATTACCAAAAGAACCAAAGCCGTCATGCATGTTTCCCTTAACGGCCGGGCCGGAGAATTGGGTAAACTTAAAAAACTTTGCCGGGAAAAGAAAATTTATTTAATTGAAGACTCAGCCCAATCGCTCGGCTCATATTATCAGGGGAGGCATTTAGGCGGGCATGGCGTTATCGGTTCTTTTTCTTTCAGTATGCCCAAAATTATTACCACGGGTCAGGGAGGCGCTTTGATTACCGATGACCCCAAGCTTTTCCAAAAAATAAAACTTCTTAGGGACTTTGGCCGAAGGAGCGGGGGAGAGGATTTTTACCAAACGATTGGCTGGAATTTTAAATTTTCCGACTTGCAAGCCGTCATTGGCATTGAACAGATGAAAAAAATATCTTTCAGAATGCGGCAAAAGAAAAAAATATTCAGATTATACCAAAAATTACTGTCGCCGATTTCTCGGGCGAAGTTTGTTAAGACGGATTTAACAGAAACTACCCCCTGGTTTATAGATGTTTTAGTGCCTAAGCGAGAAAAATTAATCGCTTTTTTAAGGCAAAACAACATAGGCTCCAGGCCAATTTATCCCGCCCTGCATGCCCAACCCGCCTACGTTCCGCTTCGCGGTACTTCGGCGGGCAAGCCCGCCTACCCCGTAGCTGTTAAAGTAGCAAGGGAGGGACTTTGGTTGCCCTCCTCTTTAACCTTGACTGAAAATCAGATTAAATATATCTGTAAAAAAATTAAAGAATTTTATGAAAGTTAGTTTAATTATTCCAACCAAAAATGAGGCAAACTCCATCGAAAGAACCCTGGCCGAAGTGCCCAAAGGGGTTGTCGATGAAATAATCATCGTAGACGGCAATTCTACTGATGGCACGGTCGATTTGGTAAAAAAATTAGGATATAAAGTGATCGAGAAGATTGGAGGAGGTTACGGAACCGCCGTCAGGACGGGGATAAAACAAAGTACGGGAGACGTACTAATCTTTATGGATGCCGATGGTTCCCAAAATCCTAAAGATATCCCCCGTCTTTTAAAAAAAATTGAAGAGGGCTATGATGTAGGGTGGGGTTCGAGATTTTTACCGGGCGGAGGAAGCGCTGACAATACCTTGGTCAGAAGTTTCGGGAATTGGTTTTTTTCTTTATTAACCAGAATAACCCAAGGCTTAAAAGTTGCCGATATTTTATATACCTTTTCTGCCTTTAAAAGAGAAATTTTTGACAAAATCAAATTAGAATCTCCCGGTTTCGAATTATGCATCGAGTTGCCCCTTAGGGCCTACAAGGCAGGATTTAAGTTCGGCGAAGTCGCCTGCTTCGAAAGAAAAAGATTCGCCGATAAGACAAAAGTTAACGATTTGATGGATGGCTGGAAAATTCTTTTAGCCATACTCAAAAAATATTAATATTAACCAATCAAAAATGACTCAAATTATCTTAATTTCCGCAGTTTCTATTTTGATCACGGTCGGCGCCAACCTTTTTTTAAAGAAGGGGGTTATGGCGTTGGGAGATCTTAATTTTTCCTTTTCTGGAATATTCTCCGCAATTCTTAACGCCCTGCAGAACGCCTGGATTTTAATAGGGATTTTTTTGTATGGAGTCAGTTTTTTATTGTGGCTGTTTATTATTTCTAAAATTCAGCTTAATATTGCTTATCCTATTATTTTCAGTCTCCAGGTAATTTTAGTGGCAGTTGCTTCATGGCTTTTGTTTAAAGAATACCTTTCTTTATGGCAAATTTTAGGAATTGCTTTTATGCTGGTGGGCGTATTTTTATTAACAACTAAGGGCTGGTTTTAGCGATATGTTATCTAATCTGCTGGTTTTTTTATTTGAAAACTCGGTAAGCAAGTGCCTTATCCGATTATTTTTTCGCCTTTTTCCTATCAAAAAAGATGTCAAAATCAAATTAAGCAATCAAATAATGTTTGCTCTTTCTTTGGATAGGATTATCAGTTTGTATTTGAAGAA
>ERZ1292629.4478-Hain-H43-01um-R1-4478-length-10189-cov-4_pt1 | contig 10189 bp, 10 predicted proteins | sample MGYA00564399_ERZ1292629 | MGnify/ENA primary metagenome ERZ1292629 (study PRJEB36523, sample SAMEA6512636) | groundwater metagenome | collected 2019-01-08 | study: AquaDiva: Metagenomics assemblies of 32 groundwater samples
CCAGATAATGAGGGACAAACCGCGAAAGATATTACCAAGCCAACCGGCAATATTATGCCAAGCATTGGGCACTCCGATCACCGTTAAGGGCAGACCAATTTCACTATTCAGGCTTTTTTGACTCTTCCTGACCAGACGGCTTTGATCTTTGAGGACGCAATAAATAGCATCCTTAGTCGAGGTCTTGCCCACACTGCCGGTTACGGCCACGATAAAAGGCTTGTATTTGGCCAAAATCAGCCGTGATTCGAGAGTAAGGATACCAACTAGAATTTTCTTGAATAATTGCATAACTGTATTGGAGAGGTCCGACCTCTACCGATCCGGCGGGATATTGTAGTAGTTTATCAGAAATTTGGCAACTTGGTCGAAAGGTTCAGTAAGAGTCAATGAGGCGTATTCCGCCCCCTTGGGATGAATCTGATACAAAAAAACCAGAAATTTGGGATCGTAGGCCGGAAAATATCCGAAGAAAGAATGGAGGTAGCGGTCGGAATAGTAACCACCCTTGTTTGGATCGGGAATTTGGGCCGTGCCGGTTTTGGCGGCTATGCGATAACGATCCATTTTGAGTGCGCCTTTGAGCAGAGCCGTGTCAACAACTTCGACCAGCATCTCTGTCACATCGCGCCCAGTTTCTTTCTTCATAACTGGACCGCTTTTGGCATAATTCTTGACCTCTGTTTTACCGTTCAAATAATTTATCTGCTTGACGACGTGGGGGGTCACGACATACCCGCCATTGGCCAAGACGGAAAGAGCCCGGGTCATATTGATCGGTGAGACGGCAATACCCTGACCATAAGCGGCCGTGGCGATCTCGACATCGCGACCGGTCTTCAGGTTGCCGACCAGACTCGACGCTTCATTGGGCAGATCAATAGCCGTTTTGCTTCCCAAGCCGAAATTCATGAAGTATTTGGCAAAATCATCCTTACCAACCTTAAGAGCGATAGTGGCCGCTCCCACATTCAGGGACTGACTCAAAATTTCCTTGACGGGAATGAGACCGCGGGCCCGCCCGTCAAAGTTCGAGATTTTCTTGCCACTTAGAGTCATTGTCCCGGTATCGTCATAAGTCGAGTCTGGTCCTATAGCCCCGCTGTCCAAAGCGACCGCCATGGTCAAGGGCTTCATGATCGAACCCATTTCGTAGACATGTTCGACCAGAGGATTGGCAAAACGGCTGACATCCTTGATTGAAACAGTATCGTTTAGATCAAAACCGGGCAAAACAGCCAGAGCCGTTATCTCACCGGTGGCCGGATCAATGATTATTCCACCGATCTCGTCGGCCCGCCAAACTTCGGCCGTTTCGGTTAGGATTTTTTCCAGATATTTTTGAGTTGTCGGTTCGATAGTCGTCACAATGTCACCCTGATCGCTTTCATCGGAACCAAAAAAAGTATCTTTGAAATCCGAAAATATGCCGGCAAAAGAGTATGACCCGAATGAGGCTTTTCGTCGGTTCAAAATTTTTTCATAGCTTCTTTCCAAGCCATAGCGTCCGCTGACACTGGTGGAACTGGCGCTTTGACCGAGAAGACCGATCGTTTGAGAAGCCAGAACCCCACCGGGATATTGCCTCCAGTTCTCTTTGATCAAACTGATGCCGGAAAGAGAAAGGGCCTTGATCGACAAAGCGTCATTTTCAGAAACCCGGCTGGCCAATTCCTCGTAAAGATCGGGCCTCTTGGCTGACCGGCGGAGAAAATCTTCTTTATCCAGATCGAGATATTGCGAAAGAGCCTCGAAGGTCGCCTCTCTGTCTTCGACCAAAGTTGGGTTCATGACAACCAGGTAGCCGCTTCCAAGGGTGGCGGCCGCTATCCTAGTTCCATCCTTGGCACTAAATAAAATCGAACCGCGATCAAAGCTATTGACGGCCGGCCGGGCATACTGCTTTTCGGCCCGATCAAAATAATATTGACCTTTTTCTACCTGGGTCCAATAAAGTGAATAGACCAAAGCAACGGCAAAAAGCAGGATGACAAACAAGATCAAACGGGCTTTGAGCCTTTGATTAGAGTTCATGCCCGCCCATGGCTACACGGCTAAGCGAAGCGGTCCTGGAAATATATTGGCTGACTTTGCCCGAGACAAGACCGTAATCGGCCAGCTCGTCGGGCGTGATCTCACCGCTCAATTTCAGAAAACGGGAATCCAAGTCGTCAACTTCTAGGCTCAATGCTAAAACCTGATTATTCAGCGCATCCAAAGCAACCGTGCCGGCAATGACCTTGTACAGATTGAAGGCGTAAAACACGGCGGTCAATATGCAGACCAGAAAAAGAAAGGTTGCCAAAACCATCCGATATTCGGAAAAAAAGTTGTATGAATTGGTTATGGCTTTGGTCATATTATTTTTCTAGAATTCTTAATTTGGCGCTTCGCGACCGAGGATTTTCGGCCAGTTCCTGCTCCCCGGCGACAATGGGTTTTTTTGTTAAAATTTTGGCTTCGGCAACGGACATTTTTTTATAAAAAGTTTTGACTATCCTATCCTCTAAACTATGAAATGAGATCACCGCCATCCTTCCCCCTTTTGTCAATTTCTCATAACCTTTCGTGAGACCTTCTTTGAGAGCATTCAGTTCGTCGTTCACCGCAATCCTTAGGGCCTGGAATGTCTTGGTGGCAGAATGCCTTTGGTTATTGGTTATTGGTATTTGGCCATTCAGGCTCTGAGAAGCCTTCAGGTCATTCGACTCAGAGAGTCTCAGACTCGACGAGCTCGAAGAGTTATTGGTTTTATTTTTCCAGTGTCGACGGGCAACAAACGGGATCGCTTGAACAACAATTTCGGCCAGCTCCATGGATGTTTCAATCTTTTTCTTCGTTCGATAGCCGACTATGGCCCGGGCGATTCTTCTGGCAAACCTCTCTTCGCCGTAACCGAAGATGATATCGGCCAGGACTGATTCTTCCCAATCGTTCACGACATCCCCGGCGGTAAAAGGATAGGTCTCTGGATCACCCATGGTCATAAGGAGAGGTTCGTCCTTCTGGAAGCTAAAACCGCGACCGGAATTTTCCAATTCGTCCGAAGAAATGCCGAGATCAAGTAAAATGGCGTTAACATTTGAAATACCTTCACGCTCGAGAACTTTGTCCAGATTGCGGAAATTCTCATTTTCGATTATTACCCTTTCGGCCTTGTCGGCAAAATTCTTCAATCCCATTTTGACCGCCTCGGGATCTCGATCCAGTCCGATTAGACAGAGTTTGCCTTTGAGAGCTTTGGCTAAGGCCAGAGCATGCCCGCCACCGCCCAGAGTTCCATCCAAATACCAGAATGGTTCATGGTTTGTGGTTGTTAATGGTTTATAGTTGATAGTTGACGGTTTTTGGCTTTTACCATTTACTATTAACCCTGAACTATTAACCAGGTATTCAACTACTTCATGTAAAAGAACCGGTTCATGGACACTCTTCATGTTCTTAGATCATTCCGGCCTGACTAAGCTTTTCGGCCAAGTTGCCGGCCTTGCCCTCAATCTCGCCGCGGTAGGCATTCCAAGTTTCTTCGTCCCAAAGCTCGGCCCGATCACGAACCCCGATAAAGACAACCTTGCTCTTGAGATTGGCCCGGGTCCGCAAATGTTCGGGGAGAAGCATCCGGCCGACTCCATCAACCTCGACTTCAACCGCTCCTCCGAGAAGATAACGGTTGAAGCCGCGATTGTCCGCCTGGAGCATCGAGCCTTCCCTCACTGACAAGCGTTCGGCGATCTTTTCCCATTCTTTCATCTTGAAGATGAACAAACAGGAATCGAGGCCGGGCGTTACCACCACTTTCTTACCCATTTCCTGCCGAAACTTGGCAGGCAGGGAAAGGCGGTTCTTGTCATCGATAGTATGAGAGTATTGCCCGATTAACATAAAATATGCCCGCGGGAATTGTGGCAAAATCTTTCTTCAAAATTAAAATTATGAGAAATTCTTTTACCACTTCTTCCCACTTAATGGATATTTTATACCACTTTCGTTATTTCGCCCAATATTAAGTCGAATAAACCTGTGGATAGCATGGGGATAACTGTTGCACTGTCTTCTAGGGTAACCCTAGCGACCTCGACACTTATTTTCGTAGTTTTTTTATCTCGCTTTGATAAACTATCTTCCGCTAGGGTAACCCTAGCGGCGAATGATTTATTATCACATCTACAACCGTGGTGCTCACAAAGCTCCAATCTTTCATGATCGGTCTGATTACTGGCGCATGCTCAAATTATTCTTTATTGCAAACTCCCCTAAACCATTTAACCTAAGTCGTTTTGGGGAAACAAATATTTTCTCGACGATTCGTCAAGAAACATTAGTAAATATCCTGGCCTATTGTCTCATGCCAAATCACATACACATTGCGATCTGCTCAAAAACAGATATGTATCCCGAACCAGGCATAACAAAATTCATGCTTAAACTCTGTACTGCTTATTCCTGCTATTACAACAATAAATACAGCCATTCAGGGACAATATGGCAAGGAACGTATAATAAGAAAATTGCCGATGACCAGCTTTCTTATATTCGGACACTTATCACATATATTCACCTCAACCCATATGGGATCAAAGAACCAGAAATGACCAAGGATGCTCGCAAAGAACACCACAATGAAGCTTGGGAGTATTCACTAGGGTATGAGTACTCGAGTCTGAAAGATTTTATCCGCGAGGGTAACCCTAGACAACAATTTCCGATTTTAGACCCAATTGAGTTCGAAAAATGGAATAATTTCCGCTAGGGTTACCCTCGCGGTTTCATTAGCGGGAACATTTGAGTCTCCCGAAGTGGCTTATTGACTAGAATAGCAAAAAGTCTTTCACCAAAACCAAAACCGCAAGTCGGTGGCATACCATGTTCGAGCATTTCCACAAATTCCTGATCCAGCATCATCGCTTCACTATCACCGCTTTCTAGAAGTTTCTGCTGTTCCTTGAATCGAGCGGCTTGATCCAAAGGATCATTGAGTTCGGAATAACCCCGACCAAGTTCGCTTCCGGCCAGGATAGGCTGGAACATCTGAACGATATTTTCATTGCCCTTTACCGATTTGGCCAAAGGCGCCACCAGTTTGGGATGATTTATCAGGAAGGCCGGACCGGCAATATTCTTGCGGCAATATTTCCAAAGAGTATCAACCAATCTTTCGCGGTTGGTTCCTTCATAATTTACTTTGAGAACTTCAAGTTTTTCCTTGATCTGTTTATTGGAAGCTTCGTTTATGTCAAGATCAGTCTGCTTTTTGATCTCCTTGACATAGTCTATTCGCGTCCATTCATGATCCAAATCAAAAGCCTGATCCCGGTAGGTGAATTTTGTCCGACCAAAAACTTCCTTGGCAATCTGACGGTACATTTCCACGACTAGATTCATGCCGTCTTCATAGTCGGCATAAGACCAGTAGAATTCGAGGTTGGTGAATTCTTGCATATGCTCCGGACTGGATCCCTCGTTACGATAAACCCGGCCGATTTCGTAGGTCTTGGGAAAATTACCAGCCATCAGTCGCTTTTGCCACAATTCGCCAACCGAGATGCGCAGAAATACATCCAGATCAAAATCATTGTGATGCGTCTTGAAAGGCGTGGCTTCGGCTCCACCAGTCGTTGTCTCCAAAGTCGGCGTTTCGACTTCAAGAAATCCTTCGTCGTCCATGAATTTTCGAATCACTCGCCAAAATTGGGCTTTTTTCTTGAAAATCTCCCGGCTTTCGGGATCCATAATAAAATCGAGGTATCTTTTGCGAAACTTTTCGTCCGGATCGGAAAGACCATGCCACTTTTCCGGCAGAGGCAGGATCGCCTTGGTAGCCATTGTCCACGATGTGACTTGAAGGCTCGGCTCCCCTTTTTGGGTTGTAAAGAAAGTGCCGGTCACGCTCAAAATGTCACCGATATCGACAGCGGCCACCAGCAACTCGAAAAACTTTTGGTCCAAAATGTCCTTCTTGGCAACGGCTTGAAAAGTTGATTTGCCGTCGTCAAGAACAAAAAAAAGAATGGCGCCCTGGCCGCGGATAGCCATGATCCGGCCGCAGAGCGAGATTTCTTTTTTTTCTTTCTCAAACTGCTCAAAACTCTTCCGGGCATCAGCCAAGCAAAAAGTCCTCGGAACCTTGGCCGGAAAGGGATCCATTCCGGCCTTTTTCAAAAGTTCCAATTTGTTGAGACGGGTTTGGCGAAGTTCTTGAAGTGAGGCCATATTTATTTGATAACCATAATCGTGTAGGTAACTTTTCCTTTGGGCGTACTGACCGTCACCTGCTCGCCCTTCTTGTGACCCAGAAGGGCCGAACCTAGCGGCGAAAGATTGGAAATTTTGCCATGGGACATGTCGGCCTCTTCAGAACCGACGATCGTGTATAAATAGGACTTATTGTCGTTATCTTTCTGGAGACGGAAGGTCGAACCGATGGTAATCGTGTCACTGTCATTGGCGCCGATCATGACGGCATTCTTGAGAAGATTTTCCAGTTTACCAATCCGGTCCTCGACCTCGGCCTGCTCTTCCCTGGCCTGATGATATTCGGCATTTTCGGACAAGTCCCCCAATTTTTTGGCGTATTCCAGGTGCTCGGCAATCTCCTTGCGTCTCTCGATCCGCAGATGTTCCAGCTCCTTTTGCAATTCATTGAATTTCTCGTTGGTAAGATATTGGACTTCTGTAGACATTTGTTTTGAAGTGTTACTTATATTGCCACTTATAGTAGCAGGAATCAAATGCAACTTCAAGCTTCCCCTTGGGGCCTATCGGAAATACTCCGGAGTATTTTCATTCATCCAATCGAAGGTCTGCCTCATCGAGGCCGCCGCGCCGATCAGGTTGTGAACCGAGCCTTTTTCTAGAGTGACGACAAAAGCGTATTTGGGATTTTCATATGGCCAATATCCGGTTATCCAGGAATTGACCTTGTCCTTGGATAGACCCAGCTCGGCTGTTCCGGACTTGGCGGCTATCTTCACATAAGGCACATTGAGAGCCACGCTTGTTCCGTAAGTAACCGAGAGGCGCATCCCTTCATGGATCACCTTGAAATACTCATCCGGTATCTCAATGGCCGATTCGGCATGCAAAGGCTCACCCTTCTGTAAATGAGGAGTCAGAATCAGACCATCATTGGCCAAGGCCGCTACCGCCCGGACGATCTGGATCGGAGTAACCTGGAAACCATATTGACCGATAGCCGTATGATAAGTGTCACCGACAAACCAGGCTTCATTGAAAGTCTTTTTCTTCCATTCGGGCGTGGGGATAGTTCCAGCTTTATTGACCAGAAGTGACTGGCTATTGTCCAGAGTCGTCGTGCCAAATCCGAAGATTTTGAGATATTTGTCGATATTAACAATACCCAGACCCTTTTGACCCTGATAACCACCACCAACCGTGTAAAAATAGGCATCGGAAGAAACGGCTATAGCCTGACGCATATTCAAGGAACCGTGATTTTTCCAATCGCGGAAAAGTGTCGCCTTGGTCGCGTCATAAGGGTTTGGAATGGAAATCGAGCCGGTTGTCACAATGATTTTTTCCGGACTGATAATCCCTTCATTGAGAACGCCGAGAGCAATGAAAGGTTTGACTATCGAGCCTGGTGTATAAAGTCCGTCAATGGCCCGATTCAAAAAAGGCAGACCGGGATTATTGAGTTCGGCCCGGACAAGGGCTTTGTCGGTCTTGTCCGACATGACCTGTGAATTGAATTCCGGGTAATTGGTAAGAGCGATCACTTCTCCATTGGTTACATCCATGATGACACCGGAACCACCGGCGAAACCGACCCGAGTGGCAATGTCCTTGATGTCATGGTAAAGGGCCGACTGCACCCGACTATCAATCGCAAGTTGGATATTTTCGCCTTGAATGGGTGGCCGAACGATATTGCCCGAGACCACTTGACCACGGGCGTCCACCTCGACCAAACGAGATCCGGATGTTCCCTGCAGTCTCTGATCAAAATATTTTTCGGCGCCGGTAATACCGACAAAATCTTCCTGATAATAAAAACCATTGGCGTCTTTGGACGGATACTGGACATAGCCTAGAATATGGCCGAGGCCGGTCGTCGTTGCATATTGGCGAACAGCCACATTATCGTCGTCACTATTTGCTCCAACGGAGACTGTCCGGCTTGGCGAATTCCAGGCCAAAACTTGGCCATTGCGGTCTGAAATAGCGCCTCGGCCGGCAAAGATCGGCACTGGTCTCAAAAGATTATTGAGACTGCGTTCCTTGTATTCCCGGCCCTTGATAACTTGCATTGTGGCCGCCTGACCGGCAAATATCAAGGCAATCAGAATAAAAAAAGTAAGCACAGAATATAGTGTAAACCTGGAAATAGGTCTTTCGAGCCGGCCTTCAAACTGGGAGGTGTCGTAATTGGGAATATTGCTTGAATCCAGAAAGATCTCATCGGGATCGACTTCTCGGCTATTTTTGAAACGTTTGAAGAAATTTCCGTTCATTGGGTCATTCTACTAGTCTCTGACGACTTTTTTCAAGCCGGTAAGAATAATGTAAGCAGTTAGAGTCACAATTGAAGCTAGATATCCGTCAATTCCAGAACCAGGCATCAAACCAAATAGCGAATCGTAAAATATTCCGGCGATGACAATTTCCGCATAATAGGGCAAGTTGAGGACAGCCGCCAATCCTATCGGCAAAGCAACAAACCACCAGCCCTGGATAACGGCCAGGAAAATGACAAAGTCTATTATTATTCTTACGACGGTTTTCTTGCTCATGAATTAGTTTTCAACCATTACCCATCTCAATTGATAAATATTGACCGGCGAAGCCAAAAGAATTTTTACAAACGGACTGGCCGGATCATCGATGACCGAAACGACCTTGGCAAAAAAACGATCTCCCAAATATGATGTATTGGCAATGTCGCCCTCGAGAACAAGAGCGCTCCTCGGCAATTGGGCTTCATATTGACCACCACCCCGGCCAATGGCCGTAACCGGATAATGTTTTGGCCCAATTTCCACCTCGACTTTCTGACCGGGAGACGTAAACAATCTCACTTTGGAAACCTGGCCGGAGATCTCGGATATTTTGCCTATAAGGACATGGCCGGGGGCATAGACTCGGCTGGTCGTCGAGTGAATAAAATCATAACCGAGGTCAATTACAAGTTCATCATAAGGAGCCAGAGGTGGCTTGACAAGAACGGCCGCCAAGATACCGTCAGTCGTCGAGGCCCGACCAAGCAAATCCTTGAGTTCTAGATTTTCCAATTCCAATTCCCTGACCGTCGCTTGATTAAGATTTTGTTCGTATATTGTTCTTTTCAAAGTCTCGTTTTCCATAATTAGAATTTCTTCTGTCTTCAATACTCCGCTATTAACGGCAAATTGAATCCGCCAAAATGGCCTGGCCACAGCGGCAAAAAGACTGGAGTAAATTTGAGGAAAATATAGGAAAGTGCCGGCCACGATTACGACTATTACGGAAAAAAGAATTGAAACAGCAAACCTATAACGGCCACGATTATTTGCCCCTGATAATTTCATCATCATTTTGAATAAGAATAGAACGGTATTTATCAATATCTTCGAGAATGATGCCGGCTCCACGAGCGATGGCCGTCATCGGATCTTCGGCGACAATGACCGGCAATTCAAGATTCTCGGCCAAAAGCCGGTCAAGTCCCTTGATTAGCGCGCCGCCACCAACCATATAGACTCCCCTTTTCATGATATCGGCCAGAATCTCCGGAGGAGTATTTTCGAGGATCTCCCTGGCCGAAGCGATAATAATGTCAATGGACTGGCTGATAGCTTCGCGGATATCAGAATCGGTTATTACCACTTCGCGTGGCAAACCAGTTATAAGATCCCGTCCGCGAATGGTCGTTTCGAGAGGTTCGCCGGCCACAACGGCTCCGACATTTATCTTTACGTATTCGGCGGTTGTTTCGCCTATTAAGATTTTGAACTCATTGCGGATATAAGAAATAATGTCGCTATTGAGTCGATCGCCGGCCACCTTGAGGCTTTTGGCCTGAACGATCCCGCCCAGGGAAATGACGGCAAAATCAGCCGTACCGCCGCCGATGTCGATGATCATGCTACCAACCGGATCATGGATCGGCAGACGAATACCGATCGCTCCGGCCATAGGCTGTTCGACGATGTAAACTTCCCTGGCTCCCGAATTCCTGGTGGCATCGCGAACA
>ERZ1292629.4479-Hain-H43-01um-R1-4479-length-10188-cov-4_pt1 | contig 10188 bp, 11 predicted proteins | sample MGYA00564399_ERZ1292629 | MGnify/ENA primary metagenome ERZ1292629 (study PRJEB36523, sample SAMEA6512636) | groundwater metagenome | collected 2019-01-08 | study: AquaDiva: Metagenomics assemblies of 32 groundwater samples
CTGGGGTCTGACCTGGAACAAACAGGAACAGGTCTACATCACGTTTCCAACCGCCTTGGCGACGTGGGTTTATGATGCGACCACCGATCTTTTTCATGAGCGGGAATCCCATGACAGCAGTATGGTGAGTCTCGGACGCTGGCGCGGAAATGTTCACGCCACCTGCTATAATCGCGATTTCATCGGTGACGCCTTTACGAACAAGATCGGTTATCTCAGCGATGACGCCTTCGATGAATACGGTGATCCGATGCGGTTCCGTGCGGTGTCACCAACAATGCATAATGATGGTGGTACCATCTTTATGTCGTCGCTAGAATTCCTGATGCAAGTCGGTGTCGGCTTGACGACGGGGCAGGGTTCCGATCCAAAGATGATCCTGGACTGGAGTGACGACGATGGTGCCACGTTCTCAACCGTCAACATGGAACTCAGTCTTGGTGCCATCGGTGATCGCCGTCGCCGCGTCCGGGCAACACAGATGGGGAGTTTCAGTAACCGCTGCTTCCGGGTCACCATCACCGATCCGGTAAAACGCTGCTTGGTTTCCGCGGTACCGAAGGTCAAGGGTGGGTTGAAATACGGCTGATGGCGGTCCAGTCACCACGGCGCGAAAATCCGTTTGTCGATGCCCTCGGCAAGCTGACGCCACAGGCCTTCGATTTGATCCAGGATGTCGTCAATTCGATCAACGGTCTCCAGGACGCCGATGGGTTTGTCTATACGATCATTTGTGGTGTCCGCATCACCGTTGGGGTCAATTCCCCGGAGGCCGTTGTTGTTGGGTCGCCACCCGATTTGTATCTGTCATCTGCAGGCGGGGCAGGGACAACGCTTTATTATAAAAGCTCTGGTACCGCGACAGACACTGGCTGGGTCGCAACGTAAAGGCTATGGTGTCAGCGAAGGAAGGCCACGATGCCAATAACGACCCCAGACGACCTCGCTCCAGAAATGAAAGCGGCCTATGACCGCTATCTCAAGGCGTCGACCGATCTGAAAACAGCCGCCGGCGCCATGTTGCTCGCCCTTACCGAAGCGCAATCCGTCGGCATCGAGATCAGACAATCCGACATCGATACCATCCGGGTCCGTTTCTTCGAACAGATGCCGCATCAGCTGGAATACAAGGCTGGCGCGCTGCTGCCGAACCGGACGGCAAGGCTCAGCATGAAGATCCCGAAGATGGTCCTGGAGACCTGAGCGGCGATGACGATCCAGCTTGTCGCGACAACACAGAACAGCAGGCTTGACGCCTTTGAGACCGCTGTTGGGACGGCACCGAAACTCCAGATCAGAACCGGGGCGCAGCCGGCGACTTGCGAACTCGGCGACAGCGGGACATTGCTCAACGAAATCACGTTGCCAACTGACTGGATGTCGGCGGCATCCGGCGGCGTGAAAGAAAAGCTTGGGACTTGGCAGGCCAATTGCGTTGCTGCAGGGACTGCGGGTCATTTCAGGCTGAAGGACAGCGCCGGGACCGTGACGCACATGCAGGGTAGTTGCGGTCAGGGTAGCGGTGATCTGCAATTCGATAATGCGGTCCTGGCCTTGAATCAATCTGTCACGATTTCGCAATTCGACTTGTCCGAGGGTAATGACTGACCATGCAATTTTTTGTGAAAGAGATAAGGCGGGCGGCGGCGGCGGATATGACGGTCGACTCGACGACGTGGACCACAGGGCAGGAATTTCGCATCACGGCAAAATCGCAGACGGAAGGAAACGCTTAGATGGCAGGCACCTTTTCCGCTGCATCGTTTCGCATCCTCGGCACGGCTGCAACGCCGCACAACTTACTGACGATTGAGAATATCGACGCGACGAACCTTGTTACCGTGCGGGAAATCTCGATCCAGCTTGATGCGACTGCGGTCCTCGTTGCAGTCATGCCGCTGACGAAGGTCTCGCGCGCTACGGCTGTCCCAACTGGCGGGACGGCGCTGAACAAGGGCCAGTGGGACACGGCGAACGCGTCGAACGCAAACACAATCGTGCGAGGCGCCAACGCCTCGGATGGCGGCGTGGCCTCGGCGATCACGTCCACGGCAGGCACGACGCTATGGCAAGAATACCAGATGCGAATGCACACTGTGGTTGGGCAGGTGATTGCGCCACCCTCGCGTATGCCGGTGATCCTGACCAAGAATCTGATCCTTAGACAGAACCAGGCGTTGCTTGTGCAGGTGGTCGCGTCGGCGGGCACATCGAACCCGGCGACAAACCATTGGTCGGTCTGCGTGACGTGGGATGAGGCGTAACCGTGGCGATTTCGTTTCGCGGCGGTGTCACGAGCCCGATCATGCTGGGCAACGACGCCACGACGCAAACGCTATTCGCGGTTGAGAACGGCATAGCCAGCCGGGTCAATGTGCTCATTCGCGAGCTTGACGTCGATAAAGACGGCATCGTCGCCCTGACGGCGGTCATGCCGCTGGTGAAGACGAGCCGGGGCATCAACATCAGCGGGGGGGTCACCCTCGCCAAGGAGACGTTCGACACGACGCTGACGAGCGATGCGACGGTGGTGTTCCGGTCGGCCATGTGGGAAGGCGCACCGATCACGGCCACGCCTGGCACGGTCATACATCAGCAGTTCATTCAAAGGATGCACACGGCGGTTGAGCAAGTGGCGAACTTCAACAGCGGGACGGGATGGTCGTGCCTGCCGTACCCGGTCACGGAAAAGGACTTCGTTCTCAGGCCCGGTGAAAACCTGATCGTGCAACTTGTCGGGGCCGCCGCAACCAGCAACGCGGCCATCGCGAACGCCTTCAACGCGTCGTGCGTTTGGGAAGAAGACGAGATTGCGACCTTTGCCATATCGGGCACGGTCACGCTGTCGGGTTCGCCGGTCGCGGGGGCCATCGTCACGGTGATCGAGGCCGACGATACGAGCATGACGAATGCTGTGTTGCGCGCCACGATCACGACCGGCGCGGGCGGTACGTGGGCCTCGACCATCCGCACGGGCAAGGTCGGAGCGGCCTATGTGCAATACGAGACTGGTGGAACGCTATACACAGCACCGGGGAGCCCGTACCTTGAATGAGCGTGTACACGGTTCCCGCATTGAACGCGGTGGACTTCGCGATCACCGTTCATACGGTTCCTTCGCTTGCCTCGCCAGAAACGGCGCTGCAAGCCTACACAGTCCCGGCACTCAACGTCGTGGACTTCGCCCTGACGACGACCGCACCGCCTACGTATATGGACGTTGGCTGGGAGTTGCTGCCAACAGTCGGCGGCACGATCACCGCCGGTCTCAGCATCACCTTCGCCGGGCTCAGCCTGTCCGGCACTGCCGTCACGGTTGTTGACGCTGATTTGAATACGACCTTCGATGGTGTCTCGCTTGCCGGAGATGCCGATGCGGCTGTTGCGGCTGCGCTTTCGGTCACCTTTGCAGGCCTCACGCTTACTGGCGTGGCCGCCGCACCGGTCGTCGCAACGCTCAGCATCACGCTCGCAGGGCTGACGCTGGCAAGCGATGCCGACGCCGCAGCCACGGCGTCAGCAGCGATCACCTTCACCGGGCTATCATTGTCGGCGGATATCGACGCCGCGATCGCCGCGGTTCTCAATGGTCAATTCGATGGTGTTACCCTAGGCTCAACAGCACAATCCGAAATCACGGCTTGGCTGATCGTGTGACATGGCGCTGTCTCCACTCTTTCTGACATCAAGCGCGTCGATCGCATACGCTGCGGGATCGCGCCCGATACCGTCTCCGCTGCGCGCGGTTCGGTTTGTTGATCCGGCGAAACGGCCGACAATGATCAGCATGGAAGTCCTGCAGGCCATAGTGAACCGGCTCAACGGGCTGAAGCAGGTCAACGATTTCCTCGCCACGGAAATCATCGGGATCGAGATCACGATCGGGAGCGGCAGTCCGGAAACCGTTGTGATCGGCTCGCCAGGTGATTTGTATCTAGATCAGACGGGCGGCGCGGCAAGCACGTTTTTCATAAAAGAGACAGGCGTCGCCAGCGCGGTCGGCTGGGCAGGGATTTGAAGAAAGGAGTGCAGCGGTTACCGGTGCCGCTGCTCACCCCGCTCGGCTTTGTCCCTGATCCACCAAGGTGCTCGCGATCCACGTCGAAGACCTTCACGCGAACTAGCTTTGCAGGTAAGTGGCCACTTGGCCTTGCGGCACGGGAATCAAATTCAACACGGCAACGAAAGGCAGTCTTGTCGTCTGAAAGCGTTTGTGGCTGCCGGAACGGCTCACCCTTCAATAGGGAATTCCCGTCACCGTGATTCGCAAATTGCCATAACTCACGACTTCGGTCTATAGTCCTGCTAAGCCATCCGACCGCATCACCAAGCTAGGAACGATGGCAGAATGAACACGCAGCCAAAACAAGACGATTTCGCGCTTTCACCGACGCACAGTGTTGTCGATGAGATCGTCAGGTGCTTCGATCCCGTCGAAGTCAACGCGATTGTCAATCACCCCAAGGTCCGCCCGTATCTCGGTGGCTCCGATCTGGAACCGCTCGACCTCACCAATTTCGTCCGCGATCCGGCGAATTATGCGCTGCGGTATGAGGGGTTCCTCGCCCTTTTCCACGCCAAGATGCCGGGCCTTTATGAGGTCCATACTCAGGCTTTACCGGCATCACGCGGTGCCGTTGTCGCCGCCGGCGCCCCAGCCATGGCGACATGGATGTTCACGCGGACCAATGCGATCGAACTGGTCACCCGCATCCCGGATGACAACGACGCCGCGCGCGAACTCGCCGTTTTCAACGGTTTCAGTCTCGAATTCAGATGCGGAACCGGTTGGATCGCCCCGGAAGGCAATTTTCCGGTGGACTGGTATCGACTCGGCATCACGGATTGGATGGCGCGCGCCGATGGTTTGATCGAACGGGGGCAATGGTTTCATCGCGAAATCGAGGCGGCATGTCAGCGTGCCGGCATCAAACGCGAAGACCATCCCGACGATGAAACGCATGATCGTTACGTCGGCGCCGCCGCGGAAATGATTCTGCATGGCCACACCGTCAAAGGCATCCATTTCATCAATCGCTATTCGGCCATCGTCGGCAATCCACCGGTCGTTTTGCTCAATGATTCGCCACTGGTCATCCACATCGGCGACTGTGCCGTCAGGCTTGATGGTGGCCGTCTCGAAATCGTGAAGTCGCAATAAAGGAGTATGTGCGATTCCCATTGGCGCCGCACTTGGAATTGCCGCAGCTGGTTCGATCGGCGGCGCAGTCATTTCCGGCAATGCCGCGAAAGATGCGGCCAAAGCTCAGACCGCAGCCACTCAAAAAGGCATTGATGAATCAACGCGCACCCAAATGGCCATGCTCGAAAAGGGTGAAGGCTATCTCAAACCCTATGCGACGCTCGGCACAGAAACGCTTCCAACACTGAAATCGTTGCTTGGTCTTGGTGAAGGCGGCGCCGACGACATGATGGCGCTGCTGGAAAAGTACCCAGGCTACAAATTTGCGGTTGGCGAAGGTCAGAAGGCGATCACCAATCAGCAGATCGGTGCCGGCGCCAAGTATAGCGGCAACGCCCTTACGGCTGCCGCGGATTACAACCGCAACATGGGCGCCGGGCTGTTCTCGGATTACTACGGCAAACTTTCCGGGCTTGCCGGGACCGGGCTAACCGCAGGATCGAATATCGCATCGCTCGCCGGCAATACCGGGGCCAATGTCGGCAACACGCAGTTCACTGGCAATCAGTCGATCGGGGCCTCGCAAGCTGCCGGCATCCAAGGCCAAGCCGGAGCCTGGACCAATGCGATCGATCAGATGGTCGGTGCTGTCAGCAAGGTTCCACTCGGTAACGTCTTCAGTGGCGGCGGCGGTGGTGGCACCGGCAATCCTTATGACCCGACGGCGAGGCGCTGATCATGGCTGGCCTTGAACAGATCCCGATGATGGGCCGCTTGACGCAATTCAGCGGCGCCGATGTCGCGACGAATGCACTCAACGCGCCACTTGAACATCAGGCCCGCGCGCTTCAAGGCCAGCAGTTCAGCGACGCCATGCTGGCGCGTGCGGTCCAAATCGGCGCCGGATCGCCCGAGGCCTGGGATGCCGCGATGCAGAAGGCGGCGGAACAGGGCGTCCCGGAAGCGGCTGGATTCGTCGGGAAATGGAACCCACTCACCGTTGATCGCATGATGTCGTCGCTACAGGGTCGGACGCAGGCGCCGGGTGGTGTCGGTATCGAGGCGCGGGGTCGCGGTGCGGCTGGTGGTGGCATCGCTTCGGCACCGCCTGACAACACCGATGTTTACGCCACCACACCGGACAAACTGAAAAGCAGCCTTGAGGCCATTAATATGGGCCTGCAGTTGTTGTCACAGCCAGGACTATCAGTTGCTGATTATCATGCCGGCATCGAGCGGATCAAAAATCTTCGTACCGCGACGTCACCGAATGGCCATCCCGAGGCGGAAAAGTTCAAGACTATTCTCAACGATCTCAATCTCGCCAACCCAGAAACCGCTGACAAAGCCATCAGGGAACTTCGCGCCAGACTTGAAGGCGGACGCGAACAGATCGCGCAGAGGCTGGGACCGGAAACGCTTGGTCTTCCGGAGCGGACGGAAGATGTCACGACGCAGATGAGTGAGGCCGGGCCGATCAACATCCGGAGACCAGTTGGCGGTGGGCCTGCGTCGGCAGACTTCGCGCCTGTCCGTGGCGATGCAAATCCGGCATTTCTGCAGGCCGCGCGCGGTGGCGCCGCGACAAGACCGCCAAGCGGTTACTTCTGGGGGCCGCCCGGCGAAGACGGCCAGCCGACGCTACTCCCGGTAAGCGGCGGTCCAGCCGACAAAGCGGGAAAACGTCTGCTGACGCAGGCCATGACGAGCGATCTTTCCGCGATGGGGGACAAATACGCCGCGGTACAGAAATCTGCCGGCACCTTCAAAGACGAATATGCCTCGCTTGGCGTCGGCGGTAGGGGCGGCGAAACCGCGCTGCTCGCTGGCCGGACGCTTGGCGTCGGGGCATCGCAGAACGCCATCGACTGGTGGCAGACCTACGACAAATATAAGGCTGAGGTCCGCAACAAACTTTATGGCGCCGCGCTGACGCCAGGCGAAGAGGCCAATTTCGAGAAAGCCGACATCAACGCCAACATGCTGGCGAAAACGATCACGGCAAATCTGAAAACACAACAGGACATCATTGAAGCCGCGCTGCGCCGCCGCGGCAAGTCGCTCGCGGTGCAGGGTTACAACACAGAGGCAATTGAAGTCCTGACCGGACTACCGCTGGATGAGGCAGAAATTGATGCCGGCGTCGGCAACACCACGGACAAGATCACGGCGACACCGACTGGTGCTGGAGCCGGAGATGGTGCCGCGCTTTCCGTCCCCAGGGATGCCGCGATGTTTCGTCAGGGCGCCGTTTATCAGGTCCGGACACCGGCGGAATATAAGATGCTGCCGGCTGGAACCCGCTACATCGATCCGAATGGGCGCCGCGGGACGAAACGGTAATGCCGCTTGACATCACCCTTGATCCGAAGCGGGCACCGGAGGCCTTCGATGTCAAATCGGGGAAGGTCTATCCGAATCCGTATCGTCAGACCGGAACGGAATGGGATGACGACCCCATGGCTGACGCCGGGGGCGATGATGCCTGGCCCGATGATGATCCCATGGCTGCGGCGCCATCGGCTCGATCGGGGCAGGCACCGACATCTTCCGGGACCGCCTTGGATGACGTCGCCGATACCGCACTCTTTCTCGGTCAGCGCGCCGCGCGCGCCGCTTCTGAATTGCCAGGGCTTCCCGCCGACCTGATGAGCTTGGCATCACGGGTTCCCGGCGCCGAATATATGAGCCCGATCCTTGCCGTTGAGAAAGCCCGTCGAGGTATTGAGGGCGATGATTCGGCGGTTCCGTTCGGCGGCGGGCAAATCCGCGAAGCGCTGCACGGCATCACCGGTGGCGCCCTGACACCGCGGGAGCCGAGAAACGATCTCGAGCGTTACACCGGCGCCATTGCAGATTTCGCCGGGGCGTCAGCGGTGCCGTTTGCCGGGATGGCTGGCAAGATTAAGAACCCGATCGCTTATCTGGCCGGCGAATCGGCGGCATCAATCGGCGGCGGCATCGTTCAGGAAGCGGCACGGGATATAGATCCGGAAAATCCTATCGCCCCAGTGATCGGTGCCGTTGCGGGATCGCTGACCCCTGGCGGCATCGTTTCTGCCGGTCGCGGCTTCACCCGTGGCATGACTGGTGCCGCCGGCCGCAGCGGCGCCGCGGCGGATACCATTGGCGCCTTCAAGGCCATCGGGACGGACCCGCTGGTATCGCAGGCGGCACCACATAGCGGCTTCGGCCGCATCATCGAGCGTGGCCTCAATTTGATCCCCGGCAGTTCGTTTGTGCTTTCTGATCGCGTCATCAAGCAGGCCGAATCGGCGCAGCGCTACGTCGACAGCATCGTCAATTTGATGATCGGCACCGGACAGCGCAGCACCGAGGCCAGAGCTGGCCGCGCCATTGCGGAAGGCATCGGCCAATTCATCAATAGATTCAAGGTGAAGGCAGGAACGCTCTACGATGAAGTCGATCAGTTCATTCCGAAGGGCGCCCATGTCGGCGCCATGAACACGGAACGCAGTCTCAACGACATCCTGGCGCGGGGACAGTACACACCGGAACTGCAGGAATTCATTCAATCCCCACTGATCGCCAGACTGAAAGAAGCCATCGACAAGGCGACGGCGATCGGCAGAACGATCACCAATCAGACCCTTCTACCGTATCAGACCATCAAGGATTTGCGGACCTTCATCGGATCCAAGCTTGAGGATGTCGGGGCACTCACCGATCTTCCACGCGGTGATCTGAAGAAACTTTATGGCGCCCTGAGCCAAGATTTGGCCGAAGCCGCAGCCGTTGCCGGACCGCAGGCGGAAAAGGCGTTTCGCCGCGCCGATCGGTTCTATAAGGCCGGACGGACCCGCATCGATGACACCCTGGAACCGATCCGCAAAAACCGGATCGATGCCGAAGTCTTTACCGCTTTGATGAATAAGGATGCCAGCCGCGTCGCGAAACTGATGTCAAGCCTGACACCGGATCAGCGGACACTGGTCGCCACGGAAGTCTTTGAGGGACTCGGTCGCGCCAAATCCGGACAACAGGTCGCCGCCGGCAACGTCTTCAGTTTCGAGACCTTTCTCACCAATTACGATAAACTTGGTCCAGAAATGCGGGCGGCCCTATTCAACAAGATGCCGCAACTTCGGGAATCCTTGCGCAACCTCGGAAAGGTCGCGACATCGTCCAGAGAGGCAAAGAAGTTTCTGCCGAACCCGTCCGGAACGGCGCAGAGCATCCTGCAATACGGCGCCGCTGGGTCGGTCGGCTATGCCCTTATGGCGGCCGATGTCGCCACCGCCGGAAAGGTGACACTGCTGGCCTATGTCGGGCCATACATATCAGCCAAGATGCTGACGAACCCGAAGTTTGTGAGATGGCTCGCCGCGGCGCGCAATGTTCCGCTACCGCGCGCGCCGGGACATCTGGCAAGGCTCAGTGTCATCGCTCGAGACGATCCCGGATTGGTCCAAGAGTTCATGGATCGGATCGAGGAAGGTGATGCCGGCGCCGGTGAAACGGCGGCCCCTGATCAGCCCCCAGCAGTTCCGCCGCCGTCGTCGGCTACCGCTGCGGCACCGCCAGCCGTCAAAAAGACGCTGAAGCCGGGCCAAACCGTATCCGGTGTCATGGATGGCAATCAGGTGACCTGGACCTACAAAGGTGGCGATCCGAAGGAGCAAGCCAGCTGGGCGAGGGCGCCGCAGTGAGCGCGCCGTTCTTTCAGGGCATGCCTTGGGACGACGCCTGGGATCTCACGGACGAACCGGTGCCACCGATGCCAACTCTGCGCGGTACTATCGCACCGAACGAAGAATCCGTTCCGGCGCGAACCGCCAACCCGCCACAGTTGCGCGGCACCATCAACGACACCATTCCCCCGCAGCGGCAGACATACCGCCGCCCCGGAGAAAGCGGCTTCACCGATTTTCTCCAAGACCTTTTCGATCCTGTCCTTGGTCCCGGCGGAACGCGGGGTCTCGCCATGGTCTTGACCGAACGATCGATGGGGCTTGCTAGGGCTGGTGGCGCCGGTCTCGGTGAGGCCAAGAAGGACTTCCGTCAGACCTATGAGACCGTCAGTG
>ERZ1292629.4480-Hain-H43-01um-R1-4480-length-10187-cov-5_pt1 | contig 10187 bp, 10 predicted proteins | sample MGYA00564399_ERZ1292629 | MGnify/ENA primary metagenome ERZ1292629 (study PRJEB36523, sample SAMEA6512636) | groundwater metagenome | collected 2019-01-08 | study: AquaDiva: Metagenomics assemblies of 32 groundwater samples
CGTAGCGGAGTCATGTAATGCTGCTTCAGTACGAGAAAGTGGAGTTGCCGCCCGCCACTCCGTTGTTATTACCAGCAGCACCGCCCGCGCCACCGCCGCCGACAGTGGCGGCATACCAAGTGCCAGGCGTGACGGGGAGCCAGCCGAGCGCCGTACCAGCCGAGCCGCCACCGCCGCCCCCAGCGCACTGCCCAGCGTTGGATGCCGCGCCGCCTCCGCCCCCTCCTCCTCCCGTAACCTGTGCAAATACCCTCGTCACTCCCGTAGGCGCGACAAACCCCGGCGTGACGGTTTGGTTCCCAACGCCAGCGTTCACAAACGCCAGCGGATTTCCCCACGTCAGCCCGCCCGGTACGGTCACAGGGTCGAGCAACGGTTGCTCGAAATCCCATCCGTTTGGAACCGCATAGAGCCCAAAGTTATTCGCGTCAACAACAAACACGATGTACGTTGTGGCGAGCGCCGTGCCGCCTGGCAGAGTGTTTGACGTGGTAAGCTGGACGGCCTCACCAGTGGCCCGCCCGTGCGTTGTCTTATTGAACGTGAGAGAACCCGCCACGCCATTGACAACGCCAGTGACGACTTGGTTGCCCGCACCCCCCGCCGACGCAACAATATCCGGAGGCGTTGTGGCCGCCGCCATGTTACTGCCAATCGGCCCGTATAGCAGCGTGTTCACAAAGTCCCGTGACTTGTTGCGCGGAATCCCCAGCACAAGCGCAGCGGACGGAATCGAAATGTTGACCGAATCGAGCAGGCCGCACTTGCAGCCGCCGTCGATTGGGTTTGTCAGGTTCCCGGAATCCCAAACAATCACAATCGTTGTCAGCCCGGCGGCGAATACCGTTGACGTGATGCGCCCGTAGGTTGTGACACTGGAGCACGTCGCCTGAATGCGCCGGTTTGTTTCCAGAATCGAGCGTTGATCCCCGACTGCCGATGCTGACGTGCCGGAAATGAACGTCAATGTCGGGCCGTCAACCCATTCACTGAAATTCCCAGCCGCGAACGCCGGATCGTTCAGACCTTGCAGGTTGTCCTTTGTATCCACTACAACGCCAGCCGCACTCCGAAGCTCGAACTTGTACGCAACGCCGCCCGAGAACCAGATATCCACGTTGGATGGAACGCGCCCCGCCGCGTCCAATGTAATCGGATTCGCGTTCGGAATCCCCGCTGTGTTATCCGTAAACGTCGTTTGCGGCGTAACTGTCCCGGCGAGATACTGCCACAGGAATCCGCCCGCGTATGGTACGCCGTTCTGATCAAGGAATTGCTGCCCAGGTGCGTAAATCGGGGCGCGATAGTAGCCTGCCATGATGATTACCTAGCGTTGGTTCTGTTCGCGGGAACGATTCGGTTTCACGTCATACCGTGTTTTAACTTTTATGCCCATGCCTTTGCCGAGAGATTCCAAGTCCTCGGAAGCGGTAGAGGGACGCGCTGGTTTCTGCGCTGCACCCTCCGGGAAATTCAGCACAGGAGTCCCTTCACGCGCTCCGGTTGTTTGCGTCATTTCGCGGAGGTTTGATAGGTATGGAACCAGCGCCTCTTCAAGATCGCGCCCTGGCGCCTGTGTTTCAATGATCGTGGCGAGTTTTGCGATGTGCTTTGCGACTTGCACCGTTGTAGTTTTTGTCACTCCATCCGCAAGCCATTCGACAAACGGAGCCCAAGTCATCAGCTTTGCTCCACCGCCCGCAATCGCCAATGGAGCCGCAATTTCACCCACACCTTTCAGATAATCCCATTTCGCCTCTTCCGTGTGCCCAGACACGGAATGATAAACGCCTTTGCTAATGTCAACTGCGCCCGTAGCCATTCCGCCTGCGGCAAGCAAAAACATTACGCCGGTAGGCGTTCCGCTCGGGATGCCCATTGTGTTCGCTTCCTTGATATACCCGGCAACACGGGCGAGCCGATCCAGCCCCGTGCGAAGTTCCGAACCTGGAGGGAATAGAACGTTCTTAGCCTTTTTGGATTTCATCGCGCGCCAGTTGGTAAGGAATCGAGTGGGCGAGAATCCCAATTCAGCCGATGTTCCGGCCCCCGGCGTTTCAAGTCCCATCTGCCGGACGCGCACTGCCACAACATCATCCCAAAGCTTAGGCGGCGTGATATCCTTCAAGAGTTGCATCAATTCTCCGCTATCGTTTGACCCAGCCATCGCCTTATCGTGTGCCTGCGCGGCAAGATCGGATGTTGCGATCTTCTCAGTAAGCTCACGTGTTCCCATATAGGCTTTATAGGCCGAATTGATGCGGACAAACTCTTCAAACTGCGCTGGCGCCAGTGATGCATTTGCCGACGTTTCCATTGCGCCATGCACGGCTTCAGTCAATCGTTTTGCCGCACCTGATGCCTTGCCCTGGACAAGTTCATCCAGATTCCGGCCAACGCGCGCAAGGTCTGAACGCAGAATCCTGGCCTGACTGAACGGAATATCGTCACCTTTGTTCAAGATTTTCTTAGCAATCTCGATTGTCTTAGGATCGCTAAGTCCGCGTTCTGCTTCTGTTTTGACAGTCCGCGCGAGTGCTTTGACGGGACGCATATCAATCTTCATTTTGTTCAGTCCGCTTATCGCGGTATAAGCGTTACTGAACATACCTTCTTGTCCGCCCCTCCATTCACTGAGTCCTTGGATCAACGATTTCCCAGCCGTGGCCTTTTCTGTTGCTTGCGATGCAAGATTTGCGGTCGCATCGAACGCTTGATTCCAGGATTGTTCCAACTCTGAAACAGCGGCTTTCTCGATATTGGAACCAATCGGAGCACGCGCTAGTATCTTTTCTCCGCCTTGAACCGTTGCGCTGCCCGTTACCGGCCCAGCAGCACCCTTGACAGTGATGCCAGCGTCCTTGAAATCCTTGAGGCGCTGCGCTCCCTCCTTTGTTCCGATTCCGAGAACGGATGTTGCTGCTTTTCCAACAAGATTCAGCGCCTTTGCGGAGCCATAATTCCAGGCGATGTTTTCACCGATATCAAGCGCGCGCTCGCCAAGCGTTTTATCGTCAGGCTGTTTTGCAACATACTTGTTGTAGAGTTCCGAAAGCTGCCCGGCGAGTTCACTTCCTACCGCCATGCCAATGTCTGTTTTGGTAAGGACTTGCCCGGCCACGCCACCAACAATGCGCGCCACCGTTGGATTGATTGGAGTCGGCGTCTGCCATGTCTCTCCAATCCATCCAGGCTCATCCGGAGTCCAACTTCCGCTTGTTCCGGGCGAGAACGGTTCGAGCGCGGCAACCTGCATAGCCTTTGGAACATGCATGTCAACGTACTTGTCAACATCTTCGGCATTCCCGCCGCCCTTGAGAATCGTAGCGATGCGCTGCTGATGCTGGGATACTGGCGAGTCGCCCCATGGGCGTTGATCGGACTCGGCGCTAGGCGCGACAGGTTCCGCTTGCTGTTCCGGACGTGGAGGCTCTTTCTGCAAATCGGCAGGCGATATATTGTACTGCTTTGCATATAGAGCGACATCTGATGCGCTTGCGCCAGCCTCTCGCATCTTCTGGATATTGGTCGTGTGCGCTTCCCATTGCGCGCGTGTCAAGTCTGGCATTAGCGCGGCACCGGAATAAGATTGTACTTCTTATCAAGATCGGCTGCGTCTGCCTCGGGAACAACAATCACAGGATGCGCCGCTGAAATTTCTGGCGTGATCTTTGCGCCAGGTGCGATTGATCCGCTGGAAAGCAACGTCTCGTATCGTTTTTCCGCGCGATCAAGATTCGCAAGCACAGTATCCAATTTGGACTTGAATTGCTCTGGCCCATCGCGCTCCGGGTCTGGCATTCCTTTTCGCAAACGATCCGCTTCCAATTCCGACATTTGCGCGCCAGTGATTTCCTTGATGTAACGATTGATATTGTCAATCGCTCCAGTTGTGAAAGCCGTATAATCCTGCAAGTATTTCCGACTCTCTGGAGACAAATTCATGCCAAGCCAATCCCCCCATGCCGTCGCGGACGCCTTGAGTTGCCCGCTCATAGTAAGATATTCGCGCTTTGCCCCGACGCGGATATCCATAAGGCGGCCGATCCCCGCTTTTGCTTTCTGGATTTCGCCCTGAATATCAGACTTTATTTTGGGGGTGAAATCTTCTGGCGTTCCTTGCATCTGACGAGTTACATGAGTCCACCCCTCTCCAGTCAATTTATTTAGCGTGTCCTCATACGTTGGCGAAGCGGCAGAAAGAGTCCTAACCGATTTCCCGTCAGGCGAAAGCAAATCCGTCACACGAGTTTCAACCAGCTCCGGTTTTTCTGGCGCATCCTTGATCGTCCATACTCGCGTTGCACCATTCTCATCTTGCTGATACCCGATCAACGCGCCGCCAACCTCCATGACCTTTTCGCCCGGTGCGGCAATTCGCGTTGCGTCTGTCGGGCTTTGCGTTGACAAACGCGCCCATTGCGATCCATCGGGCCGTGTTTCTGTGATCCAAGTCGGTTTATCAGATACGGAACCCTCGACTCGTTTGACCGTACCACGCGAGCTTTTTTGCCAGATTCCATCACCCGAGACTCCCTCTTTGCTGTAATCCTCCGGTTTGATCGTTGTCCACGTTTCAGGCTTGTTACCTTCCGCTTCATACGATCCTTCAACGCGGCGCACATTCCCGCGCGAACTTTTTTGCCACAAGCCAGGGCCTGATATTCCGGCTTCGCCGTATTCTGACGCCGGAATCATTGACCATGTTTCAGGCGTAGCGCCTTCTCCCATTCCGCCAATAGGCTTGACCTCTCCGTTGCTGCTAATTTGCATGGGTGGCGCGTCTTTTGGGATTCCATGTGTAGTGCGACCAGCGGTATCCAATGGCGTCCAGGTTGCAGCCCCTTTCTCCTTCTCCGCAAACGCCGCCGTTGCGTTTTGATAGAACGCCAGCCGTTGCAGATATCCGCCCTTCGGGTTCTTAGGATCGTCAAGCCGCCATGTTTCCGCAAGCGGCGCCGCGAATCCCTCGCCGAACAATTCATTTCCACTGTGAAGCCCCATCTGCCAGTTATCGTTAGCGGCTTTCAACGCCTCCGAAACATTCGGGATTGAGCCTTCCTTTGTTTTAGACAGCGCATCGTCATATGCGGCTTTCGATTGAGCGTCAAGCGACATGCGATACTTCAACTTTTGTTGCGCCATCCTATCAACCTGCTCGCCAGTTGCTGCTTGCTCAAGGAATAGCCGCCGCCCTGAGTATGCGAGTTCCGGCGCAATCGAAATCGCTTTCTCTGTTCCCGCTGATGTCTCAGCCCAATCAGGATGCTCCTTCGCATAGTCCTTGAACGCGCTGCGTTCACGGATACCCTGGACTTGCGATATGTATTCAGGCGCGTGAAGCGCCGCGTAACCGAGGATGCCCATGACTACCGATAGAGAGACATGAACATTTGCGTTTGCGATTCCGTTGCCGGATCACCTGGAGTGGCAGTGGCCTTGAACGCCTCAAGCGCCGATTGAGCCGGGTGGATGAATGCTTTTTGCTGCGCCATGGCATCGCCGGGTTTGACGGCCACGGCGGAACCAGACAGATTGACGTTGGGCATGGAGAAGCCGCCAACAGGATTCGGCCCGCTTTTCGCGCCAGTGCCTTGCCCACTGGGCGGAGGCATCTTTTTGTCTGATTTCGCGAGCGCAATTGCGCCAAGCACTCCCATTGCCGTGACCTAAAAGTAATCCATGAAACTGCCTTTTGTCTGGACGCCGGTTTGAGTCATGCTTGTCCCGCCGCCCATCTCGGCCTGTGCTAGCCCGGCCTTACCTGATGCAATTCCTCCCGCCGCTCCGGCCCCGAGTCCCGCAAGCTGTTGCAAGTTACCGACTTGCGATTGCCATCGGTTAAAGGCGTTCGAGTATTGCTGCTGGTATTGCTGCCCGGCCATCCCGACCGCCGTTTGCGTCATCGCGGATTGGGCTTGACCTCCGAACGGCGAGCCGCGAACGCCCGCCGCGTTCTGAGTCGCCTGCAAGCCTTGCTGCAACGCAAATTTGTATCCGGGGTCTTGCTGGAAATCCTTTGCGCCGAATGAGAAACCCTTTTTCGACATTCGCAAAGCCTTGCCCATGGCGGCTTCGCCGGTGTCGGCAAATCCACCAAGCGCGGCATCAATATCCTCTCCACCAGCAGCGGCAATCTCGGCATTGCGCTTTTGTTGCGCGCGGATATCGGCATCACCACCGGCGCCCATTCCTCCGGAGATATCGCCGACAATTCCACCGGCAGCTTCAGCTATCACGCCCATCTTTCTACCTCACAATATCCGAGTCAGAAGCCACTGTTTTTCTGCGTTGAACCCGAGACGCTTTACTCGGCTTAGAACCGGAACGCTGGCCGTTGCCGCAATCAGAACCTCGCATCCGTTTTCCTTTGCCGTGCGACTGCATCCCTCAATCACAAGATCAATCGCCGTGTTCACAATCCGCTTATCAGCTTTCGGGTTACTGACTAGGTTCTCGATGTACGCAACCGGCGTTCCTGTGAAATACAACCAACATGCTGCTAACCCTGCTCCGAAATCCCCGCGCGCAATCAGACCGAACGGGGGAAGCCATCGTTCAGGAATCACCGGAGCGTTGTGCTGAGTCCACCATGCAACGATCTCCTGGTAATGATGCGGTTCATACGGTTCAAGGATCATGTTTTGATGATCCATTCAGCAGCAAACCACGGCTGCATATTGTTGTGCGCGCCCCCGCCGCCCGCGCTGCCGGTATCCACTGATGTCCGAGCGGGTTGCACCGCACCGTTTGCTGTTTGAGCAGGCGCGGCGGAAAGGCCGCCGGTATGCACGTGCGCGGGCATCTCCGCCACCGTCATAGTGTGCGTCTCCGCGCCGCCAATAGAAGCAAGCGCGCGATTTGTCAATCCACCGCTTCCCGCGCCCGCGCCAATCGCCGCCCGGCCTCGACCGTCAGGAACGCGGAACGTTGTCGTTCCATTACCGTCACTATAATTACCGTAAGCACCAGCAAGCCAAGCGGCATCCGTTATAACCAATCCTGTTTGAGCCTGCGCCCACGCCCACAGCGTTGGGTAATCAGCGCGATTTACGGTTTGCCCGCGCGCCCATTCATACCCGCCGGGAAGCGCCGTCCCCGGATAGGCAAACATTGAACCGGTGGGTACGCCACCCTGCGCCGATCCAATGGCGAGCGAGCTAAACCACGCGACCCACGGCGCTGTTAGCTTCCGCGCCCTATCAACAATCGCGTGACCGATGGGCGGCTTGGTCAATACGCCTGGTTTCTGTGCCATGTCAGGTCGGCATCATTCCAACGTCTGCCGCTTCTCCCGTCAGCACAAACTTGGTTGGATCGGAGTGCATAAGCCACAGCGTCAGATCGCGCGCCCGGCCCAGCCTCCGGAAGATTGCACGGGTCTGGTAGAGGCCCTGCGCTCCGATCTGAGCGGTCATGGGCGTTGACCATGTGCGGCCTTTGTCTCGACTGACGCGAAGCACGATCAATGGATTGCTACCCTGCCCGAGCGGCAACCCATCGCCTTCCTCCATGTCGAATTGAACGCTGTTCAAAACCTGCTGCTTATCGCTCTGGAACAGGTGTTGCGAAATCAGGTGATGAATGATCGGCCTATCCGCGTCAGTGTATGTGTCCGAATCGAGAATGTAGATATGGCCGTCATTGATATCGGCCATGATCGTCTGCCCGAAAAACTGCTCAGACAGCCCGCCTACAAAGTTTGTCTCCACGCCGTTCAGAAACGATGTGTACTCGCACCATACCTGAGATTCAGAATCCCAAACCCACGTATGCCCGGCACTCTTGAAATTGAGTTGGTAAAATCGCCGCCCCTGGATCATGTAGCTTGCGCCAATCGCATCCGCAACAGTAGCGTAGCCTTCCAGGTTCGCAATCAGGTTATCGTCGCCAATCGGGCGATAGCCTTCCGGCATCAGCAACACGGGAATCGGCGATCCGTACCGGCCAGCGGCGAGCATCGCCAGCCCCATGTCGCCAAATTCCGCGATGCTGTTCACGGCGGCGCAGCCGTATCCCATGGACGTTGCAGGCATCCGGTTGAACGGGAACGGGGCCGCGCCCACGTCTGACCATGATTCCGTTGTCCGCGTTCCGAACAGTCGCATGATGTTCTGGTATCCCGCCACCGCGATAAGCGCATCTGAATCCGAGTCCGCAAGATCGAATTGCGCCGCGTTCCAGCCCGTGCAATCGCCAACGTCGCTAATCTGGAATACTTGAGTGGTCAACGGATTCGCCCCACGAACGCCGATCACAAAAAAGTTATTGAGATACCCGACATGCGTTGCGCCGAATCCAAGCCCGAAGTCCGGGTCTGCGATTAGTGCGAACGTATCTTGCGCTTGCCCCGTGGCGGCTGACACGCCGAAGATTTGCCAGTTCCATCCCTGGCCAGTTTGCGGGTCAACGATCATCAGTTGCGTTCCGTTGTCCCGCATATAGATCGGGCCTGAATTACTCCCGATCACTCCGATAACCGCCGCAACTGTATTGTTCGCGATCCGGTAGAATGTATTCCCCATCACAACGTAAAGCCACGGCAGGACAACGCGCCAGCCGCGCACGGGGTCTGCACCGTAGTTTCCGAACAACCTGAGCCCGGGGCGCCCGAAGATAGAAACTGGAGCCCGCGCGTTCGGCCCGTCACGATCCTGCGCCCCGGCAATCGGGAAATCGTAGAACACATTTGCCCGATATTGTGCCGTGACGGCAAGTGACCGCGCGCGATTCGCCACGCCGAAGATTTGCGGGTTAGACATCTGTCCTCACATAGCAGACTGCGCCTATTCCGGTAACGACAAGCACAATCGGCGAGTTCCACCCGCGCGCCTTGAGTGGAGAATCACCGAACGTCGCGGGATGCCCAAGGTCTGCCCCTATCGCGCCGTCCTCCCAACGCGCATTTGCCGCTGCAACGGATTCCTCATAGATCGTGAACGTCGCATCGTTGACGCCGTTTGTCCGAATCGAATATCCGAAGATATGCGCCCCGCCCGGCAACGTAACGGGGCCGCCTGCCGCACTTACCTGTGTTCCGTATGAAATCCTGTTCGCCACTGTCAAATCTCGTCAAGGAACATCCGTTGCCGTCTTGCGTGGGCTCCGCCGCCAGATGCGCTGTACAGCATCGTTGCGGCAGGCGAGAAAGCAATTTGCGAGTTACCATTGATCGAGTACGCCGCCCCCGCCGCCTGATACACCATCGTTGCGGTGGGGACAAACGCGATTGCCGCCGCACCGAGAATTGCAAAATGCCGGTTGAACGCCATGACCGCCGCCGGGATGAATGAAATAGACGATGATCCAATGATCGCCTTATGAATGTTCCGCACCATCGTCGCGGAAGGCGTGAACGTCGTAACGATTGCCCCCACAATCGCGCGATGCAGATTCCTGAGCATCGTTGCGGCTGGCGTAAATGTCGTTGTGACGTTCCCGATGATTGAGTATGCCGCCGATCCGTGCCAAAATAGCGGGATCATCTATTCCACCGTGAACACGATATACCAGCCGGTGTTGCCCGGCGCTGAGTTGGTCGTTTGTGTGATCGAGAGCCCTTGGTTTTGGCGCAGCACTATCCCGCCTGCCTCTTGCATGTACTTGGGAGCCAAGTTCGCAACACCGCCCAGCATCATCATGTGCATCATCTGAGAAGCTGCGTTGGTTTCCTCTGAGTGGATCGTGTAGCCAGCAAGTTGCACACCCGCCGCCGCACCGCCACTAGGCTTGGAGCGGCAAGTAATGTCCGCATCGAGCGCAGTCTGACTAAGGTCGCGCAACCAAGCGGTCTGCGCGGAGCCGCCCGTGCCGACGCTCGTCGTGCGCTGGAATGTCCAGTTAGTCGCAACCACCGTAACCGCCGTGACGATCCCTGGGAGCTGATGGACGCCCAACACTTTTACGATGAGCGCCGCGTCGGCGTTGAACATATCCCAATGGATCGTACTTGCCGCCGCGACGTGAACCTGCTCCGCGATCCTGTAGCAGTACACATTCTTCGAGCCGCGGATGTGCCCGTCTACGTCCGCCTCCATGATAACCTGATGCTCCTTAGAGGCAACGATGTGCGTCGCCACCGTCGCGCCGGAGCCCGGAGTCACCAGAATGCTATCGCCCGCGAGAGCCATGTCTATGCCGCCGTGTCGCCCAGAGTGACTTTGTAAGTGTCGTTTTCCGCAATCGTG
>ERZ1292629.4482-Hain-H43-01um-R1-4482-length-10184-cov-5_pt1 | contig 10184 bp, 10 predicted proteins | sample MGYA00564399_ERZ1292629 | MGnify/ENA primary metagenome ERZ1292629 (study PRJEB36523, sample SAMEA6512636) | groundwater metagenome | collected 2019-01-08 | study: AquaDiva: Metagenomics assemblies of 32 groundwater samples
GCCCAGGAAAATAATCTTTGGCCTGCTCGTATGCTGTATCTAAATCTTTGCCTCTGGACTTGTGTTCAACCAATAAAACCCCTTTCCATAGGAGATCTGCATATCCCTGAGAATTATCCGGTTTTTTAATTGGGTGCTCAAAAGACGCGACCCGTCTTCTGGTAACACCAAATACTTCAAAAAATTCGTTCCAAAATGTTTGAGCTTCAGCGTCTTCGCTTTTTTCTTGCATCCATTCTCTGGCAAATTCTTTGGCTCGTCTTTCTATTTCATTTGGACTAAGCATGCCAAAACCATACCATTTTTATATGATTTTTCCAAGCTCAAAAACCAAAGGGAAATTGAGGGTGACCCTTTGGGGCAGGGGCATTTCAAGGATCACCCTTTGGGAGGGAATGGAAAATTATTTATTCAAAGTTCCGACGGCGTCGGCGATATTTTTATAGCCGTCGCGTCTTAGGAGGCGGGCAAGGCCGCGGTTTATGTCGCCCACGAGCTGCGGACCTTCGTAAATCATGCCGGTGATGAGCTCCACCAGAGAGGCGCCGAGGCGGATTTTTTGGTAAGCATCTTGAGCACTAAAGATGCCTCCGACACCTATTATTTTTATTTTGTCTCCGCAATATTTATATGTCTTTGATATTAAATTATTTGAAAGATTTTCGGTCGGTTTGCCGCTGACACCGCCTTTCATATTGGGAATGACATCTTTAATTAATTTATCATTTCTATCTTTATTCAAATTACCTATCACAAGCGCCTGCGCTCCAAATTTAAGCGCCATATCCACCAGCTTTTTAAATTCAGGCCAAGGTAAATTGATGGGCATTTTTATAAAAATGGGTTTTTTGATTTCTAATGAATGCAATTTTGACAAAAGTTTTTGCAAACTTACCTCGTCATTAAAGAGCTCTTCGCCAAAAAGATTGGGACAAGAAATATTTATTTCGTAAGCGTCGCCGACATTGCTATCTATAAATCTTTTCAGGCAATTATAATAATCAAGAATACCTGCATCGGGATCGGCTGTATTTTTTGAATTAGTCCTGCCAATTGATATTATTTGTGGAATTATTTTACTTTTTAATTTGAGTGATTTTATTATAGTTTCTGCGCCAATGCTTTTAAGCCCATAATTAACGACCAAACCTTTTGATTTTAATAATCGGTACAGACGAGGTTTGGGATTGCCCCCATAAGAATCAAGAGTAACCGTGCCTATTTCAGAGAAGCCAAAACCAATGCTTTCCATGAGAGAATATAATTTGGCGTCTTTATCAAATCCGGCTCCCAGCCCTACCGGATTTTTAAATTTAATTCCCCATAAGTCCTGTTCTAAAACCGGACTGCTGTATGAAAAAAGTTTGCCAACAAAAAAATTGCCGAGACCGAATTTTCCCAAAACTTCTCCTATTGCTGTTATCCGGTCATGCATAAATTCAGGATCAAACAAAAATAAAACCGGCCTTAAAATTTTTTTGTATACAAAACTCATAAATTAATTTTTAACTAATGCTAAAATTTATTCCGGGTGATTGTTCCATTGGGTGCCGGAGGGCGGACTCGAACCGCCGACAACCTCGCTCTTCAGGCGAGTGCTCTGACCAACTGAGCTACTCCGGCATTTTTAATATCTTCATTTTTAACACATAATTCCTCATCCATTCAATCCAACCCATAATACGGTGGAATTTCTGGGTATTGTTCATTCTAATCTGTACTGTGCCATATGGCAAGCGATTAAATGGCCTTTTTCGTTTGCTTGAAATACTTACAAGATATGTAGTTTCTTTAACACTTTTATGCGGAAGACCAGTGACTTTTAACCAATATTTCAAGGCTTTCTGTTCATCAATGCCGTCATATAATCGCATACATAGCTGAATTTCGTTTAGAGGAATTTTCATCTGACGATTGAGCAATAATACAAAAGCTCGGGCAATATCTGGATCAGAATTTGTAAGCGAAACAACATGCCCAGCCCTCTCTTTTCCATCTAAAACACGAAGTTTTTTGTATCCTTCGCCCCAATATAGTGCTGTACCAATTAAAAGTAAATCTCTTTCTAATAAAGTACTATTTTGTATTTCTTCTGTAGCTTCTATATGAGTATTTTTTACTCTTTCCCAAGATAGTGCTGTTTGCATTTTATTTCTTTTAATCAAGATTTTGGTACCAATCGTGCTACGCTTTTTTAGTCGATTTAAGGCCTTTTTCGAAAGAGCAATTTTAGAAAGCCAACCGGAAAGAGTGGGTTTGGGAATGTTTAATTTTTTATTTATTTCATTATAACTATATCCCCTTAATCTAAGGTTCAGAGCTTGTCTTTTCAGATCATTCATAATTCTATTATACTCTCGTTGGTTCAGTATGTAAAAAAATATTGTGGATAAGTTATCATTTATTCAACTTAAACAAATCGCCAAAACTTCTCAAATCCCCTTTCACATTGCCGTAGGCGTTGACGGCATTGTCAATAAAAGGCGTTATGTAGTAATAAACACCAACGGCGGCGCCTATAATTATTATCCAATAAATTATTTTCATTACCCTGCCCCACCTCATACTTCGACGAATGGAATGCAACATTTTATTATTCTCCTGGGCTAACTCAAGGGTCTTTTTAAGCATTTCTTTTTCTTCGGGCTGCATGTGTATATAATAACTCACCCCACCCTCTCTTACAACAAGAGAGGGTTTCCGGAAAGTCCCTTCCCTTGTTGTAAGGGAAGGGATTTAGGGATGAGTTATATCCCCAGCAATTCAGAAATCTCCGCCTGATCAAAACCAATCATTATTTTTCCGTCAATTGAAATGACTGGCACGCCAAGCTGACCGCTTTTGTCCACCATTTCCTGTCTTTTTTCCAAATCGGTCAGCACATTATATTCGGTATACTTAACACCTCTTTCATCAAAAAAATCTTTTGCTATGTGGCAAAAGTGGCAGGTCGGCGTTGAATATATAATTACATCTTTTTTCATGTTTTTACTTGCCTCGCCGAAGCTTCAGCGTAGGCGGGTTAATGCCTTTTCCACTCATACTTTTCCCCTTTGCGCAAAGCATCAGCCATTTTTATTTCATCCAAAATTCCATCCAGAAGCTCATAATTTTTAGCTTCTTCAGATGTGACCCATTCATATTTATCCGCCTCTTCTTCTTGTAAAACCACTTTGCCAAAAACATAATCGGCTAGACAAGAAATAACGAGAGATGGTATCCCATCGTCAGCATGAATATTCGCCAAACTGGTGACATATCTTACATTATCTATTTCCAGGCCGACTTCTTCTTTCACTTCCCTAGCCAAAGTTTTCTCCAAGACATTATACCAGTAATACTCCGTGTCTTTGGGATAAGAAGTAAAATCAGATGTCTCTAAGTGGCCTCCAGGCACAGTCCATTTGCCACCGAATCTTTTTTTCTGCATTGAACGGCGAGTAATTAAGTATTTATTATCTTTTACAATTATAGCCGTTATGACCACTTCAAATACTTCATGTTTAGACATATATTTTTAAATTAAAATTGGACCTTAACCGGTTCGCGAGCGGCTTCGTCATCCAAACCAAAAAACTCCATTTTGGCAAAGTTGAATATTTTGGCCACAATACTGCTTGGAAATACATCAGTGGCAATATTTAAGTCGCGGACATTGGTGTTGTAAAACCTGCGAGCAGCCTGGATTTTATTTTCCGTATCGGAGAGCTCGCGCTGGAGTTCCAAAAAATTCTGATTGGCTTTCAAATCCGGGTAAGCTTCGGCTACGGCAAAAAGAGATTTCAGGGCGCTGGAAAGCATATTTTCCGCTCCGGCTTTTTCCGCCAAAGTACCGGCGCCTATGGCCATGGCCCGAGCTTTGGTCACATTTTCAAAGGCGGTTGATTCGTGAGTAGCATAGCCCTTGACTGTATTTACCAAATTGGGAATAAGGTCGTATCGCCTTTTCATCTGCACTTCAATATCGCTCCAGGCCTCTTTGGCGCGGGTGATGAGCCGGATAAATTTGTTATAAGCAAAAATAAACCAAATCACTATTACTGCTACTATTATTAAAATGATTGTTGAGAATCCCATATTTTTTAATTAATGATAATTAGAATCATCATATCATAAATTATAAAAATGAAGAAGCCGCTCTTTACCTAAGTATTGAGCGGCTCTTGCCGAAACGATTGAAACGACGAAATGTACTTGATGGCCGGCACGTCGGCGAGCGAGTGGGGGATGTTTGTCTCCCCAATGACTCCTCGCCGGCGGCCGGCCTTGGCCCGCGCTGGTAGAATGATACTCCTCCCCCGAAGTCCTCGGGCAGTTCGGAGAAACTCACAGCGCCGTGGCCTCGCGAATCCAGAAGTTGCTAGCAGTACCTGATCAGGGGTCGACTGCTACTATACGGCCTCTGGCGATTGCAATCTATACTGCTGATAGCATAGCATAACCACAAAATCTGTCAAGCTTTTTGAGTGGATAAAATCATTTTCTTTTTTTGTTTGTCAAAAAATGGCTTCATTGAGCCATTTTTTTCTTCCTTCCCCTGAACAAGGGGAAGGTGCCTGAAAGGCGGATGGGGTTAATACCCCATATCCCCCATTCCTTCGCTGTGGCCATGATTTTTTTCCTTTGGTTCAGGCTCGTCGGCTATGGCGGCTTCTGTGGTGAGAAGAATGGCGGCGGCGGAAGAGGCATTTTGCAGAGCGGTTCTGGTAACTTTAACCGGGTCAATAATTCCCTCTTTTATTAAGTCGTCTGAAAACTTTTCGGTCATGGCGTTGAAGCCGGCATTTTCTTTGTCCGAGTTCATTATTTTTTCAACAGCCACAGAACCATCGGCATTACCCGTATTCAGGACAATCTGCCTCAATGGCGACTCAAGAGAGCGCAAAACAATATCATAACCGAGAGCAATCTCGGGGGTGGCGAACTCTTTGGCTTTTTCTGTTCTCATTTTTTTTATAACTCTTATCAGAGCGCTTCCTCCGCCAGCTACAATACCTTCAGCTATGGCCGCCTTCGTTGCCGCCACTGCGTCTTCAATTTTTAATTTCAAATATTTCATCTCGGTTTCGGTAGCCGCGCCCACTCTTATCACCGCCACTCCGCCTGAAAGTTTGGCTATTCTCTCGTCTATTTTTTCCTTGTCATACTTTGAGTCCAGTGTTTCTTTTTGTTTTTTGAGAGCGGCAATTCTTTTATCAACAGCTGTTTTGCCTCCTTTGCCTCCGACTATAATAGTGCTTTCCTTTTTGGAAACAACTTTTGAGGCCTTGCCTAGCATGTCAACGGTAGCGTTTTCTAGTTTTACTCCCAAATCCTCAGTAACCACTTTGGCCCCTATGGTAACGGCAATGTCTTCAAGCATTTCTTTTTTTCTGTCTCCGTAGCCGGGCGCCTTAACCGCCAGCACCGAGAATCCGCCGCGCAGTTTGTTGACCAAAAATGTGGCTAGCGCTTCGCCGTCAACATCGTCGGCCACAATAACCAATTCTTTTTTGCCGCTCTGAGCCAACGACTCAAGCAAAGGCAAAATTTCTTTTATGGAAGAAATTTTTTTGTCAGTAAGCAAAATGGGAACATCTTTGTATTCGGCTTCCATTCTCTCGGCATTTGTAATCATATAGGGAGAAACGTAGCCCTTATCAAACTCCAAACCTTCCACCACTTCAGAATCAACACCGAATGTCTGCGATTCTTCCACTGTCACTACGCCGTCTTTACCCACTTTTTCTATTGTTTCGGCAATAATGCTTCCCACCTCTTCGGATTCAGCGGCAATGGTGGCCACTTGTCTTATTTCTTCTTTATTTTTTATGGGTTTGGCGATTTGCCCCAAAATTCCCACCGCTTTGCCGGTCGCCTCTTCAATGCCCGCCCTCAAACTCATAGCATTTACACCCATACTGGCATGTTTTAATCCTTCGGAAATAATGGCCTGAGCCAAAATAACGGAAGTGGTTGTGCCGTCTCCAGCCACATCATTTGTTTTATTGGCCACTTCTTTTATAATTTCCGCTCCCATATTTTCAAATTTGTCCGAGAGAGTAATTTCTTTGGCAATGGAAACACCATCATTTGTAATCATGGGCGCGCCGTAACTTTTATCCAAAACCACATTTCGCCCTCGCGGACCAATGGTTACCTTGACTACATTGGCCACCGCGTCCACTCCGCGTTTTAACGCCCTTCTCGCTTCTTCATTAAATAAAATTATTTTTGCCATAGGTTTATCTGATTACTGCTAATATATTTTCTTCTTTTAATATGTAATATTCTTCGCCGTCGTATTTAACTTCCTCATAGCCATATCTTGAAAAAACAACCTTATCGCCAACCTTTACAGAAACTGGAATTTTCTTGCCATCATCCCATCTGCCTTCGCCCACGGCTACCACCATTCCCTGTTCAGGTTTTTCTTTACTGACAGTGTCGGGAATAATAATGCCCGAAGCGGTTTTGTTTCCCTCGTCTTCGGTAAGCGGTTTAAGTAAAATTCTGTCTCCCAACGGCTTTATCCCGAAGTCCGACTTCGGGTTTGTTGTCTTTTTAACCGCTTTTTTTGTTTTTTTGGTTTTCTTTTTCATATTTTTGCTGCTTATTGATAACTCACACATTATAATTATTTTTAAACTTTAATCAAATTGACATTATATTTTCAATATGTTATTGTTCAAGTTATAAGGTGTGCAAATTTTTAAACATGCTATACTGGTCTCAATAGAAATGTTGTCTTATATTCAAATAGTTTTGGCGGTTGTATTGGGCGCGCTGGTATTGGTTCAGCAATCTGAGGGCTCTTTGGGCGCCGCTTTTGGTGGCGGTGAAATGGGAGGCGCAGTAAGAACCAGACGCGGTCCGGAACTTTGGATTTTCAGGGGTACTATCATTGTCGCCTGTCTATTTGTTGCCTCCACCCTCCTAAATTTGCTATACTAAAGATTCGAATGGATCTCAAAAATAAAATTATATCTTTTTTTGGCGCTTTATTTGTGAATAACCACCACTTGAATTTTGTCAGTGGAATAGGGGAGATAGTGAAAAAAATGAAATATTCGGAGAAGATATTTTTCTATTTTATTTCTTCCATATTTGCCGTAACCAGCATTATTCTTTTGTTCCAACTCAACAAATCATTTTTGGTGGAGGTGCCGGCTTTTGGCGGAAATTTTACTGAAGGATTGATTGGTTCGCCAAGATTTATAAATCCGGTTTTGGCTATTTCCGACACCGATAAAGATCTTTCGGCTTTAATATATTCTGGACTTTTGAAGTCCTCGGATAAAGGAAATTTAGCTCTTGATTTGGCAGAGTCATATGAAATAAAAGAAAATGGCACCGTTTATGATTTTATATTAAAAGACAATGTTTATTTTCACGACGGCAAGAAAGTAACCGCGGATGATGTGATTTTCACTATCAATAAAATTTTAGACCCGATCGTCAAAAGCCCGAGGAAAGCGAGTTGGGAGGGGGTGGTGGTGGAAAAAATGAGCGATCGGGAAATAAAATTCAATTTAGAAAAGTCCTATGCTCCGTTTTTATCCGCTCTTTCGTTGGGCATACTGCCAAAGCATATTTGGGAAAAGGTCTCTTCCGAAGAATTTCCTTTCAGTGAATTCAATATTAATCCTGTCGGTTCCGGCCCCTATAAAGTGGAAAAAATTTCCAGAAATTCAGGCGGCATTCCCAGCATTATCACCCTTTCTTCCTGGAAAAAATATACACCTGAACGGCCCAAAATAAAAACCATTGTTTTTAAGTTTTTCCAGAGCGAAACCGAGTTGATAAAGGCCTACAATGAAGAAACCGTAACAAGTTTGTCCGGCCCAAGTCCAGTCATGACCCAAAAAATAAGCGTTAATAAAAATTTTATCGGCGAAGTTTCTCTGCCCAGAGTATTCGGAGTGTTTCTAAATCAAAATACAGCTTCTATATTTTTAAACCAGGAAATAAGAGAGGCCTTGGAAATGGCCACTCCCAAAAAAAGAATTGTGGACGAAGTTCTTTTGGGATTTGGCAAGATCTTAAATGGGCCAACACCCGACAGGGTTGAAGAAAACACTCAGAGAGCAAGCGGAGATATTGAGACGGCCAGAGCTTATCTTTTGAAAACCGGCTGGAAAGAAAATAAGGACGGCATACTGGAAAAGAAAACTAAAACGGGCGCCGCCGTATTTTCATTTTCTATCAGCACCTCCGATTCTCCAGAACTCAAAAAAGCGGCTGAAATTTTGCAGGAGGCCTGGCAAAAAATAGGAGCTTTGGTTTCAATAAAAGTTTTTGAGGCCGGAGACTTAAGCCAAAATGTAATAAGACCTAGAAAATACGAAGCCCTGTTGTTTGGAGAAATGGTGGGAACGGAAAGCGATCTTTATCCGTTCTGGCATTCCAAAGAACGAAATGATCCGGGCCTTAATATATCTCTTTATGCTAACATAACAGTTGATAAAACGCTGGAAGAAATTCAAAAAGAAACAGACGCCCAAAGCATTGTCGCCAAAAAAGAAATTGTTTTTGCTGAAATAAAGAAAGATGTGCCAGCCATATTTTTGTTCTCTCCCCAGCTTATATATATTCCGGGCAGAGAAGTTAAAAATATATCAATAAAAAACGTTTCCTCGCCAAGCGAAAGATTTATATCCGTAGACAAATGGTTTATTGAAACAGATAAAGTTTGGAAATTTTTTGTTAAAAATTAAAAGGTATGATAAGTCAAAATAGAAGCAGAATAAGGAGCTTCCATGCTCCGGAAAAGCCGAGGTCTATAATAAAAAGTCCCGCGAAACCGAGATCTTTTCCCCGCAAGCGTTTTGTTGGTTCAAACAGCCGATTTGGCCATGCTGAAAATCAAAAACCCCTAGGAAAGCCGACTACCGAAACCCTTTCTTTGCCAAAAGTTAACGAGAATATAAGAATCATTCCCCTGGGAGGAGTGGAGGAAATCGGCAAGAATTTGACCGTCGTAGAGATTGGGGAGGATATTTTAATTATTGACGCCGGCTTTCAGTTTAAGGATGAGGATACGCCGGGTGTGGATTATATTCTGCCCAATACAAAATATTTGGAAGAAAGAAAAGAAAAAATAAGAGGAGTGATTATAACTCACGGACATTTGGATCATATAGGCGGCATTCCTTACATAATGTATCGCATAAACAATCCGCCCATTTATTCCAGAGCCCTGACTACCATTATGATTAAAAAGAGACAGGAGGAATTCCCTCACTTGCCGCCACTGGATATAAGAATGGTTGAAAAAGAGGACACCATTGTTTTGGGAAAACTGCGAGTTAAATTTTTTAATGTCACCCATACCATTCCGGATTCCATGGGTATCATTATAGAAACCCCCTATGGAAACATAGTCACTCCCGGCGACATAAAACTGGAGCACGAAAACGGCATCCCGACCGAAAGAGAGGAGGAAGAGTATAAAAAATTTCAAGACAGCAAAACTCTTTTGCTTTTGATGGATTCAACCAACGTGGACAACCCGGGCTTTTCCACTCCCGAAAAACTGGTCTGCCGAAATTTGGAAGAAATAATAAAAAACACAAAACGTCGATTGATCATAGGCACTTTTTCCTCTCAATTGGAAAGAATAATAGCCATCATAGAAGCGGCGGAAAGATGCGGCAAAAAAGTGGTGGTGGAGGGCCGAAGCATGAAACAGAATATTGAAATAGTAATCGCCTTGGGCCGATTGAAGGTGAGAAAAGAAACAATCATATCAGTAGAAGACATAGAAAATTATCCTCCAGACAGAATGGTAGTTTTAGCCACCGGTGCTCAGGGGGACGAATTTGCGGCTTTGATGCGCATGTCAAACAAGAGCCATAAGTATATGAAAATAAGCAAGAGGGACACGGTGCTTCTTTCTTCCTCCATCATTCCCGGAAATGAAAGGGCTGTTCAAAAATTAAAGGATAATCTTACCAGACAGGGAGCCAAAATAATTCATTACCGCACTTCCGATGTTTATATTCATTCAACCGGACACGGCAACCGCGGCGAGCTTGAATGGATTCACAAAAAAATAAGGCCCAAGTTTTTCATTCCCATACACGGCAATCATTATATGCTCCGCATTCACGAGGAAGTTGCCCAGAATTTGGGCATGCCTGAAAAAAATATAGTGGTGCCAGACAATGGCATGATAATTGAAATTCAAGACAAAGGCGAAAAAA
>ERZ1292629.4483-Hain-H43-01um-R1-4483-length-10182-cov-5_pt1 | contig 10182 bp, 10 predicted proteins | sample MGYA00564399_ERZ1292629 | MGnify/ENA primary metagenome ERZ1292629 (study PRJEB36523, sample SAMEA6512636) | groundwater metagenome | collected 2019-01-08 | study: AquaDiva: Metagenomics assemblies of 32 groundwater samples
TAAAGAAGATGATAAATAAAAAAGGAAAGGTTGAAAGAATGAAAAGTGAAATAATTGATAATAAAACTCCGAGAAGTTGTAATATTATTAAAAATCCTTGTGGGTGGGGGGATGGGGACAAATTAAGAGTATTATTCTTATTAGCCCTCTTAACAATTACAATTTTATCGTTAACAATTATTTCATCAGAGCAAACTACAGGAGGAGTTTCATATTGCTGTGAGAAGACAACAACAGGAGCATGGTGTCAAAATACTCAACAATCTAATTGTAATAGTGCATTTAGGGCTGTTCCAACCTCGTGTGAGGCAACATCTTATTGTAGATTAGGATGTTGTTATGATAGCCAAGAAGGAACATGTATGGAAAATACACCTCAAAGAGTTTGCAATGATAATAAAGGTGTATGGAATGCAAGTGCTAAATGTGAAATTCCACAATGTAAACTAGGATGTTGTATTCTTGGAGATCAGGCTGCATTTGTAACACAAACAAGATGTAAAAGATTAGCAAGTTTATATGGCTTGGAGATTAATTTTCAATCAAATATACAAGATGAAATTCAATGCATTTCATCAGTAACATCTGAAGCTAAGGGCGCGTGTGTTTATACAACAGAAAGTTTTGATAAAACATGCAGATTTACAACAAAGAGAGAGTGTATAGGAGAAAAGATTAATGGAACAAACGCAAATGCTCAATTTCACGAGGGATATCTATGTTCTAATGAAGAATTAGGAGTTAATTGTGGTCCAACAAAACAAACAACCTGTGTAGATGGAAGAGATGAAGTTTATTTTGTAGATTCTTGTGGAAATATAGCTAATATTTATGATGCTTCAAAAATAAATAACAAAGAATATTGGGGTAAGGTTTATGATAAGGCAGAGAGTTGTGGTTATAATAATGCTAATGGAAATGCTAATTCTGCTGGATGTGGAAATTGTGATTATTTTGCTGGAAGCACATGTAAAAAATATAAAACTAGTGAGGATAAATCTCGGCCCAGTTCTGGAGATTTTATATGTAGAGATTTATCTTGTGAATATAAAGGGGTTGTGTATAAACACGGAGAAACATGGTGTGCAGATTCTAAAGGAACTATGAAACTTAATGCAGAAGATAAAAAAGCTGGAAATCCTGAAAAAGAAAATCTTCCAGGAAGCAGATATTTTAGATCAGTATGTTATAATGGTGAGGTAACTGTAGAACCATGCAGTGATTTTAGACAGCAAATATGTTTGCAGAGTGAGTTAAATGGATTCAAAACAGCTGCGTGTGTTGTAAATAAATGGCAAGATTGTTTTTCTCAGACAGATAAAAAAGATTGTGAGAATAATGATAGAAGAGATTGTAAATGGGTAGAAGGAGCAACACTAAATCCTGGGGGAACACAATTAGGAAATGCTGCTGCAGGAAGTGCAACTAGTGGAACAACACCTGCAAAAGTTTCTCCAACATCTAAAGGAGCATGTGTTCCAAAATATTCTCCTGGATTTGACTTTTGGCAATCTGCAGATGCTGCATCAACAACTAAAACTGGTGGGGGAGAAGCACAACAAATTTGTTCTCAGGCAAGTATGCAATGTGTTGTAGTTTGGAAAACTGTAAGTGGATTACTTGGAGGAGGAACTAAAGAATGTGTTTCTGGATGCGAATGCATTGCAAAAAATTGGGAAAAGAAAATGAATGAGGCATGCATTTCATTAGGAGATTGTGGAAGTAAAACAAATTACCTAGGTGTTTTAGGTTATCATGATGATAAGGCAGTAACAAGAACAAGTTCAAATGTAACAACATGAAAAGAAAAATAGTTAATAAAAAAGGTGCAATGGCTTTAAGCCAAATTTTAATATTGGGAATAATTGCAATTAGTTATGCTATTGGAAGTAGTGTGAAGGTGATAAAATGTTAGAAAAATTATTTACATCTAAAAACAGAATAAAAATACTGAATTTCATATTCTTTGAAAAAACAGAAACCCATATAAGAGAAATTTCCAGAGAATTAAAAATCTCTGCAAGTGCTGTAAAAAGAGAAGTTGATAATCTCTCCTTTGTTGGTATTATCAAGATTAATAGAAATAAAATAACTCTAGATGAAAATTGTAGTTTCTTAGATGATTTAAAAAAAATATTCATTAAAACAGATTTTATTGCCTATCCGCTTAAGGAAGCAATTGGTAATAATAAGAAAATTAAATTTGCTTTGATATTTGGCAGTTTTGCTAGAGGAGGGTATACTAAAGAGAGTGATATTGATTTAATAGTTATAGGAGATGCTTCTCTTAGCGATATTATAAAGCTTATAGGGTTGGTTGAAGAAAAGACTAAGAGAAATATTAATCCTGTTGTTTGGACTCTTGAAAATTTCAAAAAAGAAAAAAATAGCAGTTTTGTAAAAGATATTTTCAAAAAAGGGGTTATCATGCTAAAAGGAGACAAAAATGAACTACAGAAAATTGTTGGATGAAAATAAAATAGAGATAGTTGAGAAAAGAGAATTTGATTTAAAATCATCTGAAAGTGATTTGGAATTTGCTAAAAAAGGATTGGAGACTAAAAATTATAATAGGGTTATGACTATTGCCTATGAAGCTGTGTTAAGAGCTTCAAACAGGCTAATGAATTTTCTTGGGTATAGATCTATAGGAAAAGAGCATCACAAAAATGTTTTTGAGTTTTTAAAAGAAACTGGGCTCAAGCAGGATTTAGTTGGATTTTTCAATAAAATAAGGATTAAAAGAAATAATTTTATTTACAGAGATGTTGAGGATATCTCCAAAGAGGAAGCTGAAGAAATAATTAAAAGGGCAGGAGAATTTGTTCAAGAAATTAGAACATTCGTTCACAAAATTAGAACAAATAAAAGAGATAATTAAAAATGAAAAGAAAATATATTGTCACAATAAAAGGGTAACATTTAAATACATAAAAATATGGAGAAAAGAATGAAAAATGGTTTGTTAGGTAAGGTAAGGAATGGATTAGTAGTATTAGCTGCTGGAGTTGGTTTAACTGGATGTTCTCTAGACGATGTAGGGAGAATATATGGGGTGAATTTTAAAACTGGTCCTGAAAAAATTGCAGATGCAATTAGAGATGCAAATGACCCTTGGAGAGGAACTCCAATTGTAAATCAATATAACACTCCTGATGGAGATATGGTTTTTGTGATAGATGCAACTAGGGTGGGGAGAAGAGTGGAATGGTCTGAAATAGATAACTATGTAGATTCAAATAAATATTTTAGGGTTAGTTCAAAAAATGTTGGAGACTTTGGGGGAGTTTTAATCTACAGAAAAAAATAAAATAATAAAAAATGCAAAAAGTAAAATAAAAAAGAAAAAATGGTGATAAACAAAAAAGGTGCAATGGCTTTAAGCCAAATTTTAATTTTAATATTAGGAATAATTGCAATTAGTTATGCTATTGGTAGTAGTGTGAAGATTGTGAGTGGTGAAGAAACATTTATTGACCCCATTTCGGGAATGCCAAAGCCCGTGTTACCTTTTAGTAATCCTCCTGCTGCGACTCCTGCACTAACATCTTTTGGTTACAATCCTGCAGGTGTAGCTAATGATATTAAAAACTTCTATGAATTAAAAAATCCTCTTAAAGGTTTAACTGTTAATGATAAAGATTTTGGGGATATAACCAACATCAGACCCAATCTTGGAACAGAGGGTGCTGTATCTTATACAGTTAGAAATGCTAAAGGGGAAATAGCAGAAATTCCTGCAGAACAGTTTAATAACTATTTGGAAAAATCTGGAAATTTAGAGGTAGTTGATCCACGAACAGGAACTATTCAAGACAGTTTTGTAAAAGGAGGAACTGCCGAACCTCCACCAAGCCCGGTAAAAGGTCCTTTTGGTTGGACAAGTTCTGGAGGTATATTTTTTGGACATCTTATTCAAGGAGTAATGTGGGGAGCAACTGTTGCTGGAATTATAATGTTAATTGGAAGTTTTCTTCCCGAACAATATAAACCTGCTGCAAATGCATTAGCTGCTGCTTCTTTCGGAGGAATTGCTGCTGGAAAATTGACTTATGGTTTGTTTTCTAAAGGTGGATGGTGGGGAGCAGATGTTGGAGAAAAAGTAACAGGTTGGGGACCAATAGCTCATCCTATGAGATGGTCAATAGGTTTTGGATTAGTCACAGCCGCAATAATATTTATTATGATGTACAAATCTGAAAAAGAATCTCAAGAACTAATTAGTTTTGAATGCAAACCATGGGATGCTCCATCAGGAGGAAAAGATTGTGAAAAATGTAACAAACAAGACTTACCATGCAGCGAATATCAATGTAGAAGTATTGGACAATCTTGTGTATTAGAAAATCCAGGAACAACTGAATCAATGTGTGTATGGCAACATAGAGATGATGTAAAACCTCCTGAAATGAGACCTTGGATAGATGCTCTGCTTCCAGATTATAGTTATGTTCCAGATAAAACAATCTCACCTCCAGATTATGGTTCAAAAATAGTAAATAAAAAGAATACAGATGGATGTGTTCCTGCATTTACTCCATTAAGTTTTGGAATAGAAACTAATGAACCTTCAAGATGTAAAATAGATTATGTTAGAAAACAAAACTTTTCAGATATGGGTTATTATTTTGGAGGAAGTTCTTTATTCAGATATAATCATACACAAGTAATGTCTCTTCCTGGCCCTAGTTCACTAGCTTCAGAAAACTTAACAATACAAAATAATGGAGAGTTTTCTTTATACACAAGATGTATTGATACAAATGGAAATGCAGATACTTGGACATATGTTTTCAGATTTTGTGTAGATAAAGCATCTGATGAAACTCCTCCAATAATTATTACAACAAATTTATTGAATAATATGCCAATAGCATATAATCAATCGTCTTTAGATTTGGAAGTTTATACTAATGAACCTGCAACCTGTAAATGGAGCCATAGAGACCAAGATTATGACAAAATGGAAGAGACAATGTCTTGTTCATATAGTGCTAGAGAAATGAATGCACAAATGTTATATACTTGTGCTGGAACTTTAACAGGATTGAAGAATGAAATAGCTAATGATTTCTACTTTAGATGCAAGGACAAACCAACCTTTGAGGATAAGGATAGAAATGTAAATAGCAAGAGTTATAAATTCACAGTTTTAGGAACACGTCCTTTAGTTATAAAAAGCGCATCTCCTAATAATAAAACAATAAAAGACTCAACAAATAGTATTAAAGTTACACTTGAAGTAGAAACAGCAGCAGGTTATAAAGAAGGGCAGGCAGAGTGTTATTATTCTGACACTGGAACCAGTGATAGTTATGTATTATTTTTAGAAACAAATTCTTATACTCATAAACAAGAATTATATTTAGCTGAGGGAAGTTATACTTATTATCTTAAATGCATCGATTTAGGAGGAAATCCTGACGAAAAAGTAATAAAGTTTAGTGTAGATAGTGATAGTGAAGCTCCTTTAGCTGTTAGGGTGTTTAAAGAAGAAGGAGACTTAAGACTAATAACTAGTGAAGAGGCAAAATGTGTTTATGATAGTGTTGATTGCAACTATTTGTTTAAAGATGGAACAAAAATGGATGCTAATGAAGAGGGAACAAGCCACTTTACTACTTGGAACACACAATCAAATTTCTATATAAAATGCCAAGATAAATTTGGAAACGAACCTTTGCCAAACCAATGCTCTATTGTTGTAAGACCATTTGAATTGCATCAAGGAACAACTGCATAATTCTCTCACTATAACTCGCACTTGCACTCATTATTAATAACTAAATTTCACTCGTGCAAATGCTCGGCTCGAATAAGATAATTGTTAATAATAAAGGGATTCTTATTAAATGTAGTTATCACCTCTTTTTGATGTTGATTATTATTATTTTTACCCGAGGGCTTTTCTTAAAGGGGCTCTTATCAGTTGAACCGTGCCCAAATTTATTCTGTCAAGAACCATACGATAAATTGTATGGTGTGTCTGGTTCTTGAGCATCTCAAAAACTTCTGTTTTTGATGACTCTCAGGAATTTGCATTCCTGAAGTGCTCAAGAATTGTTTTTGCTTTCTTACGAAATAAAGTAGGGAGTTTACACAAAAAACAATTCTCGACATATTAAAAATAAATCTTATTTCTGAACGAAGTGAAGCAAATATGAAATATTTATAAGCAATAAAATTCTTTTTTATAAATGAAGTATATTAAAAGAGGAACAAAGGCGCAATTAGAGCTATCATTTGGAATGATTGTTTCTATAATCTTAATAATAATTTTTATTAGCTTTTCATTTTATGCAATAAAAAAATTTTTATCTTTAGGTGATTCAACAGTCATTGCAAAATTCAAAGAAAACTTACAAAATGATGTCAATAGATTATGGCAAGGCTCTCAAGGAGTTTGGAGCCCGGCCTCAGGATATGCATTGCCAAAAGCAATAGAGTATGTTTGTTTTGTTGATTTTTCTAAAGATGCTAAAGGAAATAAAAAAGATTTTTATATAAAATTAAAACAAGTATATTTTGGTGGTAGTGAAAATTTAGTATTTTATCCTGTAGGTTCTGGAGAGGGATTAGATGCATTAACTATAACTCATTTAGATATAGAGAAAATTACTAGTGTTAATAACCCGTATTGTATTGAAAATAAAAACGGAAAAGTTAAATTAACTATCAAAAAAGAGTTTGGAGAGAATTTAATAACAATAACCGGATAAATTTGGAAATTAAGAGATAATAAAATTAATGTTAATAAAAATAACAGTTGGGGGTTATCATCATAAGCAGATTAAATAAATTAAAAATAATATCAAAAAGAGGTGATTAAGAAATTATGAAAAAAATTGATATTTTTTACCTTTCAAATTTAAGGAGAAAAAAGAAAATTTAAAATGAAAAAAAGAGGGTTAGAGTTTTCATTTGCATGGCTTTTTGCAATAATTGTAGGTGCTTTTATATTATTCTTGGCAATTTTTGCTGTCTCAAAGATAATTAGCTTAGGAGAAACAGAAGTAGATGCAAAAACAGGAAAAGAGTTTGGAATTATACTTAATCCTCTTGAATCTGGAGCAGAAAGCGCAACTTCAAATTATATAACAATGCCTGTAGAATCAAGAATTTATAATAAATGCAATCTAGAAGGCAATTGGGGAAGGCAGATAATACAAGTATCTCAAAAAAGTTTTAACAAATGGAGTCAAACAAATATTGATGTGGGATTCTCAAACAAATATCTTTTCTCTGAAAATTATGTTGAGGGGAAGAAATTTTATTTATTTTCAAAACCCTTGGAATTTCCATTCAAAGTCTCAGATTTAATTATTGTGACTAAAGCTGAAACTAAATATTGTTTTATTGATGCTCCTGAAGAAATTAAAGATGACATTTCAAGATTAAAACAAGGAAATTTACTTACAGAAAATTGCTCTTCAAAAACAGAAAATCTCAAAATTTGTTTTCAGTCCTATAATAGTTGCAATGTTATAGTAGACTATCAAAATGGAGTTGTAAAAAAAGGACAAAATAGTTTATATTTCGAAGGAGATGCACTAATGTTTGCTGCAATATTTTCAGACAAAGATATTTATGAATGCCAATTAAAAAGATTAATGAAGAGAACAAAAAATTTAGCATTGATATATATTGACAAAGGAAATTTTGTTTCTAAAGTTGATTGCAATAGCAATTTAGACACAGAACTATCGGCTTTGATTAGTGCTTCAGCAAATCTCAAAAGTTCTCAAGATCTATCTTCACTAAAATTAATTGTTGATGAATTAAATGATAAGAATAGTGAGGCAATCTGCAAATTATGGTAAGTAAATGTAGAATAGATAATAAAAAAGCACAAATAAAAATACAACAAATGGCTTTTATGTTACTAGCAGTTACTTTATTTATTGTTTTAGTTTTAATGTTTGTGCTAATGTTTAAAACTGGGGGTTTAAAAAATGAAGCAACACAATTAGCTGAAAATAATGCAATATTATTAGTTACAAAACTAGCAAATTCTCCTGAGTTTTCTTGTGGAGAAGTTTTTGATTATGGGACAGCGGTTTGCATTGATGCAGATAAGGTTATGGCTTTGAACAAAAATAAAGAGCTTTACAAAGATTTTTGGGGAAAAGATACTAACATAGAAATAAGAAAAATCTATCCTTCTGCTAATGGAAATACTGTTTGTACATTTAGTAACTATCCTAATTGCGGGGTTTTAAGGATAAATTATAGAAATGTCTCTGGAGCATACACCCAAAACTTTATTACTTTATGCAGGAAAGACAGTCTTGAAGGAGAGAGTTATGATAAATGTGATTTGGCTTTATTAATGGTAGGTTACAAGCCAGTTGGTTAAAAAGATGTTAGTTAAAAAAACAAATAATAAGGGAACTCGCACCCCGATTTCGGGATTTATAAATAAAAAAATACTAAAATCAAAGTGCTCGCAGGAGGAAATGGTAGGATTTGCACTAATTATAATAATAGTTGCAGTTATAATGCTAATTTTCCTAAGCCTTTCTCTAAAAAATCCTACTCAAACCAATGTTAAGAGTGGTGAAATAGATAATTTTATACTTGGTTCTTTACAATATACTACAGATTGCAAGACAAACCAGCTATTTTTGAACTTAAGAGCACTAGTTTTTGAGTGTTATACCCAAGCAGGTGAAGATGATAAATGTTTAGATGGAAGAAGCTATTGCCAGGTATTAAACACATCTTTATCTAAAATACTTGAAAACTCATGGAGTGTTAAGACTGGAAGCAAATATAAAGGCTATGCCTTAAATATCAATGCTAATGAAAATACCATACTAAACATAACACAAGGAAGTCCTGGAGTTAACTATAAGGAATCTAGTCAAGATTTTAGTAGAGGTGGGAATAATTTTATAATATCTTTTAGAGTGTATGAAGATTAAGGGTTATCACCTCTTTTTGAACTGAATGATTGTTAATGTAACTATTTAATGTAGGGAGCCAACTGATTATAGGCTATTAAATGCCGGACCCAACCTACACGCTTTGTTTATTAAAAATCGTTATTATTAACTAACTTAAATTTTAAGATGTATTGTTATAGTATCTGCAGCTATCATTGGTTTGTGCCTAGTTCTATTTTTTGTTTTTTCTTCTATTAATTCTATAAAACCAAACCTTTCCAAAAGCTTTATATCATCAAAGACTGACTTAAAATTTCTTTTAAGTTTCTTAGCTAAGTCATAAATAGACTTGGGGTTCTGGGTTTTAATAATATGTAAAATTCTTGCTTTTTCATTGCTCAAAAGCCGTCTTAAAGCTAATACCCCTGAAAAATCATAGTCTTCTTTGCCTCTAAATCTGTCAAATATTGAAAATGCTCCTTTAGATTCAGTTAAAGTTATTTCTCTTACTTTTATCTTAGCCATTTTACATTAAATTTCATACTTTTATCCTCTTTTTTAGATATATATCAAAAAAAGATATATATTATAATAATACCATATATCTTAATAAATCTTTTGTTTTTGAGATTTTTATAGAGTTTTAAGGGGCTTAAAAACAGTATTAATATTAAAGTGACAACATAAGCTTTATAAATAAAACTAGCAAAAAGGAGATTTTTCTGCTTAATGGGTGAAAAAATATGGGCAAGCTTTTTAAAGAGAGGTTTGCTATTACTAATACACACCTTTAGGGTGTTCTATAGGGAATAAAAACCTAGAACTATCAATACAATCTTCCCTATGATTGGTTGGTAGAGTAAAGGTTGTCATAGACAACATATTAATACAGGTGAAAGGAGGTTTAAAAAAATGAGGTTTAATTATAAAAAAATAACAGCAATCGTAACTAGTGCATTGATGATAGGTATGACAATGGGTGTCGCTGCTGCTGCAAGTTTCCCAAATGACTTCACAACTGAAGTACCAGGAATTGTTTATGGTGCTAGTGCAGATCCAATGGATGCAACACAAGCAACAAGTATAAGCAATTACTTGTCACCTAAAGTTCCAGTAACTGGAAGTAATATAACTGGCGGAGATTCTGTGAAGCTGGAAAAATCTTCTACAAAATTTCAAGTAAGTTATGGTCTTAGTGATGTTATAGGAACTGCTATAACTTCTTCAAGTCCTGGAACAGGATTGCCAAATCTATTGGCTGATGGAGAGTATACAGACAATGATAATGATGAGTTTA
>ERZ1292629.4484-Hain-H43-01um-R1-4484-length-10180-cov-5_pt1 | contig 10180 bp, 9 predicted proteins | sample MGYA00564399_ERZ1292629 | MGnify/ENA primary metagenome ERZ1292629 (study PRJEB36523, sample SAMEA6512636) | groundwater metagenome | collected 2019-01-08 | study: AquaDiva: Metagenomics assemblies of 32 groundwater samples
GTAACAAGGCACGGGTAGCGGAAGCTGCTCGTGGAATATTTCAAGGTGAAAAACTCCAGCACCACTTTTTTCAAAAGTGGTGCTGGATGAACGAGTCGTTATTGTGTGTTCCAATTGGACACATAATGATTTGCCGGATATCTAAAACCGGATGGCCGTACAGAAAGTTGTACAAAAATGTCCCACTTCGTTCTGCTTTGCAGAACTTCGCGGGACGCTGAATTTTGAAAAGCCTTTGGCTAACAAAATTCGCGAACGGAACAAAACAAAGAATATCTTCAGAAAAGCGCTTATTTTAGGCGCTTTTTTGGTGCTTGACTTTTAGATATGGAATATGATATAATGTAGGTAGGTTAAGTACATGAAGTTGGCTATAATAAACCCAGTCAAAAGGAGAGATTATGTTTTACAGAAAATCTTTGTTTCTTTCGATTGCAATCCTGATCATTTCGACTGTTTGCTTTATATTGGTAAACAGCTTCGAAAATCCTAAGGCATCTGAGCATATTTGGACATGGTGGATGTTCAGAATAATTATAACAGGGTCTCTTTTCATTGTCGTGATGTTGCCTGCAACAAGATTTATTGCTCATCATTGCGGTTACGGGCAAGAGAGTATGACTGTGAAAAGTTTCGACAAAAATCAGGTTGTGGACAATTGGCACGGCGAAAAGCCAAAACAAGAATAATTGCCGAGACATTCGGTAAAAAACAAGGGAGCAAGCAATTGCCCCCTTTTGTATTGTTAAAATTAAAAAAACTGTGCGCGTGCCAGGGTTCGAACCTGGGACCCCACGAGTATCAGTCGAGTGCTCTACCAACTGAGCTACACGCGCGTAGTAAAAATGTATCAGAAAATCAACGATTATTCAATTCCTCTTCAATCCTCAAAAGTTCGTTGTATTTGGCGACGCGCTCGCCGCGGCTCATTGAACCAGCTTTGATATATCGGCTGGCTACGCCCACAGCAAGATGAGCGACTGAAGTATCTTCAGTTTCGCCGGAACGGTGAGAAATAATGGTTTTAAATTCTCCCTCTTTGGCTTTCTTGATAACACTAAGAGTTTCGCTCAGCGTACCAACTTGATTTAGTTTAATTAAAATACTATTGGCCGCTTTTCTCGCTATGCCTTCTTCCAGTCTTTTTGTATTAGTAACAAACAAATCGTCCCCGACTATCATTATTTTTTCGCCAAATTTTTGCGTGAAGACCGTGTAGGCTTCCCAATCATCCTCAGCAAACGGATCTTCTATTGATATTATCGGATAATTATTTATAAGGTCTTCATAATAATCGGAAAGCTCGGCGCTGGTCATTTCTTTATTTTCCGATTTCAAAAAATATTTACTATCTTTATAAAATTCTGAAGCAGCGATATCAAGAGCAATGCCAAAATCAACTCCCGGCTTAAAACCGGCCTTTTCAATTGCTTGCATTATAAAATCCAAAGCGTCGCGATGAGAAGAAACTTTTGGAGCAAAACCACCTTCGTCTCCGACGGCAATACCCAAATTATTTTCTTTCAAAATATTCTTCAAATGCATGAAAACTTCATCGCAATTTTCAACCATTTTTTTGAAGATGATTTTTTGAAGCGGCACAATCATAAATTCTTGGATATCCAAGCCATTATCGGAATGAACTCCTCCATTTATTATATTAACCATTGGCGCCGGCAAAGAAGGGGAAATGCCCCAAAAAAGAGAAGCTATATATTTGTAGAGAGGAACATTTTTTCTGTTGGCCTCAGCTTTAGCAAAAGACATGGAAAGCCCAAGGATGGTATTGGCGCCCAAATTTGATTTATTTTCCGTGCCGTCCTTTTCTATAAGAAAATTGTCCAAAGAATGCTGGTCAAAATCTTTGTTCAACAAATCTGCGGCAATTTCCTGTTTTATTCTTTCGGCTAGTTTGCTCTCTCCTTTGCCTTCAAAATGCTCGGGGTTTTCATCTCTCTTTTCCAGCGCTTCATATTTGCCGGTAGAGGCTCCGCTTGGCACACTGAACCTGCCCATAAATTTTTCATCAATGGTAGTATCAACCTCCAATGTGGGATTGCCTCTCGAATCCAATATTTCCCGCGCTTCGATTTTGGTTATTTTGGACATTAATATAATTATAGCTCACTTGTACTTTTGCACAAATATGAGATACTGTCACCAAGTAATATAAATCATGAGAATTTTGCTCATAAACCCTCCTCTAACAGGCACTGCAAGCAATTTAACAGTACTCGGTTTGCCTTTAGGAATTTTGTATATAGCGGCAGTTCTTGAAAAAAAAGGAAAAGTTGTTGAGGTATTTGATTCTATAACCTGCGAACCAAAACTAGAGACAAAGAGAATTGACAATGAAAAAATACATATAGGTGCATCATGGAAAAGATTAGAAGACGAAATTAGAAATAAAAAGCCAGATATTGTAGGGATTTCAAACCAGTTTAGTTCGCAGGTTGACAACGCGATTAGAGCGGCAGAAATCACTAAAAAAATTGACGCAAGGATAATAACAGTTGTGGGGGGTCCACATGCATCTTGCATGCCCCAAGATTTTTTGAAGAAAGAGAGTATAGATTTTGTTGTGAGGGGGGAAGGGGAGTATCCTTTTGCTGAACTTGTTAATGCCATTGAAAAAAACAAGTCATTTGAGAAAATAAACAACATTGCTTTCAAGAAAGAAGGTAAGAATATAATAAACCCTATCAGCCAAATTGATAATCTTGATGAGTTGCCATTTCCTACCTATCATCTTTTAAGCATGGAAAATTATTTTGGGATAATAAAAGAAGGGCTTGGGAGAGTGACTCTCGCGACTAAGCATACAAGGCAGATTTCCCTGATTACTTCAAGAGGATGCCCCTATAACTGCATTTTCTGTTCAATACACCAACATATGGGCAGGAAATGGCGCGCTAATTCTGCCGAATATGTTGTGAGGCACATCAAATATGTTGTTGATAATTATGCTGTTAATCATATAAGTTTTGAGGATGATAATCTTATTGTTGACAAAGAGAGATTTGAAAAAATATTAGATGGAATAAGAAAAAATAATATCAACATAACTTGGGATACACCAAATGGGATAAGGGCTGACAGAGCTGATTTTGAATTACTAAAAAGAATGAAGAGAAGTGGCTGTAGTTCAATTAAAATAGGTGTGGAATCGGGTGACCAGCATATTCTCAACAGCATTGTAGGAAAAAATCTCGAGCTCAAGAAAGTGGTAGAAACAGCATCTGCCTGCAAACAGCTGAATATTCCAGTTACAGCTTTTTTCATAATAGGATTCCCAGGAGAAAGCAAGAAAAGCATAAAAAGGACACTCGACTTTGCATACACGCTAAAGAAAAAGTACTATGCCGACTCTGTCATTACTATCGCAATACCTCTTATTGGAACAAAAATGTATGATATAAGCAAGGAAAAAAACTATCTAGTTGGGGGGCGTAATCCTTCTGAGTTTGGGGGTAAGGATGGTTTGGTAATAGAAACTGAAAATTTTAACCTTGACTATTTAAAAAGAGAGAGAAATAGGTTTTATAAGAGAGTCATATTATTGCAGATACTGCAAACAATAAAAAAGCCTTCAACACTTTTAAGATATAGATGGCTTTTAAGAAACCCAAAAAACTTTATGAACATTTTGAGTTACTTAACAAAAACAAAATGATTGCAGCCGTCGGTTTGTTTGAACATTATTCATTATCCACTTTTTCACGGTCGTGAATTTTTGGTTAATATATAATGAAATCAATGAAAAAAGAAACAAAAGAAAAAGTTGTTTCTATTGGAACAAATATATTAATTACAATAGGAGTATTGGGTTTCGTTGCAATAGCTATCGCTGCTGGAAATGCTATCCAATTATTGAAATACACGCCTTTGGGTGGAAAAACAAAATATAAAAAATACGAAATAAATAGAAATATAAAAAGACTATTGGAAAGAGGTTTGCTTCAAATAATAGAAGATAAACACAATAAATATATCGAAGTAACAGCAAGGGGCAGAAAAATTATTCTTAAATACGAATTGGAAGGTCTTGCCAAAGACAAACCAAAGAAATGGGACAAAAAATATAGAGTCGTTATTTTTGATATATCAGAACAAAGAAGAAAAACCAGAGACAACCTTAGAAACATATTGCGGTCATTTGGTTTTATTCAACTACAGGGCAGTGTTTGGGTATACCCATATCATTGTCAAGAAATTATTGAGTTATTGAAAAAATATCTCAAACTAAATCAAGAAGTGATTTATATGACTGTGGATTCAATTGAAAATGACGAGTGGCTTTTGGAAAAATTTAAATTAAAGTGATTGTTAGTATTAACCACTTTTTCACGACCGCGAAATTTTGGTTAATGGGTGATAATTAAGATAATTTTGTAAAGAAACAAAAACTTGCAATTTTTGAGTAAAAGTGGTTGAATGCTGGCAGAAGTTCAATCAAATTCCAGACCCGGACGGGTCAAAGAACGGAGATTCAGGAATATGGATTACAAAAAATTGAATCAAAAATCTTTAGATTGTCTTTTAAGAGATTTTCCGTGGCTGTGGGCGATTAGAAACCGTTGGTGTCCAGACACAGTTTATATTAAAGTCCAGTGTGCTAAATTGAAATCAACGGATGTAGAGTTTTTTTGTAACAGACAGTTCCATAATAATGGATTTTGTGAGGCTTGGGTTCACTGCCTTTCAAAACCAAAACATGATGTCGAGTGGGTGGAGAGTATAAAAACTATAGAATCAATGGGCTTGGTTCGCGTGCTTCAGGGACGTATAAATTACTCGGTTACTAGGCATATAGTTTTTGTAGTCAAAGAAAGGAGTGAGGTTAGTTGGATTACTATATATCGTCCACCTAAACCTGATAAAGATTTTCTGAATTTTTTTACAAAACTCAGAGAGTTATAATCATAAACAATTTTTTGTGTCAAAAAGAGCGGCAATTGCGCCGCTCTTAGTTTTTATATTTTAAATAAGAAGACTTAAGATTGCTTCTTTTCTTCTTCGGCAATGGCGAGGATCATGGGGATGATAGAGTCGGGGTTGAGAGAGATAGCTTCTATGTTATTACTGACGAGAAAGCGAGTGAAATCGGGGTAATCGGAAGGAGCTTGGCCGCAGAAACCGATGTATTTGCCACGCTCTCGGCATTTTTTTATAGCCATTGCGACAAGAGTTTTAACAGCAGGGTCATTTTCGTTTGAAATGTGAGCGACAACTCCAGAATCTCTATCAAGTCCCAAAGTAAGCTGAGCCAAATCGTTTGAACCGATGGAGAAACCGTCAAAGATATCCAAAAATTCATCAGCCCGGAGAACATTGGCCGGAATTTCACACATAACATAAACTTTGAATCCGTCTTTGCCTTTTTCTAGACCTTCTTCTTTCATAATATCCAAAACTTTTTGGCCTTCTTCGGGAGTACGGCAGAAGGGGATTAAGGCTACGACATTTTTGAGGCCAAATTGTTCTCTGACTTTTTTGAAGGCTCGGCATTCAAGCTTAAAAGCCTCTTTGAATTTATCATCGTAATAACGCGAAGCCCCGCGCCAGCCAATCATCGGATTTTCTTCTTTGGGTTCAAAATCGTCACCGCCAAGAAGTGTGGAATACTCATTGGTTTTAAAATCGGAGAACCTGACCACGACATCATTGGGATAAAAAGCGGCGCAAATTTGACCGATGCCTTCAGCCAGTTTATCTACATAATAAGAAACCTTGTCATCATAACCGGCTGTTATTTTTTCTATTTTATTTTTTAGTTTTGAATCTAGGCTGCTAAAATTCAAAAGAGCATTTGGGTGGACTTTGATATTGGAGACAATGATAAATTCCTCGCGGGCCAGACCGACGCCTTTGTTTGGAATAAATGAATACATAAAAGCAGACTCCGGCGAGCCGATGTTCATACAGACTTTGGTTTTTGTTTCTGGAATATTAGAAACGTCGTGTGCTTCTTCCGTCCATTCCAATTTGCCTTCAAAAACATTGCCTGCCGTACCACTTGAAGTATCTACTGTCACCACTTGGCCAGTTTTGAGTTTAGAAAGAGCATCGCCCGTGCCAACCACTGCAGGAATGCCGAGCTCGCGACTGACGATCGCGGCGTGGCTGGTGCGGCCACCCTTCTCGGTGATGATGGCCGAAGCAATTTTCATAATCGGCTCCCAATCGGGGTCGGTGATTTCAGTCACCAAAATTTCGCCCTTTTCAAATTCATCCAATTTTTTTACATCGGTAATAATGCGAACTTTGCCGGAAGCGATTTTGGTGCCGACGGCAATACCGACAGTTAGAGGTTTTTCATTTGGGGTCTGGAGTTTATATTCGGTGATAGTGTTGTGCTTTTTTTCTGATTGGACGGTTTCCGGTCTGGCTTGAACAATGAAAAGTTCGTTTGTGATGCCGTCTTTGGCCCATTCCATATCCATAGGCGTTGGTTTGCCGGCTCTTTCCGTATAATGCCTTTCAATCTCCAAAGCCCAACGGGACAAAGTTAAAATTTCTTCATCATTCAATACGAAAATATTCCTGTCTTTTTGGCTCACATCCACTTCTTTGGTACTTCGACTTAGCTCAGTATGAATCGAGTTTTGTTTGGAAACACCATAGATCATTTTATTTTCTTTGGAACCGATAGTTTTTTTGATGATAGCAGGGAAGCCTTGATTTAAAGTGGTTTTAAAAATCAAATAAGCATCAGGTGTCACTTTGCCTTGCACCACCATTTCACCTAAACCCCAAGAAGCGTCAATCTCAACCACATCTCTAAAGCCTGATTCGGTATCAATAGTAAACATAACTCCGGAGGCGCCTTTGTCTGAACGCACCATTTTTTGGACACCTACGGAAAGTGCTACATCAAAATGATTAAACCCTTTGTCTACACGATAAGAAATGGCGCGGTCGTTCCAAAGAGAAGCCATGGCCATCTTCACTGCTTCAAAAACTTTTTTATCACCGACAATATTGAGATATGTTTCGTGCTCACCGGCAAAACTTGCTCCCGGCAAGTCTTCGGCAGTGGCGGAAGAACGCACGGCTGTGTCCGTCGCTTCATCACCATAAGCACTGGAAAGATTGTTGTAAGCTTCGGTAATTTCTCTTTGTATTTCTTCCGGAATGTCCGCTTTTATTATCGCCTCTCTCACAGCTTTGCCTGATTTTTGTAAATCTTTAATATCATGAGTATCTAAACCTTCAAGTTCTCCTTTAATAAAATCAATAAGGCCAGCTTTCTCTATGAAATAGCGGTAGGCGTAGGCCGTCACCACGAAACCGTTTGGCACTCTGATGCCCTTGCCGGTGAGAGTCCTGTACATTTCGCCGAGCGAGGCGTTTTTGCCGCCGACCATAGCGACATCATCATTGTTGACCTGGTCAAACCAAAGAATAAATTTTTTATCTTTCATTTATATAACATTATATACAAGTCTGAGACATTACTCCCGAGCTTTCCTGTGTATATCGCGCCATCTTTAATTTCTTTGAAAAAATTGTAGCTGTCGCCATGCATCAAAAATTCTTCCGGAGAAATTCCGGCCTGTTTCGATTTTTCAAAAAGTTCCAAATCAACCAAAGCGCCGGCATGGTCATTGTTGTCCCAACCATCAGAAGTGGCACAAACCAAAACCGAATCCAGTTTAATATACGGCAGAGCAGAAAGAGCCATTTCTTGATTGCGTCCGCCGACTCCATGATTCTGAGGAATTATTACCGTGGTCTCGCCGCCAAATAAAATACAAGTTTTATTTTTGGGTTCTCGGAGCGCCAACTCTTTACCCATTTCGCCGGCATTTCCGGAAAATCTATCGGTTTCGGTAGTAACAAAAAAACCGAGCTCCTCGGCTTTGCTTTCCATTGCTTCCAGCGCGTCAGTGTTACTGACAATCATTATATTTTTTATTCTGTCTTCCGATTCGGTTAAAATAGTCGGGCCGGAAGCAATGACGGAAATATTATTTCCAGGAACATCCGAAAAAATTAAAGAAACCATACGAGCAGGAGAACAAGTTTCCGCAAATTTTCCCCCTTTGACTTGCGACATTTGTTTCCTCACGGCATTGAGTTCATAAATATCGGCGCCTTTGGCTGTAAATTCTTTGGTTTTTTCGATGATTGTATTTAAATCAAAACCGTCAACCGGTAATTCAAATAAGGAAGAGCCGCCGCCGGAAATTAAAGTGATGACCAAATCTTTTTCGGTCAGATCTTTTACCATTTCTAAAATTTTTTTGGTCGCTGACACGTTTTGTTCTGAGGGTAGAGGATGGGTGCCTTCAAAATATCTGATTTTCTTCAAATCTTTCGATTCATCGGTAGGTTTGACATCAATCACGGCTCCTTCCATTAAGTAATCTCCCAAAATTTCTTCAATCACTTTGGCGCCATCGAGAGCGCATTTGCCGATCCCGACAAAAATTACTCTGTTGAAAGATTTTAAATCCAATTCATTTCCGCCTTCTATATTTAAAACACCACTAGTAATTGAAATTTTTTTTCTCAAAACCTTTTCTGTATTTATGGCCTCCAATCCTGCTTCCAAAATTTCCAGCGCCTGCGTTCGCAATTCATTGGTCGCCAATTCTTCTTTGTTTGAAATAATTCCCATGATTCCATTTTAACACCTAACTCCCTAAATCCCTCTTAATTTAAGAGGGAATTTGTGGATAAACTTTTTATTAAAAAAGCCGCTTCGTGGTTAGAAGCAGCTTTTTACAATTTGTTTTGCATTGGTAATTACATTTCTGCTTTGGACGGTGGGCACTGAAACTCCAATACCTTATTTAAAGTCTGATCTATGGCATCCGCTTGGTCTTTCTCAGTAAAAGATTTGGGTAGTTTGCCTACCGTATAAAGAGACACGGAACGAGAGTTTGAAGTGTAAACACCAATTTCCAAAACCCTTCTCAATTTTCCGGTTGTTTTGTTAACCAAGGGGTTAACGGAAACAAACATATTGCAACCAATGGCAGTAGCACCACTGTCAACTTTTTCTTGAAGTTTGGTAACAATCTTTGTCGCTAAATCGTCAAGTTCTTGGTCGGTTGCAATACCGCTGTTGACCTTAGCGTTGACTGCAAAATCACCCTTTTTGATAACAGTAAGTTTGTCAGCCGGTTCCTTTGGTTCGGAACTTTGAGGCTGTTCCTGGGCAAATGTAAAAGAACATGCAAAAAACGCGAAAAGAACAATCAGACTAGTCTTCATAACTTAATCCTCCTTGGCCATCACAATACTAGCCTTATTAAAAAAAGACAAGGGTTTACAAATTTAATTAGGTTTTAAAATTGTGCGGCGGCTGGTACGACGTTGGAATCATGTTGAGAGATGATGTGGAGTAGATTATAATTTTAATTACATGGATTATTTAATAAGTCGCTTTGCCCCTTTTTCACTCGGTACAAATATAGCCATTGATAATTTTAAAAAATTTCAAATAAGACGTTTCAGACACATACCAAATTCTGAAAGTCTACTTGTGTGTCTGCCGGGTTGGGGAGAAAAACTTGGTAAGTGGAAAAATATTGAAAAATTTGCGGTTAGTAAAAAATTGTCTTTCGTGGTTTATGAGTTTCCTCGCGGTATATTTTCGGACCAAAAAGATACAACCATTGATCTGTTTGAAAATATAAACTCGATAGTAAGGAAAGATATAAATGAACTCAGGAGTAAATATAGTTTTAATAAGTGCGTTCTTGTGTGTATAAGTCTAGCCTCATCTTATGGTTCTCTTGTTTATAAGGATAATCCTGACATCAATGAAATAGTTCTTGTTGCTCCTGGCGAGAATCTCGCTAAAGATATGTGGTACGGCTGTAGAACTCAACATTTTCGCAAATCCTACGAGAAACAAAATATTAACGAAATACAACTAATAAAAGACTGGCATAACTTAGCTCCTGAAAATAATTTTCCCACTTTGGGAACCAGTATAAGTATGTTGTTTGGAAAATATGATAAAGTTTTGCCTTACAAATTTGGTTGTCAATTAGCAGATATTTATAAGCAAAATAATTTGAACGTAGCCAAAAAAACTTTGTCTCTTGGTCACTACTTTTTAATCTCGATATTTTTACTTTTTCCTAAGTATTTCTTAAGATTAAACTAATCTTGATGTGTACCCCTTTTAGTAGACATTTTAGAATCCTCTAACCTCTCCTTGCCA
>ERZ1292629.4485-Hain-H43-01um-R1-4485-length-10180-cov-4_pt1 | contig 10180 bp, 17 predicted proteins | sample MGYA00564399_ERZ1292629 | MGnify/ENA primary metagenome ERZ1292629 (study PRJEB36523, sample SAMEA6512636) | groundwater metagenome | collected 2019-01-08 | study: AquaDiva: Metagenomics assemblies of 32 groundwater samples
ATTATTATGTCCCGGTAGCTCAGTTGGTAGAGCGCATGACTGTTAATCATGATGTCGTAGGTTCGAGTCCTGCCCGGGACGTTTTCTAAATTAGGACGAGAACCTTAGGTTCGACGAGAAATTTTGTGGTAGCAAGATTATGCTTTTGATTTTTTACCTTTCTCGAGCCCACACTCGTTTTTTGTTGTGAGGCGATACTCGTGTAAACTCTCGCCCCCAATTTACTTGAATTCCCGCACTCCCCGAACTTCGTTTTCGCCTTTATGCTGTGAAAAATCAAACTAAATTCCTTTATCGCGTGCGAGATTTCGAGCTGTTCTGCCCGGGACGTTGATTAATTTTATGCTCACTTCGTTCGCCAAAATTGTGCGTCTTCAACGCAGATTAATTGCTACGAAATCGACGCTGTCAGATTTCTTCGCTAAGAAAGAGTTAGCATGGGAATTTTTTGGAGAGCGTTTTATCATTACTTTTATCGTTGGATTTTCTTATTAGCAGTTTTTATCTCGAGCGTTAGCGAGCAATAAGAATTATTTCCTCAGCCCCAAATCTACAATTGGTTCTGGTTTTAGTTTTTCAAGACGAGCGTAAACATTGGATTGTTTTGAACCTTGAATCAAGGATATCATTGCATCCTGCGCGTTTTTAATTTTTTCAGGTTCTCCGATAATTCCGACAAAATTATCTTTTAATTCAAAATGGCAGTTTGTCAAGTCGCATAAAACTTTCAGGGTTTTGCCTCCTTTTCCAATAATTCTTGCCCTTACTCTTTCCAAATCCTTTCTTTTTGTGTAGTCCTTTATATTTAATATTTCCAAAATAAAATCCTCTTTTTTTATCAGCATTGCGTCTGAAAAACTAAATCCAAATTCCAAAGCGTCGATAACTTTTTCTGCAACATATTCATCCTCGGGTTTTCCTGAAATTGAAACTTCTTTTCCCCGATTTGTTATTTTTATTTTCAATTCTTTTTCAAGTTTTTCTTTGTTCTTTAAAATCCTTGGAAGTTTTTCTAAGAGGAGGATTTTCATAGTGTTGCTTATATTTTTTAATATATAAATCTTTAAATATTTAACAGGTTTTTTGAACTAATGCTAAAAAGAAAATCTTATGATTATGTCCTTGTAGTTCATGAAGGGAAATCTCTTGTCCCCTGTGATGGAGTTCTGGAGAGGAACAAATGTCTTTTTGACAGATATATTCCTTTCGATGATGAAAGAGTCGGCAAATATTCTTTCGATAAGAAATTAGGGAAAGAAGTATTGACAGAACTTAAAAATATAAGGTGTGAAATTTTTAAAAAAATTTAGAATTCATTCTTTTCTGTTTTTAGATAACCCTTGGTTTTTAACCATTCAACCTGATTTGGAAAATATTTGAAAATCACGTCGCCTTTTGTATTGTCCAGTTCCCACGGCTCAATTATCACGACGTCGTTCGGACGAAGCCACAATTTTCTTTTCAATCGTCCAGGAACTCTGCAATTTCTTGATTTTCCGTCGAGACAATTCACCTGCATCTTGTTCCCTCCGAGGCGCTGTTCTATAATTCCAAGAACTTCTTTTCCTCGAGGTAGTTTTACTCTTGTGACTATTTCTTCTGGTTCTTCTTGCCGCATAATTATGAGAAAAGAAAATGTTTTATAAACTTTTGTTAAGAGATTTTTCGGTAAAATATAAAAAGCCCTTCATCGTCATATAATCTAATTCTAAAATAGAAGAAAATGAAAAAAATTTATAGTAAAAGTTTGGGGGAATTTTGATTTGGAAGAAATCATTCAGGAAAAAATAAGCGCAGACCATCTTCTCTATGTTAGTTTGAAATATACAAAAACCTGCGATGTTATCATGAATCTTCTTTTGCGGTGGAGAAAAATGATTGAGACAAGCATAGACAAAATATTAAAACACGCAAAAACGAAAAAAAAGATTTCCTCTGTTCCGTCGAACCCGATTGTGCAAATAGAAGAAGTCAAAAAATTGCTGAGGAAGGACAAGAATTTTCTGGAGATAATTGAACTTTATGAAATGTTCAGAAAACTCGAGGAATTGCGAACCGAAAGAATCGGCGAATTCAGGAAAAATGTTACGCTGAAAATTTTTTATCAGGGAAAAGAAATTAATGTGAATTTGGAACAGCTGAAAGTTTATGCAGACAAGATGGAAAAATTTGTTGATTCTGTAAAAGAATTTTTGGGAAGTTAAATATATCTTGTATTGCAATAATGTTTATAATCTTTAGTTTTTGTAAAAGAGAATGAAACCTAAAGCATCATCTGATTTATTTGGTAGTTCATCAAGAATTTCACATCAAATAAGAGAATGTCTGTTGGGTAATAGGAGTATTCTTGTTTTGGAAGATTTGATTGAAGATGAATATTTTTCTCCTGAAGAAGGTCCTGATGAAAGTTCTGATAATCTTTTCTGTTGTGAGGAGACTCATCTTTTTTATGAACATATAATAAGGCGAATTATTTTTCCTGTTATTCCTCTAAAGCCTCTAGAGTCCCCGTTTGAAAAGGGTGTTTTAGATAAATTTATGGATAATCTTATTCCAAACTTAAACCCCTCTTATGAAATTAAATTTCTAAAGATCGATAATCATGTTAGTCTTTATTGGAAAATGCGATATGGATTTTTAATTTTTAATGAACATATTGGAAGTAGAGAGCAAATTAGATATACTAAAGATAAATTATTCAATCCTTCAAATTTTATTCCACTGGAAATACAAAAATTATCAATATGTGAAAATAAAATTAGAAATAAAGAAGTTAATTCTCTTCATAAATTAATTGAACAAACTAGAATAAATGTTTACCCTTGTTTAAAAGTAGCTAAAAAGAAGGAAATTAAACAGAGAGTGAAAGTGAAGTAGAATTTGGGTAATTTCCGCTTATTTTATCTAACCTTGCTTCCAACTTTAATCTCTTTTTCTGGAGAAATTAAAATTACTTCTGATTCGTCGTCGCTGACTGCTGCCAAAATCATTCCCCGGCTTTCAATTCCTCGCATTTTTCTTGGAGCAAGATTTGCGACAACAACAACTTCTTTATTTTTCAAATCCTTTTTTGAATAATGTTTTTTTATTCCGGCGCAGATTGTTCTTTTTTCACTGCCCAAGTCAATTATCAGTTTGTAAAGTTTGTCTACGCCTTCGATGTCTTCAACCTCGAGGATTTTCCCTACTCGCAAATCAATTTTTTCCCAGTCAGCGAAGGGAATTGTGATAGTTGTCATTTATACCTCTCCTTCATAATTTTATCTATAACTGCTCTACTTTCGTTTAACCATTTTGGAACTTCAGAATATATTGAATAATCTCTTTCCCTCATAATTTTACTTACTTCTATTCTGCTTTCTTCAATTGCCTTGCCTATATCTGTCCTTGATATTCCGTCGTAGTGCATTTTATGATTTCTCACCTACCCCGATTTTTAATATTTGAATTTCTCTGCCCGCACTCCCCGAACTTCGTTCGCCTTTCAGTTGTGAGAAATCTAATTTTTGGTTTATTATCATTATATTTTCCTAAACAAAATTTCAGACTTTTTAATCTTTGTTGTGCTGAATTGCTTGGTAATTTTTTCAGATGTTTCAGGCATAAATGGAAAAAGCAGTTTCGCAATCTCCTTGATACTTTCTGCTAATTCGTAAAGGACTTTTTTGTCGTGCGTTTCCCAAGGTTTTTTGATTTGAACATATTCATTGCACTTGTCGATAAAAGCGAAAATTTCATTCAGGACTTTGTCAAATTCAAAATTGTCAAATAGTTTTTCTATTTTTTTTGTGTTTAATTTTTTCAGGAGTTTGTTTTCGCATTTTTCTGTTCCATACTTTTCAGCCAATGCAGAAACTCTTGAAACCAGATTTCCTAATTTATCTGCGAGTTCATTATTGTGTCTTTCTACAATAGCTTTTTCATCAAAATCTCCGTCGCTGCCGTCTGCAAATGGGAATTGTCTGCAGAGAAAATATCTTATTGTGTCTGTCCCGTATTTTTCTGCGAGAATTTTCGGGGAGATTGCGTTTCCCAATGACTTGGAAATTTTCTGATTGTTGAATTTCAAAAAACCGTGAACGAAAATTGTTTTTGGCATTTTATACTCTGCGGATTTCAAGAATGCGGGCCAGTAAACACAGTGAAACCATGAATTATCTTTTCCTAAGAGATGCAAATCAGCAGGCCAGTATTTTTGATTTTTTCCTGAACCTGAAATATAATTGAAAAGCGCGTCGAACCAGACATAAGTGATGTGGTTTTTGTCGAGAGGAAACTGGATTCCCCATTTGAATGATGTTCGCGAGATGCTTAAATCGTTCAATCCTTCCTTGACTCTGCTGATGATTTCATTTCTTCTTTCCTTCGGCAAAATAAATTCAGGATTTTTTTTGTATAAATCCAAAAGGAATTTTTGGTACTTGCTCAATCTGAAAAAATAACTTTCTTCTTTTATTTTTTCAACAGCTCTTTTATGAATCGGGCAAACTCCGTCGATTAAATCTTTTTCAGTGTAATATGCTTCACAACCAGTGCAGTATAATCCTTCGTATTTTCCTTTGTAGATGTCGCCGTTTTCAAAACATTTTTTTATAACTTCCTGAACTAATTTTTCATGGTCTTTGTCTGTTGTTCTGATAAATCTGCTGGGTTCAATATTCAGAGATTTCCACGCCTCTTTGAATTTTTTAGATAATTCGTCGACGAACTCTTTTGGTTTTTTCCCTTTTTCTTCTGCAATTTTTTCAATTTTTTTTCCATGTTCATCTGTTCCTGTCAGAAACCAAACATCTTCCCCCCGAAGTTTATGCCATCTTGCGATAATGTCTGCAACAACTTTTTGGTAAGCATGTCCAATGTGGGGGTTTGCACTAGGATAATCAATTGCAGTGGTAACATAAAATTTTTGTTTCATAAGCTTCATAGAAGAAGAGAATATAAAAAGTTAACCTCCGAATTGATTTAGGAGATAATTTTCTAATCCATCAGGATTTTTTCTGTTGTATAATCTTAAATCTTTTATGACTTTTTTGTGGATTTCTTTTAATCTGTAATCTTCAACTTTTTTTCTTGATTCAAAACTAATAAGTTTGAATCTTAATCCACTTTTTTTAACAATTCCTTCAATTGGTTTTTCTTCCTCTTCAATCATTGCCAAAAGATTGTAGATTTTTTGTTCTGTTCCTCTTATATCCCTATTTTGATTTATTATAAGAAACCACCATTTAAGACAATCAGGATTTGTTTCAGCTCTTTGACAATTGTATCTGACGTGTCTATCCATAGATTTTAAAATAAAAAACCCTATATAATAATTGTTGTGATAACAGGATAAAAGAGATGAGCAAAAAAGAATATGCAGAAGTCAAGGAATTAAAACATAAAGCCCGGTGCCTGAGCATCAAGGAAGGGATTTTAGCGTCGGCAAAAAATTCTTTTGGGCAATCGTATATTTCGCCGTTTGCAATTGCGGTTAATGCGAGCAATTCGCTGGTTGCTCTTCTGACGTCGGTGTCAGGAATTTTTGGGCCGTTAAGCCAGTTGCTTGGCTCCAAACTTATGCGAAGGCACTCAAGGAAAAAAATAGTTACGCAGTATATTTCTCTTGAATCTTTGGTTTGGATTTCTTTTATACTTATTGCAATTTTGTTTTACAAAGGAATAATTGTCAATATTCTTCCATTTTTGGTTTTGCTGTTTTTTTCTCTGTATATAATTTTTGGAAATGTTGCTTATCCGCCGTGGTTTTCATGGATAGGGGATATCGTCGATAAAAAATACAGGGGGCGGTGGTTTTCTAAACGGCGTTTGATTGACGGATTTGTCCTCGGAATATTGACAATTGCTGCTGCGATATTTCTTGATGTTTTTCGGGAAAAGAATTTTTTGATGCTGGGATTTGTTGTTTTATTTTCGCTTGCATTTATTTTCAGAATCATGTCTGTAAAAATTTTCAGAAGTCAATATGAACCAAAGTTGAAAACGAAAAAAGAAGATTATTTTTCTTTCTGGAGTTTCTTGAAAAAATCTGAAGGAAATAATTTTGGAAGGTTTTCTATTTTCATGGCTTTGCTTAATTTTTCTTCTGCGATTTCTTCTTCTCTGGTTATAGTTTATTTGCTCCGGTATCTTGAATTTAATTATTTAATTTACATGATTATTATTTCAGCAGGAGGAGGTTTTGCCCTGATTTCGCTTACCTTCTGGGGAAAATTCGCTGACAAATATGGAAATTACAAAGTTCTTGGAATTACGACGATGCTGCTCCCAATTGTTCCAATTTTGTGGATTTTGAATGATTCGCCTATTTACCTGATTTTTGTGCCTTTTGTTATCCATAATGTTGCGCTGGCAGGATTTAATCTTTCTGCTACAAATTTTATTTACGATAATGGGCATCCTGGGAAAATAGGATTGATGATTTCTTATCATAATCTGCTTTCCGGCATAGGAGTTTTTTTTGGCGCGGGGTTGGGCGCGCTACTGATAAAATATCTGCAATTAGATTTTATCGAACCGCTCTTTGCGATTTTTATTCTTAGCGCTGTTCTGATGATGGTTGTGGTTTTCTGGTGGATTCCTGAACTGAAAGAAGTGCGAAAAACTGAAAAACTGAAAAATTATTCTCGTGTTTTCAAAGAGCTGATTATTAAAGGTGGGGCTGCAACAATTTCTGAGGAGCTTCATCAATTAATGGCGATTAAAACTTATTTGAAAGAGAAGTAATCCGTAAACTATTTAAATAAAATTAATTTTTTTAGAAGATGTTCAACAGAAAAAAGTGCGAAAAATGCGGAAACAAAATAAGTTCAAAATTTGATTTTTGTCCTTATTGCGGAAAACCTGCAAATGGAAATCTCGACGAAGATTTTGGAATGCTCGGCAAAAATGATTCTTTTGATGAATTCGACAATTTTTCAAAATCAATTTTTGGAGGATTTGGGGGAGGCATGCTGAACAAGATGCTCGGCAATGCAGTGAAAATGCTGGAGAAAGAAATGCAGAAAGAAATGCACCGCTCGGTGTCACCCCAAACACTGAATGCTGGGCGTAAAAAAACAAATTCCCAGCCGAGGACAAATTTCCAGATGTTCATAAACGGGAAAAAAGTAAATCTTGGAGAGGATTTTTTTCCAGTTCAAAAACAAAAAGCGAAAAAAACCGCACCTGTCAAACTTCCGCAAAATAAGTTGAAGAATTTTTCAAAATTGCCGAGAGAAAATCCCAAGGCAGATATAAGAAGATTTTCAAACAAAATTGTTTACGAGATAAATGTTCCTGGAGTGAAATCTATCGACGATGTTTCAATTATCCAGCTGGAGAATAGCATCGAGATAAAAGCAGTTTCAAAAGAAAAATCATACGCCAAGATTCTTCCTATAAATTTGCCGATAATAAATTATGGATTGGATAACCAAAAAATTCTTCTTGAGCTGGCTGTCAGCGGATAATTTTTGTTAGAAAAAATGCAATAATTGCGTTCGGCTCTGCCTCACGATTAATTGCTTCAAATTGGCGTCCCGCACAATTTTTCGCTAAAAGTAATCAGTGTGTAAATCACCGCGATAAATTTTTCTATTAATCACTTTTCATAAATCTTTGCGACGTGAGGAGCAACTATTTTTCGAGCGAAGCGAGAAAGTTATTTAAACTAGATTTTCTTGATTAATTTATGGCGAGAAGTAAATTAGCTATGTGGAGTTTTGTCCTGATTTTAGTTACTTATTTTTTAATTGTAATACCCTTTGTTTTTACTATAGAGTCTCCTTATTTGGTCTCAGAAATCCTTTTTTATTTAGCATTATTTATTGGAATAATTGCTTTATTTTTAGGAATTATTTCCCTTAGAAAAATAAATAAGAAGAAATTAAAAGGAAAAGGGCTTGCAATTGCAACTATTGTTTTAAGTCTAATATTAGTATTGGTCTTTGCTTTTTTACGTCTGATACATTTTAACTTTGGATAATATTTTTTTATATCCCTTATTATTTCTAAATTTAAACCTATATACTAATATTGAGAGAATAAAATCCTGGAAATAATTAACTTAATTCCAAAATTATTTAAAGAAATAATTATTAATTGAATTATGAGTTGGAAAAAATTGCCTGCTTGGCTGAAGGGAGCAATAGTGTCTGAAATTATTTTGATAATTTTATTTGCTGTAAGTTTTATCTGCGATTATACTCTTGGACAAAATTGTTTTGGAGCATGGTGCGAGTCAGGATGCTTTTTTCCGATATTTCATATTAACTGGATAGCATTTCATACTGGAGTTTATAATTGGTGGGCAATGGTTTTGACAGGCATTGCAATCCATTTCATAGTCGGGGCATTAATTGGTTTTATCGTCGGGAAAATAAAAAAGAAATAATCTTTAGATTTTTCACTTTCCCCCTTTCTTTAATACTTGAATTTCTTTTCCCGCACACCCCGAACTTCGTTCGCCTTTCGGTTGTGAAAAATCTAAATTTTTTATTTATTCACTTAACTCCAAAATTGCCTCTGCCAAGTCGCCTGTTTTCTCGAGGGTTTTTCTTGCCTGTTTTTCTGTGCAGCCGGTTTTTTCGACGATGATTTTTATGTCGTTTTCAGAAATTGAATTTTCTTCTCTGGCGTCTCCTGTAATCTGGAATGATTCCTGCCCCTGCATTTTTATTTTCATTACCGACGGATTTTCAATAATTAATTTTGTGTCGTCGGTTTTCTCAATTATAACTTTCGACGCTGGAATTTCCTGCTGGGACATTCCCATCTGCTTCATAACTGCCTGCATTTTTTTCGGGTCGAGGTTAAACATTTTATTCAGTTTATTGCTAATTTTCCAATTTTGGATATGATAATTTTTGCTGATAAAGTTCCTGCTTTTTTTGGAGGAATGTCTTTGATTAATTCAGAATCCAATTCCATATTGTTTTTAATTAAGTATTTTGCTAATTTATTAAATTTGCCTTTTTCTATTAATCTTTTTTGATAGATTTCTGATGGGAAAAGTTCTTTTTCTACTTCTCCGATAGATGTGTAAGTTCCTTTCATTTTAGAAAAACATTCCCAAAGAGACGCGGAATAAGACAATTAAAATTATGAAGACGATGACGTGGATAGGTTTTAAATTAATTTTGCTTGAATATTCCTCGCTGAATCGCATCAACCCGCCGAAACCCGACGGAACGCTTATTCCTGAATCTGCCATAAAATTTAGAGAGAAGAAGGATATAAAAATGTTTTGAATTTCTGGTTCCAAAATAATTTTTTGTAGATTTCTCACCTGCCCTAATTTGCCCGCGTTTCCACATTCCCCTCGCTGACGCTCGCCTTTCGATTGTGAGAAATCTATTTTAGACACTTGCTGAATGAGGAAATTTTATAAACCAACATCTTTTATTTTCTTTATGAGGCTGTAGCTCGGCTCGGTGCCACGCTCGTATCAAGGGCTACGCGGAAGACTCGCGTAACACCTCGGTCTGGTGTACCATTCTGAACTACAAAATATAAATAAAGTCTCACAAGTTCGATAATATATGAGGCTGTAGCTCAGTCTGGTAGAGCACTGCTCTGATAAGCGCGAACGAAGTTCGTTCATCCCAAATGTGCTATTCGGAAAGGCAGGGGTCCACAGTTCAAATCTGTGCAGTCTCATTTTTGAAATGCTAGTTAAAATAAGAAAGTTTAAGAAAAGTGATTCTAAGGAAATAAGTAATTTGATTCTTAAAATATTCAAAGAAGATAATCTTGAAGATGTTTCAAAAAAAGGTCTAAGGTTCTTTACAGAAATGCATTCTCCAGAAAATATCTCTAAAACTTGGGTTGGAACGTATGTATTGGTGGGAGAAGACTTGGGAAAAATTGTCGCTGTAGCGAGGGCAAAACCTAATGGTTGGAATACCCATTTGTTTGTTGATAAGAAATATCGCAGTAAAGGTATAGCGGGAAGGTTGGATAAGATGAGAGAGGATTATCATAGAAAAATAGGAAATAGAGAAATAAAAATAAATTCCTCGCCTTTTTCTTTGGAACACCATAGAAGATTAGGTTACAGTCTCTCCGGAGAAAAAAGTTTTTATCATGGAATTCCAATAATCCCAATGATTAAAATATTGGGAAATTAAATTCTAAATCTTTTTAAACCAACTTTTTCTAAGTTAAATATGACACACGGATTATATTATCATTTGAGAGA
>ERZ1292629.4486-Hain-H43-01um-R1-4486-length-10179-cov-3_pt1 | contig 10179 bp, 10 predicted proteins | sample MGYA00564399_ERZ1292629 | MGnify/ENA primary metagenome ERZ1292629 (study PRJEB36523, sample SAMEA6512636) | groundwater metagenome | collected 2019-01-08 | study: AquaDiva: Metagenomics assemblies of 32 groundwater samples
ATTCGTATAAGAGACATTGTCATCCTTTCGGATTTTAGTGGTAGATGCTGAGTTATATGTCATCGCAGCAATGTCAGCGATACCACCATCGTCAAACCCAAGTGCAACCACAAGAATGGTATCTGTACCAGTTACCGTGTGGGACCAGCTTTGGCTTGAGCAAGTAGTACATCCAAAACTACTCGGTGTGCTTGTTGCATCTAGCGCGATAGCCGCAGACGAGATAATGGGTGAAACGATCGACCGAAGTCGGAAATGACTGGGTTGCGGAAAATCCTTGATATATCGAAGTCCATTGTAGCTATCACGAGTTGATGATACACGAAGACGAGTAGATCCCTCTACAAATTCATTATAGTACGCAGAGCCAATAATCTGAACACGTTGTTTATTTTCCACCTGACAATCGGAATTGGTAATGAAGTTTGCAATATATTTTGGTTCAATGCGAACTACGCATTCTCCGTATTCGTTTACGGCATATTGGTGTTGATCTAGATCACCATCATACGTGTCAAAGAGATAGGTTTCATAGGAAAAACCCCATTTCATATCCTGTGGTATAACTGGAGCCGTGGCAATCACTCCCACTCCAACAATTACACCCGCTAGTTTTTTCTTCCAATGTTTCATTTTTTAATCACTTCTCCCCCTAGGGGATATTATTGTTCGTAGTCTGCGGATTTGAAGTTGTTGCCAGCCCACTAGGAAGAAGAGAATTCCTATACACAGCCATTGCCACCTGTCCTGCACCGACTTCGCTGCCTCACCCGTAATGTTTTCTACTTTTGTGTTCAGTTCCTGCACTGCTTTCGTGAGCACCGCCGTAAACTCCATATAGTTGACACCACGCGGGGTTTTACCATCAGCTTCGTACTCTACCAATACTGGCGCGATCATCTGCACTTCTTCGGCTATAAGCCCCACTTCTTTACCAGTAGGCTGAGAGGGTGAAGGCTCGTTGCGGGTAAAGGATCGTGGATGGAGTTCCAATATGATATTAAGTCCGAGCGTGAGGTCTTGTATATCATGCTTAAACCGGGCCGAGGAAGTAAGACAGGTATTGGCTCCGGCGTTTACCCACTCGCCGTTAGTGAGCTGACAAAGTGCATTGCCCGCCGTGCTCGCAGAGAGTCCGGTGGAGTAGATTGTACCTACTACTGCAAGTCCTGTAACAGCCGCGTTCGTAGTCGTGCCTATAAATAAACCTTTGCCCGAGTTGTTTATCGTTAATGCGGCGGGGGTCGAGGTCGCGGTGCCGGCAACCGTGGTGGTGGAGAAATAGAGGTTGCCGCCAGCGTTTCTCATTGTCCACTGTGCTACACCTGCACCTGCCGAGAGGGCAATCTGTGGTTGTGTGGCAGAAAAGACAGTAAACGGCCATGCGGGAGTAGTAGTTCCTACTCCAAGCAGTCCATTCGTTGCCAAAAAGAGCGTAGAGGTGGCTAGGAGCGTGCTTGCACCGTTGTAGTAGGGGAACTGTCCTGCCGTGCCTGTAATGCCCGTTATAGCCCCTGTGCCGTTTCCTTGGAGGAGTCCCGTAAGCGTAGAAGCTCCGGTACCGCCGTTCGCCACAGTGAGGTCGGTGGTGAGCGTCAGGGCATTAAACGTAGGAGAGCTTGTCGTGGTGAGTGCTTGTCCAGTGTCAAAAGCAAGCTCGGTATTAGTTATGCCGTTTGCAGTGATGGCGAACGCGGCAGCACCTCCTATTGCCGAGCGTCCTGCGGTTACGGTGAGAGGCGAAGTTGCAGAGATGGTACCAGTGGCTATACCTCCAAGCGTTGCCGGTGTTGCGCCGGTTGATGTCCAAAAGGCGAGTTGTCCGGCAGTTTCAGTTGTCGAGGTTGCAACATTCCCCGACCCTCCGCCTCCGCCAGTGTTAAAATCAGTACCACAACCAAAGACTCCCGCGGCCCAGGTTATTTTTCCTGTAGTGGCATCACAAGTTGAAAGCCCTGCACCAAAAAGTGTTGCGAGCGTAGATGATCCTGTTACAGATAGGTTGGTTGTAGTTGCTCCCAGTGCAATAACAAGTCCATCATCGGTTTTAAGTTCACTTGCTGCATTACGATATAATATAGAGTCATATCCTCCTGTTCCTGATCCCCACTGAAGTGCTCCACTCGCTAAGAAGCCAAAGCGAAGGTTAGAGTCTCCTGTTACAAAAGTACCGAAAGAAGCATCGGAAGAGTTTGGTTGCTTGGCGCGGATAGCCGTATTACCATCACCCACCACATCAACAAACGCACCTCCACCAGCGCCATTCACCGCGATCTTCGGCGTGGTGATAAAACCACTATTCGTATCAACACTAAAGATTGATGTACCTGTTGTGTCATTTACTCGAAAAGTTTGAGAGGAACTTGAGACAAAACTTTGAACAGTGAGATTGCCCACCGCATTTCGATAGAAGTTGATATCCTGGTCGGAAGTACCGCCTGCACCCCAACCCATAAGGCCATTTGTTTCCACCAAGAAGCGTCCTTCGACTTCGTTCGTTATACCAGAATAGAGGATAAGGTCGTTCGCATTAGTACGTTGAATACCAATACTTTCAGGCCCGCCACCGCCAGTTGATTGCTTGGTAGTTGTCGCTGTACCCAATAGGAGATTTGAAATGGTGGTGGTGGCAAAACGAGAAGTAGAGGAGGCGAAGATGCCCATCTTGAACCAAATCGGGGTTGAAGTGGAATTAGTTGTGGTTGCAAAGTTTGTGTTTCCCAGCTCAAACGGCCAAGCAAAACCTGCTTTCCCGTTAAAGGTATTCCAGTCGGTTGAAGTGAGACAACCAAATACAGACCCAGAAGCGGTATCACAGGCAAAATCGTTTGTTGTTCTTGTCAGCCCGACCCCTGCGGTAAGCACATCGGTTACGTTCCCTGCGGAGTAGGAAAGTCCTCCCGAAAACGTAGTAGTCGCGGCGTTATATAGTCGGCCATTGTTCGATGCGGTGCCGCCTGTACCGAGGTATGAAATCGTTGAAGAAGCAGTGGAAATAAAGCCAGGGAACGAAAGTACGGTTGAAGTGGAGTTACCCCAAGTAAATGGTGTCCAAGCAAATGCGCTGCCACCACCTGTACTATTTATCGTAAGAGCGTTTCCTGCCAAAGAAAGAGTTACGTTAGTTCCGGCAACAAATGTGGTAGTAGAAACTGCTCCCCACGTTCCAGCACTGTTATATCCCCACACCTGTCCTGCAGTTGCAGTGCCAAAGAGGGAAGACGAAGCGACTGAGTACAAAAGGCCATTATTGTTTCCCACTATGCCAGAGGAAAGACTGCTCACTGTTGTAGAACCGTTTGATACGAGACCTGCCAGAAATGCAATTACTGTTGAGGTCGAGTTGCCGTAGCTTTGAGCGGTAAAAGGAAACGACCCCCCAGCACCCTCTGAGTCCGTTCCACAAGTAAACACTCCTGCATTCCAGTTAAGAGTATCCCCAGCGTCAGAACACTCAAATAATCCTGCGCCAAAGAGAAGAGAAGAGGAGGCAGTCCCAGCGAAGAAGTAACCGGTAGTCGTAGCGTTGCCAACAATGGTAGTAGATGCTGCTGTGAATAGGTTTAGGCCAGACCAAGTATTGTTGGTGGTTGTTCCAAACGCAAGAGAGATCGTCCTATCGGCCGAAAGATCGCCACCACCCTGTACAGGATACGTAGTATTAATGTTTCGTGTCGGGTTAAGTGGTGTGTAGCCAAAGAGCGAGGAGGAAGCGAAGCCATACAGAAGCCCGTTGTTATTGCCGATGAGGCCAGAAGTGAGGCCGCTTATAGTCGTGGAGCCAACCGAAAACAGGCCGTTAAGGAAACCTATCGTTGTGGAGGTGCTATTGCCGTATGAAGTGGCGGTGAAAGGATACGCACTCGCAAGTCCTGATGGGGTGATGTAGTCAGTACCGGCGGTCGCGGTGCTTACTGTGCCAGATGTTGCTTTGAGAAGCCCTGTAAGAGATGTAGCAAGTCTAGTAGTGCCGTCAATATTTACCCCACCATAAAAAGTAGCGTTTGCGGTGTTTCCTACGCCAAGACTTGCCACGTCAGTCCAGTTATTCGCTTCTATGTGTAAACCATCAGAAGCATCAGAACGTAGTCCGTGTACAGTAATGTGGTCATTGAGACCTGTTAAAGTAATTGGGCCATTAAATGTGGAAGTGGCTGTACCAAGTACGGTAAGTTGGGTGGTTGAGGCTTGTGTAAAATATGAGGTCGAGGAGGCTTGGAGGCCGTTTTTGAACCACGGGATACCCGTAGTGGCTTGGGCGGTTGCACCAAAGTTAGTGTCGGGAGTAAACGGCCATGCAAATGTAGTAAAGCCGTAACTGTTATCCCAATTCGTATTGCCGTCTGAGATATATGCAGCTGAAGTGTTCTCTGCTTCAGTCCAGGCATCTGTGCAGGTTTGCACTGCTCCTAATGTGTCAACACCAAGGGGGAAGTTGCCTGCGCTACAGTTGCCACCGTCTGCTGCAAGGGCTCCAGCTGTCCCGCTCCACGCTCCTGAGGTACTTAGAGTGACTGCACCATTTGCGTAATTGAGTGGCGAGTTATAAGTGGTGGTGGCTCCAGCGTAGAGGCGTCCGTTGTTCGCTCCCACTCCTCCTGATCCAAGATGGGAAAGAGTAGAAGATGCTCTGAGTATCACTCCTACCGTTGTAGAAGGTGTTATTGCATCCTGTGCGGCAGTGAAGAGCCAGTTGCTACCTGTGCCTCCTCCACCAGTAGCAGAAAGTACGTTACCGGCAAGGGTGAGGCCGGAACCAACTGACGTGGTTGCGATTTTCCCAGTACCATTTCCAGTTAAAAGTGTGCCGGAAGTTATATTGCCCCAACCCGTACCTCCTGCCGGCACACTCAAAGGAACGAAGGCTCCAAAATTTTGATTCACTTGTTGTACACCAAAAAATCCTCCAATAGATACAACAAGCGCAAGTAGCCCTGAAATTAGATATTTAATCATATCGCCGCTTTGATGAACCCGCTCGGTGGCACACTGGTAGTAATAGTAAGGCCAACTATAGTATAGCCGTTGTTTTCAAAATAAGAAATTCCATCAACAATCACAAACTGTGGCGTTGCAGTAACGCTAAACGTAGTATTAGAGCCATCCACAGTACCAGTTGGAGTTTCAAAAGTAAGACTTCCTATGAATGTAGCAATGGCTAAACGAAGATTGGTAAAAGTAATTTTTTTAGTCTCGGTAGCAGTAATATCATAAATAGGAAAAACATCATCCCCGTCAGGAGTCGCTAAAGCATTTAATTCATTTATTTTTTTGTTGGTTGCCATGATTAGTGTATGAGTATTTTTCCTTCGTCTTCATATAAAAGAAATCCACCATCCTCCCAGAGCAGAAAATCAGTTTCAATAAAACCTGTAACAGGATTATAACCCGGTGCAAAGCTTGATTGATTATCGAGTCCGACAATCCTAGGCTCATCACGTTTTGTGACACGGCCTACAATGTTTGGAAGTCGTGGCATCTTGATGCCAGGTCGGATATATCCCATATCTTAAATATACTCCCAAAAACACCACAAAACCCACCCTATCAACAGGTGGGTTTCACGGTGAAATTTTCACTACACTTTATCATTTGGTTTTCTACAAATGATGCCGTATTCTTTGATTTCTTCAAGAAGACGCACAACACGATCCTGTTTTGAGTGCATTTCTTTTACATCGTTTCCAACATCATCCCACTGCTTGGTCGTGTCATGGTTGAAATGAAGGAGCAATTCTTGGGCCCAAGAAGGAACCTCTCTCTCAATATCAGCTTGTTTTTCCTCATCTGTCTGCCATCCTAATTGTTTGATTATGGACTTACGAAAGACTATGAGAGCAGCAACAATAACACTAAGTTGAACCAGAGGTGCTAGGCCACTCAGGAATGAGAGTAGCGCTTCCATAGTTATTGTTTCTCCTTAAATGGAATCAATTGCGCCCAAAGTGCAAGGTTGCCACTGCCCTGCGGTACATAGAAGATGGCCCGTGTGCAGCGCATCGGCGCATCAATAGTAACAGCCTGATGGACTCTAGGTGTGATTCCAAGGACACTGGATGAAGCAATGCTAGTTCCTCCCAACTGCGCTGTTGAAGTCGCAATCGGAATCTGGTACTCATTGAAGCTTCCGGTGACTATCGTGGTGGTCGCGGTAGTTATTACTACTGAGCGAGGATACCAGTTGATGCAGTCAGGGGAATCTTCTGCGCGCACCTTGAGAATAGGCGCAGTACCAGAAGCATGTACCTGGACTGCAATCGTCATGCCGTTGAACTTGGTGTCAGCTCCGACAGAGAATGAGTCGTAGGTTATGGTGGAGGTCGCAGTACCCGGGGTCATATAGACCTGAGTAGTGGAGGCAGTATTGTTGAGAGATTTTGTTGGCGGCGTCTGACTAGGGTTCGCACTCACCGTTGAGGGCAAGAGTGCGATAGCAAACGCCGTAACAAACATCAACATACAGACTGCTGTGATTCCGATCCATTGTCTGGTTGATAATTTTATCATGGGGATTTTGATTAGGGCTACTCAGTAGCAGGGATGTCGATGACATCGCCCACATTAACGCCTGCGTCTACAAGATCAGGCATATTGTCGAGGTCTTCCTGAGTTGCCTTCTTCTTGCCATCGGCAGCAAGTTTTTCAGCCTCAACTACCTCAGCTTTATGAGCTGCAATGCGCTCTGCGATTTCGTCCTTAGAACCCTTGGCACTGATACCGAGTTCTTTGGCTTCCTCTTTGAGCTCATTGTAGGTAGGACCTTTGTCCTCATCCTCATCGCTGCCCTTCTCCGGCCCGCCATCGGGTCCCGCGTCTTCGACAGTGATGTTGTCACCAAGGCGCTCCTGGGCAAGCTTGGCTACTACATCGCTTGCAAGCACTCCTTCCGAATCGATCTCGAGCAGGGTTGATGCGTCATAACGAAACGATATTGATTCTACTGATGTTATTTTTTTCATATTTTTACTGGTTAGCGAACAATAAGAATGTGAGCAGTAGTAGTGGCTTGAGGAAACGAGGATGTTGCAATGCCGGTCAAGTTGACCAGGTTTACTGCCACGCGATTCGATGTGGTTGCGTATCCATTCCCGTTAGTTACAAATCCGCCAAGTGCCGAAGCGGCACCGCTTGAGTATGCTCCTGCGCCCGGTGGAAGCGCGACGATGATAGTATCACCAGATCGAGCGCCCGTGTAAGCACAGAAGTATTCTTTGGAGGTTGTAGCTGCATGTGAGCCGGCAGTGGACTGAGAAAGGTTGCAAGTTCCTTCGGAGATAAAGCCGATGGAGTCATTTGAACCATTCGAAGCGTCTGCGTCGGTGCTAGTGGCGAGGGTAAGCGATCTTACCGCTACATCCGTGTTATACGCACGACCAGATCCCCCGACTGCGGGGGACCCGTCGTTCGCAATAGGACCTGCGATAAAAACAACTGTCAGAGCGACAACTGCGCTTACGACCGCCCCTATGATGTGATTTACGATGTTCATAGGATAGTAAGTAAGCGATTAAGAGCTGTATGCTGCACCAGAACCATTTGAACCGAGCATGTTGCGCCAGTCGACGAAGCCATAAGACTTCTCTTGCTTGATGGTGTAGGCGACCGAGTCTAGGCCCTCAGGGCGATAGGTGTTGGTCTCAAGCGGAACGAAGGCGACACACACGAGGCCGGTGCCTGTCTCAGGATCGCGGCTCGAGTCATCTGAGAGGAACCATTGGGTTGTATTTGCTACACCAGAAACATAACTTGCAGCCAAGAGATACGGCGAAGTGATGATGCGAGTGAAGCGGCCCTTATGCACATTGATCTGGTTCTCCATGGAGTTCGTGACCCACTCTGAGCGGTCGATCTCCATAGCTGTGCGCACAAGTGAGTTGGCCGGAGGAACGATAATGGTGACATTGCCACCGAACATAGGCATCTCCTTGCCTACATCGTCTTTGAAGGTCGCACCCTGCTCGCGGGCTGCCCAGTATGCCTCATCGGAGAACGCACGGGCGTTACCAGAGGCCTGCACTGCGTTTGACTGCGTAGTACCGCCGTCAGCACGAGCGTGTTGGATCGAAACAAGTCGCTCAGCGAGGGCAGTGTTATTGCCATCGAGACCGAGGTTGCCACGGACGAAGAAGCGTCCACCACCAGCACCAGTCGTCGGGAAGGAGCTCGGCGCGGTGAAGGCGAGGTTGAAGACCTCGAACGGGTCCTTCATGTTGAGACGGTCGATCTCAATAAGAAGTTTGGTAGCACGGTTGAGGACGGTCTTGTATTTTGTACCTTCCTTTTTGTTGCGCTCATCAGGGATGATGAAGTTACCCGCATTCTGATTATCCGGGTCATAGACCGCGGTTTCATACGTCCGGATGAACTCAACCTGCGGATACGCACCGCCCGCACGACGAGTGCCAAGTTCTTTGGCACCAGACACACCAATGTGGCGCCATACCGCACGATCACCATCGTCTGTGGTCTCCGAGATCTGCGTGAACAGGGTGTCGCCCATGGCCTCGGCGCCAAGGAGAGAGTACTGCTTGAGGGAGTTCGAAGCCTTGAGCGCTTGGTCCTCGATTTTGTCGAAGTCTGCACGAACCTTGGCCAAGAACACATCTTTGCTGCCTTGATATAGACTTTCCATAGTAGTGAATAATTACGATTAGGCGGTGTTGCCGATCTTCTTGATAAAGTAACCAGTCACATCACGAGTGGTGCCCGGAGTGACACCGAACGAGAAGAACTGTTTTGCAATCACAGTGCTGAATGCAACGACCGAAGACTCAGAGAGTAGGAGACCTGTTGAGTCAACTGCAAAGTTGCCGTAAGCACCTGAGTTGTCAGTTGTCTCACTGTCTGCGTCAAGCGTTGCTCCGAACTCCATAGGAATCCAGAGGGGAAGATACTCTGCCTGAATCATTGCTACAGTCTCGTTGTCCGAAGCAACTGCTTTTGAATCGAGTTCGAGAACCTTTCCATCCTTGCCTACGAGGGCATGGACAACGCCCAAGAGAGCGCCAGTTGTGCTGCCGCCTGTCGCAACCACACCAAGATCTGTTGAAATTGCAGGAATGATAACCTCGCCATTGGCGATGGTTTCAGAGTTCTTGATGAGCCCGAATTTGAAGTCGCTTCCAGTGACTTGTTTAAGGGGTGTAAATTTGTTATATGCCATATAAGGGAAATAGCCTGCTAATAAGGGTTACGCAGGCTCCAAAATTTCTATTTCCCGGTGAAACTATCCGTGGACTCGTCTGTTGCCCTGGGTGAGTTGCTTGGTAGCAGCCTCTGGGGAGATCCCCGCGTCCTTGGCAAGTTTGAGTGCTTCGTCAGAGAATTTCTTGTCTTTACCGCCTTCACCTCCAGACCCACCATTCATTTCTGCCTGGCGTTGGAGTTCCTCGTCAGCCTCTATTTGTGCTGCTTCCTCGCGCTGGGCGAGAGTGAGGAACCTTTCTGGTTGCGTTGCGGCTACTGAGGCAAGAAGATCTTTGTAGATAAAGTCGGCGTCCATTTTACCGGAGTCGAGCTTTTTGAAGGCTTCCAGCACCTGGGCTTTCTGCGCATCGTCTAGTTTCACTTCTGAAAATAGCTTTTGCTTTGCCTTCTCTACTTGCTCTGCTCGGAAGACCTGCATTTCCGGAGTCAACTGGGGCTTATTCAGCTCCTCGGCCTTAGTGATGATGCCTTGTGCCTCAACCACTTTATCCTTAATGTCAGTGAGCTTCTTTTCCTCGGCCTGACGAGCGTCTCTTACGCCGCCTACCTCAGTGAGAGTCTCAGTGACCTTAGTCTTCCCGAATTTTACAAACTCGGGCATTTCCTCTGGGGTCAGATCTTCAACCTTTAGTTTACCGTCGAGAACATCTTGGAACTTCTGCATAATTCGTTTTGTCCGGCGGCGACAATTCTCATGTTGTTTCCGCCCGAAGATTAACGCACACGCCCTTTAATAAATTCCCTTGGTATGGCGACACCAATATCTACACTATACTCCTTTTGTATACAAAACTGCAAAATGAGAATGTGGATAAGACTAAGTTTTTGTGGTATCAGCAGCGGGCGCTGCAGGCTTTTCTCTCTTACCAAAGCGTTGCGCGGCCTCAATGTTTTCAGTCAATTTAGCCGCATCAGCGGTCTCACGAGCGATACGATCAGCGCCGGCTTTCTCAGCGGGTGAAGTATCTGGAG
>ERZ1292629.4487-Hain-H43-01um-R1-4487-length-10175-cov-5_pt1 | contig 10175 bp, 4 predicted proteins | sample MGYA00564399_ERZ1292629 | MGnify/ENA primary metagenome ERZ1292629 (study PRJEB36523, sample SAMEA6512636) | groundwater metagenome | collected 2019-01-08 | study: AquaDiva: Metagenomics assemblies of 32 groundwater samples
AAGCAGTGCTGGATTAACAGCAGGAGATTTGGCTAAGATAGAGCAGATAGTTAAGAGTTTCTTAGAGGTTGGAGGAGTGAAGGTTGAAACAACGTCTATTTACAAAGAAGTATTTCCAGGAGATTCAACAACATTTAGACTGAGATTAAAGAATACACTAAATGCTCCAACGACAATTTCTTTATCTGTTGATGGAGATGTAAGAGAGTTTTTAACATTTGAATCGAGCAGTGTTAATCTTGCAGCTAATGAACAGAGAGATTTATTGGTGAGGGTTACTGCTCCACATTTTGCAGAGCCAGGAAATTATGATGGCGATATTATTCTTACTTCTGGAAGTGGAGAGGGTAAAGTTCCAGTTACTATTAAGATAATCGAACCAGAGGGCAAGTTGCTTGATGTTAAAATACAACCTTTGGTACAAACTATTGCTCCAGGAGAAGTTTTGAGATTACAATTGGATTTGCTTAATCTAGGAAAAACAAAGAAAGTAGATGTGCAGTTTGATTTACAACTTTTGGATGTTAATACAGGGGAAATTCTTACGCGTAGTGAAGAAGCTTTCGCAGTTGAAACAACATTTAGTACTGTGAAGAATATTACTATTCCTGAAACAATATCTCCAGGAAAGTATATGTTGAAGGGTACTGCTACATATTCGAATGTTGAGAGAGTGAATATGCAGGCAACTTCTATTGCATATATTGAAGTTAAGTATTCCTTCTTTATGGGACCAGTATTTACTAAGAAATTGTTTATTGTTCCTATGTATGTTTATTATCTTATTATTTTAGGATTGCTTTTGATGGCAGGAGTTTATTATTTCTTCCAGTATCTTGAATTCAGAAAGAGAAGATTTAAGTCAAAGGTTGAATTTAATAAGTTACCTCAACCTGGAGCTAACTCTGCGTTTGTTGGAAAGGTTGCAGAAACAGGAATTAGAGCGTTTACAGATTTGAATAAGCTTCAGATGCATACAATTGTTGCAGGAGCCACAGGAGGAGGAAAGACAGTTGCTGCTCAAGATGTTATTGAAGCAGCTTTGTTACATAATAAAAGTGTAATTGTATTTGATCCAACTGCGCAGTGGACTGGATTCTTTAGAAAGTGCGAAGATAAATCTATGTTAAAGAGATATAATTTCTTTGAGATGAAATCTGGAGAAGCAAAGTCATTTAATGGTTCAATAAAAACCGTAAGAGATCCATATGAAATTATAGAAATAAAGAAGTATTTGAATAGACCTGGAGAGATTACTGTATTTAATGTAAGTCATCTCACTCCTAATGAGATTGATATTTTAGTTGCCAGTACAATTGAACAGGTTTTCAAGTCAGAGCCAGAAGAAAGTGCCGATCTTAAGACTTTAATAGTATATGACGAAGTTCATAGATTATTGCCAAAATTCGGAGGAAGTGGACAAGGATTTGTTCAGATTGAGAGAGCTTGTAGAGAATTTAGAAAGTGGGGAATAGGTCTTGTACTCATTAGTCAGGTTTTGAGTGACTTTATGGGAGAAATAAAAGCAAATATTGCTACAGAAATACAAATGGGAACAAGATATGAAGGAGATTTAGAAAGAATTAATATGAAGTATGGATCAGATGTTCTTAAGTCGGTAGTAAGAGAACCTATTGGTACTGGAATGGTTACTAATGCGGAATATAATTCGGGAAGACCTTATTTTGTTTCATTTAGGCCACTGTTGCACAGCACAAAAAGACTAGCTGAAGCTGAACTTAAGAAGTATGAAGAATATTTCGATTTGATTGATGATATAGAATATCAGATTGGTCGTCTTAAGGAATATAAGGTTGATGTTCTTGATCTTGAATTGGAGTTAAAACTTTCCAAGACTAAAGTAAAGGAAGGACAATTCCAGATTGTAGATATGTATCTTGATTCGTTGAAACCTTCTTTAGAAACTCAATGGAAGAAGATTAAGAAGAAACCAGAGCATTTAGTTAAGGAGAGGTTAAGCAAGGAGACTGTTCTTAAGGGAATTGATTTAGCTAAGAAAGAGAGAGCAAAGTATTTAAAGGAGAATCCTGAAAAAGAGGTGTCTGCTACTCAACTTATTTCCGATGTAAAGAAAGCACTTGAGGAGAAGAAAAGAAAAGGGAAGGATACTTCGAAGCTTGATTTGAAGCTTGAGGATTTGCAAAAGAGGTTTAAGGAGGGAGGGAAGTTGAATAAAAATGATATTAAGGGAATGGAAAGTGAAATTGCTGACGTTAGGAAGGAGGTAGAGGGGTTGTAAAATGGGATTGTTTGATTTTTTAAAGAAGAATGATGATAGTACTCCTCCTGACGTGGGAAAGGAGGAACCTGTTTCTGAGGTTATTGATGAACCTTCTGTTGAGGAGGAAGAGGCTGTTGAAGAAGAGGAAGAAGAGAAGCCTATTAAGAAAGGAAAGAAAGGCAAACAGACGAAGGCTTCTGCGTCAAAGTCTTCTAGAGGAAGTGTAACAAGTGTAGAAAGTGATTTAGAATTACAAAAAGTTCAGGCTAGAGTTGAGGCACTTAATTCTTTGATAAAGGGTTTTTCCGAGAGGTTTACTAATATAAATCAAACTCTTGGAGAACTCAGAGCAATGAATCTTTCCAATGAAAAATCTATTGCTAAAGTTGGGGCAGATTCGGCCAAAGCAGTTAGTAGTGTTGAAGAGGTTAAACCTGAAAAACTTCGGTTTGATGTGCAGAAGATTGAAATGAAAGTTGAGGAGTTGAATCAGAAGATTGAATCAAATCGGAGTTTTATGGATAATTTGATGGAAGAAGTGAAGGATTTGAGAAGAAAAACTGGCACTTTTATAGGTACTGAAGCTTTATTGAAGTTGAATGAGGATGTGAAAAAGGATTTGCTCAATATTGAACAGGTTGTTTCAAAAACTAAAATGCATGCTGATAAATCTGAACAGATGTTTATTGAATTTAACAGGACTATTGCGCAAAATCAGAAGTTGTCATCAAGTGTTAATGCAACTGAAACAAATTTGAGTAATTTAAGAAAAGATTTTGAAAAAATTAAAATAGATTCAAATAATTTGGCTAATAAAAATGACATTGCTGAGTTGAAGAAGTATCTTGATGGTAAGGTTGAATCAATAGATTATGCAACTTCTCAAGTTGAGAAAATGGGTAAGGAGAAGGAGAATGTTGAGAAGCTTGTTGAAATGGCTATATCTCTTTCAAAGCAAAATAAGGAAGACATTGAAAATATAGGTTTAACTTTAGGGAATGACCATATTCAGAAGGTTAATGAATACGATCGCAAATTGAATGAACTGCTTAAGATTATAGACACGCTTAGTGCACAGTTTGCCGAATTGAAGAAAAAGCATTCTCATGGAAGTTCTGCTTCGGATTCACATCAGAAAATAAGAAAATCTCTAGTTAAGTTGAAAGCACCAGAAAAAAAGCATAAAAAACTGAAGATTTCTGATCTTAAATCTAAGAAAGTTAAGAAGATTAAGAAGTAATTATGTATAAAGAGAATTGTGTTTTTTGTGAAATAGCCAAAGGAAGAGCTAAGGCAAAGATTATTGGGGAAAGTGCTTCTTTTATTGCTATTGAAGATATTCGACCTGCTGTTGAAGGGCATACACTCATTATTCCAAAAAATCATTTCGACACTCTATTAGATATACCTGATGAATTAAGCATCGAAATGATTCGATTTATTAGAAAAATTGCGAAATTTCTATTTGACAAAAAGAAAGGTTCTGGTTTTAACGTAATTATAAATAATTTTGAATCTGCAGGACAAGAAGTAATGCATGCTAAAATTCATGTAATTCCTAGGAAAAAAGGGGATGGAATAAAGTTTTTGACTGGCCAGATGGTTGGATTGACTTATCAATGCTGAGAACGTTATTATTAGCTTAGATTGATGAAATAATTATTAGAGTAATGGATTAAGGAGAATAGGAATAAGTAGGTATCTGATTTACTTTGTCGGATACTGTCAAAATAAAGTGATATAATTATCTCTGACAAATCTGATTAGATTCAATAGCTTATTCCTTTTCAATGGTAGAGTTATGTCTGCCTTTTCTGCTGGCGTTTTTCCTTCGAGTTGCTGATGAGGATTAACAAAGTTATGTATAATTCTTCTTAAATTCATAAAAGATTTTGCTCCTTCAAAACTTCCAAATCCACTTCTAATATTTTTCAATCTATCCTCTAATTTTCCATTATATCTTTCAACAGGATTATTGTTATGCAATAATCCGTATTTGTTGCAGGCTATTGGAACTCCAAAGTTTAGTTTACAAACTCTATAAAACAATTTGTTAAATGAGGTTTTGTAATTACCAAACTTATCGCAATTAAATTCAATTTTATTCCCTTGCAAATATCTTTCAAGTATTTGTTCATAACAAGTATCTTTAATTTGTTTTAGGAATTTTATACATTCTTCTTTCGTCCTTTTGTCGACGAAAGAATGAGCTAAAACAAATTTAGTTACATTATCTATGGCATTTAAATCAAAATTCCAGTCATTTTTAACCTTCACATATTTTTCATCATAATGAATTCTTCCTTTTATTTTTGGAGTAACTTTATTTATCGGATTTTAAAAAAACGGCATATTTTTTGCACCAATATCCTATCGCTTGTCTTGTTACTTTTACTCCATCATGTTGCCATAGATGGTCTTGCACTTGAAAAAGTGAAAGTCCTTCATTGTGCAAGTGAATGGCTCGCACAATGTTCTCTTTTTTATATCTCATTTTTTCAAATCCATCTCCTTTTATGAAAGTAAGTTCACAATCATTGCATTGATAAAGTTGTTTAGTTCCAGATTTATTATATCTTTTTCCTCTTTTGATAACTTTCTTAGATTTACATTTAGGACATTTCATATATTTCACCTCCTGAAAATCAGGAGGAAAACCCTCTATTTAAGCTTAACTCACGATAAGTTTACAATATCCTTTTTGTCGTAAGTATTATATAGATTGTTATTCTCATGCTTTTATGTCTAAGAGAGAAAAGAGGAGAGTGTTTTGGATTCTATCTTCTTTGATTGTTTTAATTTTATTGTTTGTTTTGATTTGGGTATTATTTTTAGATAATTCTTTTGTTAAACTAGCACCTTCTTCACATGATGTGATTGGGAGAGAATCATTGGTTGAGTTGCCTACGAGTGCACTTTGGAGCAATGCAATTACGTTTAGACCTGGTGACGGAGAGATTGTTGAATTGAATCCACCAAGATTCTCTTGGACTTATAATCCAAATCCTCGTTTTTTAGATGCGACGAGCTCTCCTTCTTCTGCTTCTGATGCGCCTTATTCCGCTCCTTATTTGTTTATTTTTCAAGTTGCAACTAGTCCTCAATTTTCATCTCAATCTATAGTGCTTAATGTTTTAACTCGTTCAAATCTTTTTAACACTCTTCCAGCTTTTAATACGGACTCAACTAGAACATTTTACTGGAGGATAGGTTATATTTATGATAAAGAGTTATGGTTGTTTAATCCTCCAGAATCTATTCCTCTTCAGAATCGACTTTCTATGTACCAAGTAAGCACGGCGGAACCAAATATTGTTAATGCATATATTTCTCTTGTACATTTTTGGAGTCCTAAAAGAATTTTTACAATTTCTTCTCAATCTAAAATATGGGATAGGAGTTTATTAAGTAATGATCATAATCTAAATACGATAAATCCGGAATATTTATCAATCAAAGCTCAACATCCTTATATGTTATTTAACCTGACATCTAGGAAGGGTTTGTATCTATACTTAGAAGAAGGACGAATAATGTATAAGAGTGGAGTTTGCAATACTTACAATTATTCGACGTCTATAAGAGAGAGCTTGAAATGTGGGGCAGGAAGAACTTGGAATAATGCAATAACTTATATTCAACCATCTATAAATAATCCTTGGTGGCTTTCTCCCGGTGGCATGAATTTTACTGAAAATTCAATTACTTATAATTTTAATTGTAATTGGTCAGATGATAATCCTAACTGGTGGATTAAGAATGCTAATTACGGAAAACATTTGGATGATAAGGGAGATGATCTAGCTAAAATCTCATTTGTTTGGCAATTAACGAACGAAGCTCCTCTAGGCTCTGAACAATGGAAACTACATCAAAATATAAGTCAAGCTCAACCTCAAAAATATCTTGCTTGCCTAGCAAAGTGGTATTCTAGAGGAAGTGGAGTTTTTAACTCAGACCTTACTTCTGGAATGGTTAATGCAAATTACATAGCAGGTTTAGCTTTGTCTTATGACTGGCTTTATGAAAATCTTTCAGCTAATGAAAGAGAAATTGTTCGCACAGCGATAGAAAAAAGCTCAGCGTTTGAGGTTTTCGGAGACCAGTTTGTTTGGTATTATGATTCTTCTCCAGAACCAGATAACCTTCCGGCTCAAGTCTTTCAAGGTCCATTTACTGTTCCTTATGGTTCAATTAAAAAAACTGGAACCAGTCATCCAATGGAATCTTTTTCTCCATACTTATTAGGTGCACTCTCTACTTATAATGAAAGCCAAATTGGTAAGATGCATTTGGATATTGCTTTGAATTATATATTAGGAAAAGGAGATCATGTTTTTGATGATGAAGGTCAAAATCGAGGACGCCAGTATGGGGGTCTTACTATGTACGAAAGAATAATTCCAACAGCATCTAGACTGCAGGCCATATTCCCTGAAGTTAAATTTAATGATAATCCATTCATTACTAAACTTGGATTTTGGTGGGATCTTTATATGCCTGTAGGGTTTGTCACTGGAAATAATGCTTGGGGAGATTTGGGTTTTGGCAGACAAGGAGCATGGAACTTTTGGCCAAGTTTGTATCTTCCTGGTCTCTTAACAAACAATGGCAAATTAATAAAACATTGGCAAGAAGATGTGCTGATTGACAACAGAGTTAGCCCTGAATTTAATTATGCAGTAACCCCTTTTCTTTATTTCGCTGATAATGAATCAAACGGTTTTTCTATCGAAGATCCTGAAATAGATACCAATTTTTCATTATTTTATCCTATGGGTGGGTGGGCTATGGGTTGTAGTAATCCTCCAAACACTAAAGAATGTTTTCTCAATGGTACAGGATATATATTTCAAGCAAGACCTCAGGGTTCTGAACTTGGACACAATGGGTTTAGTGATTTAAACTTTGAAATTTATGCTTATGGTACTACTATTACTGATTCGGGTGGTAAAGATTACGCTTATGCAAAAGTTCCGACGAGCCATTACACGGTGACTATAGATGGAATTGGAATGGCTAATCCTAGCCGTGGCGATCAAAATGTTCCTTATTACAGCAGATTCTTTGCTTATAAAAAAACATCTCAATATACTTATATTGCTGCAGATGGCACTAATATATATCCAAGAACACATTTTGAAGATTTTGGAGGTTATGAACTTCCTATGCCTGTAGAAGTATATAGTAATTCTCCTCTTTGGTATCTTGAAAAAATGAATCGTCATTTTCTTTTCATTAAGGATAAGTATTTTGTAATTTATGATGATGTTAAGACATCAAAACCGTCTACTGCGAGTTTTATTTATCATGTTCTTGATGATAATCTTCAAAGACCATTTATCAAAAATTTTAGTCAGGCATCTTTTAGTTATGAAAGTAATATTCAAGATATTTTGCCAATCCAACCTCTCAAGACAGATATTCCCCCAGACGTTAAGACTATTGTTAAATTTGTGAATGATCCTGCAACACTTGAATTTATCGATTTATCTGGAAATAAAGTTGCTTATAATCCCTTTACTGGTGAAGATTATTGGGAACATGCTGAGGTAGTAATCTCTGGTGACCGTGGCGACAAACCTAGAAATCATACCATCTGGGTTTCAAACAAAGAAAAAGCAACAAATTGGCATTTTCTTTCAGTAATCTATCCAAAAAATCCTGCCGATGATGCAGAGGGATTGCCTGATCCACTTATTGAGAGTTTAGATGATTTTACAGCTAAAGTCACAAGTCCAAATGGATCAATAGATATACTCAGTTTTGAAACTTTAGATCATCCTGCTTATGCAGGGGCTACAATAGTCATTAATCTCACAGAGATAAAACCTGATGTTTTTTCAACTAGCAATCTTCCTCAAAATAGTCATCGTTTGAATCTCGAAACAAATCATTATGGTTTTGTTTCAGTTAATAATGAAAGGTCTAATAGAATTTATCCTAGTGGAGAGCAAGTAAAAATAACTGCTGAATCTATTGATAAGGGTTATGAATTCTCAGGGTGGTTTGGGGATGCAACTGGAAATGAAAATCCTCTAACAATAACCATGAGTAATAATAAATACATATTTGCAAACTTTACTAGGAGAAAAGACTTGTTTAATCTAATAGTGATTCCAATTAAAGGAAGTGTAACAAAATCCTTGAACAAAGTTTATTATATCTTAAATGATAGAGTTACTCTAACTCCTACTCCAAATCGAGGTTATGCGTTTTACAATTGGAGCGGAGATGTTCCAACAGGAAAAGAAAATACAGTTCCATTGGATATTGTTGTGGATAATGATAAGAGGATAATTGCTAACTTTAGAGCTGTTTCAGAAATTAATTATTATCAAATCAATTTAATTGAAAACAATGCAAGCGCAGGAAGTATCAGCATATCAGGAACATATAATTATTCTCCAAATACTCATGTTTTTGCGACTCCATATCCAAAATTGAATAACGCTTTTATCAATTGGAGCGGAGATGTTCCAACAGGAAAAGAAAATACAGTTCCATTGGATATTGTTGTGGATAGAAATAAGAATATAATTGCTAATTTTAAATCAGTCGGTACTGATAATCTGAATATTTCTTCATTTAAGTTGGATTTAAGCTTCTCTGGAAGCGGGGCTTTGTCTATGTCGACAGGGAATTATTATTTTCAAAACTGGACTAATGTAACAATCAGAGTTATTAGTCCATCTATCGGATATAGATTTATAAAATGGATAGGGAATGTTTCAGAAAGCCAGAAAGATTTAATAGAAATTAATATCATTATGGACAAAAATAAAACAATAAAAGCTAATTTTACAAAATTAGAAAATTGGTATGCTCTTACTGTTTCTAGTGTGAACTCCTTTACAGGCATACTTGAAAAATTTCCTAATAAACCCCTATATAGAGTTAATGAGACTGTTACTCTTATTGCAAATCCAGTATATGCTAACTTATTTGCAAATTGGACAGAAAGTGGTGTTATCTTATCCGAAAATGAAACTCTGGTAGTTAATATGAATAGGGATAGAACTCTTAAAGGAAATTTTATTCTTGCTCCAGATGCTTACTATTTAAACTTAAATCCTTATTCTGCAAGCAACGGCATCCTTTTTTCTAATCTTAATTTGAGGAGTTTCTATAAAAATGATAAAGTGGTACTTACAGCCTCACCTTTAAAGGATTATGTGTTTTCTCATTGGACGCTGGATGCAACTGGAAATGAAAATCCTCTTAAATTGACTATGGATAGAAATAAAACAGTTTCTGCTGTATTTGTTTTAGACACAACTCCTCGCTTTACACTTAACCTATCTTTGATGCCTCTAAACGGAGGAACTCTCAATCCATCTGTTGGACTTAATGAGTATAGAGAAGGGAATATCGTAACGATTACTGCTACTCCTACAATTACTCTAAATAATCGTTACTTCTTTAAAGAGTGGAGAAATCAGACTGATTCAGGAGCAGTGCTTGGAACTAGTAATGTCTTAACAATTCCAATAACTCAAAATAGAACTATCATTGCAGTATTTGAGTTAAATCAAAGCTCTTATTGTGGAAACAATATCACTGAAAGTCAAGTAGAGGATTGTGATGATGGAAACTTAATTGATGGGGATGGCTGTGCAAGCGATTGTATAATTCATAATATTCTTTCCTCTACTTGTGGAAATTCTATTGTTGAGGCAGGAGAGGATTGTGAAACTGGTTTGTCTCTTGGAACTGAATGTTTAGCTAATAATTATACTGGAGGAAATGTTAGTTGTGGTAGTAATTGCCGATATGATTTCAGCGGATGCACTGGAGGAACTATTGGCTCAATAGGTAATCCAGATACGGGAGGAAATCCTAGCGGAGGGGGAAGTGGAGGTGGAGGTTCAGGAGGCAGTGGTGGAGGGGGCGGAGCATCTAATGGTAATGTACTAAATGGGACTCCTATTGA
>ERZ1292629.4488-Hain-H43-01um-R1-4488-length-10173-cov-5_pt1 | contig 10173 bp, 16 predicted proteins | sample MGYA00564399_ERZ1292629 | MGnify/ENA primary metagenome ERZ1292629 (study PRJEB36523, sample SAMEA6512636) | groundwater metagenome | collected 2019-01-08 | study: AquaDiva: Metagenomics assemblies of 32 groundwater samples
TTGGATTTAAAATATGTTTTTCTTGAAGAATTTATGAAAGAGTTAAAAAGTTTGAATTCTTGAATTTTTTATGGATAAATTCAATCAGCGAAAAAAAACAATTCTTGAAAAGATAGATAAATCTTCTAAACAAAGTTGGGATGAGAAGATTTCTAAGTTATGCGAAGCAATTAACAAAAAAGACGATTATTACACGACTTCGTCGTGTTCTGGAAGAATTATGGTGATAAAAGACGAGGAGAAGAAAGCTCCTAATTTATTTGAATTTGTCAGTCATGAAGAAGTTAATCTTGAAAAGTTAAAAAGCAAATTAAAAAAAATAAAAAAAGATACTAAATTCAAGCAAGAACCTCCTATACTTCATATTGATTGCAAGGATTTGGAAAGTGCAAAAAAATTATTGAGAAAATATCAATTAGCTGGATGGAAGAAATTTGGAATTATTTCTTCTGGAAATAAATTTGTTGTGGAATTAAATGGAACAGAAAGAATGGAATTTCCTTTAACCAAAAAAGGAAAATTATTAGTTGATGAAGAATTTTTAGAAATTGTTCTTGAAAAATCTAATAAGAATTTGAAAAAAGGATGGGAGAAGATTGAGAGATTGAGGAAGGAAATAGAGTGATGCTACGAGCCAGATTTCATCAAGGCTCTTCGATATAAAAAGTAGTCATGTGATAAAACCCCTCGCGTGATTATATATCTATTGACTTAATTTTCTAAGGCGAATAATCCTGCTTGAAGCGGATTATGAACAATTAATTCTTATGCATCAGAGCAACTTTTATATATCTTCTTTCTTTTAATCAATCATGTATCCACAAACACATTTTTTATTTTCAGTTTTAGTTGGAATGATATTTTTTAAATTTGGTGTGATAAACTTCCAAGCAGTTTGGCTTGTTGGATTAGTTGGAATGTTGATTGATATTGATCATTATATTATTTTTATTTTTAGATATAAAGGAAAAGATTTTTCTTTGAAAGACGCTTTTAATAGAGCAGTGAAAGGTTTGTATGCTGGCAGGAGTTTTATTCACCACGAGATTGGATTTATTTTAATAACTATAATTCTTGTTTTTGTTTTTTATTCAAATTTATTTTTATTCTGGATTTTTGCTTTAGGTTACTATTCTCATTTGATTTTAGACTTCGGGCATTTTAATATTCTGAAAATTAAAGAAAAGATGACATTTAGAGAAGAAGGTTTTGTTATGAGAATAAATAAGTTTGAGGTTTTGCTGGATATTTTCCTGGTTATAGGAATTGTATTGTTGATTATATAAATTTTTATAAAGAGGATTTGGGTATTATTTGTATGAATTTGAAGGATAAGATAATTATTGCAGGATCATCATTTGCTGTAGTTGGTATTTTTTTTCTTTTGGGAGCAGGAGCTTCTTGGAGACAGACGCAAAGAGCACAAAATTTTGCTAGAGAAGTTGGTTATGCAAATCCAAGAGAGGTTGTAAATTTTTATCATCGTGATATAGATAATGATAGACAAAATGATGATATTCTTTTAAAGTTAAGAGATGGTCGGAAAATAAAATATATTCACCATGGTTACACGCCTGTTGAATAATCACCTTCTTAATAGTAAAATACTTTTTATCACCTCTTTTTTGTTTGAAGATTATTTTTGAACAGCCAATTAACTGGAAATTTGTTAGTTTAGGATTAAAATAATTTAATTCTGTAATTTTAATTTCTATTTTTCACCACCAAAATATATTTAAAGAAGCAGTCACTCACTTTTTTATTATATTAATTGACGGCAATCAATTAATATCCTTTGCATGCAGAGGTGTATCCTCAATTTTTTTCTAATAGCTGAAAGTGTGTCAACTATATAAACATTTTGGTTGATTTTGCTTTTGGTAAAATTTCCCTTAGGGAAGTTAAGAGACAGATAGAAAGGAGGAATAATAAAAAACAATGGTATTAGATTTTGCAAAAGAAGCTATAGAAAAGACAAGCACACATAGTATTAATTTTGACGATTTAAGAGCAGGAAAAGCAAACATCAAGGTTTTCGGAGTTGGTGGCTGCGGTTCTAATGCAATTACTTGGCTTTACAACAAAGGTATTAATGGAGCAACAATCTATGGAGCAAATACAGATGCTTTGCACTTAAGTGTTACAAAGGCTGATGAGAAAATTCTTATTGGCAAGGAGCTTACACGAGGATTAGGTGCTGGCGGAGTTCCAAACAAAGGAAGAGAAGCAGCAAAAGAAGCACTTGTAGATATTAAGAAAGCTGTTTCTAATGCTGACATGGTTTTTGTCATTGCTGGAATGGGCGGTGGAACAGGAACAGGAGCAGCTCCAGTTATTGCGCAACTTGCTAAAGAAACTGGTGCAGTTGTTATTGGTGTTGTTACTATGCCCTTTGAAGCAGAAAAAGCAAGAATTGACAAGGCAGAATTTGGTTTGCAAGAATTAAGAGAAGTAACAGATACTTGCATTGTTCTTGACAACAACAGACTCGTAGATATTGCAGGACAACTTCCAATTGAACAGGCTTTTGCTGTTGCTAACGAGTTAGTGAGTACTATGATTAAGGGAATTGTTGAAACAATTACTTTGCCAAGTTTGATTAACTTAGATTATGCAGATGTTTCTTCTATAATGAAAAACGGCGGAGTTGCTGTTATTGGAATTGGAGAGGCTGATACTGCAGACCGTGTTAATGAAGCTGTTAAGCAGGCACTGACACATCCTCTACTTGACGTGGATTATCAGGGAGCTACTGGAGCTTTGATACACATCACTTGCGGACCAGACTTGAAATTAGAAGAATTCGACCATATTGGAAGAATTGTTTCAGAAAACCTAAGTCCAGAAGCAAATGTAATTATTGGCGCTAGAATTTCAAAAGAATTCACAGGAAAAGTTCGAGTAATTACAATTATGACTGGTGTTAAGTCGCCTTATGTCTTAGGAAAACAAATTGAAAATCAAAGAGTTCCAGCTTCAAGAGAAATGTCTGATTTGGGAATAGAAGTTTGGAGATGAGAAGAACCCATGGTTCTTCCTCACACCATTTCCTTTCCGACGCGGTAGGGCGATTTTCAAAATTGCCTCCGAGGAAAATCGCATGACAGAAATCGCATAAGAAACAACAAATAATTTTTAATTTACCGAGGATTTTTCCTCGGTTCTTTTCTTTTTTTAAGATTTTATTATTTTATAAATATTCAAAGAATTATTCTATTCTTCCATGCAGAACTTGCTCTTTACCTTCATCCCAATATAATTCTCTTTTGGGTTTTGAATGAATTCCTAATTCCCCTAAAACTTCTTCAAGTCTACCTGCATTATAAAAAATAGGAATTCCTTCTTCTAATGCAGTTCTGTTTGTTGGGTTTCTTGCTCCATTATATAACCTGTGAATACCAGTTTCAGTTTCACCTTGGTGAAAAAACCCTGGGTGAATAAACCAATTATCTCCTTCTAAACTCTCCTCTTCATTTCTATCTTGTTCAGTTAAAACTAAGAAATCTGCATAATCAAATTCAATAGGAATCTTTTTTGTGCTCTTAATTTTCTTTCCAAGTTGAAGGAATTTTCTTTTTTCTACAGTAACGCAATTAAAACCAGGTTTTTGTACTGCAGGACCATAAGCCATTACAGCAATTATATCATCTAGTGGAATTTCTGTTCGATTAATTTTCCATTGTGTTGCAATCTTATACAAATTTCGCAACTGGATTCTTTTGTATCCTGTGGGTCCTTCAAGACTTACTGCCTCCCGAGGACCATTTGGAAAACAAAGAGTTCCAAGTCTATTTGCTTCAAAATATTTTGTAAAATCTGGAATAGATAAATTTGTTTTTATCATATTCTTTCTTCTTCTTTGAGGGTATTTAAAGATTTCTGTATTGTTATGACTAGAAAGTAATTCTCTCCCACTAAGTAGAGAAATTTGATTATGTTAATTTAAAATTATTTTTATCCCAAATAAGAGCTTCCGGCAACAGGAACAGCTGCTCTTGTAGAACTCAAATTATCTTCAACTTTTTTGTAAACTTCAATTGTGCTTTTTGTTATGCTTGGCTTGATTTTATTCAGGGCTTCTATAAAATGTTCTTTTTTAACTTGTTTGCAATTCATGTCTTCTCTTAAGGCAAGCATTCCCGCTTCTCTTACAACAGCTTCTATATCTGCTCCAGTATAACCATCTGTTTTTCTTGCCAGCTCTTTGAGATTAACATCTTTTGCAAGAGGCATATTTTTAGTGTGAATGTTCAAAATGTTTTCTCTTCCTTTTTCTTCAGGAGCATTTACTAAAAGTATTCTGTCAAATCTTCCTGGTCTTAAAAGTGCGGTGTCAAGCATATCTGGACGATTAGTAGCGCCAATAACAAGAACATCATTTAAATCTTCCAAGCCATCCATTTCAGCAAGCAGCTGATTCAAAACTCTTTCAGTAACTTTTGTTCCTGCTTCAACTCCTCTTTTTCCAGCTAAAGAATCAATTTCATCAAAAAATATAATGCACGGTGCAACTTGTCTTGCTCTTTCAAAAATCTTGCGGACTCCCTTCTCGCTCTCTCCCACCCACATACTCATTAAAGATGGGCCTTTAATCTGAATAAAATTAGCTTCAGATTCTTTTGCAACTGCTTTTGCCAAAAGTGTTTTTCCAGTTCCAGGAGGACCATAAAGCAGAATACCTTTTGATGGACGAATTCCCATTCTAACAAATGCGTCTGAGAATTTTATAGGCCATTCAACTGCTTCTCTTAATTCTTCTCTTACTTTATCCAAGCCACCAACATCTTCCCATCCAATATTTGGTGTTTCAACTAAAACTTCTCTCATAGCAGACGGGCGAACAACTTTTAGAGCAGCATCAAAATCTTCCTGATGAATAACTAATTTTTCCAAAAGTTCTTGAGAAATTTGCTCTTCCCCATCTAATTTCATTTTTGGCAGGAGTTTTCTTAAAACATTCATTGCTGCTTCTTTTGCCAAAGCCTCTAAATCAGCACCAACAAAACCATGAGTAACAGAAGCTATATTCTCAAGATTAACATTTTTAGTGAGAGGCATTCCACGAGTATGAATTTTTAAAATACTTAATCTTCCTCCTTTGTCTGGAACATTAATTGAAATTTCTCTGTCAAATCTTCCAGGGCGCCTCAAGGCAGGATCAATTGCATTAACTCTATTTGTTGCACCAATAACAACCACTTTTCCTCGGGATTTCAAACCATCCATTGCAGTAAGAATTTGCGAAACAACTCTTCTTTCAACTTCTCCAGTCACATCTTCTCTCTTAGGAGCAATTGCATCAATTTCGTCGATAAAAATAATTGCAGGAGCAGTTTTTTCTGCCTCTTCAAACATATCCCTTATTCTTTTTTCTGATTCTCCGTAAAATTTGCTCATGCATTCTGGGCCGTTAAGCAAGATAAAATTTGCATCAGATTCATTTGCAACTGCTTTTGCTAAAAGTGTTTTTCCTGTTCCAGGAGGGCCGTGCAATAAAACACCTTTTGGAGGTTCAACTCCAAGTCTTTCAAAAATTTCCGGGTGCTTCAAGGGAAGTTCAACCATTTCTCTTATTTTCTTTAGTTCTTCTCCTAATCCACCAATATCTTCATAAGTTATTTCTGGTATTTTCTCGTCGCTTATTTCAACTGCTTTTGAGTTTAATACAACTTCTGTATTTTCAGTAATAATTACTGGAGCATTTGGATTTGTGTTTACAACTAAAAATCTTATTTGAGCTATTCCTCCTCCGAGATTTCCAAAACCCATATTGTTAAACATCTCTCCAAAAATATCATTTAATTCTCCAAAATCATCTGAAAGCAAATCTCTTCTTCTTTGAACTCCTCCAAGAACAATAATATCTCCTTTAACCAAGGTTCTTCCAAGCAAACCCCTTTTCAAACCATCTGGGTCTCCCTGCACCATAATTCCTTTTTGTGCAGGCGCAATCATAATTTTTTTTGCTTCTTTAACATCAGCTTTTTTTACTGCTACAATATCCCCTATACCTGTTTTTGCATTTCTTCTTAAAATACCATCAATTCTTACAATTCCCTCGCCAACATCTGCAGGGTAAGCTCTGTCAACAATAGCAACAGTTTCTCTGTTTCCTTTGATTGAAATAACATCCCCTCTTTTAACTCCAATTTCCCTCATCATTTCTGCATCAATTCTCGCGATGCCTTTGTAAGCATCGTCTTGCAATGCTTCAACAACTTTTAACTGAATATTTTTTTTATTGTCCATTTTGTTTTTTTAAACTCTCTTTAATTTTTAGATTATCATTTAATTTTTCTTTGATTTTTTCTTCATCATGAACTCTAGGGATTTTTTGGAGTTTGTGAGACAGAAAACCAATGTTTTCTGTATTAAAATTCAAGCTTAATCTTCCAAAGTCTTCAAAGCATAATCTCACCATATCATTCATAATCTTTTCCTGCTCTCTCATAAAAGAGACAATTTCCATTGGTATTGAGACAGCATAAGAATTTCCAACAAGCCTCATTTTTACACTAAACTGCTTGTTTTTTAAATCCTTAAATTTGTTATATTTTTCTTCATCTAAAGGATGAATTAACTTCTCATTGCAATGCGGACAAATCATTGCACGAAATACAAATCCATTTTTAGCAATACTTGCTTTTTGCATTTTCTTTCCGCACTTATTGCATAAAATTGTGTTGTCGAATATATCTGTCATTTCCTTAAATTTTTCCTAAATTTAATGGGACAGAAAATCTTTGATTTTCTGTATATTCAAAATCCTTAACTCTGTCTGCACGAATGTGCAGCCCGGATTTTGAATTTTTTTCTTTTGTCATGTTAAATTACAAACCTCCCAGAACAATTAAATTGAATTTTTTCTTTATCATCTTTCCTAGAGTAATCTCCAAAATGATTTCCGAAACTATAAATTGAAGCAATTTTATCATAAGATGAATTACGTGTATGAGTTATATTGCTATCTTCATAAGTTCTGTTTTGTGTTTGATATTCCATTTTTTGTTATTTTTATTGTGAACATAAAAACCGTCCCATTGGGACGGTAGAGGTGAAGAGGTTAAGTAGTGTATACTTAATGTATATACGAAGATAGATATACTATTTAAATCTTTCTATACTTTAGTATAATAATTCAATTTCAATAAATAAAAATAATTTATAACTCATCATCAATTCTACTAAGAATTAAATTTGTTTCAGAGGTAATATGCTGCAAAATTTCCTGTTCAGTTGCTCTTGGATTTCTTTCTTTGTATTTCAAAGCACTTGAAGCCCCAGCAATAACCGCAATCTTAATCCTCTTTTCATCTCTTGCCATTTTTTGGTTCTCCTTAAAAATGACAAGCTAGAAAATTCCTACTTTCAAAATTTCTTGTTTTGAAAGTACAGAAATAGAAGATTTCTGTATTTTCTTTGTTTGCCATTTATAGAATAAAAAAGGACTATTTATAAATATAATTGTGAAATTCCATACATTTTAAAAACTCTATCACATTTTTTATTTTATGAAACCAGTAGAAACAAAAAACAAAATAAAGTATTACTGGAAGAAGTTTTGGTATCTTTTATGGAAAGATGATTCTCTTAAAGGATGGGTTTTCTCCCTGATTTTTTTATTTATATTTATAAAATTTATTTTTTTCCCTCTGTTGAGTCTGGCAACTGGAACTGCATTGCCTTTAGCAATTGTAGAATCCTGTTCAATGTATCATGGGGGAAATTTGCTGTCTAACTTTGACAATTGGTATGACAATCATGAGACTAAATATGAAGAATTAGGGATAACAAAAGAGCAGTTTGAAGATTATAAATTCACAAAAGGTTTTAACAAAGGGGATATTTTATTTATTATAAGAGCAACTCCAGAAAAATTAAAAGTTGGGGATGTGATAATTTTTAATGGAGGGCAGCAAAATCCTTTAATTCACAGAATAATTTCTATAGAAAATAAAAATGGAGAATACACTTTCTCAACAATGGGTGATAATAATAACGGGCAATTATCAGTTGAGAAGAGCATAAATGAAAATCAGTTAGTAGGAAAAGCAGTTTTCAAACTCGTTCCTTATGTTGGGTGGGGGAAATTAATCTTTTTTGAACATTTAAGACCTAAAAATGAAAGAGGATTCTGCAAAAACAATTATTGATAAATTCTAGACGAAGAAATTATGAAAAGAATTAACTAGAATGATATTCACTATTCATTTGAAAATTTTCTGGAGCTCTTTTATCCATTAAACAATCTAAAAAGCTATGGTGTGTTGGACATCCTGCAGGTTTTTGATAACTGCCGTCGGATTTAAGACCAATCGCATCTATAATAAATTCTTCAATTCCTGTATGATTATTCCTTCCAAAATGTGCACTAATAACCTTGTAAAAATAATCGGTACGTCCCTGCCGCTCTTTTTGATATATTCTTCCCTTAATCCCACCATCTAATAAATCATCTTTAAATGTTCCTCTATCGGTTTCTTGCTCTCCCATATTAAGTTTATCTAATTAAAGTTTATTAAGATTGTTATAAAACAAAGTATATAAAAAACTCCCAAAAATACATTAAATTGGAATAGAAATGTGTGAAATAAATCCAAACCAAACTATCAAAAAAGAAACCTTTATAACCTATAAGTTCTCTGATAATAAGAACATTTAAAAAGAGGTTAAGTTAAAACAACAGATGGAATTTTGCCCTAAATGCGGTTCAGTGATTGTAGAAAAAAGAAAAAATTATGGATGTGCCAGATGCAATTATTCTTCAAAAGACAGAGTAAAACTCAAAACATCTGAAAAAATTAACGAAAAAAAACAATTAGTTGTTGTAAAAGATAAGGGTGATGAAATACATCCAATAGTTAACGAGGATTGCAAGGAATGCGGAAACAATAAAGCTTATTTCTGGACAGTTCAGACAAGAGCATCTGATGAGTCTGAAACCAAATTCTTTAAATGCACTAAGTGTGGGCATACAAGAAGGGAATATAGATAATTAAATAAAACAGCAAAATTTTGTTTCTAAAATATTTGTTTTTTCAGTTTCTTTCATACCAGTTACTCGTACACGAACTTTTTGTCCAATATCTATTTTTTTAGAATGAACAAAGCCCAAAAAACCATATAATTTAAACATTGGCTGATTTATCCTCTGACTCTTTCCAGAAATTCTAACAGAAAGAAAATCTCCAAGCCCAAGTTCATGATAAATTTCAGATAAGATTAAAAAACCATTACTGCCTTTTAATCTCACATTGGTAGCGATTGCATTGAAAGGCTCATTTAAATAAACTAAATCATCATTAGGAAAAATAATCCCTTTTGTGTGGGGAATATTTTAGGTCTATAAATAAAAACTTCCTGGCTATTAGTATACTCTATTTTAATAGGCACAACATTCTCTAGAATATCACCAACATTTGGTATTGCACCATTCCTGTTAAACTTACTTAAATCATATTTCATAAAACGCCCATATTTTTTACCTTTAAAAAAATAGTTGTGATGAAAAATGGCCCTGGAGGGATTTGAACCCCCGACACCCGGATTAAGAGTCCGGTGCTCTAACCAGGCTGAGCTACAGAGCCATAATAAAGATAGAATTAATTAGTTTAAAAAATTGTTGATGGAGAAAATTAAAGAGGTTTTTTCATAACATATTCATACCATTGGCTAAAACTTATTCCATTAAATTCTCTTGCACCGTCTGGCCAAAATTCCTTAGGAAAAACTCTAAGGTTATCTGAAACCTTTTTCAAAGAGGTTATACCCTCCTCTGATCTATGGGGACATTGATCAAGATCTGGATTAAATCCATGTATATCTAACTCACAGGGGGTATAACCGCCTGCAATTGCACATTGATTTCCTTTTTGATCCATAAAATTTCCATTAAAATGATGAAATCCATAAAAAGGACAGAGTGGCCTTTGTTTTTCATAAACAGGCTTCAATTTTTCTGAATCTGATCCTCGATGTTTTTTCAATCCTAAAAGTTTTAGCAAACCCATCACAAATCCATTTATTATGACTATTTAAAGATTATTGTTAAAAACAAATTGTATGATCCACTGACATATGTCCTACCCTTTTTACACATAAATTTGATTATCTTCACCAATAATGAATAACTCAAATCCGCTAAACGCAGGATTTTCAGATTAAAAACTTTAG
>ERZ1292629.4490-Hain-H43-01um-R1-4490-length-10167-cov-4_pt1 | contig 10167 bp, 11 predicted proteins | sample MGYA00564399_ERZ1292629 | MGnify/ENA primary metagenome ERZ1292629 (study PRJEB36523, sample SAMEA6512636) | groundwater metagenome | collected 2019-01-08 | study: AquaDiva: Metagenomics assemblies of 32 groundwater samples
AATGGGGAGGGGTGAATAACCGCGCGACCGCTCGCAGTGCGGATACCGCACCGCTTGCGGTGCGGTTATTCATTTTTTCCTCTTCTTTAAATTAGCAGGCAAAAGCTCGATTGGCGAGGTTTTGTATTTCTCATGCGCATAGCCCCACTTTAATCCCAGTTCTTTTTGGGCCTTAACCTGTAGAAGCACGTTCTTGGCCAGGAGCTTCAAGTCGTCCTTAACCCATTTTTCTTGGCGACCCTCATCAAAAACCAAGCCATACGGCGGGATAGATAGTCCCATATGAATGAGCGGTGCAAGCATGGCCAGAGCGGCATTCAATGCCCCGCCTTGCGGGCCGTAAGTTATGATGCCGGCAACCTTGCCCTCCAAAAGGAATCCATAATGCTCTAGAGACGTTAAGCGGTCCAAAAATGCCTTCATTGGTGTGGAAACGTTGAACCAATGTGTCGGTGACGCAAAAATTATGCCGTCCGCCGCCAAGACCAATTTCTGAAGCTTGGGCATATCGTCTTTGGTGTTTTCTACGTGCGTTTTCGGATTTAACTTGCCACTGTGCGGCAGGATTCTCTGGTCAGCTAAATGAATTACCCTGGTCTTGGTGCCATGCTTTTCCGCCTCGCGCATGACCTGCGCAAGCATACTGGCCACCCGGCCTTTTTTGTTCGGCGAACCATTCAGACCAACTATCATCATGTCATTTCTATTTCCGCCATTACCAACTCTCTTACCTCATTGTCAAACAATATCCGATGATGTCCGTGAACTGGTACCTGGATGTTCTTTGCCCCCTCTAACCTACAACTTTCCGTCGGCCAGACATGGTTGTCAAATTCGCCAAAAATAGAAACGATGTGCCTATTTATCGATCTCTCTTTATTCAGTTCAATAATCGTTGCACTGCGGGGATGAAGTTCGCTGAGGTTTTTAAACGGTAGAAATCGCACCGCTTCTGATCCGGAGAACGGCGTAGCGATCGCAATGAGTTTTTTGACCCGTCCATCGCTATTATGAGAAGCTAAGATGCGCTTCCCAACCAAGCCTCCCTTGCTGTGAGCCAAAAGCACCACATTATGCAATTCTTCCTGCTCAATCAATTTCCAAACCAGTTCCGACAGGTGGCGAATTTCCCTTAGGTTGTAGCTGATATGGGTTAAAGCATAAACCGGATGGCCACAGTGGGAAATTGGGTCGGCTACGGCCTTTAGAAACTGCCACTTCTCGTAGACGCCGGGGATCAAGATGACCGGGGCCTTGCCGGCTACCACATGCCCCAGATAATGAGCTGGCGGTTCTCTATAGACCAAAATGTTACCTATGCCGCGCAGAGCATGCCAATAATCGTGCAGCCAATGGCCCAATAATCTAAGCATCTACTTAACGTAGTGCCTCTTTTTCATCTCCTCCTCTATCCCCTTTTCGGATTCGTCTTTTTTCTCCCTAGCTTTTTCCGCCAAGGCGGTGAGGTCGGCATCGGTCATACGATTCAGCTCTGCCACCCGATTTTCCAGATGGCCGCGCTCGTTTTTCGCCGGGTCGTCCAGAACCTCTTCCAAGAGTATATTAAGCATCCAGCCGACGCGCGGCCCGGGAGTGATGCTGGCGATGCGCATCACGTCTTCACCGCCTATTTTGAGCATCTTGGGCGAAAGCGGGTCATGCTTAACTTTTTCGATCATATAAAGGAGGTGGCGCAGTTTATACGGCACCGCTTTGGGCACACCACTGCCAATGCGGTCCGCTTCCCGGAGCTTCAATAAGTCGTCCACGTTTTCCGGGCCAACCCGCACCAGGAAGCGGCGCACGCCGGCGGCGCTCACCTCGTCTACGTTGTAATAGAACATGTGGTAGCGGACGAGGTGCGCCACTTGTTCAATCAAGTCCTTGGAGAAATGCAGGCGTTCCAAACCGCGCACCGCCATTTTCGCCCCAACCCGCTCGTGGTTGTAAAAAGTGGAATCCGGTCCCTCGCCTTCTTTGGTTTTTGGCTTGGCCACGTCGTGGAGCAGGGCGGCTAAGCGAATATAAAGCGGATAATTTTTCTTGGCGGCATAATCCAGCGAGCGCACGTGATGTTCAAAAACGCTATATATATGATGCTGGTTCTGCATCACACCCAAGCCCTCGCGCAGTTCCGGCAAAACATAGCGCAGAAGGTTCAGTTCCTCTAAGAGAATTATGCCCGCGCTGGCACGCTCGGACATAAGCATTTTAGTGAACTCGTCGCGGATGCGCTCTTTGGCAATCATCTCCAATAGACCGGCGCGTTTTTCTATGGCCCGGCGGGTGTTGAATTCAATTTGGAAATCCAACTCCGCCGCAAAGCGCACCGCCCGCACCAAGCGCAGAGCATCTTCATTGAAACGCTCCTCGGCCGTACCCACTGCCCGGATGACTCTTTCTTTCAAATCTGCCTGACCACCATAGGGATCAACCAGATTGGTTGTTAGGTTGTAGGTTGTAGGTTGTAGGTTGAGAGCCATTGCGTTAATCGTAAAATCGCGGCGGGATAAATCCTCCTCAATGGTTTGGGCAAAGCGCACCTCGTCCGGGTGGCGCTTGTCCGTGTACTTGCCTTCCCAGCGAAAAGTGGTTACCTCCACCACCTTAAGCGCCGGGTTCTCCGAATCCGTTTTCACTCCTACCGTACCGAACTCATTTTCATAGACACTATCCACAAAAATCTTCTGTATCTCCTCCGGCCGGGCATCGGTAGCTATATCCCAGTCCTTGGGTTCGCGGCTAAGCAATAAATCGCGCACGCAGCCGCCGACCAAATATGCATTGAAACCCGTCTGGCGTAGGGCCTCGGCTATTTTTCTCACTTCCGGCGGCATTGTAGCGCGCATGTTTATCTTATCTCTGCGCCGAATTGCTTCTTGGTTTCCTCCGCAATCCTGGCCTGAATCAGCTCTATCTCTTCAGTAAGCAGGGTGCGCTCGTTGGAGCGATAAATGATCCGGTAGGTGTAGCTAATTTTGCCGCTGCCGAATTTATCCGGATTTTCGTATTTGTCCAAAAGCGAAACCTCCTCCACTAAATCACCGCCTAAGTCGCGAATCAGGTCAAAATAATTATTGGGAGAGAAATCGGTGCCGACCACAAAGGAAATGTCGCGGGTAATGGCCGGATATTTGCTGACTTCCTTAAATTTATTGCCCAGCTTCAGCTGGCGTTTTATTCTAGGGTCATTGGACCACAAAAGGCGGATGTCCGGCAGGTCCATGCTCACAATCACCATACGCTCCAGGCCAAAACCGAATGCCCAGCCGTTGTAGTTGGTAAGGTCGAAGTTCTGGAGCACGCTCTTGCGCGGCATGCCGCACCCCAGCATCTCGATCCACTGCCCATTAATTTCCACTTCCATCTCCAGGCTCGGATCGGTGTAGGGGAACGTGTCAACATTGAAGCGATACTTAACGTCGGGCCAGAAAATGCTCTGTGCGATTTCGACAAGGACTGCCTTCAGGTCGTTGAGTGTCAGCGTCTTTTCCTTGTCGGGCACGAGGTACAGTCCACCTATCTGGTGGAACACGTTCATATGTTTACGGTCGATCTCGTCCTTGCGATACACCTTGCCGTAGCATATCACGCCAAGCGGCTTACCCCTCCTGATCTTTTCTTTGATCGCCGGGTGGTTCAGATAGTAGTACCACATCACCGTGTCGTGGGTGCGCAGGATGTAGTCGTCGTTCACGTAGTACGTGTCCGACCTGCTGCGTGCCGGGTGTCCTGGCGGCATGTTAAAGAGATCGAAGGTCACGTACGCCGGAACGATCTCGGGAATCTTGATCAGGTCAAATCCCTGAAGGCTTTTGACCTGGAGCGTGCGGTCGACGATCTCCTTGAGCGGGCTGCCGGGAGTGCGGGAGAGGTCGGGCATGGAGAGAAATCTTTTAATTCTGACCGCCTCCGGGTCGGTTTTCTTCTGAAGCTCCTCTAGTAAAACTTTCTCTTCTTTGTCTTCAATAATTATTTCTTTAGCCATAACCGTAGCTAGATGATAAATATCTGTTTACCTGCGGTCAAGATAATCATCGTGATATAGACTCCCGGTCTTGCTTTGAATTTTATTCTGCAGTAAACCTAAAAATGCGGCGGCGTGCATCTTAGCCGGACCCGCCTCTGGGTCGCGCGCTCTCTCTTCTTCCATTCTTGGCCTGATTTCCCCCAGGTATTCCATGAGACGCCTAGACAATACTCTTAAGTCCTCTTCGCTCCTTGCCTCGACAAGGGCGCGCCAAAACCCAGCTTCCTGTTCGGTCAATTCATCCAAGTTGATCGATTCCCAATGCGGGTTGCGATCCTTCTCGTTTTTGAATTCGTTCTCCCGCTGTAAATTCAAAAGCTCCGCTCTGGCTTTCCGGAGAATGTCGCTTTCTGGTTTTGGCGCGGTTTCAGCCATATTTTAGGTTGGGTTGATGCCTTTTTCTATCCTAGCAGAACCCAGGTTTTAGACAAAATTTGAATGTTGCGGGGGCGGGAGTCGAACCCGCTTCCGGAGCTTATGGGGCTCCTCGGAAAACCACTTCCCATCCCTCCCGCGTCCGGCGCGAGGCCCGCCTTTTGAGCGGCCCGCGTTCGTGCGCACTATTGCGCTCAAGCAGGTAAATTATAGACCTACGCTCACAATTGTCAAAATCTCGCCTAAATGCTAAAAATAACCATGAATTGCCTGCGTAGTTCAGTGGCAGAACATCGCCCTCATAAAGCGAACGTCGGAGGTTCGATTCCTCCCGCAGGCACATATGAATATTCCCAGTATTGGAGGGTTTGTTGGAATGGCTATAATTCTTCTGGCATTCTTCCTGAACCAGAAACATATTATTAGGGACGACAGCCTCGCTTACGATTTGCTCAATCTCCTGGGCGGCATATTGCTGGTTGTCTACGCGTGGTCATTGCACAGCTATCCCTTCCTGGCGCTTAATATAATTTGGAGTTTAATTTCGCTGAAGGATATGGTGTCAGATGTAAAACAAAACAAGACGAGGAAGTTCCTATGAAAATCGCCATCCTCGGTTTTGGACGCGAAGGTAAATCGCTCTTCAAGTATTTGAAGAGCCGCGGACCGACGCGGATGGAACCCCGCCTTCGCAGACCGCGGACCTTGTCCGCTGTAGCCCGCTACGGCGGGCGAAGGCGGATTAACGCGGACGAGAATGAGACATGGGTTCTGGATGAGAACGCCAAGACAAAAGTTCCGGCTGGCGTTAAATCCCGGCTGGGCGGGAAATACCTGTCCAATCTCTCCGGTTTTGACTGGATTTTCCGTTCGCCCGGCATTCCCTACAACCTGCCCCAGCTAAAAAAAGCCCGCCGCGACGGAACGAAAATATCCAGCGCCGTGAAGCTTTTCTTTGAGGCGGCGGATCGAAAAGGGGCGAAAATAATCGGCATTACCGGCAGCAAAGGCAAAACCACCACCGCTACCTTAATTTATAAGATTCTTAAGGCAGCCGGTTTTAGGGTCTTTTTAGCCGGCAATGTCGGCACTTCCGCGCTGGATATCCTGCAACGCCTAGATAAAAAATCCTTGGTGGTTTTGGAATTATCCAGCTTCCAACTTCAGGATATGGACGTCTCGCCGCATATCGCCGTGCTTTTGGATATTTTCCCGGAACACCAAGACGCGCACGGAAGCTTGAACGAATACTACGCCGCCAAAGGCAATATAACCCGCCATCAAAAACGCAACGACGTAGTTTTCTATCTGCCGCCCAACCCGATCTCCAGTAAATTGGCCCACCTAGGACGGGGCAAAAAAATCCCGGTGTTTACGCCCAAACCGCTTTTTGCCAAAAGCTGGGGACTCAAGATTCCGGGCGAACACAATTTCAAAAACGCCGCAGTAGCCGCCGCAGTCGCGGAATATCTGAAAATTCCGCCCAAAATAATTTTCCGGACGCTGGCGAATTTCCGCGGCGTGGAACACCGCCTGGAACTCATCCGCAAAATATCGCTGAAATCCGCTTATATCCACTTCTATAATGACTCCGCCTCTACCAATCCCCATACCACCGCTGCCGCCATCCAGGCCTTCGGTGACAAACCCGTAGTGCTTCTCGCCGGCGGCTACGACAAAGGGCTGTCATACAAACCCGTGGCCGAGGCGCTTTGTAGATCCTCGGTGAAACTGGTGGTTCTCTACGGCGCAAACCGCCAAAAAATAGCCCACACCATCCGTCCCGCAGGCGTGCCGATAAAAATGGTGAGAAATATAGTATCGGCGGTAAAAACCGCTTACCGCTATGCTAAAAGCTATAAGCTAAAAGCTAAAAGCTGGGTGATTCTTCTCTCCCCCGGTGCCGCCAGCTTTGACCAGTTCCAAAATTACACGGAGCGCGGCCGGATATTTAAAAAACTGGTTAAAAAACTCAGAGCGCGTTAAAATCCTCGTATGTCTTCGCCTATTTCCCCGGAAGCCATATACCATCTGGCCCAACTGGCGAGAATTGAACTTACGTCGGAGGAGAAAAATCGGCTACTCGCCGACCTCCAAAAAATACTGGGTCATTTTGAGGAACTTCAAAAACTGGACCTGAGCGGGGTCGAGCCGCTAACCGGGGGCACTCTCCAAAAGAATGTCTTCCGCGAGGATGGCGAGAGGACTTGCACGAATAGCGGCAAGGGTCGGGAATCATTCCCGTCCAAACATAACGGCTACCTTAAAGTACCGCCGGTTTTCCCCACCGAAGGCGGGTCCGCCTCTGGCGGAGAAGAGTAATCGCGGGGGAGTAATCGCGAATAATGAATCTTACTGCATTAACCATCAAAGATTTAGGCGAGGGGCTGCGCGGCAGACAATTTTCCGCCAAGGAAATAACCGAGGCCTATCTTAAAAACATTGAAGCTCGAGATAAAGATATCGGCGCTTATTTAGAAGTACGCGCCGATGCCGCCGTGCGCGAAGCCGAAGAAGTAGATAAACTTATCGCCGCCGATGAAGAACTTAGCGAACTGGCCGGCTTGCCTTTGGCTATCAAAGACAATATCCTCATCGCCGGAGAGAAAACTACTGCCGCTTCCAAGATTTTAGCAAACTATATTGCGAGTTATGACGCCGGTGTCATCCAAAAACTTAGGTCCGCACATGCTGTCTTATTGGGCAAGACCAATCTGGATGAGTTTGCCATGGGCGCGTCGACCGAAAACTCCGGATTCAAGATAACCCGCAACCCGCACGATCTAGAAAGGGTACCGGGCGGTTCCTCCGGCGGTTCGGCTGCGGCGGTGGCCGCGGACATGGCCCTCGCCGCCCTGGGTTCAGACACCTTCGGCTCCATCCGCCAGCCGTCCTCATTCTGCGGCACAGTCGGACTCAAACCAACCTATGGCGCAGTTTCCCGTTCCGGCCTGATTGCTATGGCCTCCAGCATGGACCAGATCGGTCCCATAACCAAAACCGTGGAAGACGCGGCAATTCTCTTTAAGGCCATCGCCGGCCGGGACAGCCTGGATGCGACCAGCACCGAGGCGGACTATGAGAACCTGCTGGTCACCGACACCGGCACGCTAAAGAAAATGAAAATTGGCGTGCCTAAAGAATATTTTATTGAAGGCGTGGATTCGGCGGTAAAAACGGCAGTGGAATCGGTGGTCAAGTTTTTTGAAGGGGCGGGGCTAACCATACGGCCAATTTCCCTGCCGCACACCAAATATGCCGTACCCTCTTATTATTTGAGCATGCCGGCGGAAGTAAGCGCCAACCTTGCGCGCTTTGACGGCATCCGCTATTCGCGGATACGCGCCGCAGAACAACGCAGAAATGACGCGCGGAATAACGCAGAAGAAGGAAGTCAGCGTCTGTCTGCGTCAAGTCCGCGTCAATCCGCGTTATGGGATATTTACCTCAAGCAGCGCGGCCGCGGCTTCGGCCCGGAAGTTAAGCGCCGGATAATTTTGGGCACGTTCGTGCTGTCCTCCGGCTACTACGACGCTTACTATAAAAAAGCGCAGCAGGCACGGCGACTGATAAGCGATGATTTTGCCTCGGCCTTCGGCGAGGTTGACGTAATAATCACTCCGGTTGCTCCAACGCCAGCCTTCAAGATCGGGGAGAAAGCCGACGACCCGCTAGCTATGTATCTTGAGGATATTTTCACCGGCCCGGTAAATCTTGCCGGCCTCCCGGCCATCTCCGTACCGGTAAGAATGCGGATAAACGTGGACAATCAGCGCAGATCAGCGTCTTTACCTATCGGCTTCCAGCTTATAGGCAAGCACTTCCGCGAAGCGGATATATTAAGTTTGGGCAATTACTACGAACTAAACGCGGATGGACGCGGATAGAACCCCGCCTTCGCCGACCGCGGACCTTGTCCGCTGTAGCCCGCTACGGCGGGCGAAGGCGGATAAGCGCGGATAAGCTATGGTGTTTTGGGGGGCGTCGAGGTTGCCATTGTTTCCGGCTCTACTTTGGCGCCGTTTACCGACGTAACCGTAAATTCACGCGAAGCATAAGCATGGGTACCGTCAACCTCCACCGCCGTACCCACCAGGGGGTCGAGGAGCGCGATCACCTTGGAGTCCTTGGAGTTTTTGACGATTATCTCTACCCGGTATTTGGTGGTAATCACATATGGATTTTTACCGCCGCCGCTAAGCGCGCCCCGGACTGACGCGTTCGTCTCTTTAGGAGTGCTTGTACCGACAACGATTGGGGTAGCAAAAAAATCTATGGCCTTCAAAAGTTCGTCTTTCTCCGAAGTCAAGAGTGGCAACTGCGAAGTTAGGTTATTTTTATCCGCGGTCAGAGAATCAATCCGCCGTAAAAGTTCGGTGGTTCCGCCGACAATCAGGTCCTCGCTAAGTTTCTTGTTTTGGGAAAAAAGATAGAACATCCCTCCGAGGAGAACGACCACAAGCACGCCGAGCAATATCGTCAGAACCCACACCGACTTGGATGATTTTTCCTTTTTAACCATCGGCACACCGATGCTGATCGGGGTCACCGGTTGAGTGGCCATCCCTGGTGAGGCGGACTTGAAAACCGGCTCGGCTTTCGACTGGAAGATATCGCTGGTAATCGCCGGGATTTTGGGTTTGACTCCGGAAACATCCGGCAAACTTGGCGCCGAGGTCAGACCCGGAATGCTTATGGTTTTAGGCGGAGTTGAGGCCGGTGCGCTCGCCAAGGCCGGGCCGCCGGTCGCCACACTCATGGCTCCGGCAATATCCACTTCCGCCCAGCCGCTTTCTATAAGAGCGTTCTTGATCGCTTCTTGGGTCACCCCGACCTGAAGTTGCTGTTTGATATAGTCCACTAGCTGTTGGTTAGCCATATTCTAATTATAGCAAACGCCGTTTTGGTAGAATAGTGGCATGACTCTGACCACTCATGCGGTCTGGGGCGCGGCCGCGGCGGTTGCCTTAAGACAAGAACCGGCCCTGGGTATGGCCGCGGCGCTTTTAAGCCATTATCTACTGGATACTATCCCTCACTGGGACTACGGCATATTCTCCCTACACAGAGATTCCCGCGACCCGCTCCGCAGACGGTTTACTTTGAGTATGAATTCCTTAAAAGACGCCTTGAGAATTGGCTCTGATTTTCTATGCGGCCTTGCGGTCGCGGCTCTGGCCGTAAACACTGTTTATCCGGACTATATTCTCCTCGGACTTGGTGGCGCGCTAATCGCCATCCTGCCCGATTTTCTGCAGTTTATATACTTCGTCTTACCGATAAAGCCGCTGGCGTGGCACCAGGTGCTCCACAGCCGAATGCACACCAAAAACCGCTGGCGTGACGAACCCGTTCTGGGCCTGTTCGTCCAGCTGGTCCTCGTTCTTGTCGCCGCAAGCGCCCTGCTCTAAAGCCAAAAGCTTGCAACAAAAATCATTGTGCTCACCGCAGCCGATATAAGGCAGTACAGGCAATAGTTGCCCATATACACCTGAACCCCGACTAAAAATATAGAGGTCAAAAGACCGACGGTTGCGCCGATTTTAAGCAGAAGGACGAGTAGCGCCGTCTGGGCCGGCAGGAAATACAGCCCCAAGGCGAGTAGCAATATACCAGCATAGAAAATCGTGCCGAGTATTTCGTTGCGCACACCCAAAAAAGTCGCCCACTTACTGTCCAAAACCGCACTGCAGTCATTGCCCAAGGGACAAATCAGCGGCTCCGGCTGGCTGTACTTCCACCACAGATAGCTGGCATCTATA
>ERZ1292629.4491-Hain-H43-01um-R1-4491-length-10167-cov-4_pt1 | contig 10167 bp, 11 predicted proteins | sample MGYA00564399_ERZ1292629 | MGnify/ENA primary metagenome ERZ1292629 (study PRJEB36523, sample SAMEA6512636) | groundwater metagenome | collected 2019-01-08 | study: AquaDiva: Metagenomics assemblies of 32 groundwater samples
AAATCAATCCGAGGAATTCCCAATTTCTTTAGCTCTAGCGTATCCTCATGTGTATCTCGCGCCAAAAGCCCGGCATGAATCTCGCGTGAAAGCGTTACCACGCGATGACCCAAAATCGGCTCGCCATGAACCAATTCCGACACGTCCATAACTGTCAAACTAGCTTCGCGCAAAACCTTAGCCGTACCACCCGAAGCGATAATTTTCCAGCCCAAGCTAATCAGTCTGTTGGCAAATTCAACGATCCCTTTTTTGTCGTAAACCGAAAGCAGGGCCACCCCGGGTTGGGGTCTAAACTCCGGTATGAGCATTCGAAAACCTCCACAGTAAAAAGAATCGTGTCAAAGAACAAGTCGAAAGAACTAGGCCTAGAGTACATTAAATAAGCATAGAAAGACAAGATTATCCAAAACACCTTTAATCCAAAACCTAAATTTAAAAACTGGGCCCTAATCAGACAAGATGCTTTATAGCCACAACATCGCATCTCTATCATGAAAACTGTAATAACCACAACGCGCTAGCGGCACAACTAGGCGTACTGGGTACACGCAAAGAGCTCTAATCCAAAAGATAATGACTAAAAATAAAAGGTCGTAAAAGAAAAAATAAAAACAATCATCAAATAAAAAAAACTATATGACAATAAAAAAAATAACATTAACAAGTCTCGCCATATTATTTATGGCCATCCTCGGAATCACGGGCATTTCCGAAAAAGCTCACGCAGCTAATGAAAGAACTGACGACAATAAAGCGACCGCGCACATCCTTGGTTCAACGTTAGAAGTTCATATCTTCGATAGCGGTAACGTTCTAGTTCGAGGAGCGAAGATTGCAACCATCTCCGGCGACAGCTTCACCGCGACAACGATGTGGGGCAACGCAAATATCGTCTGGACGGTGCGTACAAGTAGCGAAACCATTATTATTCGTAGCGTTGGAGATAAGTCAGACATGTCGGAACTTTCGGTTGGCGACTACGTCAGCTTTCGAGGAGATCTTATAGAGAACTCTTCAGAGCTTACGGTTAAAGCGGAGGTTGTAAAAAATTGGTCAATACGAAATCAGGATAGTCTAAGTGGCATGATTCAAAAAGTAAATGCCAACAACAACAGTTTTACCTTCATGAATCATCTTCGTGGCCTGATTACGGCATTTGTCTCTGATACAACGATCGTTTCAATGAACGGCAACCCGAGTAAATTTAGCGAAATATTAGTTGGCAAAAACGCAACTGTTCGCGGTTTGTGGAACACGGTCTCAAATAATTTAACCGCAAAGGAAGTAAAAATAAGTCCGGCTGAATCACTTAAGACCATAGTTGAAGGCAAAATCACCGCGATATCCGATGCGTCTTTACCCACAAAATTCAAAATGATGTCGGGTAGCAACGACTACACAATAAACGCCGAAAAAAGCACCTCAATTCTTAATTCGCAATGGTTGAATGTTGAATTTGAGAAATTTAAAGTTGGAGACACGGTGCGGGTTTATGGCGTAATCAACGCAGATATGTCAGTGGATGCAACGGTAGTTCGCAATACCAGCATACTCTAAAAGAGTATAATGGCCCCGGGCTTCAGCCCGGGGTTTTGTGTTGGGTGAAATCAACGCGAACCACCAGATCATCTCACGCAACCTCACCAAGCCAGCCAAAAAACAAAAACTACAATATATAGATTTTATACAATGACTCCAATTTTAAGATGGCGACCCTTGCATCAATCCAATCAATCTATTTGTTTTATAGATATTCGTGGCGCCACTCCAAAAATACAACCAGTTCAAATTAAAAAATAAAAGCTTATTTAAGATTTATCATCTTTATGAATTCGCACAACTCACCAACTACGAAGCCCTTACTAAAAGGCACCCAAATAGTATGGTATCTCCTTTCAATTCTTGAGACACTGCTCATCTTCCGTCTGATGCTCAAATTAATGGCGGCCAACCCGCAAGCTGGATTTACAAACTTCATCTACAACATCACCTGGCCATTTACAGCTCCTTTTCTTGCGGTATTTCCCAAAACTACTCTAGATTCAAATATTTTTGAATGGACCACTATTTTAGCGATGTTAGTTTATTGGCTTATTGCCATTGCGATTGTGCGCCTCTTTTTAATGAGTAAAACTCTATCAACATCAGAAGCGGCAAACAAACTTGAATAACCAAGGATCGAATAACCTACAAAGTTATTTTTTCCCAACCCTTTTCCCATTCGAATCCCCCTTGAATATACAAGCGCCCCCATTTTGGGGGCGCTGTATATTTTGTGGGCAGGGAGGGATTCGAACCCCCGTAGCCACAAGGGCGCGTGGTCTACAGCCACGTGCATTTGACCGCTCTGCCACCTGCCCAAATAACCTAACCAGTGTAGGCAAAACTCCGCAAAACGGCAAGTTATTCTGGTTTCACCTCATCGCCAAATAAATTCGAACGCTTATCGTTCGTCTGCCCCTCTTTACTCGCCCGCAACCGGCGCACGTGATGCGATAAAAAGTTATCAAACTTAAGCAATAAAAGCCGAACTCGGCGCAGTAACTTCTCCAAGAAAGAGGTTAGTTGAACGTCAATCTTATGAAACGGAATCTTAGCGACAATCCGATCAAGCCTACCAGAAGCAGCAGCTCGATCCTCCTCCGAAGTAACTCTCGGCAAAGCCCGTGCTAAAACATAAACCGCAAAACTCAAACTGGAAAAAACTAAAAGCTGAAGAATAAATTCGTACATGATTTACTAAAGTTCGTAACGGACAAAACGCTCCACTCGAAGATTTTCCCCCACTTTGGCCACCACCCCCTTAATCAGCATCGCGACCGTCATTGAAGCATCGCGAATGAATGGCTGGTCCAAAAGTTCCGCTACGGTCGGAGCGCTCATCGCCGCGACTTGCATAGCCAAATGTCTGGCCAATTCTTTAACCGAATCCGTTCGAGCCACAAAATCAGTCTCACAGCGAAGCTCCAGCAAAACCCCAACCCGTCCATTGTGGATATAAGATTCCAAAAGACCAGCACCGGTTACTCGCTCTGCTTTTTTTTCCGCCTTAATCAATCCCCGCTCCTTGATCAGCAACACCGCTTTGGCAAGATCGCCTCCCGCGTCCTGCAAGGCCTTCTTGCAGTCCATTACTCCAGCACCAGTCTGCATTCGCAATTCTTGAACTTGATTTGTCATGTTGTCCTATAAAAAAATATAAGTTCTCTACGCCTTAATAATAGCAAAACAACAGCACTCGCAAAAGAATTACTAAAGTTTTAAACCACCGGCCAAACCCGAAGTGGCGCCGTTCAAAGATTTAGCCGAGTTTACCGCAACCGGACGCGCCGCGCGTTCACGAATTCCAGTCGCTATAAAAGGCTCTAAACGATCAAAAACCATCTGAACGCTCGCTCGGGCATTATCGTTAACCGGAATCGGAAACATAATCCTATCAGGATCAGCATCGGTGTTCATCAACGCCACCACCGGAATGTTTAAGCGATTAGCCTCGCGTACTGCGGTGATGTGATGCACCGGATTCACGATCACTAACGCCTTGGGCTTTTCGGTAAACTTTTCCAAACCGCTAAAAAACTTAGCCAACTTCTCAATCTTTTTCTCCAGCAAAATGCGCTCCTTCTTGGTGTACTTTTCCAATCGGCCAGCCGCGCTGTCTTGCTTCAGTCCTAAATAATAATGCAAACGCTTGGAAATCGCTTCAAAATTAGTCAACGTACCGCCCAACCAACGCTCTTCTACATAAGGAAACCCGAATTTCAGACCAAAAGCTTTTACAATCTCACGCGAAGCTGGACGCGTGCCAAGAAACATCAGCGATCCGCCATCCTTAATAAGTGACTGCAAAAATTCTCCGGCTTTCTTAATCAAGTGAGCGGTTTGAGCAACGTCAATAATCTGAACTCCATTGCGAATACCAAAAATATACCGCGCCATGCGTGGATTGGTTTTGGATTTTTTCCGGCCGTAAATCATACCGGCCTTAGCCATCAGTTCAAAGTCCTGCAAAACCGCCTGATCGGCAGCCTGTTCTTTAAGGGAAGAAGTGTTTGCGCTATCAGTCATACGAAAGCCAATTGTACACAAAAGCTAACAGGAACGCAAATCAGTCGGCAGATGGGCAAGAAAATCACTATTAAACCGAACTGGTGTAAAATGCCGCACAGTCTGAGCTATATCCCCGGACAAAAACTCAATTCTCGCAATATCTCGTACCGCTTGAGCCAAGCACTTCACAGTTTGTTCCTTAAAAAATAATCCATTCCGACCGGAGTTAATGGTCTCCAACGCTCCGCCACCGGCAAAAGCTAAAACTGGAGTTCCACAAGCATTAGCTTCAACTGGTATTAAACCAAAATCCTCAACATTGGGAAAAATCAAGGCTCTCGCTCCGGCATAAAGCTTCCGCAACGCATCATCATCCGGAGAAATCACAAAACGAACCCGTAGATTGAACCGCGCGATTTTTTGCAATCTTACAAGCTCCGGTCCTGCACCAGCGATCACAAGCGGAAAAGGCAAAAGCTCGAAAGCCCGCAAAACCAAATCAAAACGCTTGTAAGCCAGCAACCTTCCCGCCGCCAAAAAATAATCGCCGCGGGAAATCGTGGTATCTAAATAAAAACGAGACGGGTCATAAGGCGGATAAACCACCGCCGCGTCGCGGCGGTAATAATCACGAATCTTATTAGCAATAAAATTAGAGTTCGCTAAAATAACATTAGGCCTTTGTGCCATGGCAAAGTCCCACTCCCGAAGAAAATTAAATGCCGGGGCAAAAACACTGGTAAAAAAACGGTTTGAAAAATAAGATTTAGACTCCCAGGCATAGCGCAGTGGCGTGTGGCAATACAAAATATGAAACGGCCTTCTATTTAAATTAGATTCAGTCCTAAAACCAATCCCCTTGGCAAAACCAGCACTGTCGGAAATCAGTAAGTCAATATCTTGATTCAAGGGCATCCGACGGGCAACATAAGGCATTAAAGGAATAAACAAACGATGATGAGAACGAACAAAAGAAAAATCCAAAACACTCGCCCGACCGTTTGCCAAAAACACCCGATTCGCCAAGTCGCTTCCCGTAATTTCCGGATCATGCAACAAGGTGTGAACCATGGCTTGGGGGAAAATTTTGGTTAACTCTAAAAGAACCCGCTCGGCTCCGCCATACTGATTTAAATAATCATGCAGAAGTGCCACTTTCATGCAAAATAGGATACCATGTGAGAAACCAAAAGATGTATAACCCCCTAAAACGACTGACCGACGTTACCGGCGCCATCTTGGGACTATTTTCAGTCTCTCCCATCATTCCTTTTATTGCACTCGCGATCAAGCTGGAATCTCCGGGACCAATTCTCGTTAAATTAGAACGGATCAGTTCGGGAAAAACCATAAAAATTTTCAAATTCCGCTCTATGATTAATGGCGCCGAAAAGATGAAGTCATCATTGCTCCACCTTAATGAACGCAACGACGGCCCATTTTTTAAAATTAAACACGATCCCCGCCTAACTAAAACCGGAAAATTTATCCGCAAATTCCGCCTGGATGAGTTTCCCCAGCTTTGGAATGTTCTGCGCGGCGAACTCTCTCTTGTTGGGCCTCGACCTCACGAACCGGAAGAAATAGCCAACTATCCGGAAAAATACACCCACTTGGTTTCGGCTAAAGCCGGAGTCACCGGACTTTCTCAAGTAAGCGGCGCTTCAAAATTAAAATTTCTAGAAGAACTAGCACTCGACCAACATTATCTGCAAAACCAGTCGCTCCTTCTGGATGTTAAAATTTTAGCCAAAACTATCGGCATTCTTTTTTTCGATCCGACCGCCGTCTGAATTTTTACGGTATGATATAATAAAACCATCTCGATGAGACCAAACTCGCAAGGTGGTTTTAGTTTGTTGGAGCTTTTAATCTACATGGGCATCACGACCGTGATGGCCACTCTTTTTGCCAACATTTTAAGCACGGCAACCAAAGTCCAAGTCCGGCAATCTTCGTCGAGTGAAGTCACCAGCCAGCTTAACCTATCAATGCAACGCATCCAACAGTTAGTGCGCGAATCAAGCGCGGTTATTATTAACGACGACTTTAGCAATAACGATGCCCAGACCGGTACCACTCGCAACGTGCTCAAACTTCGGATGAAAGATCGCCTTAAGGATCCAACCTGCATCTACGCCGAGCTTGGCGCTATTAAAATCGCCGAAGGCGCCTCGGCGACAGACGCCTCGCAATGCAATTTTGCCGTCGCCAGATTGCTTACCACTGACGCGGTTACAGTTCCGGCCGGAGGCTTGGTTTATACCAAGTTCAGCTCACCGCCCGGCCACGACCTGGTGCAAATCAACATCACTCTACAATACAACACCACCAACCCCGCCTACAGCGCCCAACGCCAAGTAACCTCCGCCGCCACCCGCGTCTCGGCCGCCACTTTTGACTCCAACCTTATCCCCGCCGGCACACCGCCCCTCTACGATCTCGGCACCGCGAGCACCCAATGGAAAAGTCTCTATCTAAATAATTATTCCATCGTCAACGGTCAAGTTAACGAAGCCGCCAACTACGACGGCGGAGCTCGTGGCTATCAAGTCATTGCCATCTTCGGCGCGACCTCCTGTACCAGTGTCTGTTCAGCACACGGCCTACAGTGCTCCACTGGCGGCGTTACGGTCGCCAACACCTCCATTCCGGTGACCTGCGGTCAAACGGCAGTCCAGCCGGAATTCTGCTTCTGCGACTAAGGTGGCTCATAACTAGCAATATACTTAAAATTTAGTGGCTGTGTTTACAAATACGAGAAATTATACTATTCTCCCCTTAGTACTTTCACCAACTAAGGAGTTGACAGGATGGAACGATTGCCAAGTAAAGCGGTAACGCTCGAAGAGTTTTGCGCCTTGATCGACCACTTTGTATCAACCGAATGTGAGAAACAAAACGTACACCTAATCCACAAAAAATGTGGTGGCGCTATCAGAGTGGGCTTTATCAATCTTTTTCACTTGAACGATGATGGTTCACTGGATCCCGGACCAGACGGCTCAGGCATCGGCCCCAAGCGGATTCCATATTGCGAAAATTGCAATCCCCCCAATGGCTTCAACCACACCTACACTCAACGTCTACCGATCAAGCGACAACCCACAGAGGAGTTTTGTTTATGTGGATTTACCAATACCTTCGCGCAGATCGTGAAAGAATAGAAATGGGACCTTTTGCAAATAGAGAAGCGGCGGAAGAAGCTCGAAAACAACACGCCTCGTTCGGAGCCGTGACAATTGGACCAATCGAGAAGCCAGAAACCTATAAACTCTACCAAGGACCCGATGAAGAGGAATAATCAGGCACACTATTGGCGATCTTTAAATGATCGCCAATTTTATTTCCAATAAAACTTCGCAACAACCCCGCTTTTGTGAAGCGGGGTTGTTTTTACTTTCACGTCTGCTTCCCATGGCACTTCTTGAATTTTTTCCCGCTCCCGCACGGACACGGATCGTTCCGCTTTGTATCAATGCCAGTAGTTAAGGGTATTGAGTTAGATGAAAGCGTGCTAACGCTTGGCGCTTCGCGATTCACGTTTTGTAATTTTTCTGCGTTCTCTTTCTGCCACTCCTCAAAATTTCGCATCATAGTTTGATAAAGCCCATGACCCTCGCGACGATATTCCACCAGCGGATCATGCTGGCCATAAGCCCGAAGACGCACCGATTCCGCTAGCGCCTCCATATCTTCCAAGTGCGTCATCCAAAACATATCTAAAGCGCCAAGTATCGGTTGGGGCGCGTTTGCCGCCAGTAGTTTCTGACGCTTTTCATAAATCGCCTGCCGCTGTTTATTTAAAACGTCGTCATAGTCCAGCAAGTGTTTGCGTGAATCAAAATTCGCGCCCTCCACTTTGGCCTGCGCCTGCGAAATCGCCTTGTTTAAAAGATTGGCCTGAATCGGCATATCCTCCGGTACATTTAGTCGCTCCATCAAACCCTTAATCCGCCCACCGCCAAAAATTCGCATCAAGTCATCTTCCAGTGAAAGAAAAAACTGCGATGAACCAGGATCGCCTTGTCTTCCAGCGCGCCCGCGCAACTGATTGTCAATCCGCCGCGCTTCGTGCCGCTCGGTGCCGATGACATGCAAACCACCAGCAGTTTTAACCTTTTCTGCCGCGTTGGATTCCGGCGGATTGCCGCCCAAAATAATATCCACTCCCCGACCAGCCATGTTAGTCGCTACCGTAATCGCTCGCGCGCGCCCAGCCTGGGCGATAATCGCGCCCTCGCGTTCGTTGTTCTTGGCATTCAGCACTTCGTGCGGCAAACCAGCTCGAGTCAGTCTCCGCGACAAATCCTCGTTTTTTTCAATGGAAACCGTACCGATTAAAATCGGCTGGCCCTTTTCATGCCGCGCTCGAATATCGGCAATAATCGCCGCGTATTTCGCCTCCAAATTTTTATAAATCAAATCCGGCTCATCTTGACGCACCATCGGACGATGAGTCGGCACCGTTACCACCGGCAGTTTATAAACCTTATCAAATTCTTCCGCCGAAGTTTGCGCGGTGCCGGTCATACCGCCCAGCCTCCGGTAGAGACGAAAATAATTTTGAATGGAAACCTGCGCGTAAGTTCGCGATTCTTGCTGAACCAAAACTCCTTCCTTGGCCTCAATCGCCTGATGCAAGCCGCCGGAATAACGCCGGCCGACCATCAACCGTCCAGTGAATTGATCTACAATTACGATTTGTCCGTCTTTCACCACATAGTCCCGATCTTTAAGAAACAAGGCCTTAGCTCGTAAACTTTCCTGCAAATAATGCGTCAGGCGCAAATGTTCCGGCTCAAAAATATTTTTTATATTCAGTACCCGCTCAACTTTGTTGATACCGGACTCGGTAATATCGGCCGAACGAAGTTTTTCGTCAACCAAATAGTCTTCCTCCGGAGCCAAATTGGCCACAACCCGCGCAAAAGTTTTGTAATTGGAACTAGACTCCTGATCCGGAGCGGAAATAATAAGCGGCGTCCGCGCCTCATCAATTAAAATGCTGTCAACTTCATCAATAATAGCGTAGTGATGTCCGCGCTGAACTTGCGCCTGCGATGAATAAGCCAGATTGTCGCGCAAATAATCAAAACCGAACTCATGGTTGGTGCCATAAGTAATGTCTGCGGCATAAGCATCCCGCCGAGAGATTGGACGAAGATATTCTTGGTGAATTATAAACGCGCCGGTGGCATCTCGCGCGGCGTCAGAGGCGTTTTCCGCCTCCTTTGGTATCCGATAATGCGGATCATAAAGCAAAGCTCCGTCGTGAACCAGGCAAGCCACCGAAAGTCCAAGCGCATGATAGACCTGCCCCATCCACACCGCGTCTCTTTTGGCTAGATATTCATTAACTGTCACCACATGAACTCCTCGGCCAGCAAGCGCGTGCAAATATGCCGGGGAGGTCGCGGCCAAAGTCTTGCCCTCACCGGTTCGCATCTCAACTATCTTGCCCTCAAAAAGAGAAACTCCGCCAATAAGTTGAACGTCAAAATGACGCTGATTCAAAGTCCGTCTCGCCGCCTCGCGAACTAAGGCGAAAGCCCTTGGCAAATGGCGCGTTAATTCAGCAAACAAATTCTCCTCGGAAACACTCTTAATTTCATCGGCCAATTTCTTGCTCTCATCCCTTAAACGCTCAGCAGAAAACTCCCGAAATTCGGGCTCCAAAGCGGTAATGGCCGAAACATCGGCGCTCGCCACGTGTCGTCCACCAAAAAAACCTAGTAATCGCCGCAACATGTTGGTCTATTCTACTGTAAATTAGGTAAATGGCAAAATTCCGCGCTTCTTATTATTCCTGATTTTTTAAATTAACGACTCTCTGGTTTCATAAAAAAGAACACCCTCGGTTCGCTTTTAGCGAACCGAGGGTCTGTTGCGTCCCGCAAGTAATCTGCAAGACGCCAGCCGACTGGTTAAGTCAGCTTGATGGTACCGGCAAATCCGCCGGTACCATCGGAAGCACCGCGGTAGAGAACGAAAGTCCCACCGTTCTTGAGCTTCCACTCATAGCGGTAGATGCCACGCTCGGGAAAACTCCCGAACATCCCCGGGAGTTGACTCCCAAGGACGTATGCCGTGCCATCGATCGTGAGCGTTCCG
>ERZ1292629.4493-Hain-H43-01um-R1-4493-length-10164-cov-3_pt1 | contig 10164 bp, 12 predicted proteins | sample MGYA00564399_ERZ1292629 | MGnify/ENA primary metagenome ERZ1292629 (study PRJEB36523, sample SAMEA6512636) | groundwater metagenome | collected 2019-01-08 | study: AquaDiva: Metagenomics assemblies of 32 groundwater samples
ACACTATTTGAAGGTGGGTTCCGTCGAAACTATCTTCACGTACGAGACGCAGCACGAGTACTCTTATTTGCTCTAGAAGATGGCATCCGTTCGTATATGTTTGGTCAAGCCTACAACGTAGGTCTGTCTTCAGCTAATCTAACCAAACGTGGGCTCTGTGACAAAATAGCCGAGCATGTTCCTGGATTTGTATATCATGAATCTGCTGTGGGTGAAGATCCAGATAAAAGAGACTACGTGGTTTCCAATGCTAAGATCGAAGCTTTGGGCTGGAAACCGAAGTACTCTTTGGACGACGGTATCAAGGAATTGATTAAAGGCTACACAATGCCTTTGGATAGTGTTTACCGAAATGCCTAAAAGTGAAGTTGTGGTTGGAGAGTTATATCAACTAACCTTTATGGACGGCAAGTCCTATATCGGCGCTTGCACCTGTGGTGCTGAAAATAGATACAAAGATCACCGTAAAAGCGCTAATGGCGGAAGTACAAGCCCTGTTCATAAAGCATGGCGTAAATTCGGCCAACCAACACTTACTGTATTAAAAAGAAATGTGCCAGTAGAAAAGCTTTGGTTTGCCGAAAAGAATGCAATTATAAAGTACAACACCAAAACCCCTAATGGGTACAACGGAAGATTTGGTAGCGCCAAACCTCCAGGAATGTTTAAAAAGAAAATACCTGACGATGTCAAAAATAAAATACGAACCTCACTCTTGAATTATTTTGAAAAAGATCCGGAAGCGCCTGAAAAGAATAGACAGGGACAACTAAAACGTTTCCGTGATCAACCGATGTCTGAAGAAACCAAAGACAAAAATAGGCAGGCGCAAATAAAACGGTTCCAAGATCCAAAAGTACGTGAAAAGAATCGACTAGCACAAATAAAACGATTTCAGCTTAATCCCGTATCTGACAAAGATAAAGAAATAAAACGAGCAGCCGCACAACGTTACTATCAAAACCCGGAAAATAAAAAGAAAAAGAGCCAGACAATGCTTGACTGGTGGAAACAAAGGCGACGCAATATAAAAACAAATTCCACTGTCTAATGTACCCACCACCCCTGAAACAATGAAAGTACATTTTCATCACTGTATATTTTCGTTGTCACAGTTATAGTTTCATCTTGGTTAACAATAACAATATTCAAAGGCAATAATATTTTGTTACCAGATGGAGGACGACACCACCACCGTCCTGACATATCTTGCCCGTAACCACCGTCTGGCAGACGTAGAAATCCGAACTTGTCCGGGTAACGCCTTACACCCAGAGTCATGATCTACCGAAAACCCCTGTTTCCCGTGTTTTCCAGTGCTTTAGGCTACCTACCCCTAGCCCTACCCCGGAAAACACGGCTACGGGCGTCCTGGCGCGCCCTAGAGAGTGTTTAAACAGGGCGGAAGGGCTGATTTTAGCTATTTGACTATAATCCACACCTGCTCTCCAAAATTCAGAGCTTCTTGGATATCTTGGAACAGCTCAGTGAAAGCGATTTGATCACCGATTAGCAAACCATTCCCGTTGCGACCTGTACCAACTAAAATCCACCCATCTCCGTCCAACGGCAGTGGTCCAAAATAAATCCTTACATCATCAAAATCAGGGACCTTCAGCAACCGTGGAAATTCCAGACCTGAAGCTTGATGCTAACTAATAACCACCCGGTACTTTCCACAAGGAATGGTTGAGTGGGCAAAGCCCTCCAAAGAGTCGTATCCCCGAACACCGTCTACGTAAAGCTTCCCAGTAAACCATCCGTATTGCAACTGTTCTGCATCGCGCACCAATTCAACCAACATAATTATTTTCCAAATGGCCACCACGATTTCGATTTCGGTACTTCTGGAGGTGCTGAAGTCTTTGTTTCAACACTCACCACGTCCGGTAGCGAAGCTGACCACTTTATCAAATCACTCTTATCCGCGTTGCACTGATTAAGGCGTGCTTCGAATAAGCGGGTTAGTTCTAACAACTGGCCGTTTGTCAGCGCTACGGGCCACTCCGGCACCGGGGTTAGCATTGACCACTTTTCCGGTATCTTTTCCCTTACCGTTTTTACCGTCTCCACCATTGTTGGAGGCAGCGGGGGGTTGCTGCCGCACGAGGGCAATAACGGCAGGAGGCACAGAAGTATCCATCCATGTGCGTACTTCGGGTGAGTTTTTTGCGAGTGCATTAAGTTGTGCATCAACCTTTCTCCTGTAATCTGCGATTTGTTGATTTGCCCGTTTGCGTGCTGCATCCAGAGCATCATCCTTTTCCTTTTGCAACTTCATCTGCTGATTTTCCAGCTTCTGGTCGTTTAACGCCGTAGTCAAAGTTTTGCCGTTGTCTTCCGCCACTTTAGCACGCTGCTCCGCGTCCTTTGCCCGCTCGATGGCGCCATTGTAAGTATGTAACATAGCCCCTACCGCGACAACAGCAACCACAAACACAATGCCAATGGCGATCAGTTCAATACTACCACGTTGATGTTTCATCCCGACATATTCCCTTCAAGGGGATTGCGTTTTGCGGGTTCAGATTTACTTTCCACTGATGTTGTTTTGCCCCCGCCGACATTTGTTTGCTTATTAAGCTTAATTGTTTCTGTGCGGCTTTGATCAGACCGCACCTTTAATGAATAGGCACCTTTCACAACAAAAATACCTGCGAATATTCCAACATACCACTCAGTTAATCTTCCGGCCCACAACTCCCACAAAAATCCATAGGCCATTAACAAAAATACACCCCACTGCATAATCTTGTCATTATCAGGATACCCATCCTTGCTGGTAACCATGTGGATAGTCTTGAAATTCTTGTAGGTGGGGTCATCCCGCTTTGACCAGCTTAACGCGACTCCTACTATATTGGCCATCAGAATCACCCCGATTATCTGCATCGGCGTAAGGCTGTCTGCCCAAGTGAGGAGCCAGTCAATCATACATCATCCTCTGGCCGCGCCCCATCTTCCCATTGATAGGTAACTATCACATCAGTTCCATCCGGTTGCTTTGCTGTAGGTGGCAAGGTTGGGTCTCCACCTAATTGTCGAATCAATTCATCTAACGTGATCCGACTAGCAGAAATTCCAAACTGTGTACCGTCCAAAACATCCAGATGCTCATACCCAATTCCATGATTGGGTAATTGGATATCTGCATAACCACGACCAATCAACGTACAACCTTGAACCTGCGTACACAATCCCTTGGTAGCATCCCCCGCAAAGTTCCCGTTGTGAAGTAAACAATCAAAACGCCCGTGCTTGTCTTCCAGCCGAATTACCCATCGCCTGAATTTCGGTGACCACCACAACCGCCCGTGGTAAGTATCGGCCTTGATACAGGAAATTCCACGCTGATTACTCATCCATGGCAATTCCAAAGAATCACATTGCCAACTATTATCCAACGTAACCCCGGCGGGTGTACCAAACTCGGTGGATTTGCGACGTAAAATATCAAGCACATGTGTCATGTAATTTCAATCCGCGATGAAAGACAAACTACACCCGCGAAGCAAAAATGCGTGTACTACAGCACTTGGAGTCGCTTTACAATGTAACACGACACCGGTTTCACGAACCAGTGATTTATAAAATTCAGCACACTCCCATGGATGTTTTATCTTTGAAGATCTTTCTTTCAACTTACCCATCCAAGCAAGCCAAGCCCGTATTTTGGAAAACTCATCTCCAACATGTGATAGTGCATATTCTTCAATCTCATTACTCCAAACAAGACCGGTCGGTATCCAATAACACGGCAATCGTCGTGACAATGGATAAAGTCTGACACCCGCGCCTGAAGCCTCAATTAGAAATACCCAACCAGCAATCACCCATGCACAAGCTACATGCACATATTCGCTTTCAGTTAGAATACGAATGATATGATGCTGAATTTCATACCAACTACCCATACCCTTACTAGTCCAAGCCAATAGATCACCGGAGTTGATTCGTGATCTGGCTTCAGCATACTTCATATACCCACTTCAAATGTCTCCATCACATCAGCACGCTAACTTCATTGCACTGCGACCACTCCATCGCGAACGGCGGGCACCAGATCGTCGAGCAGCCGGAGAGCAGCAGCACGGCGATGAGGAGGATTGCTTTCATCTTCCCCAAATCCGATTAGAACTTCACGTTTCCTCAATCCACATAACGAGCCAAGCTTTTACGTCCCGGACCATTGGACCCACGGCCTTTACAGCCAATCGCAGGTGCGCCTGTGTGATACCAAACTTCCTCGCCCAGTGGGTGCGCTCGAACGCCTGCTTGATGTTGATCCTGATGCGATCTTGCTTGCCTCTCTTGCTGCGATCATCTGGCATAACTACTCCTTGCGAAACTCGATGTCATTCGATCTGCGCTCCCACTCCTTGTAATCCGAACGGCGCGTCAGAACTTGCATGATGCCCTTCAGGACGTTCACATCATTCGTCACCAGCTTGGCGTCCTCGCGAATCTGCTTGATGTCGTCCTGCACGCGACGGAAAACGTGCAGGAGCAGCGCGAGAGTCACCGCCGCCATTCCGCCTAACAACAGCTTAAGAAAATCGTCGAAGGTCATTTGGGCATTAACCACGTGAGCCAAACTGATGCGATCATGATGATAATCAGCAACGTGAGCAGCGCATCGATGCGTTCGTGCTTCTCAAGCCTGCGTTCAACGCGCTCAAGAAAACCGCTTACTCCGCTGACCATCGTCATTACCTGCGCGGCCCAGCTTTCTACGCGCTGGGATAGCTGTAGAATGGTCACTTCAAGCCGCTGAAACTGCTCTGTGAGAATTCCGATCTTCAACCCTTGCTCCGAGATCCTGCGATTATGATCAGCGACTTGGCGTCTGATTTTGTCCATTTCGTCGTCATCCATGTCGCTTCTTTCGCTTAAAAAAGCCCGGCTTTCGCCACGCGCTGCCGGGAAGCTCGCTTGACCGAAGGAGATCGGTTGGCATTTTCATTTACGGCAACGGCATCGGCTTGACAGCAAGTTTGCCCTGCGCTGCGTCCCAATCCACCGACATCAGCAGGTTGTATTTGAGGCGCGCAATGCGGTCAGCATGATCCGGTATCGGGAGCGCTGCCCTGATCTTCGTGCGCCGGACCGCTTCTTCGCAACACCACGTGATGAAAGCGTGCAGTGTTGGCCCTTTTTCTGTGATAATGTCCTCAGTCACGTTTCCAACGATGTAACCTGAAATATCTGCCTCGCCGCCCCAGCTTAACCACTCGGCGCCGCTCCACTGCAAAAGCACCACGGACGCCTGATAGTCATCCTGCTGAAACGTCAACATGAACTTTGTGCCGTCTACCTCGAACGAAGGGAATCTTTGATCGATGTTCCAAGCCATTTCCTGCTCCTGTTTAAATTCTGCCGGTGTTCGCCCTGTCGCCGGCAACAGTCCTACTCCGCTTCAAGGAGGGAGCGGAGGGCATTTTCATCCGCTCCTACCCAATACGCTCTATGCATACAAGCCCGCCACCACCCGCACCAGATGTTGCGGGCCCATTCAACGTGGACGCAGCCCCGCCGGACCCGCCACCTAATAACGCAGTGCCGCTGGTGACCACATCCACGCGTGTAGCCCCGCCGGAACCACCAAGAACACCCGGAGTCCCGCTTGCTGCAATATTTGCCGATCCCCCACTCCCTGCCCCTGGGCCAGCTCGAGTTGTAATCGCCCCTCCGGTTCCGCCACCAGTCAGCGCACGGAACGGGTCGGACAAAGATTCGAATCCGGGTGAATTACTGTTAGTACTGCCGTTCGCAACAGGTTCGGTACGTGTAAATCCGTCCACACTCGCGGTTGACACGATGCCGAGCGCATTGTTGCTGCCAGCAGCATTCCCGGTCGTGCTTGCTATCCCAGCCCCGCCGACCCCACCGCCACCGCCAGATGCAATGGCTCCTGGTGCACCAGAAGCCGCGCCGCCCGCCTTCGCCCCGATTGCGCCACCACCGCCAGCCCCGGTATTCGCTGTCACGGCACTCGCACCGCCTGCGCCGCCCGTACCAACCGGGCTTCCGGCCGCACCGCCGCCTCCAGCATTGGCAATATTCGTCGTGTGCGTCGCCGTTCCGCCCGCACCGCCAGGTGCGGTAAAGGTCACGTAGGAGCCAGTTGTGGTCGTGCAGGTTCCACCAGCGCCTCCTGCTGCGGTCGCCGCATTCGCTGTTACTTGAGACCCTCCATACCCACCATTCGCGGTGATACCTAAAAAACCGGAAACGCTTGCAGACGTGGTTGCAGTAACCGTAGTGATACCACCAGAACTACCGTTCACCCCGCTGCCAGAGCTTGAAGACGCCGCCGCCGCACCCCCTGCTCCGACCGTCATGGTGATCACGAGATACCGAGGACAATAAATCTCTAGTTCGCCAAATCCGCCGCCACCACCGCCAGATGCCGCACCACCAGCAGTAGTTGTGAATATTGCCCCACCGCTACCCCCGCCTCCGAGTGCGGAAATTCGATACCAACCATCGGCCGGAATAGTATAACTTCCAGATGTAGCAAAGAAAAGAGCGATACTTTTTTTATTACCACTCAGCAATGCACTACTATTTCCCGTAGTCATCAAAATCTCCAATCACCGAGCGTTGAATCGTAAATGAAACAAAGGTGTACATATTGTGTATCGAGAACCCATGACGTCGTAAAACCCATGATCTTTTTACCGTTGACGAGCAATGTCAAATTAGCAACATTAAATGTGCCGTCCACATCTTGAATCTCAATTTCATCCCCATCCGCAGGCGACGCCGGGAATGTCAACGACCATGCGCCGCCTGTGGTGCTAGCTTTAATCCGATCAAACGATATAGCAGTATAGGCCGATGTTTTGCGGATCCATACATTAGAGCTGATCAATGCCCAATTAGTGGCATCCAAACTCGGGTCTGTAGTACCCGCGCCAGCAGTCTTGCGCCGATAAGTCTGAAAATTGATCGGGGAGAACCTCCCATCACCAACCGCATACGTTGTACCACTGACCCAGATCGTCGCACCGACCGCAGATGTCGCCGCGTTAGCTTGTGCAGAAGCAGTGGTCGCGTTGTTGTACGCATCAACCGCGTTGTTATAGACATTGGTCGCGGTGTTGTTAATCTGTGTGCGAAGTGTTGCCAACGCAGCGACAAAAGCATCTGCCAACGCGGCAAATGTTGAGGGCGCAGTAGTAGCCGGGGCGGCAGGTAATGCATCAATAGAAGTTGGCGCGGTTTGTGCCATATCAAACTTCCTCTAACTCAAGTGATATCATCGCGTTGGAAGGCATCGACATATTGATCGAAAATTTACGGTAGTATCCCAGAATCAACAACGCCTCAGCGTAGTCGTCTGTGGTGTCGTCTAACGCGGACCAAACCGCAGGCAATGCATTCAGATCATCCCGTAGCGCCCGTGCTTTATTTACACGAGATTTGTCACAAAGCACAGTTTGATTACTTTTCGGAACATTACGTTGGGGCGACATAGTGGAGTTGCCAAAGGAATCCCGCGTGACCGTAGAAAAGTTCAGCACGTCTGATTCTGCCTGATACTGAGTATCACCTAATGCTACATAATTGCCCAGTACACAAGCCCCGCACGACACGTTACCCGATGTTCGGGTTATCGCAATCGTGATGATCCCATTTGAATACGGCGGGATATCAAACCGTATCACACTTCCTCGAGTAGAAAAAGGCTCAAAAAAGTAATCGTACCAGTCGAACACCTCCCGAGTACTTAAATCCTCAGTGTAGGAGTACACGGAATCACCACCGCTGGTCATAGAGATGGTGACACTGTCTGCGATCAGCCCTAAGAGTGCTACGGAATTGATACGCTCCCCGGGAGTCAATACCACGGTGAGAGGTGAAGTGAATTCAGTCTGCGTATTCCTGAGAAAATCAAACATAGCCCACGAATTCGTCGGGCCAACATCCGACCACCATGTTGAGGACGCGGCCAACGTGGGGTAGTGAGCCAAATTAGCAGCTTGCAAAGATTCATACTTCCGGTGTACTTGTGTGGTTGCGGTATGAGTACCTGATTGAGTTCCTGTAGTGGTAATGGGTTTACCTGTGGTTGTGGTGGCTATTTGGAAAGTATTGGTGGCTGTATTAATAAGATAATATAAAGTCCCAGCCGTGATTCCTGTAGGCAACGCGCCAGTGGTAGTAAATACTACTGGGGTAGCTTCTGCCTGTCCATGTGCAGTCCAAGTTACCACCCCCGGAGCCGCAATCGATATCGTTACGGTGGAGGTTGGTGAACCCAAAATTGCCTCTTCCCCAAGTGCGTACGTGGTCGCCGCGTTGTAGGCTGCTTCATCAACCGCAGGCTCTACCGCCGTGCTACTCGTCAGAATAGCATTGGTTATTGTTAACGGTGGGATCACTCTCACAATATCATCTCATCAAACAGCCGTGGTGTTTATGGAATTGCCATTGGGAGAAATTTGACGCCAGAAGCGTTCTTGTGCTGCTACCGCTGCGGCGGTTCTTTCCGAGGACAACCGCAACGCTTGTATTTCAGCCAACAACACTGGGTCTCGGGTCACTGTAACACCCGTCTGTTCTCCTATAATACCCGCAGTGGCTTCTAAACTACCTAGCATCGCGGCTTGTGTACGGCGTAGTTCACGGGCGGATCTTGCTGCCGGCGTTGCCAAATCCAGCACCGTACGGGATAAGCCTGGCAGCAGCTTAGCCGCATCCATGTCTCCTGCCCGTGCTTGTGCAGTCGATATCGCAAATTGAGCTTGGGCCATGGCCAAGGACTGCGCGGGGGTGCCCATCATGGAACGAATGCGAGCGACTTCATCCATGATCGAATCAGTGATCGACTGCCAAGCGCTCTTTAACTGTTCGGCGGCTCTCACCTGTTGTTCAACCACTCGCTGCTGCTGTTCGGCAGCCGCTTGTGCCACTCGTGCCGAAGCTTCTGCAGCTTGGGCCGCTGCCGCGTCTGCTGCTATTTTATCTTGGGTAACCCAGATCAGTTGTTGCAATGGACGATTACTTTCGTCCAACAATGACAACTCTCGAGCCCTTAACTCTACCGTATTGCCTTGTGCCTGCAACAATTGTGTCTCCAGGCCGTAACGCTGATTCGCTATGGCCAAAGTGGCCTCGGCGGCGGCTTTAGAAGCCTCAGCGGCAGCGGTTACTGCTATCGCAGATTGTTGTGCGGCCACTATTTGGTCAAACAGCGCGCGGTTGGACTCGTCGAGCGCAGCCCGCTGTTTAGTCAGCAACTCCGTACTCGTCATCGTAAGTTGGTCGAGTTGGTCCTGGAGCCCCTTGTGCTCACTGGCTATCGCTGAGGCCCGCTGCGCGGCCTCTTCTATCACCCTGGCGGTTTCGGCAGTAGCCGCTGCAGACGCCTGCACTGCTACTATTTGATCAAATAAAGCTTGGTTAGAAGCATCTAAAGCATTGCGTTGTTTGGTCAACAACTCTGTGGAAGTCATTGTTAAAGAATCTAACTGGTCTTGCAAACCTTTTCTTTCATCAGCGATTCTGATTTGGGACGCAGCGAGTTCTTCGTTGACATGATTGGCCACTTGTGCGGCCACTACTGAATCAAACAGAGCTTGATTAGACGCGTCCAGAGCCTGACGCTGTTTGCCCAGTAATTGAGCATTGGTCATGGTAAGAATGTCTAACTGGTCTTGCAAACCTTTTCTTTCATTCGCCAATTTGGTTTCATGTTCGGCAGTACGCGCCGCCAACTCAGCCGACACTTTCTGGGCATCTCGTGCAACTACTATTTGTTCAAACAGCGCACGATTAGATTCATCCAACGAGTCACGTTGTTTCTCCATCAACTGCAACGATGTCATGGTAAGATCATCAAGCTGATCCTGCAAAGACTTACGCTCATCAGCAATGGCTTTTGTGCGGGCTGCCAATTCCTCATTAACTTTCTGAGCGTCCTGTGCAGCCACTACCAGGTCAAACAATGCCTGATTTGAAGCATCCAAAGCATTGCGTTGTTTGGTCAACAATTCTGTGGAAGTCATCGTGAGCTGATCGAGTTGATCCTGGAGCCCACGCTTCTCAGCCGCAATGTCTTCAGCCGTACGCGCTAAAGTATCAATCGCATCCGTGACATCTTCTATCTTTGGGGTGACTGCATCAAAGGCTGGTGCGATATCCATTAGTGTGCGGAAA
>ERZ1292629.4494-Hain-H43-01um-R1-4494-length-10162-cov-4_pt1 | contig 10162 bp, 24 predicted proteins | sample MGYA00564399_ERZ1292629 | MGnify/ENA primary metagenome ERZ1292629 (study PRJEB36523, sample SAMEA6512636) | groundwater metagenome | collected 2019-01-08 | study: AquaDiva: Metagenomics assemblies of 32 groundwater samples
GATACCGCTGCACACGGAAAGATAGTTCATTCGGTTGGTTCCCCCGGAAGAAAGTACCGGCCGGCAGGTTCAACCCCGCCGGCCGATTGGCTTCAGTCGTCCGCGTCGTCCGCCTCTGAGTCGGCAGGCGAGGCCAAGCCCAGCGCCCTAGAGTAGGTATGCACCAGGGCGTCCTGCTCAGCCAAATCCGCTAGATCGTTGGCGCGGCGTTTCAGGATGATACGCATGATGGTCGGCGAAAAGCCGTTACCCTTGGCCTCCGCGAAGACTTCGCGAATGTCATCGGCAATCGCCTTCTTCTCTTCCGCCAACCTTTCAACACGCTCAAGGAACGCCCGGAGCTGTTGTCCAGCTACAGCGGAGGAGTTGTCCCCTCCGCTGACGTCAGGATAGGTCTTACTCTTGGCCATGGATTAGCGCCTGACGCGACGGCGGGGGGTATCAGCCGTCTGCGCAGCCGCGGTGGCCTCGTATTCGCGGGCCAGTTCGGCGTCTCCAGCTTCACCCGAAGTATCGGGCTCGGGCGCGGCAGCACGGGCCGTTCGCGTACGCGGAGCGGCTTCTTCCTTTGCTTCGGCAGTCGGGGAGTTGTCGTCCATCGTCCGCCACTCGACAATCTCGAAGATGGGGTTGTTGATGCGCCCCCACTTCTTGTGCTTGTAGCTGTCGGACTTCATCTTGATGACCGGCACGATCTCGTCGGCGTCGGCTTCGAGCTGCCCGCCGATGCCATCGGTCAAGGAGCCGAGCGCCTTGAGCGCACCGACCGAGGACTGCTTGTACTGTACAATGGTGCCAGCGTCAGCGCCCGAGATGCACACCATGTCGACCGCCATCTGGAACTGCCAGCCGTGCTCGCCGGTGGGGCCGCCATCAGGCGAACCATTGATACGCAGCGAGCCGACGTCGGGGAGCGGGCGGCTGATCGCCACCATCACCTCGCCTTCGACCTGCTGGTTCTTGTCCCACGAGATATAGCCGTGGAGGAACGACGCCGGATTGGCGGCCCAAAGGCTGTCGTCTTCGACGACGGTTTCGTCCTGGCCGTAGATCCAGTCGCCGTTGCCCTTGTCCATCTTGAGGAACTGCTTGTCGCCGCCCACGCGGGGCATTGTCATGGCGGCGTTGTTGAGAGCGCCTTTGAGGGCGTCGCGAGAGACGAGGCCCGTGCCGCCGCCGAAACGCGGGGCGATTGCATTTGAAGTCATTCCGTTTTCCTTTTCATGTCAGCCTTGTCGGCTGGTGCCGCAGGGTCCGCTGCGACGCCGGATGCGCGAGCTTATCGCTCACGAATTCTTTTTGCGCGCAGCTTTCTTCTTTCCCGCTCGCTTCTTGCTTCTGCTGACCATTCCACCTATCGCGTGGTCAGGTTCTTCCTTCGGAATCCGCATAGTTTTCTTCATCCGTCGAAAAATATGCTTCAAGTCCTCTGTCATCTTCCCGCGAGCCTGTCACTTAGTAGCTTGAGTGCAGCAGGCGCGACCATGACGGCTGGCCGTTTGTCGCTCTCGGGCGCCAAGGTCGTGCCGCTCGAAACGGACTCGACAAGATGGGCGGGAAGATCAGCAGGAAGTTTGGCGCTTTTCAAGGCTGCTTCTGCCTGCGCCGGCGAAACTATCTTCTTGACATAGCGGTCGGCTGCGGGAAGGCCCATCTTGGCCAGATGGCGCAGGGTCTTTTCCTCGTCCTTCCACTGTCGCGTAGCGCGTTTCTTTACCAGCTTATAGCCCGGCAGGCTCGCACCCTGTTCAAGCAACTGATGCGCCAGTTCCTTGATATTCGTGCCCCATGCGATCATGTCGTCTGCATAGGGCAGGTAATCGGCGATGCGCTCGCGTATCTCGTCGGGCGATAGAGCGCTCGTCGCCTTGACCCGGTTATTGTAAAGATTGCACCCCGGCTGGCCGTTGCACCACTTACACCACGGGCCTAGGGCGTAGCGAGGATCTGGCCCGTAGGCTTCCTCAACTGCATTGCGCAACTCCAGCGCAAAGGCTTCCATTTGAGTCCAGGTCGTCATCCAGCGCGTGAAAGGCTCGCCATCTCGGCTGCGAGGCTGGATAATATAAACTTCGATAGGTTTGGATCGGTCGAAGAACTTCTCGGTAGCCGGTGAATGCGCCGCAGCGTAGGCGTAATAAAGAAGTTGGGCGTTGCCTTCCGCTTCGACAGCAACCCCCGAACCAAATTTCCAGTCTATCACCGTTGATCTGTCTTTGGCCGCGCCGACGATATCGACAGTGCCGAAAGCATTGTCGATGCCGGGGAAGGTGACTTTGGCTTCGTTCAGGAAGTCGATCCCGCCAAGTTCCTTATCGAGCTTATCGAAAATCTCAAGCGCCGGCTCGACCGTCTCCGCGTAGAGTTCGCGCGTCATTACGCGACCGTTGAAAGTAACCCCGATTACGTCGGTGTCCTTTTGGGTTCGGCCCTGCATGATGAGGTCCACGGCTTCGTGGCAGCAAGTACCTTCCCCCGCCGCGTCGCTCTCCTCACGCTCCGGCCATTGCTCGCAGAGAGGCACGCTGGCTGGGCAGGATATGACGCGCTTGGCGGATGACCCGCCGACGGCGGAGTGCGCGCGCTGGCTATGGGCGATAGCGACAATCGCGTTCATTTTGGGCTCATCCTTTATGGGTGTCGCGCACTGTTAGCGCGCGTTGTTTCATTTCTGAAACACCGAGGCGGAATTTATCTAGCCGACACTTCTCTCTTTCATCGGCGTTCAGCAGCCCGCAGATGCGCTGCGCCGTATCGGGATCGCGGCTGAAGGCGATCCACGAGTCCTCAGTGTTGCCGCCGCGGGTGTCGTGGATCTTGTAGCCTTCGATATCATCGGCAAACACGACATCCTCGCCGTCGCTACCCTTTGTGGTTTGCGACACGGCTAGATAATCCGGTACGTAAGTATAGCGGTCCATCAGTCGCTGTTCCCTTCATCGTCGCCAGGTTCGTACGTGCCCGTGGCGATGGCGCGTTGATCGAGGATATAGTTTAGAACCCTATCGAGCACTTCGTCCAAAAGTTCGCCGGTATGCGCCGTGTCAGGAGCACCGGGCTTATCGACAATGTTCCATATGTCCGTAGCCGACACCGTTTTGAGTTCTCCGGCGTCGTTCACAACGATAACAAAGTTCAACATTTGACGGGTTCCTTTCTGGTTCGGCGGCGCTAGGTCACGGGTCCTTTGGTTCGTCCAGCTGCTGCCCTACCCCCGGGTCGTTCCGGTGCAGCCGCAGCAACGCGGCGATGACCTTGGCGCGGCTGGTGTCGTAGCGCTCGCACAGATCGTTCAGGATATGGAAATCACTCTCGTGCAGGCTCACGTGAAAGTCGCGGCGGTCACCGGGGGGCGGGAGGTCTAGGGTCATCAGGCGTCCAGCCTAACGATTTGTAGCACCCACCCGCCCCAATCTAGGTTAAGATTGTGCCGACCGTCGTCGTCGGCGAGCAATTCCTCATCTGTCCGGCCTAGAAGTTTGTTTAGCTCGTTCCGAGATTCCGACAATATCTGCGTGCGCCACGCATCGTTTCTGAAGGCCGGGTTTGCGTACTCGTATTCAGCCCGCATGGCCGCTTCGAGAAGCTCCGGCAGCTTAGCCCTATCCAGCGTGGCGTGGACGTTCTCCGCTCCCTGCTCTTCGTAGTCGTAGATGATATAGACGAATGTCACGGCGCAAGTTCCTTTTGCTACGGTTCGATCTGGCCCCTTCCATAGCACGGCAATCCGTGGTATGCAACCAAGTTGTTGGATAGCTTTTAAGGAGCCGCCGTGGCGAAGCCAGAACTCGAAAGCCGCCTTGAGGATCGTTGCGTCGCGCGTATCGAGGCGCTAGGTGGACTGGCGATCAAGCTCCGGCCACCGGTGGGCCGGGGCTTCCCCGACCGCACGGTGTGTCTCCACGGGCGCGTGTTTTGGCTGGAGTTCAAGAGGCAGAAGACGGGCGTTGAAGCCGTGCAGCAAGCCACCTGGCGCCGGCTGCTCACGCTCGCGGGCTTTGGCGTCTATGTGGTCGACACCGACGCGCAGTTCAGCGCGGCTTTGGAAAGGGAGATGGGATGATGAAAACGTTCAAACGAATTAAATGCGCACACTGTGATGGCTTCGGCGTCGTGGACACGGGCTACCATTACCCCGATGAATGCCGTGCATGCGGCGGCTCCGGAACAATTATTCGATACGAAAGTGGGACATACGCGTCCTACATCGGGGGGCCTTTTCTAGGCCGGGATAGTAAGGCAGACCGAGGCGCGTCAGGGGCTGGTAATTGACCGGCCGCCTTCGCCCTTACAGCGCTATAGACCCGTATCAGCACGACGCCATTGACGCGCTATACAACAATGACGAGCGGCTGGCGCTGCTTGAGACCGGTTCGGGTAAGACCTTGATCGCCATGTCCGCCGGCGAAGAATTACGCCAAGAGGGTGTAGCCAAACGCCCACTGGTGCTCGCGCCGCTTCGCGTAGCGCAGATCGTGTGGCCGAACGAGCGCTTCGAGTGGGAGCATCTGCAACACGTTCCGATGGTCGAATGGGGCGGCGAGCCCGCCAATTGGGCCCCAAGCCTGTGGAAGCAGAGCCGCGTTCTCTATGGCCAACGGCTGTGGATCGAGCAGAGGCTGGCCAAGATCGTGGACGTTCGCAAGCGGCGCGAGATGGCGGCCAAGCTCGCGGCCATCGTTTCCGAAGAACGCCGCGTCAATACGCAAATCAGGCGAACCGAGCCGCCTGAAGCCTGGCACGTCACATCCTTCGAAAATACTTTGTGGCTATGCGCGCTCTACGCCCCTGGCGGGTCACCGTTCGATTTGTGGATAATAGACGAGACCGGCAAAGTCGCGCGCAATCCTAAATCGCCGCGCTATAAGGCGCTGAAGAAGCACATGCCCGCAGCCAAGATCCGTTGGGGGCTAAACGCGACGCCAGCTCCTGAAGGGGCCGAAGATTTGTTCGGCCAGGTGCAGGTGGTGTGCGGCCCGCGTCTATGGGGAAAGAGCTTCTATCAATGGCGACAGAAGTATTTCGCTCCAGCCGATTACCAAGGATATTCTTGGCGCCTTCAGATCGGGGCTTTCGATCTGCTGATGAAAGACCTGAACTCGGTCGCCTTCCGCGTCCCTGCCGAGGCCTTGAGCTACCAGAAGAACATCCGACATTCCCAGATCGAGGTTGAACTGCCGCCCAAGGCCCGCGCGGCTTACGATGACATGGAAAAGCGCATGGCTGTGGCCATCGACGCGGAATTGACTGCTGACGGCGAAAGCGGGGAAATCGTCGCCATGAGCGAGGCCACGGCGTCGAGCAAGCTGCGCCAAATCACCCAGGGGTATATCTACGAGACCGACGAGAAGACCGGACGGCGTATCGTCCACCACCTACACGACGAGAAGACGCAGGCGCTGGCCGAGCTGCTGGACTCTATGGGCAAGGAGCCGCTGCTTATCGCATATCAGTTCGACGAAGACCTCGAAAACATCCGCAAGGTGTTCAAGAACGTGCCATTCCTCGGGCAGGGCGTTACTGCGGCAACCGCTGCGTCGCATATCGAGCGCTGGAACAAACGCGAGCTACCGGCGCTGGCGTTGCATCCTTTTTCGGCCTCCCATGGGGTCAACCTCCAGTACGGTGGGCACCATATATGCTGGCTGGCGCTTCCATGGGGTCTAGACCCGTACATCCAGACCAATGAGCGAATCGACCGACGCGGCCAGGAACACGCCTGCTTCGGGCACCACATAGTCACCCGAAACTCCAAGGATCAGGACGTCAGTACGGCGCTGATCGAGAAGAAAGGCGATCAGGATGCGTTGATCGCCGCTATCCGCCACGTATGAAATGGGCCGCGGCGTTCTTCCTGATGCTTGACGCGATGCCGCCGCGCCAGTTCGACTACGCGCCGCCGTTCTATAGTGTCGAGCGTGTGGCGCGCGAGGACATAGGGCGCGTCTGCGGGTTTCCAGATCCTGATCTCAGGCTATTGGGCTGTACGCACGGGCCTACGCTGCGGGTGTTCCTGCGCGACGATCTTAGCGGGACGGAATACCGCGCCGTGCTGCACCATGAATGGGCGCATTTGAACGGCTGGCGGCACGACTAGCCTACCAGCGGCTCATCTCTTAAGGTCTTGCGCAGATACTGCGGCCACGCGAATAGCGGGTTGTCTAGCCGGCCGCGAACGAGATACAGCACCCCCGGATCCAGCTTCTCCAGAATATCCCGGTAGTATTCTACCCCAAGCAGGGGGCGGTCATAGCCTCGGTGCATGAACATCTCGGCTGTCCATCGCGGGTGCGAAACCCCCGCCACTACAACAAGCGGTTCATCCAGGATCATCTTTAGCGCCTTCCAGCTAAATACTGACGCCGAGCAAAGGCAGAGCATGGCCATCAGGATACGCTTAAGTCCAAAGAAGCGTAGTTACTTTTTCTTGCGGCTCTTGCCCGCCTTTGACAACGCGATGGCTATTGCTTGCTTCTGCGGACGGCCCGAGGCCCTTTCAGCCCGAATGTTAGCGCTTACCGTCTTCTTGCTTTTGCCCTTCTTTAGCGGCATGCTCGTCTCCTAATAGTTCGGTGACGCGAACTCGGGCCTAGCATACGCCGAACGCAGCGCCGGATCCACGATCTTAGCGACAACTTGGCCGAAGAAATAGCTGCCATCTCCAATGCCCGCGACGTAGGTCGTGGCCCCGACGATGAGCTTGATCACCACTTCGCCGTCCTCGATAGCGATGACGGGCGGGATGTTCGTGCGAATGGTTCGGTACTCAGTCATCCGATAACCTACTGGACGTAAGCCAGATAGATTTTCACGGTCCATGGCGCGACGAGAAAACCAACGACAGCGCCTAAAGCGATACCTAGCGGGCTGAACTCTGTCGTGCGCGTTTCGGTGTTCGTGACTTGCGACATTATTTCCACCGCGCCAATTCAAGCCGCAGCTTGTCGGCGGCTGCGATAGTTTCCCGCGACAGGATATCCCCGTTTCCGGAGTTGTCCGCGTAGACGCTATCGACGAGCGCCTTGGCCTTGGCCGCCAGGTTATCGGTTGCTCCGCGAGCAATTGACATGGCCGTGGCGTAGCCCGCGTCAAAGGTGTCGTCTATCGTGACCTGCTCGGCTGAGATTTCGGCCGGGTCGAAGCCTACCGTATCGTCGGTCACGGGCCTGATCCGTGTTGCGGAACAAGTCGACCTAGATCAACGTCCTTTCGCTCTAGCGCCTCATCAACCACCGGTTCATCCTCCGGCAGCTTGATACGCTGCGGCTGAAAGACCGCGCGGTTGAGCAGCATAAACGCGATTTGCGTATGTGTCCGCGCGAGATGGAGCATTCGTTGGTCGGCCATCGGGCTATCAAGCGTCGTGAACAAGCTCTCAATCTTGCGCAGCAAGCGCTCTTCATCCTCTTTGAAAGAGTTAACCAGCGCCACCTTGGCGTCGCTCTGGGGCTGATAGCCAGCAACTGGCGTTACCTGCTGGATTCGAAGTTCCCACCAACCGTTTGGGCGTTCCACCCACTCGCCTGCGTTGACCGACGCACCTTGGGCGTTCTCTACTTCAACGAAACGGCCCGACTCTGGGCCCGGGGGGCCATCAAAAACGATACGAAGTTCGGGCATCTAAATCAATTCCTTCTGTTCGGCCAATCGCAAAGGCAACGTCACAATCACTTCACGCCCGCCAGGTTCAAGGCGTCCGCAATCAGCGTAGCGCTCGTTAGGTCATCGCATTCGCACACGGTGACGAAAACCAACCGCTCACCATCCTTCCACTGCTTACCGGCGATCATCAGCGGCTGTTCGGTATCTTCGACATGCGCATCAAGGCAGCACATATGCCCGCTTCCTTGCACGGCTATGAAACGCTCGGTCATATCAGCTCCTTGGCCTGCGCCATCCAGGACGGCAAAGTCACCAGAATTTCGCGACCGCCGTTATGGCTTGGCGCCGGTTCGATCTCGACCTGGCTGAGCGGCAGCCACACGGCGCGCTTTTCTTCGCCCGTGTCGGAGACGAGCACGGCGGCGGGCGTGCGGTGATGCTCAAAGAGAATGAGGTCAACAAGAATGGGGTGCATTAGGGCCTCGTAGTTTAGTGCGTTCCGTCGCTACATGCGCAACCGGCGTCTCGTTACCGTCGTCGTCGATCTCCAGCACGTCAAAATCCCCGCCGAGCTCTTTTCGCAACTCGCGCGCTCGGCTCAACGCCTGTTCGAGAGTACGGAACTGGCCGCGCGGATCGTCATCAGCGATTCGGTATAGCATTTGGTTGGTTCCTTTCAGGTTCGGGCTTCAGTGTGCGAAGGTCATACTGCGGATGACGCCGCTTCTTTTTCTTCGTCGCTCCATCCATCGTAGCTCTCGCAGGCACCTTGTCCGAAGCACGAGCACAAATCGCATCGGCAATCATTCTGGTGCTCTGCTAGAAATACCGCGTTATCCGTTTCGTACTGCACGTGCGCCGCCGCGCTGCGAACAAGCCTCAAAATCGCGTTTCGCCTTCGGCGCTCCTCATTTGAAACTTTGGTCATCGGGCGGTTCCTTTCAGGTTCAAAGGCTTCGACGCGGGCCGGCGGCCTTATTGCTCGTCGGCTACCTTGGCCCAGGTGGGGGCTTGCGCCAACCACCAAGCTCCGGGTTGCCCGCGTCGAACTTGAATGGGGCCTGCACTCGCCGTGCAGCTTTACGAGGGCATTACCGCCTCATCCCAACTCGTTGCCGCGTTCGCGGCGAAATTCAAAGCCAGAAGACGTTCCAATTTAACCGATGCTTGTACCCCAAGTGGGCAGGGGCTGACGGGGCGGCATTGGAACTTTCTAGTCAGTCGGACGCTCCTGGTCGCCCGCGAGGTATCCCCCGTCAAATACGAAATCTGTTGGTGCCGGGCTTTCGCACTACGAGAGGGGCTTTAAGGGATGTAAAGCCCGGCGCCGTTCTTCGTCTGCTGAGATCCTAAAGGGAGGAGACTCTGATCTCTGACAGACAAGAACGCTTATAGCCGATCCAGTTCCGCCCGTCAACTGTCATTTAAGTGAAATACGTTGACCTCGCCACTTTTTTCATGGTAGGAAGGCGGAATGAAGAAACTAGGACGCCCGCCTGTAAGTGCCGCGGCACGTCAGGCTTGGGTCAGACACCGGCCGCGCGCCGGTAGCGGTCAGTTGGCCGCGCTTGCCAAAGTGCTCGGCATCAAGCAGGCCAACTTCAACAGTTCGTGGTCATTCGTGCCCGAAAAGCACCTGGAGGCTACCGCTACGTTCCTCGGGCTCGATCCGAGCGATCTCCGTCCCGACCTCTGCCCGCCCACGGACCCGTGGGAAACACTGCTCACCAAGGAGGAACCCTGAATGTTCAACAAAACCATTCTCGCTATCATGCCGCGCCAACCGGCTGAGCAACACAATACGTACGTCAACATGGTCGACCCGAGCATTGAAAAAGGCGCGCGGTTCCTCGATGAAGTGCAAGAGAAAGCCGCTGAACGCATTACCCATGCCATGCTAGTTGATGCGCCGGCTATCGAGGCAAAACTTGTGACTTACGATTTGAGCCGCTCATTCGAAAGCGGAAGTTTCGAGCATCATATGGCTTTCACTATTAACGGGCGTCAGTTTGATCTTCGTTTGTCGACCTCTGAGGACACCGATATCGCCAAAGCGCTCGCTGAAAAACTTACCCAAGCCATACTGGTTCAAATTGCGCCCTCCACTCTCCATTACATCACTCGAAAGGCCTATTGATGCCTTGGAATCGCGGTCCACAGTCATCTCCGTCCCGCCCTAATGTGAAAAGGATTTCACCTATGCCCCCCACCAAACGACCTGCAGCCTCGTCTACCCTGCGCACAGAACTATTGGAGTTCGCTAGGAACAATGCGGAGACGCGCTACGAAGATCTGCCCGCCGTCTACGCCGAGACGTGGGTTCACCGGCTGCTGGAGACGGGCACTACGCCCATGCCCGACGGCATGGTGCTCGTTCACTTCGACCTCCATATCGGCCACGACGCCGCCTCGCTGGAGTACCTTGATTCGCTGACCATGCGCATGCCCACGGGCCAAGGGCCGATATCGCTGGCCGCGCGCGTTGCGGCCATGCAGACGGTGATCTACCTTGTCAGCGGCAGGCTCCCGCCTCCGGCTGTGATGCCGATGGCGGGCAATA
>ERZ1292629.4496-Hain-H43-01um-R1-4496-length-10155-cov-5_pt1 | contig 10155 bp, 16 predicted proteins | sample MGYA00564399_ERZ1292629 | MGnify/ENA primary metagenome ERZ1292629 (study PRJEB36523, sample SAMEA6512636) | groundwater metagenome | collected 2019-01-08 | study: AquaDiva: Metagenomics assemblies of 32 groundwater samples
CAACTCCAGCCAGCTTATTATCTATAGCAATTAAACTTAGAGTCTTTCCCTCACTTGCTAAACGATCAAGTATTTCTCTCGCGCTACCAATCTCAACTTTATTATCAATTAGGAGTTTTTCATTACCCGCAAGTACAACCTTTTCTTTAATCATGGCTTTCAATCCGTGCCCAGCAACAGATTCAAATTTGTTGATTGCTTCAAGGGGTACCGCTCCTTGTCTTTCCGCTTCTTCTATAATCGCTTTAGCTAATGGGTGATTTGAATTAGCTTCGATACTTGCTTCATAGTTCAATATATCCCTTTCAGTAAAACCATTAAAGGCAACCACATCGGTGACTTTTGGTTTTCCTTCAGTGAGTGTACCTGTTTTATCTAATACAATCGCTTGAATTTTAGATACTTGTTCAAGTGTTGGAGCATCTTTTATGAGAATATTGTGTTTTGCTCCAAGTCCAGTGCCCACTGCTACGGCCGTTGGAGTCGCGAGCCCTAATGCATCCGGACAAGCGATAACAACTGTGGCTATTGCAAAGGAAAGGGCCAAGAGAACCGGCACGCCCATGATTAAATACCAAATACCGAAAACCAAAAGCCCTGAACCGACCGCCACAATAACCAAGTATTTTGCAAATCTGTCAGCAATTCTTTGACCAGGCGCTTTTGAATTTTGAGCTTCTTCAACCATGTGAACAATTCGAGCAAGAGTAGTATCTTTACCAATTTTTGTTGCTTTAAATTTTATAGAACCAGTAACATTGATTGATCCGCCAATTACTTGATCTCTAATATTTTTAATAGTAGGAATTGATTCTCCAGTAACCAAGGATTCATCAATCGCAGTTTCCCCTTCAATAATTTCACCATCAACAGGGACTTTATCTCCTGGTTTGAGAATAATAATATCTCCGAGTTGTATATCTGAAGTAGAGATAAGTATCTCCTTACCATTTTTAAAAATTCTCGCTTGAGGTGGCACAAGGTTGAAAAGCGCTTGCAGAGCATCCGTTGTCCCACGCCTAGATTTCATTTCCATCCAGTGACCAAACAGGACAAAAGAGATGAGGAGCGTTGCTGCTTCGTAATATGAATCTGCGCTCCCTAGAAAAGTGAGAAGCACACTGAAACCATATGCAGCCGTAATACCAACAGCAATAAGTACGGCCATGTTGAGCACCCTACTTTTAAGAGCAAAATATGTTGAATAGAGGAAAATCCACCCAGAATAAAAGAATACTGGCGTTGTTAAAATAAAGAGAAGCCACGGAAGTGGTATTGGAGATGGGAGATTGAGCTTGAGGAATTCAGTTCCTAAAGGAGAATACAAAATTATTGGAATTGTAAGAATAAGTGAAAAAAAGAATTTATTTCGAATATCTATCTCCATCAGTCGCGCCATTTCTCGGCCAGCAAGTCCAGTATGATCCATTCCCATAGTCATAGACATGCTCATTTTGAATTTTTCCCAGAAACTCATTTTGGTTGAGTGATTGTGTTCCATAATTTTAATTTTATTATACTTTTTGATAATTCTTGCTTGCCATAGTTGTGGCAATTACTGTTGTTAACGGAACAGCCAATAAAAGTCCGGAAGACGATATCAAGGTTCGAGCAATTTCTTCAGCAATCACCTCTAGGCTGACTAGATATCCTAAGGGCATTTCTTGAATAAAAAGAAGAAGAATTAACGGGAGAGATGCGCCAGTATAAGCTAAAACTAGGGTATTAACTACCGCAGAAATATGGTCTCTACCCACTTTCATTGCTTCTTTAAAAAGTTTAAAACCACGCAAAGTTGAATCGGCTTTTGCAAGACTAAAAACAACGGATGATTGAATGGTTGCAACATCATCAAGTACACCCACAGCAGCAATAATTATACCCGCAATTATAAGACCAATGAGATTAATTGGATTATCAGATGCCATATTAAGATACAATGACGCTTCTCCTTCAAGACCTGTAAGTCGAAGAGAATTAACAAAATAATTAGAAGCAATACCCACGAAAAGAAGAGCAATAATTATGCCTAAAAAAGCGGCAATAGATTTTTTATTCAATCCGTAAGATAAGTAAAGGGTAGGAATTAAAATTAAAGCAGCCCCACCTATCCCTATATTAACGGGTGAAGCCCCATTTAGTATTTGTGGGACTATAAATGCAAAAATTACGGTAAAACTGAAAAGCAAACCAACCAATGAATAAAATCCTTTGAGACCACTAGTTAAAATTACTAAAATAATAAAGAAAATAAACAAAATAACTAACTCCCAGATTCTTGAAATATTAACCATATCCCAGTCATTGTCTCCAAACAACGACTCTCTAAGAAATATTTTATCGCCCTTGGACATTGGTTTATAGTCGTTCAAAATATTTATTTCTTTTTTTTCCGTTCCGGACATAATTTCCACCAAAAGTTCCTGCTCTTTAACAATCTCGTTCCTTTTGCCAAAATCCTGGGTCGTGTCTTTTTCCGACAAAACTTTCAAAACTTTACCGCTGATTACATCTTTTCCAATAGGTTTTAAAGAAAATGAATAAATTATTCCGGCAAGCGAAAGCGCCAATATAATGATAACAATATATTTGTTTGGTTTTTCCGAAGAATGATCGTGATAATCATTATGTGTTGATGTATCCATAAAATTACTCTTCAATTATAATCCACGAAAATGATCTTTGTATGTTAGCAATATCCCTTATAATTAATTTTATATCTTGTGGATACGGTATAATCGGAGTAAAAATAAGCACCCCTTCTCTGTGATGGCCTCCAGCCTCTCCGCCTTCCCAACGCAATGGTTTGTATTTTTTTCCATTGTCGTCCACAAGCACAGCGACCTTTACCATATCTTGATCCAGCTCCACAGAGTGAGTATCCATAACAACATCAAATTTCCACTCTTTTGATTGAGACGAAACATCAGACGGGGTTACAATTACCGTAACACTTGCTTGTTCATCAGTTTTTGATTCCAAATTTTTCTTTATATTTGTTTGTTGAATTGCTTGATTGGTAACTGGTGTCTTTTTTTCTACTGGACCACTAAGAAAAAGAGCAAGAAACCCTCCTACAAATGCGACTATTGATAAAATTGTTATTACTGTGTTTTTTATGGTTGCTTTTTAAATTTAATAATTCTATTTGCCATATATACGACACCGGCGATGTTAAAGAAAATTCCTACCCAAAATAACTTAACTTGATACTGCGCGACAAAACTCACGAGTCCAGTTACTCCGAGAATAGGTACTAGGTTTACTAAATAATGAGCGCAACAAGAAATCATCGCTACGGTGGAAGTGGTTCCGGATACGCCAACCACTTTGCCCATGCCTCGTCCACTATGAACTAAACCTTTAATATATTGATATAAAGCAATCTGAATTCCGAAACCCACTACCAAACTGATGATAAAATACCAATAGGTTGCGAACTGGTTTTGGGCAAAACTCCAGCCGGAAACTAATGTAAGTATTGCAAAATAAATTCCGAGCAGAATAGAGCTTCCAAGTATTCCATATAGGATTGATTTTATGGTGTTATTAGTCATGATATATTTATGATATATATTTCGGAGTTTTTATTAAATGGGGAATAAAGGCCGGAGTTTTTTGCGCATATTCATCCCACAGAGCTCCGAATTCTTTTTGAGCTTCTTTCTCTTCACTTCGCGCAAGACGTGTATACATCCACATAAGAATCGGAAACATAATAAGAGTGAGAAGCGTCGGCCATTGCAAGAAAAATCCGAGTATTATCAATATAAAGCCGACATATTGCGGATGGCGGATGCGGGCATAGGGACCAGTAATGGCTAAGGTATGTTCACTTTGAGCTTTATAAAGCACTTTCCATGCTTTAGAAAGAAGCATGAAGCCATAAATGATCAGAATATAGCTTGCGATATGAAAAGGTCCGAAATGAGGATCACCACCCCAACCAAAGAAATCTTCAAAAAGATGTCCCGAATTATGCGCAAAGAAATCAATACCGGGAAATTTCGTAGAGAGCCATCCGGAAAAGAGGTAAATAGTTAGAGGAAATCCATACATTTCCGTGAATAGAGCAACAATGAATGCCGAGAATGCGCCGAATGATCGCCAGTCGCGAAGAGTCTTTGGTTTAGTAAAACTAAAAGCAAAGATAATGAAGACCAGCGAATTAATAATGACAAGTGGCCAAAGGCCATAAGAGTTTTCCATAATGTTTTTTAGTGACAACATCCGCCACCCTTGTGTTCACTGTTTCCATCTTTTTTTTCTGCTTGTTTTGTTGCGCCCTCGCCTATTTTATCTTCCGTATCGGTATCATTGCGCCCTCCGTGTCCTCTGAACATCATCCAAACATGTGCGACTACAAAGACACCAATTAAAATTGGCCAGAGATATCCAGAAGACAACTTGCCTCCGGCAAAGAATAGAACACCTAACAAGATGAGACACGGAATTATCATCCACATCATTGATTTACTATTTTTCCCATCGTGATTATGCATAGTTATTATTCAATAATTATTTACTAATAAGACTTGAATTGTGCATCCATACGAAATAGGAAGCGAAAATCCAAGCGAATATGAACATATAGACTGCACCGAGTATGAAACTTCCAGTAGTTATCCAAGTAAAACCGGGTAGTGTCTCAAAGAGCGTATGATGAAGTTCAAGGCCTGCGGTGCTACGAAGTGGTAAGAATCCGCCCAACACACAAAGAACATATACAACCTCGGATCCAAGAACGCATTTCCAACCATATGACTTTAATGATAGATGTTCCATAAATTACTTTGCGCTATTGATAATATTTTGAATAATTTGATCAATTTCTTTTGGTCTCTCGCCTAAATCTGCTTGCGGAAAGAATTGCGACAGAATAATTGGTCGCATGCCAGAAATAAACGTTTGTCTGTCTTTGACATATACATTTATTTTGCACGGCAAACAAAGTCCGATTTTAATATCCTTGTTTAGAAACTCGTTGGCAAACTTTGCGCTACAAAATTCAATGATTTTAAATGGTTCTCTTTTAAAACCCTTCTCGTCCAAAGTTTTTTGCACATCGTGAACATACAAAACGCGCATACCGGCTTTGGCAATCTCGTCTTGCGCGCCTTGAACTGCTTCGTCAAAAGTTTTCGTTGTGGTTATAGTGTAATCAAATTCCATATGTTTATTTTAACATTTTTAATAATATTTTTTTAACTTTTCTTATACTGGGGCTTTTTCTGGCGCTCGGTCATTATTTGTTTCTATGAATTCTTTTATTTTTGCTTCATCGATAGTTTGAAGCTTAAGAAGATAGCCCCACGATGTTAACGCCACTGGCACATCTAAGTCTTTCCTTGCTAACATCATCTTTTTTCCAGAAGCATTATTAAATGTTTCTTTAATTTTATCAACATCACTTTGAGCTAAATCTTCTCGATACCAAACAACCACTGCTCCATGTTCCATACTATGAAGAACAAGCTCATCGGGAACAATTTCATTTTTAACACCTCCACCTGCGACACCCGCCCAATGTGGACCGGACGTCGGTGGATTAGAATTGTACGCAATATGTGGTGTCCCCTTAGCAACATGCTCCCCACCCTGATCTGGGATTTTTTCTCCCATCATGACTTTGCTAAGTTTCTCATTATTTTTAGCACTTTTATTACCAGACAACCACACACCACCAACAATGATAAGTATTGTTAATGCCACTATTCCTACAATAACTTTTTTATCTGTTGTCATAAATTTTTTATTACTAATAATTATATTCCACAACCACCTTGTTGTCTTTGCGGAACGAGGGCTGGTTGTCCAGCGTCAACGCCGCATCCATTTTGCTGTCTTTGTGGAGCAGGTGCTGGTGTTCCAGTATCAACTCCACAACCACCTCCTCCTTGTTGTTTATGTTCTGGAGAAATAACTTGAGAAGAAATTTTTGCATAACCTTGCGCGCTAGAATAAGTAGCGCTGAGCATTTCTTCTGGATTTACATCTTTCCAATCAACACCTTTATTTTTCATATAAGTCGCAAGTGTTATATATGTATCTGGAAACCAATATGAATTCACTATTAAAGCTGTCTTCCACATATCTTGTTCACTTACACCTTGTGAAGCCATAAGTTCCAACAAACCAAGCATTGCCATACCATGATTGCAATCAGGAAAATGAGTAGAATTTCCACAACATGGTCTAAAAACTCCGCGTGATATTTTTTCTACGAGAATTTGTTGTTCTTCTGTCAATACAACGAGTGAATGACGACTATAATGATCCATCGGACTGCTTTTGGAAATTGTCCAACCACCAGTAGAAGCAAAATTTCCTGCTCCGCCATATTTAGGATCCACCATCTCACCTGTTTCTAAGATAGGATTTTTATTAGCCAGACCAAATGCCCAGAGTAGATTTAATATGTAACCAGAATTTTCATTAGTAATTTTTATTTTACCGTTATTATCTCCGAAAAGTAATTTTTTGTATTCATCTGAGAATGCTCCCCTTTGTTCGTAAATAGCTTTAAATTTAGTTGCATCAATCACTCCACTATTTACTAATTGTATTCCCAAATTTCCCCATATTACCGGAAACACTACGCCCTCCACTGGAATGACAGATTCTTCAAGTGTAGAAATCTGCGCATTTTGTGTAATAGATGTTCTATCTATGGGATTTTTCAAGCCATAAAAAACAGCCGAAGAAATCATAGTCCCAACGATGATGATAGATATCGGTGTAGCATATGGACTATTTTTTCTTATTATTTTATCTTCAATTTTTTCTTTTTCCATAATTTTAAATTAAATGAATAATATTATAACACCAAGAATAATCATGATTATTCCGGCCCAAAGTTTTAACCCGCGCATATTATCTCTTTTCCAGATTTGCATTTTATCTACCAATAATTTATCCGCAGATATAAACAACACTACGACCAATGGAATAATAAGCAGTAAATTATAAAGTAGCAAATAACCAAAACCACTCATATATGTCACTTGATCACGCAAGAGCCCAATAACCATCAAGTATGGTCCGCCCATGCACGGGAATTGACAAATACCGACAAGCAATCCGAGACCGAATACAGCCGGAAATGAAGCCTTGTCCATCAATTTTCCCATTGCGCTATGAGCTACTCCTGGAATTTTTAATTTTATTGGAAAAGCCGGGAAGAAACGGCCAATAAGATTAAATACCCCAAAAGTTATAAGGAGTGTCGCCCCTAATTTCCCCATAAAATGAGGAGTATTGAAGAGATGCAGAACTTTCAGTATTCCAAGCCCAATCAAGAAATACGCCGTGAATATTCCGATAATGTATGTCCCCCCTAATTTAAGAATTTTTTCTCGAGTCAATTGCATTCCAAAAAGAAAAGCAATCGTGATGAGAAGAATTGAGAAAGAGCAGGGATGCACACTGTCCAGAATCGCGGATATAAAGACAAGCGGCAAAAGCCATGCGCCTTGTTTACTCAAACTCCAAATAATTTCAGAAGTTGCTGAGCTGTTTTTCAGAATAATGATACCGAGCATGACCACTAATACGATACTGATTGTAATAATAAATTTTTTCATATTATTACGGAGTTACATTTGCTTTGATCTCAAACTGAAGTTTATTCCCATTTTCGTCCTCAAGATAAATAAATCTATCAATTATCCCAACTCCAGTAGGCCCATGTGCATTTGGGTCATAAACGACTTCAATGTCGCGAGACTCTCCGGCGAGAATTATTTCCCCCGCCTTACCATTACCGTGCCCTGGCATACCGCCCGTTCCTCCATGCCCAGGCATGCCGAATGGTCCGAGCTTGCTGCCATCATCTCTTAGAATATATGCTGCAGTACACATGCAGGAAGTACTAACATCCGTCAGATTAACATCTGCGGTTCCTGAATTTGTGACCCTGAAGACTTTACTAACATTGCCGTCTTTCATCGCTATCTGTCCGAAATCGTAGAAAGTTTCCTTGGCGGTTAGTATTCCCGCCTCGTTTCCTATCCTCGCTGGATACGATTTTGTTTCTGTCGCGCTACTTAGCGTTTTATTATCTACTGACTTGCTCCACCAGACTAAACCAATCACACCTAGAATAATTACAATTAACGATACTACTGTTTGTTTGTTCATAAGATTAAGAATTAAAATAGTAAAAAATCCCTTATGGGGATTTTAAAGACATAACTAAAAATTTTACGACAAAATAGTTTAGCTATGCCTCACGTATGCAAAAGAAGGACTGTTTTCAAAAAACGATAGCCATTTAATTATCTTTTCTCTAAAAAAATATAATTTCTTATTATCTAAATAATATCGCCATCGGCTAAAAAACTGATGCTGATAGTTGAGAAAATTTTGTTTACCAAAAAAGTACAAAACTAACCCCAAAATTAAAAAGCTAAACATAAATACAGCTGAAAAAGTAACATTGGAAAACTGTTGCCAATTGTTTATGTGATTAAAGCCACTATCACACACTGAGAAAGAATTCTCTGAATAAGGACAATTTGCCATAGGAATAGCAGACATATGACTAAAGCGAAGTAAGCCAAAAACCCCTATGCCTATATAAGCAAGTAAGATAAAAGAACCTATAAATAATTTCATATTATGCGAAGCCATACTCATATTATTACATCATATCATTTTTATAGCAACATTTTAATTTAGCCAAAAACCAACACTTTGTCTGAATTCTCGACCATTTTGAGTAAATCAGACATTGTGGAAATGGGACAAACCTTGCTTTCTTCTTTGCCACGCATTTTGAGACAAGTTCCACAAGCGTAAATTTCGCCCTTTAATTCTTTGAACTCCACTACTTTTGCAGATATATCAAAATCTTTAGTGTCGGGGATAATGTCTAACTCCGAACCCTCATTCATTAAAAAGATTTCTGCTTGATGACCGGCTTTGAGCGCGATAATTCCCAGACGAAATGTATTCCACGCATGCTCCGATTTATTTGATTGTAATATGATGCCAAGTTTCATAATTTTTTAGCTTAAGTCCTTTTTCTTTTCCTCAAATTCTTTTTTATCAATTTCACCCTTCGCATATCGTTCTTTTAAGATATCGAGAGCTTTTTTCTCGTCTACTCCGTTTGTTTTATTACTGTGAACAAGCCGAACAATGAAATAAATAACCACTCCCCAAAACAGAATCATTATAATTCCGCCACCAAACCAACTCATCATATTTCCCCAATTCCCATAACCGTTATATAATCCGTACATCATATAGTTTTTTTCAATTATTGTTTATAAAAATTCAACTAAATAATTTCTCCTTTCTTTTCAAGCATCATGTGATGAATTGTTCCAACTTGTCCCCAAATGGCAATAAGGAAAAGAATAACTACACATAATAACACATCAAATTTTGCGATTCCAAAAACTATACCATCTGACGGAACTCCAAGTGTCTTAATAAAGACAACCACTCCGATCAACCCTATGGTAACACTAGCAACATGCATTATTTTTGATATTTTCATATTTTTATTTAATTGATTCATTAATTAAATTAATAATGTTTGACCTTTATAATTTCTTATTAGTTCTTTCCAAAAGAAAAAAGCGATTACGGGAAACATAAGAGCAGTAATTAATCCCGGATAATATCCACCTACTGATATTGCCTTCCAAAAATGATAAAGTTCGTAAATATAAACCAACCCAGGAATTATCATCAAACGCAACTGCCATTTTTCACCAGAAATGAGGAGTGCAAAAATTATGAGAGTGAACCAAAACATAATTTGAAAAAGAAAAAATATGGCTTGTAAATTAGGTAGAGTATTAAAATATCCAAACATAAATTCAACATGGGAATCTACATTGTAAAGACCGGTAAAATATTCTTCCAGTCCATGTGCGATGAAAACGAGTATTGATAATATAAAAATGTTTTTGAGTCTTGATGAAATCATAAATTACAATTTCTTACTTTTAATTCCTGCTCTTATTTTTGACAACAAAAAATTCTCATCTGTAATAATAGATTTACCTGTTTTTGCTTCAAGTTCCTTTCTTGCGCCCTTAGCAATTTGTCCACCTTTTTTTGCTGGTATCTTATTTTGATCTAAACCTTGGCTTTGCATATTTTCTGCTATTTGACGGGTGGACAACTCGGCAAGTGCGGTAA
>ERZ1292629.4497-Hain-H43-01um-R1-4497-length-10153-cov-4_pt1 | contig 10153 bp, 14 predicted proteins | sample MGYA00564399_ERZ1292629 | MGnify/ENA primary metagenome ERZ1292629 (study PRJEB36523, sample SAMEA6512636) | groundwater metagenome | collected 2019-01-08 | study: AquaDiva: Metagenomics assemblies of 32 groundwater samples
TATCTTAACCCCTCTTTTTTTCATATCTTTAATAGCTTTATCAAACAATGTTTTGCCTATTCCTTTTCCTCGATAATTTTTTAATAAGCCAATTCCAACTAATCTTGCTTGAGTTTCTGATTTAAGTTTATAAGAAATATAACCAATTATTTTTGATTTATTTATAGAAAGTATCATTTTATATTTTGGATTAGATAAATTTCTCTTTGGTGAGCCTTTTTTTCCTTTTCTGGTTCGAAGGAAATCTGATTTGATTTTTTCTAATAAGTTTTCTACTTTTTGTAAATCTAAAATAGTTGCATATCTGTATTGCATTAATAAGCCAATCTTTGATATTTTAAATAAGTTACTTATCTAATTGAAATTAGTTATTATGAGAGAGTTAAACCTTAAGTTCAACGCCTCCATGATTAGTTAACCTACTTCCTAATCTCTTCCTCATAAACTGGCATTTCTTTCTGATAAAAAATTCCTAAAGGAATTTTTTTAACTATGTTATAATCAAACTCATCTGCCTTTTTCCAAGCTTGCTCAAAGCTTTTTTTGTCATGTCCTGTTTCCTGCAAATTGTAAGTTTTTTCTTTGTACCCCTTATCTGGATGGAAAATCAAGCATGGTTGTAAAACTTCAATAAAACAAAATCCCTTATGTTTCATAGCTTCTTTCAAAACCTCTTCAACTTGTTTAACATCTGCAAAAACTCTTGCGACAAAACTACAGCCAGTAGCAAGCATTAATTTTATTGGATTTAATGGATGAATTTTAACTCCATTTGGTGTTGTCTTATCCTTGTAGCCTATTTCAGTTGTCGGAGTCGGCTGTCCAACAGTTAAAGCAAAAACCTGATTATTAAAAACAAAATACTTGAAATTAGAATTATACCTTGCATTATGAATTAAGTGTTCCATTCCTTCAGCATATGCATCTCCATCTCCAGAAAAACCAATAACATTTAAATCAGGTTTTGCAATTTTCATTCCAAGACAAGTAGGTAAAACTCTTCCATGTAAAGTATTTATTCCGGGAAGATTAATGTAATCAAATATTTTAGCATGACATCCAATTCCACTAACAATTGCGGTTTCTTCCTTTTCACTTAATTCAGAAAGAACTTTTTTCACTCCTGCCAGTATCTGATAATTAAAGCATCCCGGACACCAATTAGGTATTGTGCTAGTGTTTAGGTTTTTAGGGGTCATTTTACACCAAAGGACAGTTCAGAAAATCTTGTTTAGTTAATGGGATATATCTAGAAACTGTTTTTAATAATTCATTGCTTCTTGAGAAAGAGCTTTCTCTCTTTTTTGAGTAATAAGTATAAAGAATTACCTTTATCTTTAATTCCTTAATCTTTTTTACAACCGGAACAAAATCGCTATCATTTGCAATAAGAATTACTGTTTTTATCTCTCTGTGTTCTAATGGGATAGACATTAAATCTATAATAACTAATGCATCAACCCCTTTCTGCCCGTATTTAAATTTTCCATCAATTTTCAATCTTTGGCATCTCCCTTCTCTTATTAAAATTATCTTATCTCTTGATAATTTTTCTTTAAATCTTTCATATTTCTTATATCTTTCAGATTCTTCTTTAATTGGATTATCACTTTGAAATGGGGGAGAAGTATAATAGTATACTCTTTCGCAATTAAGTTCCTGTTTTAATGCTAGATTTTTGGAGAATTTAACTAAATCATATCTTAAATAATTCCCATTCCCAAAATATCTACTTAATTTAGATAGAAAACCCCCATCTATGAAAATTATTGTTTTTTCCATAGAAATCCTCCGTCCATTAAAACAGAATTATAGAAGTAATCATCCGGCAACCTGTTAAGATCACCGGGGTGTATGTTAATATAACAACCTCTCTGGAGTTTATAAATTTTTTGTTCGGTTATAAGATTAGCATCTGGGTTTGTCATCTCATTCTCCTCTCAATTCTACTATTTTTTGTTATCATTTCACTTTCCTGCAAAATAACTTTTATTAAAACAATCATCACACATGTTATCATGCCAATCTCTGTTGTGTAAACTTATTTTTTTATCACATTCTTTACAATTATAATTGACATCTTCATCATGCTTCATATTTATTGACTTCTTCATTTTTTCCACTTTATTAACACTCACTGATTGAATAAATCCACCTGGTTCCCAAATTGATTCTCCCTCATCAACTTTCTCGCTCTTCATCTTATTCTCCTCTCAATTTCTTTTCTCAATTCGTTAGCTAAAAATGGCCTACCATCCATTCTTAATATTTTTTTATTGTCAGAAATTTGTATAAGAATTTTTTCCGCAATAACATCAGCTAACATTCCAGTAGCTGAGTTTTCAACAAGAATTAAATTTCTTCCTTCTAATTCTCTTCTAACTTCTTTTGGAAAAGGTTCGATGTATTTTATTTGGACAAACTTAACATCTAAATCTTTAATTGCATCAAGAATTGCTCCTTTCGTGCTTCCATAACTTACAATTATATTTTTTGATTTTTTGTTTCCATAAACTTCATATTGAGAAAATTTACTTGCATCTTTTTCAATTGCCCATTTCTTCTTTAATCTTTCAACAACATTTTTTTCTATAATCTCAGCCTCTTCTGTTGCTTCTCCGGTTTGTGTTTTTTCATAACTATTATATCTTTCAAGTTTTGTTGTTGTCTTTTCAGACTTGGTTATTTTAGGATTTCCATTTAAAGTGTAAAAACATTCAGCTATGTGCTTGTCTCCTAAAATAATTGTAGGAATTTTGTATTTTTGAGAAAAGTAAAAGCATTCTGAAACTAATTCTTCAGCCTCTTTAGGATCTCCAGGAGCAACTAATAATCTTGAGAATTCTCCATGTCCTGAATGTCTTGCCATTTGCAAATCTCCCTGTCCTGTATAAGTTGCAACTCCTGTTCCTGGTCCGGGTCTTTGTGATAAATATAAAACTAAAGGAATTTCTGCCATTCCAGTCATAGATAATGCTTCAGTCATTAAATCAAAACCTCCTCCAGAAGTTCCAATCATTGATTTCATTCCAGCAATACTACTTCCAACAGCTGCATTAATGCACGCAATTTCATTTTCCAACTCAAGTACAAGATGATTCCCTTTAATATTAGCTAATTCAGCTAAAACCCCTGTTGCAGGAGTCATTGGATATGCATAGTAAACATCCAAACCAGATTTTATCGCTCCTTCTGAAATTCCTTGATTGCCATTAATAAAATAATTTTTGGATTTTTTGCTGATAATCTTGCATACTTCTTTTTTTTCTGCATTATATCCTTCTTTCGCTTCTTTAATATTTTCAGCATATCTTTTCTCAAGTTTTTTTAATTCATCATCAAGAATTTTAAAATCCACACATAAAAGTTTAAACAATCTTCCAGCAAAATACATGTTTTCATACTTGCCATTAAGAATTATTCCTTTTTCTTTCAATTCTTTCTTGTGGATTTTTTCTGTATTCTCATCTAGACAAACCAGAACATCAATTTTAGAATCATTTGAAAAAACAGGCTCTTCGCTGAAAGTTAAAACATTAAAATTATGCCCCCCTCTAATTAAACTCTGGTAGTCTCTCGAATAAAAAACATAATACCCATGTTTAACAAGAGCCTCTCCAAGTAAATGCGTTAGTATATTCGGCCCTGTACCTGCGGACCCTCCGATAAGAATATTATGCCTCATTTTAATTAATAAATTGAATAGCAAAAATAACCGTGAAAGGTATTTAAATTTAGTGGAGGTGACTAAAACCTAATGTTGATAACCAAAAACCTTGTCATAATCTCTATGATTAAAAATATCCATGATAAAAGTTATAATTTCAATTTGATTTCCTGTGATAGTATAAACTAGTCTCCATCTATCTGCTAACTCAATTCTCCAAACATTATCCGCATCAAATCTATTGCAGTATTTATTTGGAATTAATCTTTTTGGAACTTGATCGCCTGCAAAAGGATTTTGTTTTAATAAGTCCCTTACTCTATTTATTGATCTCAATAGTGTCTGATGAAAAGAACTATCAATCCCCTTTAATTTCTCTTCTCCTACGATTTTATTCAGCTCTTGATAAACTTTATCTGCTTCTTCTGAAAGTTTTACACTAACTTCTTTTCCTCGAAACATTATATCTCCCTTGCGTTTTCAATTGCTTTTCTTAACTTGGGACTAGGATTATAAATCCATAAAATTCCTTTATGGCTGTCAATAATCATTCCTTTTTCTTCTAGGTAGGCTAGAATTAAATTGAGGGTTTGGTGCATAATTTTATTCGGCAATCGTCTCTTTAATTCTTCTCTATCAATAACTGTTTCAGCTCTTTTTAGGATTTTTTCTACCATTAACATAGTTTTCAAACTAGGATAATGAATTATTTGTCTATTTTTGTATATTTCCATATTAAGTGTTATATAAACTTATATATAAATCTTTCTATTTAGAGTTATATATTTAAAGGTTGTTGATTATAAATATATAATTTAACAGAGGAAAAGAGGTTGAGATGAAACCCCTGGAAGATTATATTCAATTTGTAACTCCTAAAACCCTTTCCATTTCCTTACTTTGTTTTTATCTAAGAATTTTCCAGCTGCTTCTCTAATTTCCTTTGTACCTATAAATCCATTTTTTATTATTTTTACTCTCTCTTTCATAGTTAGTGGATGGATTTTTCCTTTTTGCTTAGTTCCTTCAACACGTTTTTCAACAACAGCCCCCTTTGTTCTAAGTTTTGTTGCAATATAATTTATATCCCTTTTGAAGAAAGGCTGTAAATATTCTAAGTCTTTTCTTGGAACAAACCTATAACTAACTCCATCTTCTTTTTGAACTTCTAATCCACTAAGATAAGCTAGTTGTAAAGAAGTCACAACAGAAAAGGAATCGAATACATCAACTTGAATTTTTCCAAGCTCTCTTGCAGTTAATGTTCTTCCATTTTCTAGAAAATTTCTAGCAGCAAGATAAGCCGGACTCTTTCCATACTCTTCTCTCCCTTCTTCAAGCACATTCTTTAAATGAGCTACATATCTACTAGGACTTACATATCTTGAAGGAATTTTTATACCCTCGAAAAAATCTTCTATTCTCTCCATTTTATTCCATCCCTTAATTTGCTTATAAAATTAATTATACTCCACTAAAATCATCCCAACAATTCTTAATTAACCAAAACCCTTAAATACTAGAATATTATCATAATTATGATAATAATTATCACTATAGTGATAATTTAATTTAAAATACTAACCTGCCTACTTACAAAATGAGCCTAATGAATGAGATAAAAAGGAATGAAAATCTGAAAAGAATATTTGGAAAACGAGAGTTAAAGATAATTGAGAAACAATTATTAGGGGTTAAGTTAAAGCCCTCTGAGATTGTAAGACTTTCAAGAGACATAAGAAAAAAGTTTGATGCGGTAAATTCTCTGTCTAAATACTCTGGAGAGTTTGAATTAAAGAAAGGCGCGGATGTTAAAGAGATTATTCAAGAAGCTATAGAAATTATAAGAGAAACCCCCCAATTTCCCCAAATAAAAAGAATACTTCTTTTTGGTAGTGCTGTTGAAAACCAGTTAACTTTAATGTCTGATGTTGATATTGCTGTAGAATTTGAAAAAGTGGATGAAAATGAGGCGGGCATGTTTAGAAAGCACATTCTCGGAAGAGTGAACAAGAGAGTGGACATTCAAGTATATAACGTTCTTCCAGAAAAGATAAAAAAAGAGATAGACAATAAAGGAAAAATTTTATACAAAAAATAAAAATGTCTAAAAGAATAATCGATAAAATTGAAGAAATTGAAGGCTATTTGCAGGAACTAAATGAAATCGTCCCTTTAAATTTTGAGGAATATAAAAGTGATTTTGTTAAAAAGGCTGCTTGTGAGAGGTATTTTGAAAAGATTATTGAGGCAGTTGTTGATTTGGCTTTTCTAACAATAAAAGAAAAGGAATTTCAAGCTCCAGAAGAGGATAAAGAAGCATTTGATATTTTATTTGGAGAAAATATAATCTCTAGAGAGCTGTCTGAAAGAATTAAAGATGCAAAAGGAATGAGAAATGTTATTGCTCATGAATATGGGAAAGTGGATGATGAAATGGTATTTAACGCTGTAAGTGAAGAGCTTCCAAAAGATGCCAGTGGGTTTGTTAGGATTATAAAAAGAATAGTTAAATAATCCTTCATTTTTTCTTACCCCCACAATCCTTAAATATTTCTTATTTTCTGTCTATTTATGGTTCGTTTTGCGCATCTTGCAGATATTCATTTAGGAGGATGGAAACAGCCAGAGCTTCAGGAAATTAATTTGCAATCTTTTAAAAAAGCAATTGAAATCTGCATAAATGAAAAAGTTGAGTTTGTTCTAATTGTTGGTGATTTATTTGATAGCGCATATCCTCCAATAGAAGTTCTTAAGGAAACATTTGCAGAATTTAAAAAATTAAAAGATTCTAAAATTCCATGTTTTATTGTTGCTGGCTCGCATGATTATAGTGTTTCTGGAAAAACCTTTCTAGATGTTTTAGAAAAAGCTGGTTTCTGCAAAAATGTTGAGAATTTTGAAGAGAAAGATAATTTTTTGATTTTAAATCCAACGATTCTTGGAAATGTAGCTTTATATGGTTATCCAGGGAAAAAATCTGGTTTAGAGATAGAAGATTTGAGAAGAATAAAATTCAATGACACTCCAGGTTTATTTAAAATTTTAATGCTACATACAACTTTAGATAAAGCAAAAGGAACTTTACCTATAGATTCAATATCAATAGGAGAATTGCCAAAAGCAGATTATTATGCATTAGGACATTTGCACATAGATTTTCAATACCAAAATTTTGTCTATCCTGGCCCTATTTTTCCAAATAACTTTCAAGAATTAGAAGATTTGCAATATGGCAGTTTTTATATTATAGATACAAATTCTTTAGGATTACTTAAAAAAATAGAATTAAGAATTAAAGAAGTAGAACCAGTTGAAGTAGGCATAAACAACTCTTTAATAGCCACAGAAAGAATCATATCTGAATTAGATAAAAGAGATATTAATGATAAAATTGTTCTTTTAAGAATTTGTGGTTTATTAGAAAGTGGAAGCATTTCTGATATAAAATTCCAAAGAATAGAAGAGTTTGCAAAATCAAAAGGAGCATATTTTATTTTGAGAAATACTCATGATTTAGAAACAAGAGAGTTAGTAATTGGGGATTTAGAAGTAAAAGATTCTGAAAATATAGAATCAGATTCAATTAAATCTTATTCTGATGAGAATCCCTCAGATTTCAACAAGATGATTCCTTTACTAATGAACCCCCTTTCTATAGAAAAGCAAGAAGGAGAAAAAACAGATGTATTTACAAACAGGCTTATGGAGTCAGCAAAAAAGGTGTTGCGGATATAAGATGATTTTAAAGAATATAAAAATAAATAATATAAGAAGTTATGAAAATGAAGAGATAGAATTCAAATTAGGTTCTACTCTTCTTTCTGGAGATATTGGTTCAGGAAAAACTTCTATTCTACTAGCCATAGAATTTGCTTTATTTGGATTGCAGCCCGGTCAAAGAGGATCTTCATTATTACGAAACGGAAAAAATGAAGGTGAAGTTATTTTAGAATTTGAAATTGATAATAAAAATGTTAAGATAGAAAGAAATTTAAAAAGAGGCAAAACAATTTCTCAAGAATCTTGTTCAATAACAATTGATGGAGAAAGAGAAGATATTTCTGTAACAGAGGTAAAGAATCGGGTATTAGAATTAATGGACTATCCAAGAGAATTTGCCAAAAAACAAAACATACTTTACAGATTTACAGTCTACACCCCTCAAGAAGAAATGAAACAAATAATTTTAGAAGACCCAGAAACAAGAATTAATACCTTAAGGCATGTTTTTGGAATTGATAAATATAAGAGGATTATTGAAAATGCTTCTATTTTAGCTTCAAAATTAAGAGAAGAAAAGAGAATGAAAGAAGGCCAGATTTCAACATTAGAGCAGGATAAAATTTTGCTTGTTGAAAAAGAAGAGGAGCAGAATATTAAAAAATATAACTTAGTAGATGTCGAGAGAAATTTAGTGGTTAAGCAAGAAAAAAGGAAAGAGATTCAAAAAGAACAAGAGAGAATTTCTGATAAAATAGAAGAAAAAAGAAGACTAGAGCAGGAAATTGAAAAAACTAGATTGATGATCCTTACAAAAAAGGATTTGATATCAACTAACGAGAAAACCCTAACTCAAATAGCCAGCGAGGTAAATGAGCTGGAGAAGATTAAGTTCGATGAATTGCAGATAACAATCTTGGAAAAAGAAATAATTGCCTTAAAAATCAATAGGCAAGAAATAGCGAGCACACAACTAGAAACAAGCTCTAAAATTAGTTCTTTATTATTAAAGAATAAGGATAATGAAAATACAAAGAGAGAATTGTCTAAAATAGAAATCTGCCCAACCTGTTTGCAGGATGTAAGTCCGGTTTATAAGAGCAATGCTATAAATCAGCTGGATACAAATACTATTGGGAATGTAAAGCAACTAGAAGTTTTAAATCTTGAAAAAAATAAAATAGCAGCAACTTTAAATGTAGTAGATAATGAAACTTATCAAAAAGAAAAACAAATTCAGGAATTGAAAATTCTGAGAGTTAGATACCAGGAATTAAAAGAAAAACAACTAAGAATTAAAGAAGTAGAAAAAAACATCTTATCTTTAGGAAAAGATGTGGAACTTTTAAACCAACACCTGCATTTATTGCAAACTTCAGTATTCGAATTAAGAAAATTTGATAATTTATTTAAAGAGAAACAAAAAGAATTTGAGGAAGCATCAAAAGAAGAAAGATTAGCAGAAATTAAAGTTGCAGAGCTAAAAAAAGAGATAGATGTCTTTTCAAGACAAATTAGTGAGTTGATGCAAAGAATAAAAAAAACAGAAGGAATAAGAGAACAATTAATATATCTTTCAAGATTAGAAGATTGGATTACAAAGAATTTTATCCCTTTGATTTCTTTTATTGAGAAGAATGTTATGATAAAGTTAAAAACAGAATTTTCTAAACTTTTTTCAGAATGGTTTTCAATGCTGGTAACAGACAGCTTTAATGTTCGGTTAGACGATAACTTTACACCAATAATAGAACAGCAGGATTATGAAATAGATTACGCTTATCTTTCAGGAGGTGAAAGAACAGCAGTTGCTTTAGCCTATAGATTGTCTTTAAATCAGGTTATCAATTCCTTATTAAGTAAAATTAAAACCAAGGATTTAGTTATTTTAGATGAGCCCACAGATGGTTTTTCAGAACAACAGTTGGATAAAATGAGAGATGTTTTACAACAGTTAAATGTTAAACAGCTTATTATAGTCAGTCATGAACAAAAAATTGAGGGTTTTGTTGAAAATGTTATGAGATTTAAGAAATATGGCAGAGTCTCAAGGCAAGAGAGGTAGGGGGTTCTGTAAAGTTATCGGTTGGTGGCTGGACTTAAAAGTAGGATTTAAATAGGAGAAAATACAAATATTTATACCAAAGAGGGAATTAATCTATACATGACACAACAAACTTTCAACATTAATTGTGATAATTCTACTAGTGGAAATCAAATTTATGTTAGAATAAAGATAAACCATTCAAGAGAAAATAAGGTTAAAGGGTTTTATCTATTAATGACAAATGGGGATACCTATTCAGATAAGCAAGACGAATTTATTGTTGAAAAAAGATTTCTTAAGTTTCTTGATGAGAAGGGAATAACTTATACAGAATTACCATTAAATCAAGAAGAATAAAATGACTCATTTTAAAGTAGATATACAACTTCCATTATGCTTCAATCCTGAAGATGGTGGAGGAAAAATTCCAGAAGAATTTTATTTTGAAACCTATGGAACTTTATTAAAATTGGCTGGTGGAATAAATACTACCAATACCCCTGTTATGGGTTCTTGGATAAATCCAAGTAATAAAAAGAGATATGACGATAAATGTGTTGTTTATACAATATTGGTTGAAAGCGAAGATAAGATGACCATAACAAATGTTCCTAAGATTAAGGAACTTATAGAGTATAAGAAAGAATTAATGAAAAAATTTAAACAACATCAAATATTTATGGTAGCCACCCGTTGCACTTGGATATAGTTTTTTT
>ERZ1292629.4499-Hain-H43-01um-R1-4499-length-10151-cov-5_pt1 | contig 10151 bp, 9 predicted proteins | sample MGYA00564399_ERZ1292629 | MGnify/ENA primary metagenome ERZ1292629 (study PRJEB36523, sample SAMEA6512636) | groundwater metagenome | collected 2019-01-08 | study: AquaDiva: Metagenomics assemblies of 32 groundwater samples
CCTGTATCGAAGAGCCGGCCGTATTCAAGGATGTCTGCCAGATTATCTTCGACGGCAATTGATGTTGTACTATTACCTACGTTTTTAGTGGTTAGCGTGTATTCTAGGCGATCGTTGGGCTTGATTGGCGTATCGGGCGAGGTTTGGGTTGTTCTGGAGGATTTCAAGAAGGACGGCGTGACGATTGACCCGGCGAAGACGAAGCGGTTCGGGCCATTTGAAGGCGGGACCGAGGCAGTCGTGCCTATCAGGAATGAAAAGAGATTGGTATTCCTGTGGGGTACGACGGGAAGTGCGCCAATTGCTACCCGCGCCAACAGACCGCCTCAAATTGAGGTGGTTGGAGCGGTCACTGTTGCCGAGCTTTCCGAATCGGAGACAGAGCAAGGTGGAGAGCGGGAAATTTTCCGCGTGGTTATTACCGACGAAGATACGGACGTGGATTCTCTCTCTATTGCCACAGAGGCAAGGGGCGAGGGGAAATATTTCCGTACGTCTCGGATAAAACGCGATGGGAAAATCATCTGTAGCGCCACATTGTTGCCAAGGCCAAATTGGATTAGTAACGCGAGAGATGATGGAGTGGTAAAAAAGGACGCTTCGCGTGGCGGAAGATTCTACTGGAGTATCTATATCCGCTATAACGACAGCGTGCCGCGACCCAAAGCGGAAACACCGACACCGTTCAATCACAATATCTATTTCTAGGAGGAATCTATGAAACGAAATGCTGTGATGATTGGATTACTCCTCTTCCTCCTAGTCCTAATGCCAATAACGGTATTGGGGCAGAGGGGGGGGTATATTCCTAAACAGTTCTACTCCGAGGACGGGCAACGCAATCGCCAGATTTGGACGATTGTAAACCCGGCAGAAAACCCGCCAGTGGGATTGGTGGTGTTCGTCAACATGACGGATTCCGTTTTCACACTAGGCGGGGAGCATAAGTACCAATTCTCCGCGTATCCGGAGGCACTCATCCTAATTCAAGAAGTGCTTGCGGCAGGTCTCGTGAGAGATGCGGAAGATCCGAATTTCATAACAACATTCTGCATGCTGTTCGACCCCAGCATACGGGGAGGAACCGCGAGACCAGGGAGCGGGGTTTTTAATCCGCCGTACAACGCGCAACTGGATGTGCTGCGACGCGATAATTTGAAAAAGAACATCGCGCCAGGATGGATTTTTTCAATCCCATTCGGAGATGAGAACTCCATTGCTCGGCTGCTTGGCACAATCGGGGGGTACCCCAACTTCCCATTTCTCAATGGCTCGTGCATTGGTGGCGGCGGTTTAGGAATAGCGGGAGCACGAGGAATGATTTACTACATTCCCAAAAACGCAAACTTGTTGGGGCGCACGCGGATGTTCTGGAAAACGGAGCTCTTCATAGATGTGGAATCTGCGTTCGCAACGCCGTATGGGTTTCTGTCATTTTTAAGCGGCGGATTCACCATGGGTGTGGGGAAAAATCTTGAAGATCCACCCGACGGGATTGCACACGCGTACATCATTCCGAAAGAAATACGGGGGAAGTGGAGAATAGACTACCATATGTCATCGAGGAAAACGAACGATGGAAGAATTTTCTTCGAATATATGGGAGGACTCGGATTTCTCGGCGTTGAACTTGACGATATAGTACCTCCGTTTTCGGAACTCTCAACCTCAACAAAATTACTGCTATCTCACGAAACGTTCTCATGGTCGCTGATTATCTATGTCGGGGAAGGAAGGGGAGGAATCGGTTTTGACATCGTCAAAGATCTCAAAACTGACGACCCCTGGCAACTCATGGGGTACATTGCCGTAAGAATGCCATGAGGAGGTATCTATGAAAAAACTCGCAATTCTGTTGTTGGTGCTCATGGTGGTCTTAGTTGGAGCGGAAATACAGGCGCAAACGCTCCCGACGCCGGAGAACCCGATTGTGCCGGTCTTCATATTTAACAGGGAAGTTGTTCCTCTTCAGAGAAGCGATTCCTTGCTGAACTATTGGAAAGGCATGGTAACCTATAAGTACGAAGAAGGAGAGGGTGATTCCGTAGCCGAGGGTTTCTCGCTCTCAGTACTCAGCAATATGAGCTCCGGAAGCGTAAGGAACCCGATAAAAATTTCTGCGGATTCCGCCCAACCGTGGGTGATAAAAGGAAGATATCGTGATCCGAAATGGATGAAAGGGAATGACATACGGAGAGACGACTTTTCTTTTTCAGTGCGACGCGACGCCTGGAAAATGAGAGGGCAAGAAGGGAAATATGTTACTCTTTTTCTTACGAGGGATCGGAAGGTGGTATTGGCACCGCAGACCGTAACGGGACCGGACTCATTACGAGCCCCGGATCTCGGTAAGGTGATCATCCCTCCCTATTTTGGAAAAGTCGAAATCATCGTGATGGGCGAACCTCGACTCACCATCGAAGGGAAGGTTGAACCAAAAGATAGGTAAATAACAACGCAAAGGCGTGATGTGCAAACATCACGCCTTATATATTTTCTTGAATTACAGACCGAAAAATAATCTGAGAGCATCAAGAAGCGAACCCCCGGTTGGCAACGGCTGCGGCGCGGGACCGCTCGGTGGCGCGCCTCCCGGAGACATCATACCTCCCGATGGCGGAGGCATCATACCGCCGCCCTGCGGAATTCCCGACGGCATTTCCCCGGTTGGCAAACCGCCCGCGGGCGATGTTCCGAAACTCTGCTGGTCTTGTCCCGATTGCGGCGGTGGCATGAATTGTTGCGTTCCTCCCGGCGGCATCATATTCTGCTCCGGTCGGACGGGCATCGTTTGTCCAGGCATTATTTGTCCGGGTTGGCTTTGTGTTGTTGGCATCATCCCCTGCGTCGGCGGCATCATCGGCCGGTCTCCTTGTATCATTCTTTCCTCCTCTTCCATAAATCCGCCCGATGACTCATCTCGAATTTGTCCTTGCGCGGGTCCCATCGGCTGAATTTTCTGCATCATTCTCTCCTTCCCTTCCATAAATTCCTTTAATCCGCCGGGCTGGCCCTCCGGCATCATTTCCTCCCTCTCATTCTCATTTGGCCTATTTTGCGATTCTCCCTCGCCCGGCTTGAAACTCCGGCAGGCGTCAGGATTGGATTCGCAAAGCGAGCGGCACTCCTCTGGCGTTTTGCATCCGCCCGGACCCGCCGGCGGCGGCATCATCTGCCCGCCGGGATTGATAACTCCCGGCCCCGGTTGAAACTGCCCCGATTGGTCTTGCCCCGGTTGACCCTGTCTTGGTTGATCCATCATCTGCCGAAAACATCCGCCGATTTTGTCTCCAATATTCTGCGGTGGCATTATCGCGCCGCTCTTGAATTTTTCCAAGCGCTCCACTCCCACTACGCCCGATATACATTCTGTTACCTGCGGTGGCGCCTGTTTCAAGGATTCGGAGAACTGCTGTTTGCCTTCTTCCATTTTCTGAAGCTCTTCCGGTGGAATCATTCCGTTCTCCCGACCGAAATTGAAGCAGGTTTCCTGATTGTCGGAGTTATTGCAGAATGTTTCGCACTCGTCTTTATTTTTGCATCCGCCGGGGCCCCGGCCTCCGGTCTTTCGCGCCATGACGGCCTCCTCGGGTTTCATAAAGCCGGCGGCTTCAGCGAAATTAATGCACTCCTCTGCGTGACTGGCCTCGCCGCAATATCTATCGCACTCGTCTTTTCCGCGGCAAGCCGGCGGTTTGACGCCCTTCTTTATCGCCGTGAGCATCTTCTGCGAGTCCTGCGCCTCCTGCTCATTCATAAAACCAGCCGCCTGAGCGAAGGTCATGCATTCTTCCATGTGCGCCGAATCGCCGCAGTATCTATCGCACTCGTCTTTTCCGCGGCAAGCCGGCGGTTTGACGCCCTTCTTTATCGCCGTGAGCATCTTCTGCGAGTCCTGCAAGTCCTTTTCACTCATGAGGCCGGCGGCTTGCCCGAATATAATACATTCTTCCATATGGTCCGCCTCACTGCAGTATTGGTCGCAAGTACTCTTTCCTCCACAAGCGGGCGGCTTTATACCCTTCGCGATAGCCGCCTGAACTTTCTTGGCCTCCGCGAGCTCCTTCCCGGATATCAGCCCGTTTTGCTCCGCGAAGGCAACGCACTCATTGATGTGGTCGGAGTTATTGCAATAGTTGTCACACTCGTCTCTTGAAGTACATCCACCGGGACCCTTTCCCGCTTTGGCAAATTTTTCCGCCATTTGAATCTCCTCTTTGGACATGAGATTATTCTTTTCAGCAAAGGAGAGGCAAGCGGTAAGATGCGCGGTATCGTCGCAATAGGCGCGACAGGCGGATTCATCCGCGCAGTTGCCGAGCGCCGGCACCGGATACTGAATGGCCGGCGCTACCGCTCCCTGGCCGGGCAGGCCGCCGCCCGACGCCGTCTGCGCGGACACTCCGTTCGCAACGAGGAACGCGGCGGCGATAATACCAAAACTAATAATACCGCCGCTTAAAAGATATTTGTTTTTCATATTACTTGAACGGATTGGTTTTTACTCCCGCGAACGGATTGGTTTTTGTCACGGGATTGACATCGGGCACATCGCTCAAGGGGTTCGCCTGAACGTTGAGGGACGGCAACGCGCCCTGTATCGCGCTTTCGTTGATTGTCTTCACGCTCTCCCCGACCTTATTGATATTTTCCTGCTCGGGGATGGGAGTTGCTTGGATATTTTTCCAATACCAATACCCCGCCGCGAGCAACACCGCCGCGACCACGAGGGCTATAAGAAGTTTTTTGTCCATATTATCTCTTTAATATATTATACACTATATGACCCCTCGTCGTTCAATGGATAGGATGCAGGCCTCCGAAGCTTGAGATAGAGGTTCGATTCCTCTCGAGGGGACTAAACTTCTGCGCCTTTCCTCAATTCCAGTCCCAGTAAAATTCCAATCACCACCCAAAGCATCAGCCGGCCGAGTTGCAAATCCCAAAAGAAGTGGTCAAACAATCCAAAGAGAAGCAATGATATCAACATTATCACGGGTGTTATGTTTTGTAATTTAGAAATTGGAAATTGATTGGAAATTGATTGGAAATTAAAAATCAACAACCATCCCACAAAGGCCAGAAAAACAAAAAGCCCGCCAATGCCCGTTTCGGATGAGATCATGAGATATAGGTTGTGTATCGGCTGCCACTGGCCCAATGAATTCACTTTATATTTATCAAAAAGCCCAGAGTGATAAGCGTAAAAAAGCTGGTTGCCGATACCCACCCCGAAAGGATGGGAAATAATGAGTTCAGCGCCGATTTTATTGTAATTCCAGCGGTCGCTCACCGGACCTTCGTCCGAGGAAAGACGAGCGCGGGGAGAAATCGCCCAACCCAAAGTAACAAATAATAAGGAACAAATGACCAGTAACAATAATAGCAGGTGGATAATTTTCCTCCGGCGCTCTTTATCGGCAAAGAATTCCCAAACGACCAAAAGGAGTGTCGCCGCGGCGGCGGTAATCCAGCCCGAGCGGGAAAATGTCAAAAAAAGGCCGGTGAGAATGACAAAAATTCCGGCCGTCTGAAGGGATTTGAAAATCAATTTTTCTTCCCGCAGAAAGAGATAAAAAAGAGACAGTAGTCCCAGAACTAAAAATCCCGCGAGAATATTCGCGTGGGGCATCGTGCCATAAGCCCGGGCAAAGTTCACGCCGTTCACGGCAACCCGCGCGATGCCCGGCGTGCCGGAACCGAAGACCGTCTCGCCCAGAAACCACAATCCCACGCTCTTCTGAAACGCAAATTGGAGGAAACCGACCGCGGCTTGAAGGATCGCCGCCAGAGAAAACACGACCGCCATTTCTTTGAACCGCACGATGTTGGCTTTAAGCGCCGCTCCGACCATAAGCGCCGTTAAAACCCCCAACGCCAACCGCCCGAAGGAATAAATCCCGAAAGAAAAATATCCGGCGGAGACGAGGGAGAGAGCGGCGAAAATCAAAAAGAGCGCCAAGAAAAACAGAGGCGCCTTAAATTTACCGAGGCGTTCTTCCCACCAAGATAACGGTTTTGAAGAAAACAACAGAAAAAGGCAGAAAAAAAGCAAAATATCGCTGCCGTATAAAAAGGCCGAGGTGTACTCGGAGGTGTAGAAATTCCGAAACGGCGTCGGAAAATCAAAAAGAAACTTTTTCGTCCCAAAAGGGATTAAAAATACAAAGAGAAGAAGGCCCCAACGGAGAAAACGAGTCCTCATTCGGCTCGATACACCTCGTCGCCCTCGCGCGCCTTGCCCCCCACTTTGATGCCCACCTCCTGATTCTTTTTCGCCTCCGATATATCTTCGTGGTTATACTGCATGGACTTAATCTTTTCGGTAAAATCGGTCGTGGCGCCGAAGAAATGAACCTCATCCCCCACTTTCACGACCTCCTTAAACTTCACGATGGCCACGCTGATGCCGCCGTAAAAGTGAGTCACTTCGCCCACGGGTTTGGACTTGGGCTTCGGCCGGGAGACCGCTTTCGACTCGCTTGAGTCCGATTTGAATAATGAAGAAAAAAATCCCATTTTAAAATTTATATTATCCGACCTTTGATGCCGTTTTTATCGTCCTCGGTTTCAATAAGATCCAGTACTTTGTCTAGTAAATCAGCCGGGTCGCGGGAAAAAACCGTCTTCCCCCAGCCCCGGTGGGACTTCTCCAAAATCTCACGGAGCATGTCGGCCATGCCGCCCGAACCCTCCAAAACGCCGTTGGGCTTCTGGTCCTCAAAAGCGATGGTGAATTCGTTAAGCGTGCCCATCCGGCCGCAGATGGTGATGACGGCGTCCGCGGAACGGGTCAAAAGCAGGTTCCGGCCGGCATAATCAAAACCGGTGTAGATTATCAAATCGTGATAATCGGTCGGTAGATGATAGGTTTTGATGTGAGCCAATTTTGAGACCGCGGGGGAAATACCGATGACCGTCCCACCGGCTTCCTTCGCGCCCTTCGCCGCCCAGTAAGGAATGCCTATCGTCGCTCCCGTCATCAGCACCAGTCCGCGCTTCGCGATTTCTTGGCCGATAATCTCCGCTTTTTCCAGCGCGTCTTTGGAACAGTGGCCGGTCTCGGCCGCGCCGGAAATGCAGATTTTATACTTCAACTTATGGATATGGTTGTGATTTCCGTTCGGAACTTCGGTTTTCTTTTTTGGCATATTTTATTCAATTATATCATCACTGTTTCGCCGTAGGAAGGCGTAACGGCCGGGAGAGCGAGCTCGTCTTTGATTTTTTGCGCGAGCGTCGCCGATGCTTCCGGGTCGCCTTGCACCACGAAGATCTTTTTGAGCCCGCCGTGCATCGCCTCCACCCACTTCAAAAGCTGGGGCTGGTCGGCGTGGGCCGAGTAGCCGCTCACTTGTTTTATCTTGCAATTCACCGGCACCTCTTCCCCGAAAATTTTCACCGTCTTCAGGCCGTCCAAAATTCTCCGGCCGAGAGAACCCCGGGCCTGATAGCCGATTATGAGAAGCGTGCTCTTCGGGTCCGGCAGATAACGGAGCTCGTGATGAAGAATCCGGCCGCCGTTGGACATTCCCGCGCCCGCGACGACCACCTTCGGCGCCGGGACATTATTGATCTCCTTGGATTGTTCGGTAGTGAGCGTCATCCGCAAGCCCGGAAAATTGAAAATCGCGTCCCCGCTCTGAATTAAACGGAGCGCTTCCGGATTGAAATATTCGGAATCGGCGGAGTATTTCTGATAGACCGCGGTGAGTTTGATGGCCAAAGGGCTGTCAATAAATACCGGTATTCTCGGGATGCGGCCGTTTTCAACCAATTCATTCAATTCAAAAATCATCTCCTGCGTCCGCTCCATCGCGAAGGCCGGAATCATCAAAACCCCGCGCGCCCTTACCGTCTCTTCAATCGCGTCTTCCACCAATTCTTTTCTCTGATTCAAAAGTTCGTGCGTCCGATCGCCGTAAGCCGATTCCACCAGAGCGTAATCGGCTTCTTGAATATATTCCGTGGGATTGATGAAGGGAGCCGGATTATTGCCTAAATCGCCCGAGAAGACAATTTTCTTTCCCTCCGCTTTGACCAAAATTGAAGCGGAGCCCAGGATGTGGCCGGCGTCAAAAAGTTCCACCGTGAAATCGCCCACCGCCACGATTTCGTGATACTTTCTTTTCTGCCAAAAGCCGAGGGTTTTGATAATATCGCTCGTATCGTAAAGCGGCGGCTTCTTTTTCTTCTCCGCCTCCTCCCTCAATAAATGTTCGGAATCCAGCAGCAGCAGTTCGGCGAAGTCCTTCGTGGGGGGCGCGGAGAAAATGGTTCCTTTGAAACCGGCTTTCACGAGCTGGGGCAGGCGGCCGATGTGGTCAATGTGGGCGTGGGTGACAAAAACGGCTTCAATCTCTTTCGGATTATAAGGAAACGGCTCAAAATTATGTTCCTCGCAAAAACTACCGCCCTGATGCAAACCGCAGTCAATTAAAATCTTCGCGCCGCCGGATTCCAATAAATAACTGGAGCCCGTGACCATGCCCGCTCCCCCGCAAAAGGTTAAACGCATATTTCAATTATATCTTTTTTAGAGAATTCAGCGCTTCTTTTATGGTTTCTTTCTCATCCCAGGGGATAGTTTTGCCGTGAGCGATATGAATGGACATTTCGCTACCCTTGCCGGTCGCGACAACCGCGTCATTTTTCTCCGCAAGAGAAATTGCTTTTTTAATCGCTTCTTTTCTATCTAAAATCTCGTAAAGATTGGAAATTGGAAATTGGAAATTGGAAATTCCAGATTTTATCTCCGCTAAAATCTGGCTTGGGTCTTCGTCGTAGGGGTCTTCATCGGTGAGAACGACCGCGTCGCAATACCGAGCCGCGATTTTGCCCATCTCCGGCCGTTTCCACTTATCCCGGCCCCCGCCCGCCGAACCGAGAACGCAGATAAGTTTTCCGCCGGGCGCGCCCTGGCCGGGCAGGCCATACAAAACCTCCGGGCGGAGATTTTGATAAACTTTCTCCAAGGAATCGGGCGTGTGAGCGCCGTCCACCACGACCGCGAAGGGCTCTCTTTGGACAAATTCCAGCCGGCCGATGAGGCCGCCGAATTCGGTTATGGCCTTTCTCGCGACCGGCCAGGAAATTTTCTGGGAGCCGGCGAAGGCGAGTCCCGCCGCCGCGTTATCCAGATTAAAATCGCCCCAGAGCCAATTATTCACCGCCCGGCGTTTCTCGCGCGAAGTTAAATCCAAACCGTTTTTTAAACATTCACCCAGAAATTTTTCTTTGGTGTAAATAAAAACGCGGCCGCCGGAAATCCGCTCGCCCGCTTTTACGAAATATTCGGCGTTTGAGTCGTTGCCATTTACGAAAAAATACTTTTCTTTTTTTCGGGACCGGGCAAGATACTCAAAAAACGAGACCTTGGCCGCCCGGTAATTTTCAAACGAGCCGTGGGCTTCAATGTGCTCTGGCGCGAGGTTAGTGAGAAACGCCGCATCCCAGTCAATAAAACGGTGGCGATGCTGGATGACGCCCTGCGAGGTAACCTCAATTAGAGCGTACTCGGCGCCGGCCTTAACCGCCTTCTTTAAAAATCCCTGCAAAAAAAACCGCCCGGGCATGGAATTGCCGGAAGTGTTTCTTTTTTCTTCGTTCAATACTTTTCTTCTCACGGTTGAAGAAAGCGCGGTTTTTTTGCCGGCCGCTTCCAAAATTGCGCTCAAAAATTCAATCGTCGTGGATTTGCCCTTCGTGCCCGTCACGCCAATCACGAAAATTCTCCGGCTGGGGTGCCCGTAAATGAAACCGCCAACCCACGCTAGAACCCAGTGATATATTGAAAAGAGATAGTTCATTTTCAACCTCGGCGACCGAGAATTTTTAGGGCCTGGCGCAGGCGGTCTTCCAAATTCTTAAACTCCGGAGCGACTTTTAATATCACCTCCCGAACCGTGAGCCGGCCGTAGCCCAAACCCACCAGCGCCTCTTCCACCTCCTGATTCACATCCATCGCTTCGGTAATATGCTTAGAACCGCTCGGCAACTTAATTCTATTTTGGAGTTCCAAAATCACCCGCTCGGCGGTTTTCTGGCCGACACCCGAGGCGCGGGTCAGAATATCGGGTCGCTTTCCGGCAATCGCCGCGATGATATTTTCGGTCGCGTCAATGTCCAGAATGGCCAGCGCGCTTTTCGGA
>ERZ1292629.4503-Hain-H43-01um-R1-4503-length-10148-cov-5_pt1 | contig 10148 bp, 20 predicted proteins | sample MGYA00564399_ERZ1292629 | MGnify/ENA primary metagenome ERZ1292629 (study PRJEB36523, sample SAMEA6512636) | groundwater metagenome | collected 2019-01-08 | study: AquaDiva: Metagenomics assemblies of 32 groundwater samples
CGTAATTCGGATCCGATTCGCGTGTACGGTAATCGGGTTCGGGTAGAAGTAGTGCTTTGTACTTTTCATCTACCTCGTCCTCTTCGACGTACTTGCCAATCGGACTACGGCAACTGTCCCCCATCCATTCGACTTGCGATTCAAGGCCCCATGTGCACGGATCGCCGTCATTGAAATACGGCGAATATCCTTCGGCTGCAATTATGTTGACGGGGGGGGGCTTCCTCAAAAATCGCACTCACGACTTCGTGAATAGTCGCTTCTGCCGCCTTCTTTCTCTCTTCATTGCTCCGCCCGTCTTCGCGTCGCGCTAACAGTTCCTCGATTCTTCCCATAACCATTGTCTCCGTTGTGTAAATGCAAAAAGCCACCGCCCGTCAGCGTTGACAGGTAGTGGCTCTGATAGTTGTAGGTTTGTTGGGGGTGCGTTAAGTATGTTATTGCCCTAATTAGGGGGTCCGAGCCTCTCTCCGCATCCCCCTCTTTTATCTTCCCGCAAGATACGGAATCCATCCCGGTTGCTCACTTCCTATCGATGCGATAACGTGATAAAACGTCTTCGATTTCATCTTGCGGGTGCCTTGCGAGTTCTTCCAGAATCAGCGATAGTATTTCCTTGATCTGTGCAATGCTGACGCCGATTTTCAAGCCTTCGCGCTTAGCGATTCGCTGTGCAAATTTATTGAGGTCGATTCTTTTCATGGTGCCGCTGTAATGGTGAGTGGTCACTGTTCGTGTACAAATCTATCATAAAACTCCCGTGCCCTTGAACCAGCGCAACAGTATCGGATCACGGTGCTTCTCCTTTGTAATTCTTTGGCGTCCAATCCAAGTTGCTCTGCGGCCCATGGGCGCACGGTGGGCACGTCCTCGATCCGGTTGAATCCCATTGCTTCGAGTGCGGCCCGTGACGACGGCGATTCGTTAAACGGGTCGGATAGCGTCAAAGAATCCGGCCCAATAGAAAGCTTCGCAGAGTCAAACGACATTCCCTCTGCCTCAATATGCACGGTGATTTGCGGTGGCGCGAGGCACTTGAATCCTTTCACGCTAACCTTCTCCCTTCCACGCCTTCACTATAACCGACGGACTTTCCGCCACTACTTCCGCTCGTTCGAATCCCGCTTCGATGCACAGCGCGACAAGTAGTTCCGGCGTCGCATTCCAGTAATGCAAATTCCAGTTCCCGTCAGAACTAAACACTTTGAAGTTCAACCACAGCGCGGCATTCGGTTCGCCATTCATTGAACAGCGCGCTTTTTGCTCCGGTGTGAGCACGTCGAAATCGTCTTTCCAGTTACCGCCAACATAGAGCCGTGCATTGCGCTCGATGTTCGGTGTATCGATCCACGCGAACCCGCCCGGTTGCAATACTCGCAGCCATTCTTTCAGCACCGTCGACCGCACCCGCTCCAACGGCACGTGTTCAATGACGTGCGTTGCGCGAACCTCTTCGAGTGAATCGTCTTCAACGGGGATCGCGTCCAACTCGCAGATATAGTCCAGGTTCGGATAGTTCGGATTGATGTCCGCCCGTAGATAGCCCGGTGTGATTGTATTGCCGCAGCCGATGTCAATTTTCATTTCCTTCTCCTTGCTTGAAACCACCCCATGCAACCGGGGTTGCTATCATCATTTTGTCGTCGAAAGAATTCATGATGCGGGAACGTCCATCCCGCAAGCCCTTCGAATGCCTCGTATCCCTCGCTTACCGTATACGCTCCGCTCAAATGAAACTCTCCAACCATGTCGTTGAATCGTTGCGCCGTCCCCATGCCCATGTTGTCGAAACAGTCGATCTCGCCGCCCTCGCAATCCCACTTCGTTAAATCGACCTCATCAAATCCGGAAAGCGCAAAGAGTTCTTCGATAGTATATACGCAGATCGGCTCATCAAGAAGATCGTACCGTCCCGGTTCCCACTTTGCATACTCTTCCGGCGTAACCAATATTGAGCCGCCGGTCGCGTTTCGCCCTACCGCCAAGAGGCTTCCCTTTCTGTAGCCAACCGCCCCCTGAATCACCGTCACGTTTTCGAAGTCCTTGACGTTCTCTTTGAGCAGGGCAACGTTGCGCGGATGCGGCTCAATGGCGACTACCCTTGCATCTGGAAAGCGAGTCTTGATCGCCACCGTAAACGTCCCGATGTGTGCCCCGATGTCGAATACGGTTGACGGCGCTTCGGTGATGTCGGCTACATTGTAGGTGTCTTCGACAAATACTTCCCGGATCACCGCTTCATCGTATTCCGCTTCGTCCCTTCCGAGCGTGAACGTTCGTCGTCCTCCCCATTTTGCCGGGTAGCTCCGGTGTACTATCGCGGTCAATTCATCCATCCCGTTTCCTCAAAGATCGATTGCAGTGCTGCTCTGTGCCCCTCTATTGCGTCGCTCAGTCTCTTCCGCCTATCCGCGCCGTCTCGATCATGCGCGCCACGTCGATCTAACCACTTGTTTGCACCGATATTATACCCGCTCCCATTCTTTGTTTTTAATTAACTCATATCGTTCCGTCATCCCCCATTGTGCGCGAGGATGAGAGAAGCACAACTTGGGATCGGCGCGTGGAATGGCGTTGCGCGATCTCAGCACTTCGCGATCCACAAAAAAGACATTCGTCCCGATGCGATTCGCACCTACATACTCGTATCCCTTCCGCTCTGCGAGCTTGAGAAATGCGGGTAACGATGCGCCTGCATAACCAAAGCCGTGACCGTCCGATTCGGCGACGAAGTCCGGTCGGTATGGCACTGTCACCGCTTCTCGCATTCCCCATAAATGGTTAATCTCAGCCACGACCACCCTGGGGCGAATAACGCTAATCGCCTTCCATAGCCACCAATCCACTCCATCGATGTCGATAGACAGAAGGTCAACTACCCCAGAAAAACCCGAATCATCAATAATGCCATTGACATTCTCTGTCGTCACCCAGGTATGTAGAAATACTGGCGGCCAAAACCTGGTGCCCGGGTGCTCGCGATAAAACCTCTGACCGGTTGCAACGTTATCCGCGTCTCCGTCGACCAACAGGCCCGTCCATCCGTGATGCAGGATTAAATTTGCGGCGTTGCACTCCATTCCATTACCCGCGCATATTTCCACGCATCTCCGCTGCCCGTGACCAAGTATGGTGAAGAGATAGAGGAGAATGCCGTCCTCGTCGTGCTGCGAATGTCGGCGAAACCCAACGTCCCGGAAGTCGCGTTGCGCTCCAGCCGCTACGCGCCATTGCTCAGCCAGGATCATTTGCTGCACATCCATCCGGTCTCCTTGAATATTAGCCCAAGCATGTCGTTATATCCCCGTATTGTTGCCAGTTCGCAAGTAATGGGCGAAGAAGTTCCGCGTAGCTCATCGCCGTCGCGCTCCTGATTCGGAGACGGTCGTCTCCTCGTTGCCCAAGGGTCGAAACGATCTCGGCGAATCGATCCGCAATATCCCTTGGTTCGCTGTCATTCAGAATCGCATTCTCTATTCCACACTCTTCCACGGCATAGCCCCGCGAATCAAGAGTGAGGTTGAGCGCGTGTGTGACGCCTATTCCCCACGCCGGGAGCGCGCCGTGAAGCCGAGCGCTTATGATTCCGTCGCACGTGCCGTAGAATCGGAGTAGCGCGTAGTAGTCGTTCGTATAGTACACGGGGATCGTCGTTTCGGTCCGCTGCAAGGCGTCGAATTCAACGCGCTCGTGACAGACGAAAACTGGATCGTATCCTTGATCCTTTAGGAGTTGCGCAAGCGTTAGCCACCACCCGGAAACTTCCGGCTCTTCGTGCTTATTCGGCACAACTGCAATGCGCCCCTTGATCGGAGCGTGGACGATGCCCGCGTAATCACCGGCAAAGATTGCCGTGCATGGCAAGAGCGTCGATTCGATGCCGAGCCGGTCGAGCAACGCCTTTGAATGGCGGTCACGGACCGTGAATAGCTTTGCGAATTGCATGCGCTGATTGATAATCCGAACCGTTGCCTCATCGTCGCACAGTTCCTTTGCCCACTCTTCCGGCGTCACGTGCGGGTCCGGTTCACCCGATCCCCCCGCCATAACCGCAACGGGGATCTCGTTCGGGTTTATGACGCGACTCCACAACTCATCGTCATAGTCGAACTTCCACTTGGAGTAGTTGTTGTATTGCGGCGTCCCGGCATAGAGCGTAATCGGAGAACGCGCCATATCCGGTATCGCTTCCTCCCATTGTTCCGGGCGAAACTTCGACAGTATTTGCCACGGCAACGGGCAACCGGCGGCAAGCTCCGCAACGTACCGGAGACCTTCCCCGATAAACGTATCGCCGGGATTGTGCCTGCATCGTGAGTAGGTCGTGATGATCGGAAGTGTTTTATTCATCGGACGCTATCGCTTCGATGAGCTTCTGCGTGAACGACTCGCCTATGGCCTTCGTCTCGGATAGCATAAGTTCCATCACGTTATCCAATCGTAGTAGATCGTCCTTAATAAAGGACGCCTCTTTCGACGCTATCGCCGTCTGCATGATGCCGCGAAACGCACCGAACTGTGCCGTCATTTGCGTGAGCGCGGTTTGCAGTTGGAGCAGTCCCTTCGCTTGTTCTTGTGTCATTAATTGCCCTTGTTCCTATCCTTACCGAGAGTCTCATCCAAAACCCGATCCGCTTCTTCGTGAAGGCAAAAACACAGCGATAGTCGGTGTGTTCGCCCTCCGCGAGGACACGTATCTATCAATCCAACCGCAACCGCACAAACCCCGCGTTCCCTGTCCTCTGTCCATTCATCAAACCCGATTTTCGGTATGTCCGTCCCCGGATAACACCGGTCGTTTATATTGGTTCGCTTGCTACCTCCACTCGCTGAGCGGAATAGGTTTCGCAGCCAATTCATGCTCGCTCTCGTTTTAATTCCTATTCTCATTCACTACCGCAGGATCGTTCGCTTCATCTCCCCATGCCGTGACAACCAGGTAGCCGCCGTCAACCGGGCAAAGAACAATCGGATCATCTTTCACGATGCGACTTCCCGAAATGCGTTCGTGCGGTTCGAGTCGCACCTTTTCGGCGGGCGCAAGAATAGAGAGCCGGTTCCCGATCACCGCCGAACCCTCCGAGGCATTGGGAATCCCTTCCTTGAAATCCGTAGCCGCGCCCTCTTCTTCGAACATGCTCCACTCCCGGCGTCTGTTGTAATCCATGATGCCGCCGCCCCACCACGACACCCACCACCGCTTATCTTCCTCACGCAATCCGAAGCCCTCGATGTCTCGCAAGCAGTGCTCCGGAATCTCTCCGATGTATCGCTCGACCTCGACGAATGCCAGTGAATACGTGGCGCATAGTTTTTTGATGTCGGCTTCCGTCAGAAACGAGTGCATCGGATACCGCGCCTTGAATGCCCGGCGCAATTCCCCTTCTTTGTTCCGTACTGCTCGCTTTAGGCGGCATACCGTTTCCTTCTCATTGAACCGCGCCGCCTCTTTCGCTTCCGGAGTGCCCGTAAAGCCGAGGGCGATATGTCGTAGTCCCGTGCGCTCTGTTGCTGACGGCTCTTCCGGCGCGTCATCTTCAATGGCGATTTCCACATTTGCCAGTGCGAGAAGGTCTCGCATGACGTCGGCGGAGGTAGGGGGTTCGGGTGGCGCTACTTGCAGAGTCGACAGAGCCGCGCGTCGTTGCGGGGCAAAAAACGATCCCTTGATGAAGAAGTGGTCGGCTATGTCGCGTCGGACGTCGAGCGGCATATCGGCAAGCTCCTCAACGGTATATCTGTTCACGAAGTCCGCGAAGGCGGAGTTGTCTGCGAAAGTAATTCCGCGCGTATCGGAGACGCGCCTTCCTTCTGCGAACCATGTTCTGTCATCAAGCCGAGGTGGGTCTATTTCCCGAAGAATCAGAATGCGGACGCCCTGCGCATTCTCAGCCCAATCGATCCCGGCGCTCATCGTACCCAAAGGCTCTCGGACGAAGATTCTCTCGTTCGCATCATTACTCACGAGTCCACCCTTTGCCCCGCCACGGGGTCGCTTTTCTTTCTTTGTTGACATCGCTAATTCTCCGTTGGTTGTAGTTGAAGTAACTCGCCGACCTTCTCTCGCAGATCGTCGATTGTCCCGTCGTTGCGCACAAAGTGGTCGGGTTCCTCCGTCGTCCATTCGCGTTCGCTCACGTGGCCATTCGCGGGTCCATGTCCCAAACGACTTACGCGCCAGATTTGCCCGCCGCGATTCCGTATCGCTTCAATCTCATTGAGAAAACGGCAGTCGGTGACGACGACGGAGCTACCCGCGTTGCCGATCTCTCGTAATGCCCGATTCAGCCATGTGTTCGGGTCAAGGTGCTCACGCACCGCAACGCCCAAATCCTGTAGTAGCTTGCGCCCCTCTTCGTCTTTGCGCCCATTCCAACCAATACTTGTCGCAACGGCTTTCAACGGATCGGCGAACGCAACGCGACGGAACCCATATTCCTCGACAAGGCATTTGGCCACTTCGTCCTTCCCGGATTGCGCGTAGCCAACAAGTCCAATAAGGGAGATGTCCTCGCCCGTCACTTCATCAAGAAAGTCGTCGTAACCATAAACCGTCTTCCCCAACGAAAGAGCGATCACCCGTTCCGTCGTCGCACCCTCTGACGATTCCCAGCCCGGAAGCATGACAACGGTATCGCAGACTTGTACGGCGGCGTAATCGACAATCAAATATTGCTCTTTGCGTAGCGTCGAATCGCCTCCGAACGTTTCCGCCGGGTTGAATACGGCATGCCCCATCGAGCGAAGTCGCGCGGCGGCTGCGTTGAAAATTGGGTACCCAAAATTCGGAAGCCCGCTCATCGGCCCGGAGAGATAAATCGTCATAGCGTTCCCGGTGGCCAAATGAAAAAGGATAGCAGAATGAGCGCCATAGCCAATAGTCCGACGACGAAAACGGCGGGATAGATTGACTTGCGCCCCTCTCTTTGTCGAGCATTGCCAACTACTACGAGAATCGCCGAAAACATAAGAACGGCAAAAGTGGCTATGAGAATTTCGACCTCTCTCATGATTCAGTCCTCATTGCGTTATCGATATAAGCGTCCAAATCATCATAGCGAAGATTCCATGAAGAATCCCCATCGTCACGGTAGAGAACTCGCGATCCTGTACTCCAATCGCAATCCACGTCGCGAACCCTACTGAAAAATATATCGCGGTAAGAACGATCACTTCCCCACCTCCATCGATTCATCTATCGCCCGCATTGTTGCAGCGAACGATTTTCCATCCATGCCGCCGTGCTCAAAGAAGATGTCGCGACAACTCTGCTTGTTCGGCGTTGCTCGGTACATGCCCACTACGCCGCTGATTGCTTCGGTATATTCCCGGTCATCTTGCAAGTGATCGAACTCCATTTCGTTATGCCGGTCGGTCTTCTCTTTGCTATGTAATGAAATCTGTTGCACGCTCGGGAAGCATCCGGCAATGTGCGAGAAGCCCGTATCCCCGCCGATGAACAGCCCGCAGTTTCCAATGAGCGTTATCGCCCGTTCCAGGCTCGGTTCCGTTAGGAGCGTTGCGCCGGTTCTCCGGAGCCGTCGCCAGTCGTGCGTGCTCATGGTTTCCGGAAGCAGAACGACAACCCCTTCGATATTCGTAAGCCGCTTTGCCACCTGCTCAACGAACGTCATTTGCATAGCTCGTTCGGTTCCGTAGTCAACTTCCGGTAGTGGCGCAAAGATGATCCGGTAACGCTGTTCGGTTGACGGCGCTTCCCAGTCCAAGCGGAAGCCCTCTTTATGGAACACGTCGTTCCATATCCAAAGGTTGCCGTCGTCGAAGACTTCAGCGTCGTCCGGAGCGCCCGCAATGTGCCGCCTCGTAAGTGGCTTCTCATTTGGATCGAACCACTTCATTCCACCCGGCACAAACTTCGACAGGATCGGCAGCGCGTCGTTCTGTTGCGCGAGATACCACGTCTTCTTTCCGTGCCGCGCTTCGATCCATGCCCGGAGCGTCATCAATGCAACCGCGTCACCGATTCGGTACGGGTTTGGAAATATCAAATGCTCTGCCGATAGATTCGGCTGTTCCCTCTTCGTCATAACCCCTCTTCTGTTGGAAACCTATCCGTAGTATGTTCGCTTTGGCGGCGGCTTTGTCAACAATGACGCCCACTTCTCTGCGAGTTCGTCAGTGCCCGTAAGAGGAAAGGCCACGTAATCACCCGCGCGCCTTCCTCCTCTATTCAGCCACAACCGAAACCCCTTTTCCCGCTCATCGTCAAACAGAATCGCTGTGTACGTTTCCCGCCAATTGCCGCCCCCACTTTCGAGATAACGCTCGGCCCGCTCTGCTGTAGTTTCGAAGATCGTCGCGAGAGATTCGATTGCTTGCGCTTTGTCCGGATCGGCAATCCGTGCGCTTCCAACCGGGCGGCCTGAAAACCAGACCACAAAGACCATAATCGCTAACGCGGTGAGCACGGCGGATAGCAAGGCGAGGCCCGTCTCGCTCATCTCCAAAACTTCCACCACTTGCGGCGATAGAGATTGCAGTTGCCGTCGGAATTGAGCTGGTCGCTATTCGAGACGCGGCGGGAATAGTCAACTTCACCCCAGAACGGATCAAAGCGCGTCGCTTTTTGGAAGCACGTCGGATGATCGCAGTTATAGTAGAAATACCCGCCGACGCAAAAACGACAGTCTTTACACAGTACTTGTTCGCTCATTCCCGCTCCCATCGTAGAAAGCAAAACAATCCAGCCCCGATCATCCACGCGAGTGTAAAAAGATATTGCCACTGCTTGTCGATGTCGCTTACCTGATTCGATGCGCCGTCGGCATTATTAAGAGCCATGAGAACGCAGAAGAATGCGAGGGCGTAGTTCATTTATACCCCTGTGATTTTTCCCATTCCACAACCTCGTTATATCGCTCCATGTCAACAACGGCACCACGTTCCGACCAATCCCAGAACTTCAAGAAATAGGCAAGTCGATACCAGTTCATCGCGTCGTAGTTCACTGACGAATCGGGCGGGTGATTACGAATGGCGTACGCAAAAACCCTGTCGATCCATCGCCCCATATACAAATATCCCACGGTGGCGCGGATCATTATATAAATACCCGTCACAATGCCACCCACCCCAACGTACGCCATCCATATCATCCGCTCACCTCATAAGTTCAATGGGCAATACACGGGCAACGGGGCCGACCTTTTCCACGGCTTGTCGCCACGCTTCCCCGGCTTTCTTGTACAAGACCGGCGAACCCTTCGTCATGCGCCATAAATACAGCGCCTTCTCTTCGAGATACGTTCTCGCAAAAGCGGGGTCATACTCGGTAATGCTTCCGGTGTTATCGATCAAGTCGGCATACTTAATCGTCTGTGCTTCCGGCGATACTTCAGCAAGCCGCGATGCTTCTTTATTCTTGCGCCACTCGCGATTGAGATTCGGGTATCGCTCGGATGTATATTCGTCGGTCAACTCTTCGACCAAGTGTGCTATATCCCAGCTCTCCGCACTTGACCATCCTGCGCCCTGCAATGACTTACTCAGTGTGAGCATGTCGCATTCCGTGTCCTCTAACACGTCGTGACACAATGCCGCCGCAATCATTATCGGATCCCCGTCGTGCTCGGAGACGATCTTTGCCACGGCGTCGCAGTGCGTCCAATACGGGGCGTCGGTATACTTCCGTAGTTGTTGCCCGTGTAATTGCTTGACAACATCAAGCGTCGCGTCGTAGAGCTTTTGGTTCATTCCTCAACTCACCTCAATAATGAAATCGCGTGGTCAACAATTGCGCTCGCTTCGGTTGAAATCCCCGTTGCCTCACAGTAGTCGTAATGCTTGATCCGGCTTTGTGGCGACGGGACGCGCCCTTCTTCTATCGCCTCCGGATCATCCTGCCAAATGGCAAGCGTCGGTGTGTCAAATGCCGCCGCACCGTGCATGAAGAATGAATCGGGACAGATGACGAGTTGCGCACGTTCGAGGAAATACAATAACCCGTACGGCGATAGATGAATTTGCCGCGTTGCGGGATTGTTCATCTCGTAGATAACGCCCTCAATCCGGTTGCCCCCCATCTCGTGAAAGCGCGACACATCCCGGTCGTCACCACAGACCGCGAAAACCATATCCGGGATTGCCGCCCGCAATTGCATCGCTACATCAACCCATAGCATCGGTCG